>Ga0335069_10011353_pt1 | contig 12578 bp, 8 predicted proteins | sample Lox_Sample_11_FD_206714 | JGI IMG/M metagenome (GOLD analysis project Ga0335069, IMG submission 206714) | Soil microbial communities from Loxahatchee National Wildlife Refuge, Florida, United States - Lox_Sample_1.1 | ecosystem: Environmental > Terrestrial > Soil > Wetlands | place: USA: Florida... | reverse complement strand
GGTTCCGAGCGGAGCCTGCAGCGCGACGGACCGGACTCCCGCGATCTCGTTGCCGTCGGCGTCGACGCGCGGCACCCGCACGGCATAGTCGCGGCCGCGGCGTTCGACGGCCGGCTCGGCGATCGCACCGGATTCGTCGAATGCGCGGAAATGCGGCCCGAAGTCGAGTTCCGTCAGCTCGTTCTTCAGTCCGGTGAATTGCACGCCGGGAATCGGCGGCCAGCCGAGGCCGGCGGCGCTGGAGGCGACGAGCGATCCGTCCTGCAGCGTCGGAATGCGGCTCGCCGGCGGCTCCACGCCGCGATCGACCCAGTCGCGCAAGGCGCCGAGCAGCGCGCGCATCGCGTGGACATAGGGATTGGGGTTCGGCAGCTGCTGGCAGATCCCGGCCGCCGGCGCGCCGCGCGCCGGCACGTGCTGCGTTCCGGCGAACAGGTAGATCCGGACGTCGCGCGGCGGCGCGACGTCGCGCGTCGCATGCACGTCGGTCGTGTCCAGCGACATTCGCCCCTGCCAGTATTCGGTCGAGCTCACCGTCTGGACGATCTTCGGGCACGTGCCGGTCGCACGGCACCGATCCAGCAGTCCGCCCTCGCGCATCGAGATCGGGTCGTAGCTCGAATCCCAGGTGAACGGCGCCTCGGCCGCCGGGTAGCGATGGTCCTCGTGCTGGCCGTAGGCACGCCCCGGCTGGCCGAAGCGCACGTTGAGCGCGATCGACTGGCTCGCGAGGTGCGCGTTGATCCCGTCGGCGACGATGCGCCCGTCCTCGGCCTGGTTGAATCCCAGCTGCACGAAGCTGCGCAGGAAGCGGCCGCTCTGCGACGTGCCGTGCATCAGCAGGTGGCCGACCGCATGTGCAAGCGGATTCGGTCGGCCGTCGTCATCGTGATCACGATAGCGGAGGAACGCGAGCAGGTCGCGCGTCGACGCGAAGCCCAGCCCGAGGACGCGCGGCTGCCGCGCGGTGTAGGTGAGCTCGTAGATGTAGTTCGGATCGAAGCCGCCGTCGATGCAGATGCGCGTCGTGCTCGGCACGCCGGGGAATGCCTTCGCATCGCAGTCGGCGAACGCCCAGCGCGACGGTGCAATCTCCTCCGCGGCGTCGGCTTCGTGGACGCGGCGCGTCAGCGTCGCGCCGCCGCCGGACGGATCGACGGGTTCGTAGCTGGCGTGCGATGCGCCGGTGAACGCGCCGGCGCTGAGGTTCAGCGTGGGTGCCGGCGCGCTGACGATCAGTTCCGACCGCACGCGACCCGTCAGCTCGACGCCACGGTGGCGCTGCGCCACCGGCACCTGCATCGTCAGGCGTCCGCCCCCGGGCAGCACGTCGCCCTGCCAGGCGGCCCAGACGATCGTGTAGCCCTGGCGCAGCAGGAAGCCGTCGCCGATCGCCGCGGTGTCCGCGAACGAGCCGCCGATGTCGAAGATCCCGAGGGCCATCGGGTTGCCGCGATTCGGCGCGTCGAACAGCAACGTTCCGTTGCCGCGCTGCGGATCGTGCGGCACCAGGATCTCGACGTCGGCCGCGTACTCGACCAGCCCGCGGCTGTTTCGCGCGGCGCGATGGATGTCCTCGATCGAGCCGTTCTTCGGATCGACCGGATCGACCTCGCCGTAGGCGCGCCCGACGAGGCGGTCGTAGGTGCCGACGGCGCCGAACGTCGCGCCGCCGAGTGCCGGCGTCTCGCTGCGGACGATCTCGAAGCGGACGATGCGCGCGTCGGCCGGCGCCACCCCGGACCCGGCGAGGCACGCAGCGGCGACGACGAGGAAAGCGCGGGCGCGAAGCACGCGCGAAGAATACAAGGATTCGATCAGCGCGGCCGGCCCAGCAGCAGGTAGACCGCCGTGGACCCGTGCTGCGTTCGGCCGAGCGCGAGATAGACCGGTCCGATGTACGAGTCGGCGCCGAGGAACAGCGCGCCGGCGTGCCGCAAGCCGCCGATCTCCAGTTCCTGCGACGTCGGCAGCGCGTTGCCCGCCTCCAGCGACAGCCCGGCATAGATCGGCATCGCGATGTCGCCGAGCGCGCCGGATATGTTGCGGTAGAAGAGCCCGCGCAGCAGCGCGCCGTGCGCGCCCGCGACTTCGCCGACCGCGGTGCCCGACAGATTGAACAGGCCGCCGAGCTGCACGCGCGACTGCTGCACGGCGGTCTCGGCGCGCGCGGTCAGGTAGGCGGTCGTCCGCCCGAGCCGCAACGGCGCGTCCAGTTCGAGCGTGTAGGCCTTCTGCCGCTCGGCGCTGCCGACGGTGCTGCGATAGTCGGTCACGCCGGCATCGAAGTAATAGCCCTCGTGCGGGAAGTTCGCCGCGTCGAGCCGATCGAGGCGGACGTGGGCGACAAGGTCGTTGCTGTAGGTCGTCGGGATCGCCGGCTGCGGCGTTCCGATCAGCTGCGTCGTCGACAGTTCGGAACGCGCGAAGCCGGCCTCGACGGTCCCCAGTGCCGCGAGCGAATGCCCGAAAAGGAGCTGCGCCGAGTTCTCGACATTCTCCAGCTGCGCCACCGAGGTCGAGCCCTGGTAGACCTGGAAGGCCGCGCGCAGCCGCTGCACGCGGGGCAGCACGTACCACGCGCTGCCGGCGCCGAGCGGCTGGTAGAACTCGCTGGTGAACTCGAACGGCTCGCCGATCTGCAGCAGGTTGCGCCACTCGCCGCCCCAGGCGTCGATCCAGCGCCACGTCTGCGCGACGAGCAGGCTGAACGTGTTGTCCTCGCGGAAGTTGGTCTGCAGGCTGCCGCCGAAGCGCAGCGTGTTGTAGCCCCAGGATTTCTCGTACGGGGCGATCAGCAGCGTGCGACGGCCCGGATCGCCGACGATCCCGTAGTCGACCGCCTCGAAGTCGCCGGTCCGGTAGATCCGGTCGATGTCGTGCTCGATGTTTTCGGTCGTCACGCGCGTGCCGGGGGCGATGTCGATCTCGGCCTTGACGGCATCCGCATTGACGGTCTTCAGCCTGCGCACGTCGACCGCCGCGATCTCGAGCGGCGCCTCGTCGCGCACGAGGCGCGTGCGCTCCGCCTCGCGCGCCGCGTAGCGCGCCGGGTCGAGGTCGAGCTGCTGCAGGCGCTGCGCCAACGCCTCGGTGGCTGCGCGACCGGCCTCGATGATCCGCGCGTAGTCGGCGAAGTCCGACGAGCCGTAGCGCGCCAGCTGCGGCTCGATCAGGATGTCCTGCGGCCGCAGGCTGGCGAGCGCGCGCCGCTTCGGATCCAGGCCGAGCAGCACGGCGAGCTGTTCGGCGACGCCGACGATGTCGCCGAGCTTCTCGCGCGGCAGCGGCGGCGTCGAGACGTCGACGGCGATGATGACGTCGGCCCCCATCGCCAGCGCCTGCGCCACCGGGATGTTGTCGGTCAGCCCGCCGTCGACGAGCAGGTGGCCGCCGACGTCGAGCGGCGCGAAGGCTCCCGGCACCGCCATCGACGCGCGCATCGCCGCCGACAGCGAGATGTCCTTCTGCAACTCGACCGGCTCGCCGGTCGCGAGGTCGGTGGCCATCGCGACATACGGCACCGGCAGCTCGGCGAGATTGCGGACGTCCTTCGCCGGTCCGCCGAGGCGCCGCAGGAACAGCTCCAGGCGCTGCGATCCGGCGAGCGCCTGCGGCAGCGTCAGCCCGCCGTTGCGGATCCCGAACTCCAGGTTCGAGAGATTCTGCAGGTCGTCCTCCTTGCGGCGCCAATCCATCTCGGCCCGCGGCGGATGCCCGATGAACATCGCCTTCCAGTCGGTCGACGCGACGAGCTGCTGCAACTGCGGCGCGGTATAGCCGGCCGCATACCCGCCGCCGACGATCGCGCCCATGCTCGTGCCGGCGACGACGTCGATCGGGACGTGCAGTCGCTGCAGGACCTCGATGACGCCCAGGTGCGCGAAGCCACGCGCGCCCCCGCCGGACAGCACGAGCGCGACGCACGGGTGAACGCGGCAGCCTCCGATCGCGGGCTCCGGCGCCGTGCTGCCGTTCACGCCGCCCGGCGCGCTGCCGCTGGTGCTGCTGGGGTTGCCCACCCCCGCCGCGTCGGCCCACGCCGCGCCGGCAACCGCGAACGCCAGCAACGCGCCGAGGGCGCGGCTGGCAAGGCCTGCGGCACGCCGCCGCCACGAGGCGCGATCCGGGGAGAGGTTCATCACGAGAGCCCAACCGACATTCTGCCGAATTCGGCCGGTGCCGAATTCCGCCGCCGGCGGGTTCCGCCCCGAAACGATCCGGCCGCTGCCGCCGCTCGCCGGCTTTCCTGCCAATCCGTGGCAGGATGTGCGCCGGCCGTGCCCGCGTCGGGCGCGGTGGCTTCCTCGGAGCGTTCAATGTCGCGCGCAGAACGCCTGCTCGACCTGGTGCAGTTGCTGCGGCGCCATCGCCGGCCGGTGAGTGGCGCCGCGCTCGCGCGCGAGCTCGGCGTCAGCCTGCGAACGCTCTACCGCGACATCAACAGCCTGCAGGGACAAGGCGCGGCGATCGAGGGCGAGCCCGGCATCGGCTACATCCTGCGGCCCGGCTTCCTGCTGCCGCCGCTGATGTTCTCCGACGATGAACTCGAAGCGCTGGTCCTGGGCTCGCGCTGGGTTGCCGACCGCGCCGACGCGCGCCTCGGCGGCGCGGCGCGCAACGCGCTGGCAAAGATTGCCGCCGTGTTGCCGACGGACCTGCGCGACGAGCTCGACGCGACGCCGCTGCTGATCGGCCCGGGTCCGCCGGTCATCGACGGCACGATCGACCTCGCGCTGCTGCGCCAGGCGATACGGACGGAACGCAAGATCGAGATCCACTACCTCGACGTCGGCGGGCGCCGCACACGCCGCGTCGTCTGGCCCTTCGCGCTGGCCTATTTCGATCGCGTCCGGGTCGTCGTCGCGTGGTGCGAATCACGCCGCGCATTCCGGCATTTTCGCGCCGACCGCATCACCGCGATCGATGCGTCCGACGTGCGCTACCCGCGGCGGCGGCAGGCGCTGCTGCGCGAGTGGCGGCAAGCCGAAGGGATCGCGGAAGCCTGAGGATCGGGGGTCGTGAGGATCCGTGGATTGCTGGCACCCTCTCCCCCACCCCTCTCCCGCTTCGCGGGCGAGGGGAGTCTCGTCGTCGCAATGTGAGACGTCGCCCGCATCGCTGACGACGGATCGCCCCTCGCCCGCGAAGCGGGAGAGGGGTGGGGGAGAGGGCAGCCAACCGCACGACCCCACAGCCCTACTGACGGAATCTGTCAGCATGCGCGCCTACGCTGCCCTCCTCATCCACCCGCTGCGAGGAGCATCGCGATGCCATCCCCGACATTCGTCCTGCTGTACGTCCGCGATCCGCTGGCGAGCGCCACGTTCTACGCGAAGCTGCTCGGCAGCCCGGCGCGCGAGGCGTCGCCCGGATTCGCGATGTTCGATCTTGCGCCCGGAACGATGCTCGGCCTGTGGAGGCGCGATGACGTGCTGCCGCACCCCGTCGTCGGGCCGGGCGCGGCCGAGGTCGCGTTCAGCGTGACCGACGCCGCGGCGGTCCATGCGCGCTGCGCGGCGTGGCGCGGGCTCGGCGTGCGGATCGTGCAGGAGCCCGGGCCGATGGATTTCGGATTCACGTTCGTCGGCACCGATCCGGACGGGCACCGGCTGCGCGTCTTCGCCGCGGCGGGCTGACCGCCAAACCGGGCGCCTGCTGCTCCCGGCGCAGCCCGCGTCCGTTCGGCAACCGCACGGTCGGGCACGGTAGGTCGGCGTCGGCCAGCTGCTGGAACACGTTCCGCGGCTGCCCGGGCTGCGTGTCGGCCGCGGCAAGCACGCCCTGCGCTTCCGGCCGGAGCAGGCCGAGCAGGGTGCGGCGCCTGTCCCGAGTCCCGTCGTCCAGCGCCGGCTGCGTTGACCCGCCTACGACACGAGAAGCCGGCTTTTTCGGCGGGTTTTGCACCTTTAGTGTGCGGTGTAAATAGCCGACGATTCCGGGGGTGAACAGACGACAAAAACCGTAGAAACCCTAGCGATGCAAGCCTCCTCCGCCAAGTACCCGCATACCAAGGCTGAAAGCGCCGAATACCTTCGCCTCGCGCTGCCGTTGATGTCGCGCCAGGACGCCGGCCTGCACCCGATCAGCTACGCGCTCTGGTACGACTATGTGGCCGGCACCAACGCCGCGCTGCGCCGCAGCGTCGACGAAGCCGTCCTCGGCGATGCGCGCCTGAACGAGGAAACGACGCTGCGCCTTTTCCGGCAGCACGTGGCCGGCACCGAGGACGCCGCGATGCAGCGCGTGGGCGAAGGCATCCAGCGCGTGATGAACGGGATCTCGGATTCCGCACGTCGCGCCGGCTCGGACGCGGAGAATTTCGGCGCGGCGCTCGAGGGTTGGGCGCAGCAACTCGGCGACGGCGCAACCGAGGCGGTGCCGCCGCAGTCGGTGCAGGCGATTGTCGACGAAACGCGCCGGATGCAGTCGACGATGGCCACGTTGAAGGAACGCCTCGACGAGAGCCGCGCCGAGATCGAGACCCTGCGCAAGGAGATCTCGCGCGCCCGCGAGGAGGCGCTTATCGACGGCCTGACCGGGCTCGCGAACCGGCGCGCGTTCGACCGCGCGATCGGCGACTACGCGGCGCCGCCGCCCGCGGCCGCCGGAGGTGCCCCGGTCGGACCGTCGCTGCTGATGCTCGACATCGACCACTTCAAGCGCGTGAACGACACCTACGGCCACCTGTTCGGCGACCGGGTGCTGCGCAGCCTCGCCTCCGTACTGAAGGCGAACACGAAAGGGCGCGACATCGTCGCCCGGTACGGCGGCGAGGAGTTCGCGATCCTGTTGCGCGACACGCCGCTGGAAGGCGCGCGTTCGCTCGCGGAGGAACTGCGCGGTCTCGTCGAGCGGAGCCGGATCCGGCGGGCCGACTCCGACGCCACGCTGGAAAAGATCACGATTTCGCTCGGCGTCGCCAGCTTCCACCCGGGCGAGTCGCCGGCCGACCTGATCCGGCGCGCCGATGCGGCGCTCTACGCGTCGAAGCGGGAAGGTCGCAATCGGGTCACCGTCGGCATGTGCTGAGGCCCTCCCCCGCCCCGCCGACACGCGGCCGCCTCCGCGTCGAGGCGGCATGGCACGACGGGACGCACGAAGGCGGCCCTCGAGCCCCCGCGGTGCGGCTCGCGCCGGCGCGCGCGGGAATCAGCCCGCGCGTTCCGATCGCGTCAGCGCGATGGCCGGCGCCGCCGGCTTCGAGCGGAACGGCACGCCCTTCAGCAGCAGCCGCAGCGCTTGCCAATGGATGCGCGCGACGACCTTCAGCGTCACGGCCGGCTGGCGCAGCAGCGTCGCGGCGAGCGTGCGGTCGCACAGCGGCGCCAGCGAACCGGCGATCGAAGTCTGCAGCAGCGCGCCATCGCGATCGTCGTGGTCGATGCGCGCGATGAAGCGTCCGCGCTCGCCGGCCTTGCGCGGCGGCGCCAGCATGAAGCGGAACCGGTAGCTGCCCTCGACGCGGCAGAACGGCGAGACGTGGAACGACTTGGCGGCGACCATTTCCTCGCCCCAGCGCATGGCGCGGCCATCGGCATGCGCCAGCAGGTAGCAGTGGCGCTCGCCGAACGTGTTGTTGACCTCGCAGACGACGGCGCGAAGCCGCCCGTCGCGACGCTCGCAGAACCAGAAGCTCACCGGGTTGAAGACGTAGCCGAAGACGCGCGGCATCGTGTGCAGCCAGATCTCGCCGGTGGCGTCGTCGACGCCGCCGGCGTGCAGGAGGCGCTCGATCCACGGCAGCATCGGGCCGCCGTCGCCATGGTCGCGGTCGGCGACGACGGCCAAGGCCGTGCCGCTCGGGCGGAGCAGGCGCCAGGGCCAGCGCGGCGAGGCCTGCAACGCGCGCAGCGGCAGGCGCAGGAAGAATGCCGGGTAGGCGAACGCGTTGCGCGCCGGGCGCAAGCGCGCGTGACGCACCGTGCCCGTTCCGATCGCGGCAGCGACGCCCTCGGACGGCGGCCCGCCGCTAGGCCGCGAGCCGCGACGCATCGCGCTCCTCCGGCACGCCGAGCGATTGAATCGCCGCGGCGACGGAAAGCCCGGAGGCCAGGCCGTCCTCGTGGAATCCGTGCCCGGTCCATGCGCCGGCAAGCCAGACGCCGCCCATGCCCTGGACCTGCGGCAACTCGCGTTGCGCCACGACGGCTGCGGCATCGAGAAGCGGATGCTCGTACTCGAACTGGTCGATCACCGACGCCGGATCCGGCTCGCGGATCGGATTGAGCGACAGCAGCAGCGGCGTGCGGAACGGCAAGGGCTGCAGGCGGTTGAGCAGGTAGGTCACCGCGACCCGCGGCTCGGCGCTCCCGGAGCTCTGGTAATTCCACGCCGACCAGACGGATCGGCATTGCGGCATCAGCGCCACGTCGGTGTGCAGCAGCGCGCGATTCGACTGGTAGCCGACAGCGGCCAGCACCTGCCGCTGCTCGCGCGCGCCCGGCGCCAGGAGTGCGAGGGATTGGTTGCTGTGGCTAGCCAGCACGACGTGGTCGAAGTGCGCGACGCCGTGCCGTGCGACGAGCCGGACGCCGCCCGCGGCAAGCGGCTCGACGCGCTGCACCGGGTCGCCGAGCCGCACGTCCGGCAAGCGCGACACGATCGCGTCGACGTACTGCCGCGAGCCTCCCGGCACCGTGTACCAGGGCGGGCGGCCATTGACCTGCAGCAGGCCGTGGTTGGCGCAGAACCGGGCGAAGGTCTCGAACGGATGCTGCAGCGTCGCCTCGATCGGCGACGACCAGATCGCCGCGGCCATCGGAAGCAGGTACCAGTGACGCAACGCGTCGCCGTAGCGGTGGCGGTCGAGAAACTCGCCGAGCGTCAGGCCATCGGCGGATCGCTGCCCGGCCCCGACGGCGCGCGCATGCCGGTTGAAGCGCAGCAACTCGCCGAGCATCCGCAGGAAACGGGGCGACGCGAGGTTGCGGCGCTGCGCGAACACCGTCGAGAGATTCGTCCCCGCCCATTCGAGGCGATCGCGGCCGTCGGCGACACTGACGCTGAACGACATCTCGGTCGGCGCCGTGGGCACCTTCAGGTCATCGAACAGCTGTCGCAGCTTCGGATAGGTGCGATGGTTGAACACGAGGAAACCGGTGTCGACCGGATGCGAGCGGCCCTCGAGCGTCACGTCGACCGTGTTCGCGTGCCCGCCGGCGCGCCGCGCCGCCTCGTAGAGGACGACCTCGTGCCGGCGCGCGAGTTCGCGCGCACAGGCCAAGCCGGCGATGCCGGCACCGACGATCGCGATCTTCATGCGCATACTCCGGGTTGTAGGACGCAGCCCGACGAACGGATGTGCACGCCGGCTTGTTTCAACCCGACCTCCTCGTCGATCCTGGCTGGAATGACCACCCCGCGCCTTTCGTCCATGGTGATAGACGACGCTGTTCGTCTAGATTACTTGACTTCTTGCGCAAGACAAAAAAATCGGTCAACGTGGCGGCCGATCGCAAGATCGGTAATCTGGCACGTCGCCACGCGACGCTCCGGAGCGACGCCCGCGGGCGCGCCATGTCGTATCTCGACCGACGGGTTACCCGATGCCACCTGTACGACCGCCTGCGCGAAAACCCGCACGACGCATTCCCGCCTTGACGGGCCCGCTCCTTGTCGCGGGTCTATTCGGCTGTAGTACGGCGTCAGGTCCCGGGGCCGGCACGCCCCCGGCGGCGGAAACGACGACGAGCGTCGTCGGTCACGCGGACGGCGGGAACCTGGACGCCGCCTATGCCGACCTTCGAGGTGCCGGCGGGAAAGTCTTCAAGATCGATCCGGCGGCCTCCGCGGTCAGGATCTACGCGTTCCGCGCCGGCAAGGCGAGCAGGCTCGGCCACAACCACGTGCTGTCGGCGCCGAAATTCGTCGGCTATTTCCATCTTCCGGCGACCGGAACCTCCAGCGCGCGCTTCGACCTCGAATTCCGCCTCGACGACCTGGAGATCGATGATCCGGCCCTGCGCGCGGCGGCCGGACCGGCGTTCGCCACCGCGACGTCGCCGTCGTCGATCGAAGCGACGCGCGAGCATATGCTCGGCGCGGACGGCCTGCAGGCGGCGCGCTACCCGTTCGTGCGGATCCATTCGCTGCAGATCGTCGGCGAGGCGCCGCGCTTCGCCGCGCACGTCCGGGTCGAAATGCATGGACGCGTGCGCGACCTGTGGCTGCCGCTGCGCGCCGAAGGCCTGCCGGACAGCCTCGCGGTCGAGGGCTCGCTGGTGCTGCGACAGACGGATTTCGACGCCCAGCCCTATCAGGTACTCGGCGGCATGCTGGCCGTCGAGGACGAGGTCGTCGTCGAGTTCCGCCTCGTCGGCGCGTAACCGCGCTGGCGCGACGACGAGGCGTTGGACGGCCCGCTCCCCCACCCGCTCCCGCTGCCGGGCGCGCGGTGCGGGAGGGGCAGGCCGTCCGCCGCAATCCTTCGGCGTCCGACGACCATGCTGACGACCGGGCCGCACGGCCTGCCGCGGGAAAACAGTCCAGAATTGGGCGTTCCAACCATTTACATGCCACATGGCGAAAAAGCCAAGCTCAAGAACCGCCTCCATGGCACCGGCCGACGAGCACCCGGCGTCGCGCCGCGCCGCTCACATCGCGGCCTTGCCCGACGATGAACTGATCGAGGCGATACAACGCCAGACCTTCGCGTACTTCTGGGACGGCGCGCACCCGGCGAGCGCGCTCGCGCTCGATCGGCGCCATCGCGACGCCGATCCGCCGGACCACAAGGCGGCGACCGGCGGCTCCGGCTTCGGCGTGATGGCGCTGATCGTCGCCGTCGAGCGCGGCTGGGTGACGCGCGAGGCCGCACTGCAACGGCTCGACAGGATGCTGGACCTGCTGCTGCGGGCGACCTGCTATCACGGCGCGTTCCCGCACTTCCTGGACGGCGCGACCGGAGCGACGATCCCGTTCTACCGCAAGGACGACGGCGGCGACCTCGTCGAGACATCGTTCCTGTGCATGGGGCTGCTGTGCGCGCGGCAATACTTCGACCGCGACACGCCGGCGGAGCGCGCGGTCCGCGGGCGGATCTCGCTGCTGTGGGAGGAAGTCGAGTGGGACTGGTACACGCGCGAGGGCCGGCGCACGCTGTACTGGCACTGGAGCCCGAACAACGGCTGGGTGATGGACCATGAGATCCGCGGCTGGAACGAGTGCCTGGTCACCTACGTCCTTGCCGCCTCGTCGCCCCGCTATCCGGTCGATCCGCTCGTCTACCACCGCGGCTATGCGGGCGGGCGCGATTTCCTGAACGGAAAGTCGTACTACGGCATCGAGTTGCCGCTCGGGATGCCCTTCGGCGGACCGCTGTTCTTCGCGCACTACAGCTTCTGCGGGCTGGATCCGCGTGGCCTGAAGGACCGCTACGCCGATTACGGCGACCTGAACCTGCGGCACGTCCGCATCCACCAGGCGCACGCCCTCGCCAATCCCGGCGGCTTCCGCGGCTACGGCGAAGGCTGCTGGGGACTGACCGCGAGCGACGATCCCGACGGTTACGCCGCGCATGCGCCGGACCACGACAACGGGACGATCTCGCCGACCGCGGCGCTCGCCAGCATGCCTTACGCGCCGCGCGAATCGCTGCGCGCGGCGCGACATTTCCTCGCGACGCACGGCGAGCGCGCCTGGGGCCGCTACGGCTTCGTCGACGCGTTCAACGAGCAGCGCGGCTGGTTCGCGGACACGTATCTGGCGGTCGACCAGGGACCGATCGTCGCGATGATCGAGAACCACCGCAGCGGACTGCTGTGGCGCCTTTTCATGAGCATCCCGGAGATCCAGGCCGGGCTGCGCCGCCTCGGCTTCGCGAGCCCGTGGCTGGAACGCGCGCTCGTCGCCACGACGGCCGGGGGCGGGCGCTGATGTCGGCGCTCGACGACTGGATCGCCGTGCAGCGGCCGCATGCGATCGCCTCGATGCGCGCCAGCATTTCGCCGCTCGGGCTCGTCAAGCGTCGCCCCGGATTCGGGCATGAGATCCATCCGCGGCGTGGCGCGATCATCGCCTCGCCGGTCCTGGCGGCCTACGACCCGGAGCCGGACTACTTCTTCCACTGGTACCGCGACGGCGCGATCGTCGCCGACGCGCTGCGGCTGTTGCACGAGGACGGCAGCCTCGGCGCGACGGCGCTCGCCGACTTCGGCGACTTCGTCCGCTTCAGCCTGTCGCTGCGTTCGCTCGACGGTCGCGAACTCGTCGCGCAGCCGCAGTGGCGCGGCCGCGTCCGCCCCGACTTCGAGCGCTACGTCCGCGACGCCGCGGAACTCGCCGCGGTCCACGGCGACGCGGTAGCCGCGGAGACGCGCGTCAATCCCGACGGCTCACTCGACATCTCGCGCTGGTCGCGTCCGCAGCACGACGGTCCGCCGCTGCGGGCGCTGACGCTGCTGCGCTGGCTGCGCAGCGCGACGTTCGAGCCGGCGCTGGCGGACGACGTCGCGCAGCTGCTGGCGGGCGACCTCGAATTCACGCGGAAGCACTGGCGCGAGGCCTGCCACGACATCTGGGAAGAAGAGCTGGGGCTGCACTACTACACGCTGTGCGTGTCCGCCACCGCGCTCGAC
>Ga0335069_10011351_pt1 | contig 12580 bp, 12 predicted proteins | sample Lox_Sample_11_FD_206714 | JGI IMG/M metagenome (GOLD analysis project Ga0335069, IMG submission 206714) | Soil microbial communities from Loxahatchee National Wildlife Refuge, Florida, United States - Lox_Sample_1.1 | ecosystem: Environmental > Terrestrial > Soil > Wetlands | place: USA... | reverse complement strand
CGAAATGCTAAAACGATCCCTTGTGCGATGCATTCTCCGAAAGACGCCACGCCCAACGCGCTGGTTTCCACATGTTAAACTCGAAGTAGACGCCTTCCACGGAGACTTGCGATGAAATTTGGGGTCATCATCTTTCCCGGCTCCAACTGCGATCACGACGCTTATTGGACCATCGAGAACGTTGCCAAACAGCCGGTCACTTTCCTGTGGCACGAGTCGCATGATCTGCAACATTGCGACGCCATCATCGTGCCTGGGGGCTTCGCCTATGGTGACTATCTTCGCACCGGCGCGATTGCGAAATTCTCTCCGGTAATGGAATCGGTCCGAAAGTTTGCCAATGGCGGCGGAATCGTTCTCGGGATTTGCAACGGCTTCCAGATTCTGTGCGAATCAGGATTGCTTCCTGGCGCCCTGACTCGGAATGTCGGCCTAAAGTATGTTTGCAAGGCGGTGGATGTGCGCGTCGAAAATACCGACACTCCATTCACCAACGCTTGCCGCCAGGGTGAGGTCCTTTCCATTCCGATCGGGCACATGGAGGGAAACTACTATTGCGATGACTCCACATTGGCTGAATTGAAGCGAGATCAGCGAGTCATCTTCCGTTACTCGACTGCCGAAGGCGAGATCACGCCGGCCGCCAACCCCAACGGATCAATCGAGAACATTGCTGGAATCTGCAGCGCGGGACGCAATGTTTTGGGAATGATGCCGCACCCGGAGCGGTCGAGCGAGACCGAATTGGGTGGAACCGATGGATTCAAAGTCTTCCAGTCGCTCGTCGGAGCGATGGCAGAAAAAGTTGCCGGCTAGCCTGATCGAGCAACAACCTGCCGGGCGATCCACCACCGGCGCGCTGCGATGACCGCCCATACCGCTTCAACCAAACCAAAAGGCCACGCGCCTTGCAGAAAACCGTAGACCGATCCCAGAATGCAGGAAAAAGCGAACGCCAGAATGAACCAAGCGCTGCGCTGCTCAAGTGCATAGCAGAGAACCATCGCCGTGACCGCGAAAAGCCCGAATGCTGTGAGCGCATTCATAGTAGTCCTTCGTCCAGTGCCCGACCCGCGCCAAATGAGGCACGGATCCTGCCAACCTGTTATAGTAACTTCTTCTCAACAGACTCTTTTAGCGCATCATACATAAGGATGACCATCGGCTCAGCTAGCAGGCCACTCAAAAAACTTTTTGCTTCTTTGTTCTTCTTGGCGGCCATCTTTGCCGTTCCCACACGCTCGGCAGCACAAGTGGCGCCGCGATGGGAAGTCTTCGGCGGCTACTCTTATCGCCGCATGGACTCGACTTCTCTCGGCTTCACCGATTACAGCAATCTGAACGGATGGAATGCCGAGGGCATGTTCAATCTTTCGCCTCGTTGGTCGATTGTCGCCGACCTGAGCGGCCATTACGGCTCACATCTAAACGTCTTCGACTACATGGCCGGGCCACAATTTAATTGGCGGCGTGACCGCTCGAAGATCTTTGTCCATGCCCTGTTTGGGAAAGCACAAAACACGATAAACATTTCCAACGGCACCCAGACTTATTTCAAAGGTGTGGGACACGCGGTTGGCGTGGGCGTTGGCTACGACTGGGATTTCAGCCCCAGATTTACTATCCGTGTGGGGCAAGCGGACTTTATTAGTTCGCACACGTTCGACACGAACCAGAATGACATTCGTGTCTCGACCGGGCTGGTTTTTCATTTTGGACAGATCGGGCATCGCCCCAAGTTGTAACGGTTGGTCACGATTCGGTTGTTTGAGATAGACATGAGATTGCGCAAAACCATCCTGCTGTTCTTAATTCTGGCGCTCGCGCTTGGCGCAGTGGTCGGCTGCAGTAATTCCTCCTCTACTCACCTTGCGTTCGTGAGCTTGCCGGAAGCCGACAGCCAAGGTGCATCCGGCGTCGGCGTCATGCGCATTAACGACAGCGGAAAATTCTCCTCGGTCGTTGCGTCTCCGTACCTGGCGGGCAACTCTCCTGGACCGATTGTGGTCAGCCCATCCAACCAGTTTCTGTACGTGGCAAACCGCATCGACAACACGATCTCGCGCTTCAGCATTGACAGTCAGATGGCGTCACTTAAGGAAATTCTTCCTCGCACCGGGACAGGACTCTCGCCAAACTCCATGGTGATGGACGGATCAGGGAAATTTATCTTCACTGCGAATCAACTCGGAAGCAACATATCGGTCTTCTCGATCGATTCGACAGGCGCGTTGAAAGAGATCGCGGGTTCTCCGTTCCCCACTCCGCGCAATCCAGTATCGATTGCAGTCACTTCGTCAGGAAGCTTCGTGTACGTCGTCAACACCAATTTGGAGTTGGTTTTTGGTTACGCGGTTGGATCCGACGGAAGCTTGCAGGCCGTGCCCGGAACACAGTTCGCCGTCGGCGCAGGAGCGCTGGCCATCGCCGTCGATCCGAGTGACAAATTCCTGTACGTCGCAAACTCTACCGATAATACCGTTTCTATCTTCCTGATCGGAAGCACTGGCTCGTTAACTCCCGTGACTGGCTCGCCTTTCTCCACCGGAACTATTCCGATTGCGGTGGCGGTCTCAGGTTCGTATCTTTACATCGCGAACCAAGGTTCGAGTAACATCACGGCGTACACGATTGATTCCAGCACAGGGGTTCCTACAGCGATTACGGGTTCGCCTTTTTCCGCCGCTACCAAGCCGGCGTTTCTCCTAGCCGACCCCAACGGGAAATCGCTATATGTCCTCGGCGACGGCTCGAACGTCATTACCGAACTCAACATCACCGCCACTACTGGCGTGCTGACCAGCAGCACCGAGAGCGGCTCTGCGTCATCAACACCGAATTTCCTCGCAGTGACAAAGTAGTTTCTTCCGGCAGATGGTTAACTTTGGCATCGTCGGATTTGGCCTTCACGCGGTAAAGCGCCTGATGCCCGGCTTTCGTCGCGCGAACAACTGCCGAGTCGTCGCGCTCTCCCGCCGCGAGATGGAGAAGGCCCAGAATTCAGCTCGCGAATACGATATTCCTCTGGCATTCGACTCGGTACAAAAGCTCTGCGAATCTCCGGAGGTCGACGCCGTTTTTGTGACGACTCCCAATGCTTTTCACCTGCAGGATGTGCTTACCGCCGTTCGCGCCGGCAAGCCGGTCCTCTGCGAAAAGCCTATGGGGGTAAACGCGAACCAGTGCCGCCAGATGATTGAGGCGGCGAGAACTGCAAATGTGGCGCTGGGCGTGGCGCAGGTGTTCCGCTTCGAAGAGAGCACCCAGCGCCTGCGTGAGCGCCTGGCAGCCGGACAGATCGGGAAGCCTATCTTCGCGCGCTCAGAGTTCTGCTTTCCCGGAGGAGCAGGGCATCCTCGCGCCTGGCTCAACAACCTGGCAGTTTCCGGGGGCGGCCCGATCGCGGACGTCGGCGTCCATTGCATCGATGCCATGCGCATGATTCTGCAAGATGAGGTCGTGCGCGTTACCGCACGAGGCTTTTCGGACGCGCTTTCAAATGAAGTGGAGTCTGGTGCCACGCTGATTCTGGAGTTTTCTCAAGGAACGCTGGGTACCGTCAGCGTGTCGTTTCGATCGGAGTATCGAACGCCATTCGAAGTCGTCGGAGAAACCGGCAGCCTGCGAGCGGATGACGCATTCAATGTCGAGCATCCTCTCGAAATCCAGCTGCGCCGCGGTGGCAAGGTAGTCGAGAGCGAAACCGTTTCCAATGTCCTTGCCTACGCGAAACAGGTCGACGCATTCGCGGACGCGGTCGCGGGTAAATCGAAGTTCATGGTTCCGGGCGAGGAAGGCTTGCGCAATCAACTGGTGATCGACGCCGCGTACCAGAGCATGAAGAGCGGTTGCGCGGTGTCAATTAAGTGATAAGGGCATCCACAAACTTTCCCCTTTTATTCGCGTCCCAAACCCTCTAGAATCCAGCTATCCTTCTCACGGAGATGTTGCAATTGAATTCTTTCCCGCTGCTGTTTGGTCTTTTGATCGCCGCGAATGTCGGCCTGACAATCCTCCTTGTGTTTTTATTGCGGAAGCATACCCGGAATTCCGCGCAAGTATTAGAACTGGAGAGGCTCGCGGCGGTCACGGCGGAGTTGCAGAAGAGCCTGTCAGGACAGTTTTCGGCTGCCACGGCGGACATGGCTCAGCGGTTGGAATCCACCAAGGGCGAACTCCGGCAGCAAGTCGCGGATCGTGTGGGTGAGGGTTTTCATCTCATGCGCGATGCGGTTGAAGACCAGATGAAGGCCGGGCGTGAGGAACAGTCTGCGCGCTTGTCCGATGCACGCCGCGAATTGACTTCATCGTTAGCCCTGACGACATCCCAGCTGAAATCGGAGTTCGACAGCTTCAATCTTCGAACGGCGCAGAATCTGGACAGCATTCGTGACCGGGTCGACGCAAAATTGCTCGACATCACCAACCAGGTGCAACACAAGCTTGATCAGAACATCAAAGAAGGTTTTGCTCAATTTGAGAAGGTTCAGCAACACCTTAGGGCCGCCGAAGAACAACTGCGCGAAGTGGGAGCGCTGGGTCACTCCATCAACGATCTGAATAATTTGCTGAAGCTACCCCACCTCCGCGGTACCTTTGGCGAAGCCAGTCTCGAGCGATTGCTGTCTGACTTCCTCCCGATGCACATGTTCGAAATGCAGGCAACCATGGAGGGTGGCGGCAGGCCGGACGCGGTGATTCATTTCCCTGATCGCCGTCTGCCGATCGATGCCAAGTTTCCTCGCGAACAGGTGCTGGCGCTATTCGAAGGGACCGAAGGCCCCGGAATTGAAGAAGCACGCCACGAATTCGTCCGGGTGATGAAAGCGGAAGCCAAGCGCATCAAGGCATACATTCAACCTGAGCAAGGCACCACCGACATCGCGCTCATGTATCTTCCAAGCGAAACGCTTTACATGGAATCGGTGCGCAACCGCGATCTGGCTGATTGGCTGAATCAGCAACACATCTTTCCCGTCTCCCCGAACACGCTGCTCATGACTCTGAAGACAATCGCTCTCGTCCACAAGTGGTACGAGATGGCGGGACGATTCGAAAAGAGCCGCCTCGAACTGGCCAAAGCGCAAAAGTCGTTCGACTTCTTCCAAAACCAGTTTGATAACGTTGGCAAGAGCTTGAATAAAGCTCAGGAAGCGTTTGAGACGGCGCAACGTCACTTGAAGACGTATCGTGGAAAGGTCACGGCGTTAAGCGGCCAGGAGCAACTGGAGCTCGATTCTGCTCCGAAAGCGAGTGATGAGCCCCTGCCCCTGATCGATAAGGCCAGCGCCTAGCCGCGATTCATGGTGAAGGTGCCGTTTCCGGTGCAACCGGTCACGCCCGTCAAACTCCACGTTCCGGAAATTGTCGAGCCATTGACTGCTCCCTGCATGGTCAAAACGTTGCTTGATCCGGCTTCCAACTGGCTGGTGACTGTCATCGCCAGCGTACCAGTAACGTTCCCCTGAAAATCGCCGGTAAAAGTGAAGCTTCCGCTTTCGGAGAGAGGTGCGGAAAAGCATGTGCCAGAAGTGGTAAAGCTGAAATTGCTGATGTTGAGATTAGAATTTCCGTTGGAAGCGTTCAATGAAGTGGTGAATGAAAATGCCTCGGATCCGTCAGTATTCAAAAGAGTCGCGGTCCAATTTCCGTTGATCTCACTCTCTCCGTGGGAGCTGCCTCCACCACATCCCGCTGCCATAAACATCAAGCCCAACAAAATCACGAAACCGATTCGCTTCATGTCGACTCCTGTAAGATGACTAAACCCGCATTTGCCGCCGTAGTTGCGGAGTACAGAGGATGCCGGCAATTTCTGGAGCGTTGCCCGTAGCAAAAGCCGCATTGTTTCCCCTCTAAAGGCAAGGGGCGATGACATCTGCACAGGATGTCACCGCCTTCCTTGAGTCACGATTATCTAACGCATGTGCTGCATTCCCTGCGAGCGGAAGAAAAGGAAGTAGTTTGAGGGCACTTGTACCGCGTCGCCCGCCTTCTCCGCAACGATCATCTTGTCGTAAGAAGTAATCCCGCTGCTTCCATCCCGGGTTGGCCAATCGTTGGGATTGGTGACCAGCACCGGAATTACTTCCCACCAAATCGCATCGGTGTTCAAATCTGAATTGAGCACGATGTGACTGTGGTTGGGAGAGGGCACAAAAAAGTTGGCTGGCGGCGGCGGCAAAAAGCCAAGCTTTTCCAGGGCGAGACCCAGATCCAGCCGGGATGCGTGCATGGTACACGTGCCGGCAGGCAGGTTCAGGTCCGGGCATTGCGTGTAGACCAACGGCTTGGCCTTGAATGCCTCCGGGAGTGCTCCAAACAACTTGATCAGCGTTGTTCCCAATGCCGATCCGCAATTGGTTCCTGGGACCACACCGTCGCACGAGATCGCGTCATTCGGGTTCTGGTCGTTGTCTACCGAGAACAACGGAACTAAGACGAACAGCGGCTCGGTCGGGTCCTTGCTGCCCTTTAAACCGCTCGGATCAACGGTAGGTTGAACCGCCGCCTGGCAAATCGGGATCTGAAACTCATTGGGATCTCCCTGGGCGGGCTTTTTGTTGTAATCCAGATCAACGAGAGGCTGGTCGACGCAGTCAAAACTTTGGGTGTACGTGAACAGCAACAACTGGCTGGCTCCATATCCGAGAGTTTGGTTCTGCTTAGGGTTAGGAATGTTTGCGGATTGCGCAAGGGTTAGGGTTGAAAGCAAGCCGAGTGTGAGGGCTGCCAGCGGCCGAACGAATGCAAACTTCATTGCTGCCTCCGATTTCTTGCTTAACTGCTTTAAGTAGGTAGTTAAGGTTGCATTCGGATGGGCATCGCACACCGCAAGTTGTCTAGCCCGACGAACAATCGTTCAATAAAAAAATGTTTTGGAATTTTGCGTTTTCAGCAATCCGAATTTGCTGTGTCAACCGTACTTCTTTTGCAGGCGTGTCTGCGTCAGCCCTAGCACGTTGAGGTAAAAACATCGCGTGGGAAAAACGGCCACTGAAAAGACGACGCGTAGTACTGCTTAAGAACCGCGTTTGAATATCGGCCGCCCCGCGCCGGGCAGAAAAATCATGGCGAGAAGTGTAAGACGCGCTGCTTTCGGAGTTGTATGCCTACTTCAAGATTCCATTTTGCGACAAAAAGTCGCATCTTATAGAGACGATTTCAACCTCCTTCCGTCTAAGCAGCGCAGGCAGGTAAGGAGAAGCCCCATGAAACAAATGTTTTTCGTAGTCTGTCTGTTGCTGTCGAGCCTATGCGTGACGGCTGTGGCGCAGAACATGGCTCCCACCAGCAATGCGGATCAAACTCCGCCAAGTTATGACATGAAGGCACAGGCGTTGTTAGACCTGGGCACAGTTCAAAAGAAGATGGTCGATTTGGCCAACGCCGTGCCGGCCGACAAGTTGACCTGGCGGCCTTCGGCGGATTCGCGCTCTTTCGCTGAAGTCTTCCTCCATGTATCCGGCGAGCGTTACGGGATCATGGCGCTGATGGGCGCAACGCCGCCCAGCGGGTTCGACGCCAAGACATTCGAGAAGTCCACGACCGACCGCGCCCAGATCGTCGATGAACTTAACAAGTCCTGGGACTTCGCGCAAAAAGCCATCAATGGCATGACCAACGCGGATTTCGCCAAGCTGCTGCCCAAACTCGGCCCACAGGCGAACGCAGGAGATGTCGTCTACATTCTGGTTGCGGATGCCCACGAACATCTTGGACAGTCGATTGCCTATGCCCGCGAGAATGGCATTGTTCCGCCTTGGACGGTAGAGGCGAAGAAGAAAGCCGAGGAGAAAAAGACCGCCCACAAGTGACAGATTAGCGCTCGTATAACTCGACGAGCCTACCGAGGCTGGCTGCAAGGGCGGGCGTAAGCGCGTTCGGCAAACAACGCCACTTCCAGTTGCCGCGCGATGTGCCCGGCAAATTCATCCGGGATTCGCGGCCCAAGCCAAGAATATCTTGTAGCGGGATGATGGCGGTGTTTGCGACCGACGCGAGTACTTCGCGCACCAAAACCTCGTGAACCGGTTCATCGGTGAAGCCGAGATAAGCCCGCGCGTAAGCATGCTCTTTTTCCACGTCCTCGGGCGTGCGCACGCTGTCATCGCTTCCTTTGCTCGCCCACCAGCCCTCGACGGTGTCGTTGTCGTGAGTCCCGGTGTAAACCACCAGGTCGCGGACGTAATTATGTGGACGGAAGGTATGCGCCTGAGGGTCGTTACCGAATGCAAACTGCAGAATGGCCATGCCGGGAAATCCGAATTGCCGGCGCAGGGCTTCAACCTCGGGCGTAATGACGCCCAGGTTCTCCGCAATGATCGGTAACTCGTGAAACTCGTTCTGCAGAGCGTTGAATAAGTCCGCGCCCGGCCCCTTGACCCATTTTCCATTCACCGCGGTGGTGGCGTTTCCCGGCACTTCCCAATAAGCCTCGAAGCCGCGGAAGTGGTCGATACGCGCAATGTCATAGAGCCGGAGGGCCGCGCGAAAACGGGCGATCCACCAACGGTATCCGGTCTTCTTGAGCAACTCCCAGTTGTAGATGGGATTGCCCCAGCATTGGCCGGTGGCGCTGAAATAATCCGGCGGAACGCCAGCTATCCTCTCTGGATCCCCTTTCTCGTCCAAACAAAACAACTCACGGTTGGCCCACACGTCGGCGCTGTCGTGCGCAATATAGATGGGTATGTCGCCGATGACGCGCACGCTGCGCTCGCGGGCATAGGCGCGCAAATCCTGCCATTGCTGAAAGAACTCAAACTGCCAGTACTTGATTCGTTCAATTTCTTGCGCCAGGTCTTGTTGAGCCTTGCTGAGTGCATCCGGAGCGCGGGAGGATAACGCTTGCGGCCAGTGTGTCCAAGCCACGTTGCCATGCGCACCCTTGATTGCCATAAACAGAGCAAAATTGTCGAGCCAGTCGGCGTTCGCCTGACAAAATCCCTGAAACCTTCGCCGGTCAGCTGCGGACGCGGACGCCAGGAACTGTTGCGCCGCTTTTTCAAGAAGCGGGAACTTGAATTCGATGACGGATTGGTAGTCGACCTGATCGTGCGAACTGGATGAAGAAAACTTTATCTCGTCGGCGTTGAGAATACCCTGCTCCACAAGCCGCTCCAAACTGATGAGCAACGGGTTTCCAGCGCTCGCCGAGAAACACTGGAATGGCGAGTCTCCGTATCCGGTCGGATGAAGCGGCAACACCTGCCAGAGGTGCATGCCGCTTGCCTGAAGAAAATCAAGAAAATGATACGCAGCCGGACCAAAGTCGCCGATGCCATGCGGGCCCGGCAACGATGTGGGGTGCAGGAGAATTCCGCTGGAGCGGGGAAAAGTCATCGTTCGTATAGTCTGACTTCTAACTTCCGACTGCTAACCGTGTAACCGTGCTCACTGACTCCGGACTACTGACCTCTGGCTCCTGCTTTTGCGCGAGCCACTCGTAGAAACAATTCCGCACTTTGGCTCCTTCGAAGACGCCGCGAACCGCGTCGATTACCGCGAGATTCGCGTTCGAACCTGCTCCGCAGAAACCCACCCAATAAGGGACATAGAATTCGGAGAGCAGTAGTTTGGCGTGAATCTCCAACTGTCGAACCCGGAAGAAGCCGCGCCCGAAAACCGTACGCCGCACTTTGTTCTTTAGCCTTTCCATCGTTTCGTCGCACGAAAGAGATGGCTGAATATGGTTTCGCGTCGTAACTGATGTGATCTGGTCATCGCTGATCTGCCCCTGAAACCGGTACGGATCGAAAGTTCCGGTAACCGCGTCTTGTGCTAACCAGCTCAGGTCAGCAACTCCTCGATCTGTAATTTCGATCGAGAACAGCTGAAAAGGCACGTGTACCAGTGCAACGGAACGCAGCGGCCCACGGCGCAGCGATCGGAGACGCCTAGTCAGGCTTCCGCCCTCGAACAACCGGATCGCTTGTTCCCGGCTCACATTCGGCTTGAGACTGCAGATCGATTCCATTCGCCTTTTATCGAAAATAAATCCAGAGTCCAACCACAGTGGCCACCAGTCCCAGGCTGAATACGACGTTTATGCGGTGCTCAGCCGCGGTCTCTTGCGCCGGCTTGTAATGCATGGGAACTGCAACCGTGTCGAGCTTGTCATCGACGGTTGTAAAGGTCAGGCCCGCGAGCTTGCGCCGCTCTGGTGCAGGAGTCGTCAGGCTGACACCCACGAGAACGAGCGAGCAAACAATAAACATCAGGATTGCGTAGTGGAGAAAATTAATGTCGATAATCCAGCGCGCCAAGGGAGCGGTGAAGCGTCCTCCGGCAGCGCGATCGGAAATCTCCAGTACGAACCGCACTGCGCCGATCACAAAACCGGTGAGCAGCGAACTGATAGCACCCGCACCGTTCATTCTTGGCCAAAGAATGCCGAGAATGAAACATGCCGCGATCGGCGGACTGATGTATGCCTGTACGCTTTGCAGGTAAATATAAAGCTGGCTGCTGATGAGATGAATGAACGGCACCCAGGCCAGCCCCAGCAGCACCATTACGCCGGTTGCCGCCCGCCCGAAGCTGACCAACTGATGCTCCGAGGCTTGAGGCCGGATCTTTTTATAGAAATCGAGTGTGACCAGCGTTGATGCAGAATTGAACACCGAACTCATGGCACCCATCAGGGCGGCAAGCAATGCAGCGATCATCAACCCAACCAAACCTGGCGGCAGCAGGTTGATGATCAGCGTTGGATAAGCAATGTCACCGTTGGTTACCGTGCCGTTGGGTCCAATCTGAAACATGTCGCGATAGAGTGCAAAGGCAATCAGTCCAGGCAACACCAGCATGAAGACGGGAAGAATCTTGAGGAAGCCCGCGAAAATCGTGGCCGCCTTGGCGTGGCCTTCATCTTTCGCGGAAAGAACCCGCTGCACGATGACCTGGTCGGTACACCAGTACCAGATGCCGAGGATCGGTGCGCCGAGGAAGATACCGGTCCAGGGAAATTCCGGATCGCTCATCGGCTTGATCATATGGAAGTAGCTCGCCGGTACAGCCGCCCGTAACCCTTCGAAGCCCCCAACGCGGTGCAGACCGATCAAGGTCAGGATTACCGCGCCCGCGATCAGAATCAGGGTCTGAACCAGGTCGGTGTAGATGACTGCCGCCAGGCCCCCGGCAATGGTGTAGATACCGGTTGCGATCACTAGAACCACAGCTGCGGTGAGCGGACTCCATCCCACAACACGGTCCAGAACAACCGCCGCCGCATAGAGGTGTACCGAGATTTTTGTAAACACATACGCAATGATCGAGATTGCGGCAAGATACACGGCGCACTGGCGGTTGAAGCGCCGCTCCAGAAACTCCGGCATGGTGAAAACGTTCGAGCGGAGATAGAACGGAACAAACACCCAGCCCAACACCAAAAGAATCAGGCAGGCCAGCCATTCAAAGTGCCCGACGGCCAAGCCGGTGGTCGCACCAGATCCGGCCAAGCCGATGAAGTGCTCTGTCGAAATGTTGGAAACGAAAAGTGACGCCCCGATGGCGAACCATCCAACGTTGCGGCTGGCGAGAAAATAATCGGTCGAGCTGCGCTCTTTGCGCGCGAAGTACAGGCCGATGCCGAAGACGATGGCAAAGTAGATCCCAATGATGCTCAAGTCCAGAGTGGTTAGAGCTTTGTGCGTTAAATGCACCATCTCGTCTGCCCTCGAACTGAATTCTCCCGGATATCGACGGAGACTATTTGATCTCCGCGATGTACACCCCGAACGGCTCCAACGATACCTGCGGCCAGTTCTTCGATGCAACCTGGCCTTGCGACGTACTCAACAAGACTTGCGGTTGGCCAGTTACGGAGGCCGGCATCGCCACCTGGATAGTCTGACTGCTATTCGACATGTTCAGCGCCACCGCCACGGTGCGATGGTTCAGCTTCCGCAGATACACAAAGACGTTCGCGTCATCCTGATTGATCGGAACGTAATCTCCATCGAGCAGAGCATCCGTATGGCGGCGCAGGGCTAACATCTTCTTGTAAAAGTTCAGCAGCGAACTCGGGTCCGTCATCTCGGCAGTCACGTTGTGAGTCTGATAGCTGGCCGGAATCGGCAACCATGGAGTTCCGCTGGTAAAACCGGCATTGGTCGTGGCATCCCACTGCATGGGCGTGCGTTCTCCGTCGCGCCCTTTATCCAGTGGCCAACCAACCCTCCCGACCGGATCCCTGACATCTTCTTTTCGGGTCGGGTCGTTATTGTCCATGCCGATCTCTTCGCCGTAATACATGATCGGCGTGCCTCGCAGCGTCAGATAGAGTGCAGCCATCAGCTTGGCGATCGCGTCGTTGTTCTTCCCGTCGCCATATCGAGCGTACGAGCGCACGATATCGTGATTGCTGATGACGTACACCGGCCAACCGCCGGCAGAATCTACCGCAGCGATATGACTGCGAAATTGTGCCGCCGAGAGTGTTGGGATTTTAGTGAAAGCCAGATCCATCGGCATTTGCAGTTCATCGCCGTGCTCGCCGTAGTATTGCTTCAGATCATCGGCTTTTTCCGCCCAGGTTTCGCCGATCAAGACGGCGTGATGTTCATCCGCGACCTTG
>Ga0335069_10011350_pt1 | contig 12581 bp, 10 predicted proteins | sample Lox_Sample_11_FD_206714 | JGI IMG/M metagenome (GOLD analysis project Ga0335069, IMG submission 206714) | Soil microbial communities from Loxahatchee National Wildlife Refuge, Florida, United States - Lox_Sample_1.1 | ecosystem: Environmental > Terrestrial > Soil > Wetlands | place: USA... | reverse complement strand
CTGGAGGGCTTCTTCAAAACCGAGGGCAAGCTGCCCATCAATATCAAAGTCCTGATCGAGGGCGAAGAGGAAGTCGGCGGCGAGCACATCGACGCTTACGTGGCCGCTCACCCGGACCGCCTGAAGGCCGACGCGGCGCTCATCTGCGACACGGAAATGTTCGCGCCGGAGCTGCCCACGATCACCACCGGGCTGCGTGGCCTCGTCTACACGGAACTCGAAGCCCGCGCCGCGGCGCACGACCTGCACTCCGGAATGTACGGCGGGGCAGCCGCAAACCCCATGCAGGCCCTGGCGGAAATGATCAACAAGCTCAAGAGCCCCGACGGCAAGATTCTGATTCCGGGATTCTATAAGCGCGTGAAGCGGCCCACCGCTGCCGAGTTGGCGAGTTGGAAGAAGTTGCCCTTCAACGAGAAGAACTTCTTGAAGAAGGAAATCGGCGGTACCGCTCTCGTAGGAGAGAAAGGATTCTCCGTGCTCGAGCGGCTGTGGTCGCGGCCCACGCTGGAAGTACACGGCTTCCGCGGCGGCTTTACCGGCGAGGGCGCAAAGACCGTGATCCCCGCGGTCTCGACGGCAAAGATCAGTATGCGCCTGGTGCCCGACATGAATCCGAAGGAGATCTACCGGTTGTATACAAGCTATGTAAAGAAGATCACGCCCAAGGGCATCAAGACCACTGTGCGCTTGCTCAGCTCCGCGGGCGCGTCGGTCGTGAGCACCGACAGCCGCTGGATCGCTGCGGGCGCCGAGGCTCTGGAGCAAGTCTTCAAGAGAAAGACCGTCTATATGCGCTCCGGAGGCTCCATCCCCATCGTTGGCACCTTCCAGCGCTTCCTGAAAATCCCCAGCGTCATGATGGGCTTCGGCCTGCCCGATGACAACTTGCACGCCCCGAACGAGAAGTTCCATATCCCCAACTTCTATCGGGGGATTGAAACCGTGGGGAGGTATTTGGATTTGCTGGGGCAGTGATGCGAGGTGCAGGTGAAAGGTCCAAAGGTTGAGCGGTTGAGAAGTCGAAGAGTTGGAAAGTTATGGAGTTGAAGAGTTGAAAAGCTCAAGAGTCGACGATACGGAGGTCTAGGAGCACCGAGGCGCGGAGGCAGGCCGGTCTGGCTATTCGACTTTTCAACTTTTTGACTCTTGGGCTGCATTTCTTGACTCTTGGACTCCATGCCTCTTGGGCTCTTGATCGACCCGCCAACCGCCAGGAGAGGAAATGCAACGGTTCACTGACTTGAAGGTGTGGCAGCGAAGTCACGCGTTGGCGTTGCGAGTTTACCAAGTGACAAAAGCCCTGCCTTCCGACGAAAAGTATGGGCTCGTCTCCTAGCTTCGCCGGGCCGCCGTTTCGGTTCCAACAAATATTGCGGAGGGCTCAAAGCGGGAGGGGAGTCACGATTTCGCCCGCTTTCTGAACATTTCTGAAGGATCATTGGTGGAGACGGAGTACCTTATTGTGCTTTCTCGGGATCTTGGTTATTTGACGCCGACGTCAGTGGCACCGTTACTTGAAGAGATAAGGGAAATCGCCACAATGCTGCATTATCTGCGAGTGAAGGTTGAGCCAAAACCCCTCGGGGCCTCACGAGGCACGACCAAACGTTAGGACCTGGGGAGACGCGTAAAGCTAGGTGGCCTTGCTTTTCAACTCTTTGACTCTTTGACTATTGAACTCGCTGCGTTAGCAGCTCCTTATACGACTCCCATGCCCGAATTCAAACCCTACGTCCCTCATGATTCCACCGAACCGGAATTCACGTTCAAGGCCGTTTCGGCCGGCATTCTGATGGCCGCGGTGTTTGGCGCGGCCAATGCCTACCTGGGTATGAAGGCCGGGCAGACCGTCGCGGCCACCATCCCCGCGGCGGTCATTGCCATTGCGCTTTTCCGCCTGCCATTCTTCCGCGGCGGCGTATTGGAACAGAACCTGACGCGCACGGCGGCCTCGGTGGGTGAGGCGCTGGTGGCCGGCGCCATCTTCACCATTCCCGCTTTCATGATGGTGAACGTCAGCGGCCAGCGGCTATGGACGGGGCTACGCGGCCACTATTGGGAGTCGACGGTCGTGCTTCTTGCGGGCGGGCTGCTCGGGATTTTCTTCATCATCATTCTGCGGCGGCCGCTGTGTGTTGAATCCGACCTGCCGTTTCCTGAAAGCGTGGCCAGCGCCGAAGTCGTAAAGGCGGGCCAGGCGGGAGCCACCGACGCTCCCAAGTACGTCTTTGGCGCCCTGGGCCTCGGGGCTCTGCTCCAGATATTCAAAGACGAAAAAGGGCTGCAGCTTTTCTACGACACGGTTTCAGGCTTCATTCACTTTCCGCGGTCGGTGATCGGCTATTTTGGTTTTCAGAAGGAGCCGATCGGCGACGTTGCCTATACGGGCGGCATCGCGTACTCGACACCTTCCGCCTCGCCCGCGCTGATCGGTATCGGATACATCATCGGGCCGCGCCTGGCGTTGCTGAACTTTTCGGGCGGCGTGCTGGCCTGGATTATCCTGATTCCGCTGGTGCTCTTCATCGATCCGGATCTACCCCGCCGCCTCGGCGCCACGACGGGCGGAACCGCTCCGTGGGATCTTCTGAGCTACACGGTCTGGTACAACGTCGTGCGGCCGATCGCCGTGGGCGCGATGCTGGTCGGCGCGGTCCACACGCTGTACGGAATGCGCGGGCCGATCGTGCGCTCACTCAAGGGAGCGTTTGAATCCACTGTGGCCGCAACGCACGCTGCGGGACTGCGGACGCGGCTTGACATCGACATTCCCATCAAGTGGATCATTCTTTCGACAGCCGGACTGCTGGTGCCCATTACTCTCATCTACCAGCATTTTGCACAAAGCTGGAAAGCTGCGATTCTGGCCGCGCTGGTCATGGCGCTCAGCGGGTTTCTGCTGGGCGCGGTGGGCGGTTACCTGGTGGGCCTCATGGGCACTTCCAATCAGCCCGTCTCCGGCCTGATTCTCTCGGCGCTCGTTCTGGCAGCCCTGGTGATGGTGGGAGTCGGCGCAAAGGGCCTGGGCGGAGTCGGGGCCGTGATAGGGGTCGCTTCGGTGGTGGGAGTTGCGTGCAGCGTCTCCGGCGCGCTTCTTCAGGACTTGAAGGCCGGCCACCTGCTGGGCGGGACACCGTGGAAGATGGAGGTGGTCGAGATCCTCAGTGTCATCGTGCTCTCCTTCTTCCTGTTCTTCCCCATCGTTACGCTGCACGAAGCAAATCTGGCAGCAGGCGGCATCGGCGGGCGTCTGCTGCCCGCTCCGCAGGCGGGCCTTGTGGCGACGCTCTCACAGGGCATCGTGGGCGGGCAAATGGCATGGGGACTGGTTCTGATGGGCGCGGTGCTCGGAATCTTCCTGATTATGATTCAGGCGCCTTCACCCATGCTGATTGCTGTCGGGATGTATCTGCCGCTCGAAACCACGGGGGCAATCTGCGTGGGAGGCGTAATGAAATGGCTCGCCGACCGTTGGGCCGACCATCACAAGCTTGCGGGGGACGAGAAGGCGAAGTTCGAGGAGCGCGGCACGCTGGTCGCCTCGGGCTTTATCGCGGGCGAAGCGATCACCGGGATTCTCCTCGCCACGCTGTTCCTCGCCGGCATCAAGTCCATCACTCACGTCTTCACCGGCCAGGACGTTTTCCCCTTTGTCGAGCGCTGGGGTGGATGGACTTCACTCCTGGCGTTTGCAGCTATCGCTTACTGCCTGGTTTGGCTGCCGCTGCGGAAGCGAGCTTCGTGAGGGGGATTCCCGCTTGTTATTCCACTGTGAGCAGGCATAATAGGAGACATGGCTAAGCACAAAAAGGTGTTTTCTTACCAAGTGAACCTGGTCCCTGAGAAAGATGGCGGGTACACGGTTGTCATTCCCAGCCTCCCTGGTTGCGTTTCCTACGGAAACACAATCGAAGAGGCGACGGGAAATGCACGCGAGGCCGTGGCGCTTCACCTGGAAAATCTCGCTGCCCACAAGGAACCCATCCCTGAAGGCAATGAAACTCTCCCCGTGTTCACCACGCTCATTCAGGTGAGCCCTTCGCATGTCTAAAGAGCTTCCGTCTTTAAGGGTCAGGGAAATCGTACGAATTCTGGAGCGGACGGGCTTCACGAAATGGCGGCAAAAGGGTAGCCATCTCACACTATACCGAGCCCGCGACCGCCGGGCTCTCACTGTTCCTATTCATTTCTCCGAGGCCGTTCCGAAAGGAACGCTTCGTGCCATCATCAAGCAAGCGGGCCTGACACCCGAGGAATTTCTCGGTTATTTGTAAGTCATCGCCGCTGTGCCCGTTGCGTGGCTATGATCCGCAATTCCTGAATCGCGGGTTAATCTGCCAGGCGGCTCGTGGCGAGTCTTTCTTCCTCCGCAAGGTGTTGGCGGAGTTCGCGGATGACGCGTTCTCCCACCGCCAAGAGTACGCTGGGGTCGCCGGAGAGTTTGTAGGACTCCATCTGCCTTTCGAACTTGTCGAGGTCGATAGCCAGGCGCTCGTGTGCGGCGCGGAACGTCGCTACCTGCAGCGAAACATTATCCCCCTGGGCAAAGCTTCGAAAGAGGACGTCTTCCTCCCAGCGGCAGTGGTTGATGACGAACGTCTTGAAGAAGCGCATCGTCACGTCCAGCGCCTCGAGTGCCGCCCGGCGGCTTGCGGAATCCCCGTTGCTGTGAGGCGGGAGGCCGCGCAGGATTGCCTGCCAACCCTGTAGGCTCTGGCGAGTCTTCGCGTGCTCATCCCGCCACTTGTCTCTGTCCGGCGGCACGACCGCGGCTTGCCTGGGGCTTGCGGGAAGCGGGTTTTCGGTGGCGAGGTAGAGACTCCCGAGGCCGCGCCCGGCAAAAACGTGCTCGACTTCCCGTCGGCCGGGAAACCCGAACGTGGAGAATTGGCCCGTCGAGTCCTGGCGAAGGTAGCCGCCGGGGAACGTGTCGCAGTCCACGGTAAAGAGGTCGCCGGCCGCAACCATGGAGATGTTCATCGCGTAGTTTTCGCGCGTGTTGAAGAACAAGCGCGAGCGCGGGAAGGCCAGATGGTAGAGGCTCAGAATCAGGCGATAGTCGTTGTCCGAGACCGTGAAGCGCGAAGGCTTCTGTGACGCCAATACGCCGCGCGCGGGCTTGAGGCGTGCGATGCCTAGAGCGTGCGGCTCAAGTCCGTAAGTGCGCCGCAAGTAATTGCCTTGCGCGATCGTCGCCAGCGCGTCGTAGTGCCAGTCGTAGAGACTCAGCAACGCTCCGAGTGCGATCTTCTTGATGCCCCCCGCAATGACCCGGTCCCACAAATCCAGGCGATAGTCCAGATCCCGCTTGGGCGAGCCTGTCACGTGCCAGCGTGCGAATTGCTGCGGGTGATACGTCTCCTGCCATTCGACCACCCATTCGAGGCCGGCACTGCGCAGGCGCGCGTAGTCGGCCTGCTCGTACACGGGCGAGCAGAGTGCGACAACCCCGCCGCCCAGCCGGTCAAGCCTCTGCCGCGTCAGTTCCACATACCGCGCCACGGCGTCGGGACCGAACTCGGGATCTTCTGAGAGCACCAGTTCGATCTGCCGGTGGCCCCACGCGAGGATAAGGTCAAGTTCGCGGTTGAAGTCTTCCAGACTCAACCGCACGCGCTCGGTGAGCGCATTGCTCTTCCGGTAGCCGCAGTACAGGCACTCGTTCTCACAAAAGCTGGTGAGGTAAACCGGGATCACGAACTCGATATTAGGAGGAGCCACGCGCGAACGGATCCGCTGCGCCGCGGCGTGAATCTCCGCGCGGTGGTCGGGTTCGCGCGCCCAGGCCATCAGCGAAGCGGCGTCCTCAATGTCGAGGCCGGGGTTCTTCTCCGCCGCCTCGAAAATCGCCTGCAAAGGACGCGCAGGCTTCTCCAGGCCCGCTAACGATTCGATGCGGGCATGGGAAGCTCGAAAAACTTCGCTAAACGTGGACACCGCGGTCTCACCTCCGAAATTGGGAAAGTCATTCACAATGGAGGGAATCACCAACAATCCCGTCTCCCATCATGCACCCACGCAGCCGCGATTGGGAATAGGCAGAGTGCCCTGGCCGGACATTGGAGGAAGCCAAACACTGTTATCCAGGGAGGGAGCCGAATCGGCGAAACCGAATCGCACGATAACCGCCGTGGTTCTCGAAGGCGGGTCGTAAGGGCGCGCGGCCGTCCGCCCCTACAATGAGCGGGTCACATCCCCGCGGGATTATCCAGCCAATAGATCGTCAATCCCGATAGCAGCTTGGGATAGAAGTCCGTGGATTTCTGGGGCAGCGGGCAACCGGCGAGCGCGTTTTCGTGGACGGCCGCGACCGGTGTGGGGTTGAGCAGAAACGCAAGCTGGCCCCGGCCCTGTTCCACTTCGCGCACGGCGAGTTCCATTTCGCGATAGTAGGAGAGGTTCTTCTCCTCGCGCACGGCTTGCCGGTCGATGCCCAGCAGGCGCTCGATCACCAGTCGGTGCAGCAGTACCACGTCCAGGCGGCGCAGCGTGGGGGCGACGTCCGGCAGCGCGGCGGCGAGGTCAAAATCCGGGCGTAGGCTGAGGAGGGCGAGTTTCCCCTGTCCGCCGTACACTGCGAAAGTCGGCGCCTCGCGACCGGACGCCGCCAGTTTCGCAAGAACCCGTGGCGCCCATTCGTTGGCGGGAGGCCTCACAGCGATGTCCTCCCAATTGAAAATCGCCCGCGCGCTTTCGGAGAGCCTCGTCCAATCAAAGCCCGGCAGGCTGTGCACCAGGCGATGTGTCGGCAGCACGGTGAGGCCCGCGGTTTCCATGCGGACAAAAGTAGCCATGACGTATTCGGCGCGTTCGTCGCGAGGGGAAAGTCCGCGGCAATGGTCACGATAGGCGAGCGCCGTTTCATAGCGATGATGCCCGTCGGCAATCACCAACTTCTTCGGGTGCATGGCTTTGACGACCGCCGCCGTCTCCGCACCCGTGACGCGCCATACCGTATGCCGGGTACCGTAGTCGTCGAGCATCTGCTCCCAGGGTTGCTCCAACGCTGCGCCAGTCAGCAGGTTTTCGACTTCGCCCGCCGGGTCGCTATAGAGCATGAAGATTTGCCCGCAGTGCGCACGTGTTGCCTTGAGCAACTCCATGCGATCCGCCTTAGGTCCGGAAAGCGTCTCCTCGTGCCGATGCACCACGTGCGCCGCGTAGTCCTCCAGGCGCAGCAAAGCAATGAAGCCGCGCCGCTGCTTGCGTTCACCGCGCCGCCCAGGCACTTCATATTCCTGGAAGTAGGGGTAAATGGCGGGTTCCTGTTCGGATATCAAAGCGCCACTCTGAATCCACCCATGAAGATCGCCCGCCGCACGCGTGTAAACGTTACTCTGGGGACCATCGGAGGGCTGCGCTCGCCCCCGGATGATTCTCACCAGGTTGTACGGGCTGCGGTCGTAGTAGCGCGCCTGCATTTCCGCTGAAATCTTGTCATAGGGTTGCGTCACCACGGCCGCAAGGTCGCGAATCACGCCGGAGTTGTAGTGGACAGCTCGAAAAGGAGAAATTTCCGCCATAAGTTCTGCTTCCTCGGATGCAATGATTTTGGGGCGTCAAAACTATCATAGGGACGGGCATACGTCGAGGATTGCAAAGAGGCCAAGTGGCGAGAACCGTCACGACGGCCACAAGTAGTTCCAGCAGGCAACCTGTGGCAGCTTCCTGCTGGCTCCAGCCGGACCCTTCACGCGGCAGAGGAAACTAGTCTCCCTGCCGCTCGTTTTTTCCAAAGGATTTCAGGAGCACGCGCACCACACGGACAGCTTCACTGCTGCCGTCGGCTTTCGTGGTCACTACATCGACGTCGCCTTCCAGTCGCAAGTAGTCGGGGTCCCCCTCGGCATGGCCTGCGCCGCGTTCCACATTTCCTGAAAAGCGATAGCTCCTGCCATGAATCTTGTTGGTGCGGAACTCGACGTGGTCCTTCTTGCGTGTCCCTTCCACGATGTTGTAACTGAGGACGTCGTCCGATTCCTCTTCGCTTTGCGACACATCCACGTACCCTTTAAGTTTTCCCTCCTCGTCGAGAATCGCCAGAGTGTCGTCCGTGGAGAGGAAATGGTACTTTGCCGTGATGTCAGTGATGGGTTCGTTCTGATCCTGGGCTCGCGAAACTGGTCCGGGCAACACGGCCGCCGCGAAGATCGCGAGGCAACTGGCAACACACAACCTTGCCAGCCGGCAGACCAAACCGCCACGTTTGCTGACGCTGGCCTCGCTACCCACAGATATCGACATGGTCCCTTTCAAAGAGGTTTCGGCCCTCCCCATCCATCGTCCCAGCCGTCCGGACGCGTCCATTATACTTCGGAGAAAGAGAAAACCATGCTGCCTAAAAACCGAAAAGGGCCTTGTGTTCTTAAGGCTTCTGTGCGACAGTGGATTGAGCAAGTCGAAAGAAAACATATTGAAAAGCAAGACAAAACAACGCTTTGAAGGAGCAGCGCAAGGAGTCCGCTTGCGCTTTGACCACTAACGTGCTGAACGAAGAACGTCGTCGCGCCATCTTGGAATTGGTCGCTCGCGACGGCCGGGTGCTGGTCAAGGACCTGGCGCCGCGTTTCGAAACCTCGCAGGTCACCATTCGAAAGGACCTGGAAATCCTGCATGGGCGGGGGTTGGTCTACCGGACGCACGGCGGAGCCTTGCCCGTACCCGCGGGCGCCTTGCTCGATCCCAGCCTGCGAGATAAAGAGAAACTGCGCCGCAAGGAAAAGCAACTGATCGGTGCCGCGGCAGCCCGCCTGATCAAAGAGGGCGAATCGATTGTCCTCGACTCCGGCACCACCACCACGGCTATCGCGCGGGCCCTACGGGAATTTCGCAATCTTACGGTGATCACGAACGCCGTCAACATCGCGGCGGAACTCGCGGGCACGGCCATTGAGGTGATCCTCACGGGAGGCACCCTGCGCGAGAACTCCTTTTCGCTGGTGGGTCCGCTGGCCGAAGAGACTCTGCACCGCTTGAGTGCTGACATCTGTTTCCTGGGCGTGGACGGATTCGACGTGCATTTTGGATTGACCACTCCGAACCTGCTTGAGGCCAACGTGAATCGCGCCATGATGCAAATCGCGAAACGCGTCGTAGCGGTTTGCGACTCCAGCAAGTTCGGACGCCGAAGCCTCAGCTTGATCGCGCCGGTCACTTCCGTGCAGCAGACCATTACGGACGGCCACATTGCCAAGTCCGATCTGAAGGCGCTGGAAGAGGCGGGGATCGAGGTCGTGCTGGTTTAAGCCGGATTTCTCACCGGTTTTGGGAAGGGCGGGGCTTCAGCCCCGCCGTTAGGACGCTCCCGTGATGTTCCCCTCGTTCCGCGCCACGCGCCGCTTGCGAGCGCAAGCTGCGCGTGGCGCGGAACACAAAGGGGGCAGGGGCCACGATGGCGGCAGGGCTGAAGCCCTGCCCTTCCACTCGCGTCCAAAAGTGGTGAGAAATCCAGGTTAGGCCGCCGGCGCAACGGTACGGAAGACATTATTTCTTGAAGGAGACTCAAAAGTGGACTCATCAAAGGGCGGAACCCACACGCGGAGCGAGATTCTTTCCCAGCCGCGTTGCTGGGCCGAATGCTTTCAGGGACTTGATTCCAAGGGCCAGCTTCGCGAAGTCGGCAAGCGCTGGACCTTGCCTTCCGAATGGGCGTTTTTCGGCTGCGGTTCGAGCTACTACATCGCACTAGGAGCGGCGGCCACCTGGACGGCTCTGACCGGCCAATTGGCGCGCGCCATCCCTGCGTCGGAATTGCTTCTGTTTCCCGATCTGGTGCTGGGCAAGGGCCGGCCCTTCCAGCCCGTCGTAATCTCGCGTTCCGGGCAGACATCCGAAGCCTTGCGAGCGGCGGAGCTATTGGAAGCGACGTACAACATCCGGACCCTAGCCATTACCTGCGCGAGCCACCAGAAGCTGGAAGAGATTTGCACCCAAACCATTTATCAGTTGCCGGCCGACGAGCAGAGCACGGTCATGACCCGCTCCTTCACATCTATGCTGCTTGGGTTACAGGCTCTGGCGGCGGAGCAGGGCAAACAGAAAGAATTCGCGGAAGGCATGCGGCGGCTGCCGGACCAGATGGCTCCACGCATGGAAGAGCTCGAATCGCGCGTCCAGCAGTTCGTGGAAACACACACCTTCGCGGATTACGTTTACCTGGGGCAAGGACCGTTCTTCGCCATCGCCAACGAAGGCATGTTGAAAGTGAAGGAAACCTCCTGCTCTTACGGCCAGTGCTTCCACACGCTGGAATTCCGGCATGGTCCCAAGGCCATCGTCTCGCCGGCAACTCTGGTCACTTTCCTGCTTTCCGAGACGGGTTACGAGGAGGAATGTGAAGTCTTGCAGGAAATCAAGGGCCTGGGCGCGACAACGATGGTGATCGCCAATCACGCCGATAACGCGGCGCGGCACGCTGCGGATTTCCTGGTGGAACTGAAGTTGGATGTGCCAGAATTTGCGCGGCTTGCCGCCTATATCGTTACCGGACAGCTCCTGGGGTTATATACGGGCCTCAAGAAGGGCTATGACCCCGACAGTCCACGCAACCTTTCGCGTGCCGTTATCTTGAACGACCACGGCAAATAGGAAAACGATGATTGATTTTCACACTCACCCTGTATTGATCCAGGAATTCGCCCGGAAGTATCCGAACTACACGCGAGTGGCTCGGGAAGTTTTCATGATCGGAAACAACCTGCAGCCACTGGAAACCTTCTTGTTGCAAATGGATGTGGCGGGCATCGAGCGCGCCGTGCTGCTACCCATCGCTTGCGGACGCGCGCGGCAGGACGCCGTCAGCTCCAACGAGCAGGTGGCCGAACTGTGTGGGCTCAGCAAGCGGTTCATCGGTTTCGCGAGCGTCGATCCGCTGGAACCCGCGGCGCCCCGCGTGCTCGAAGACGCCGTCAAGAAGCTGGGCCTGCGCGGGCTCAAGCTCGATCCTGCTTTGCAGGACTTTGATCCGCGCGATCCGCGGGTCGATGCCGTGTACGAAGCCGCCCAGTCGCTCGGCATTCCGGTGCTGCTCCATACCGGCATGAGCTGGGCCCCCGAAACACCCTTGGAGCGCGGCCAGCCCCTTCAGCACGAACCGGCGATTCGGCGTTTCCCCAAACTGCGCTTTGTGCTGGCGCACTGGGCCTGGCCCTGGGTCTGGGAAGCCACGGCAATGGCGCTGAAGTATCCCAACGTCTTCCTGGATACTTCGTGCCTTTACTACGACAGCCCGAAGGAGTTCTACCAGTTTGTGCTCAGCCGCCAGATTCCGACCACCGTCATCGAACGCAGCCTGCGCAACCAGGTGGTGTTCGGATCGAATTATCCGCGCGTCGAAATCAAGAACATGGTTCACGCGCTGAAGAGTCTGGCGCTGACCGAAGGTTGCCTGAAGAAAATTCTGCACGACAATGCCCTGCGGCTGCTGGGGGAGGAGCCGCAGTAGTGCTGCCCTTCCGGGCGGCACATGCAGATCCCGCGCTCCGCTCAGGATGATAGCGTAATTGGTTTTTCCCACGGCCCGTTCAGCCCGGTGCAACTGACAAGGTGAGTGAGCAACTATGATCATCAAGCTGGAACGAATCAAAGTTCAAAGCCGGAAGGCCGAAGAGGCCATCGACATCACCGCCAAGGTCGAAGAAGTTGTGAAAGCGAGCGGCGTGAAGAATGGCGTGGTCAACGTCATGACCATGCACACCTCTTCCGGCCTGCTGGTCACCGAAGGCATCCCCTGTCTTGAGGAAGACATTCTCACACACTTCTCGCGCCTGTTTCCCGAAGACGAGGACTACCACCACCGGCGCTACCTCGATTACGACGGCCGGCTGGGCTTCAACGCCGATACGCACCTGAAAAGCATCATCGGCGGAATCAATTGCTTCTTTCCCATTGAGAACGGGAAAATCGTGCGGGGCTCCCGCCAAACCGTCTACTTCATGGAGTACGACGGCCCCCTGGAGCGAACCTACGTCGTCCAGGTCCTCGGCGAATAGCATCCGCGCTTTGCACTAACCACCACGCCCAACCTATCGGCTGGCGCAGACCCCGGTTTTGTGGGGTCTGCGATTTCCCCGTAGCCAGTCAGGTAGCGGACCGGGCCGGCCGCACTACGCGCCGTGTAGGGGCGGACGGCGTCCGCCCTGGGCGAATGCCATTCGCCCCTACACGGCTGGCGCAGGGCAAAGCCCTGCGATTCACAGTCCGCGGGTGCCGCATACGTCCCGACTGTTCCTTGTCGGGATGTATGCGACTCTGCTGACACCTTCACGCAACCCAGTCCATGGCCAGTCCCTCGGAGTAGCGTGGACCGCCGCGGTTGCGGTCCGCGTCTTTTCCGTGTCGTGTCGCAGGGATCGGGTTCTCGTTCCCCAATCCGCCAGCATCCTAATGCGGTTGATGACGCAGGCTGGTTTCGACACGGGGACACCACACATCCTGATGAGGACGATGGCCAAAGAAGAGACGCGGACCACAAAGCCGGTGGTCTGATTAGATAACGGCATCGGCTCCAGTCCGGTAGACTTGGAAGTGCTCAAACGACCAAGGCGAGCCGGGGAAGGAGCCGAAGCCATGCAGCATTT
>Ga0335069_10011349_pt1 | contig 12582 bp, 13 predicted proteins | sample Lox_Sample_11_FD_206714 | JGI IMG/M metagenome (GOLD analysis project Ga0335069, IMG submission 206714) | Soil microbial communities from Loxahatchee National Wildlife Refuge, Florida, United States - Lox_Sample_1.1 | ecosystem: Environmental > Terrestrial > Soil > Wetlands | place: USA... | reverse complement strand
AGGGCACGAACCCGCCAGCTGACCTGCATGGCGCGCCCGACTACCGGCGGCACCTGGCCAGGGTGCTGACCGGGCGGGCGCTGGCCGCGGCGGCGGGAGCCTGACCTCGGGCCATGACTGAACCGGAGCGGCTGTCGCTGGCCGAATGGCTGGTGCTGTGCCTGGTCCGCGAGGAGCCGACCTACGGCCTGGTCCTCGTCGGCCTGCTGGCCCGCGACGGCCGCCTGGGCCAGGTCTGGTCGGTGCCGAAGGCGGTGGTCTACCGTGCCCTGCAGCGGCTGGAGACGCTCGGCCTGATCCGGACGGTAGGGGAGCAGCGGACCAGCCAGGGGCCGGTCCGCTCGCTCTACCAGGCGACCCCGGCCGGGGACGCGACCGCCCGTGCCTGGCTCAGCACGCCGGTGGAGCACCCCAGGGACGTCAGGTCCGGCCTCATGGTCAAGCTCGCGCTGCTCGACCGGAGCGGAATCGACTCGCGGGACCTGCTGGAGGCGCAGCTGGCCACGCTGCTTCCGGTCGCGACCGCGCTGGATGACCGGCTGCGTGCCACCACGGGCTTCGAGCACACCCTGGTGCTGTGGCGGCACGAGGCGATGACCGCGACCGTCCGGTTCCTCGAGGCCCTGACCGCGCAGAGCGAGGTGCGGGCCCGTTAGGCTCCGGCGTTCCGGCATCCGGCGCTAGGAACGGCCGCCGGGCGGCTGCGACGAGGCGAGCGACGCGAAGACGACCGTGGAGCTGAGGTAGTGGCCGGTGGCGTAGTCGAAGGCGCCGCCGCAGGTAATCAGGCGCAATGCGGCGAAGTTGGTCGCGCCGTAAATGGCTTTCGCCGGGAACCTGGATTTGGCGTACTCGCGGACGCCGGTGACGCGGAACACGGCCGTGACCCCGTCGGCGAGCTTCACGTCGATGGTGTCGCCCGGGTGCAGGGCGCCGAGGCGGAAAAAGACCGCGGGGCCCTTCTGGCTGTCCACGTGCCCCTCGATGACCGACGACCCGATCTGGCCGGGCGTCGCCGAGTACTTGAACCACGCCGCCTGGCCGGCGCTCGTCCTGATCGAGGGGACCTGGACCGTGCCGTTGGCGTTGAGCCCGAGGTGCAGCAGCGAAGAATCCACGCCGATGGCCGGGATATGCACCGACACCGGGAGTGAGCGGGCCAGCGACGGCCCGCGGGACGAGGCGCCGGTGACCCCCGCTTGCGACGGCGCGGGCTGCGGCGCGTGCGTCTGGAAGCCGACCGCGACGCCCACGGCAGCGACGCCGGCCAGGATGAGCAAAATCCCGGTGATCCCGGCCACCCGGGCGCGCAGGCCCGCCGAGGTGGCGGGCGGCGGCGCGTATCCCGTCTGCGGCCAGACGACGACCACGCGGAACCCGGCAATGCGCCGCCACGGAGCCTCCGGCAATGTCGCGGTCCTTTCCTCCGCCGTTCTACTCCGTTAGCCTAATATTCCGATGGTGAACTGACCATTGCACGTCTGCGCCGGACACGGGCCATGCCTTTTGGTCGCCGGCGCTTTCTCGGGACCTGCCTGTGGCGGCGCGGGTGGCGACCAGATCGGTTACGCGTTTTCCTTTCCCGAAATCCCGGTTTCTGCGGCCGGGAACGGGAACACAATCGTCATCTGCCCGGCGCATGAGGAGGGGTCCATGAAGGTGCGCGGATCGATCGGCGGCACGCCGCTCAGCGCTACGCTGACCGCCCTGTGCTGGGGCGCCCTGGCCCTGCTCGCCCCGGTGGCCCTCTCGGCCTGCACCTCGTCCACCTCCACCACGCCGCCCACGGTCTTCTCGCCGTCCGTATCCACGGGCACCGCAACGGTCACGGCGACCGCTTCCTCGGCTGATACGTCCCCGTCCGGCAGCACCTCGACGCCCGGCGTGACCGCCACCGCCACTGCCACCGCGACCGCGTCGCCGGCGACGCCCGAAGTGACCGTGACGCAGACGGTCACCGTCCAGCCCAGCACCATCCCGCCCGCCGCCCCCGTCACCGGCGGCGGGGGGACGGCCGGCTTCCAGGACACGCTGCTCCTGGCGCTCGGCGCGGCGGCGATCCTGGCCGGCGCCGGAGGCCTGGCCTACCGCAGGTGGCTCGGCCGGGGGCGCTGAGGCGCCCGGCGACGGCACATCCGGCTCAGCCTGGCCCCGGTCGCCGCGTGGCCCGGCGCCGAACTGCGCTTAGGCTCGGGGGAGCGGCCAGGCGGAGGAGGAGCCGATGGACGAGGGCCGGGTGCCGGGCCTGTGGGCGCCGCAGCGGCGGGCGCTCACCACGGGCCTGGTCCTGACCATCACCTTCGTCGCGTCCGAGGCGCTGGCCGTGGTCACGGTCATGCCAGTGGTCGCCCGCGACCTGGGCGGCCTGCGCCTGTACGGCTGGGTATTCAGCGGGTTCATGCTCGGCAGCGTGGTCGGCATCGTGGCGGCCGGCCGGGAGGCCGACCGGCGGGGTCCCGCGGTGCCGTTCGTCGCGGGGGTGGTGATGTTCGGCTCCGGGCTGGCCGTGGCCGGGCTGGCTCCCTCGATGGGGGTGCTGGTGGCCGGCCGGGTGATGCAGGGCGTCGGCGCCGGGGCAGTGCCCTCGGTGGCCTATGCCACCATCGGCCGGAGCCTGCCCGAGGCGCTGCGCGCCCGGATGATGGCGGTCCTGTCGACCGCGTGGGTCGTACCCGGCCTGATCGGCCCGGCGATCAGCGCCGAGGTGGCGCGCCTGTTCGGATGGCGGTGGGTGTTCCTCGGCCTGCTGCCGGTGGTCGCGATCGCCGGGTCCATCGCCGTGCCCGCCCTGGCCCGGCTCGGGCCGCCTCCCGCGTCCCAGGCGCGGGAGCACCGGCTGACCGACGGCCTGCGCACCGCCGCCGGGGCGACGATGCTCCTGGCCGGCCTGAGCCTCGCGGCCGGGTCCGGCGCGATCCCGGCCGGCCTCGCGCTGATCGCGGCCGGCGGTATCATCGGGCTGCCCGCGCTGCGCCGGCTGCTCCCGGCCGGGACCCTGACCGGACGTCCGGGGCTGCCCGCCACGATCGCCAGCCGGGGCCTGCTGACGTTCACGTTCTTCGGCGCCGACGCCTACGTGACCCTCGCCGTGACGGCGGTGCGGCACCGCAGCCCGGTGCTGGCCGGCCTGGCCGTCACCGGCGCCACCGTGGCCTGGACCGGCGGCGCCTGGGTGCAGGCACGGCTCAACGACGCCTGGGAAGGCCGGCGACTGGTGCGCACCGGGCTGGTGATCATCCTGGCCGGCATCGCCGGCATGGTCCTGGTCCTGCAGCCGGCCGTTCCGGTAGCCGTGGGCCTGGCGGCCTGGACCGTCGCCGGCCTGGGGATGGGGCTGGCCTACGCCCCGCTGTCGCTGATGATGCTGCAGCGGGCGCCGCCCGGGCAGGAGGGCCAGGCCTCGGCGTCGCTGAACCTGGCCGACGTGCTCGGCACCGCCATCGGCATCGGCGCGGGCGGCGCGGCCGTGGCGGCCGCCGCGGGTGGCGACCTCCGCCTCGGTATCACCGCCGCGTTCGCCGTGGCGGCCACGGTGGGCCTGGTGGCGCTGGCCTTCACCGGCCGCCTTCCGGCCAGCGCCAGCGCGCCGCCGCCGGTGACCGAACAGGTGCGCGCACGCGCGGAACCGCCGGGCTAGCCGGGACTCACCCGGTGTTCCTGCTGAAGACGGGCTCGTAGCCGAGCACCGGAACATCGGGCCGCCGGCGGTTGTTCTGGACGGCATGATCGAGGGTCGGTTTGCTGAGCTGATTGCCGGGCAGCGGCAGGGAGTACTGGTCACCCTCAGGAAAGACGGGCGGCCGCAGCTGTCCAACGTGAACTACGCCTGGTACCCGGAGGAGCAGACCATCAGGGTGTCCACCACCGACGACCGGGCCAAGACCGGCAACATGCGCCGTGACCAGCGGGTCAGCTTCCACGTAACCAGCGGTGACTTCTGGTCCTACGTGGTGGTGGACGGACACGCCGAGCTGTCGGCGGTGGCCCGTGACCCGCACGACGCGGCCGTGGAGGAGCTGGTCGACCTGTACCGCGCGGTGCAGGGCGACCACCCGGACTGGGACGACTACCGGGCGGCCATGGTCCGCGACCGGCGCCTGGCCGTCCGGCTGCGGGCCGAACGGGCCTACGGAATGGTTCACCGCGGCTAACACGCGCAAGGAGTGGTTGCGCCAGGCAAAACCTGGCTTCCGCTTCGTTGACGGGAGACGCTATGCGTACCAATGGACCTTCGCTGTCCCGCGTAAGCTGGGACGATGCTGGCTGACTCCTTCGGGCGGATCGCCACCGATCTGCGCGTATCGCTCACCGACCGGTGCAACCTGCGGTGCGCGTACTGCATGCCGCCGGAGGGTCTTGACTGGCTCCCCAAGGCCGATGAGCTGACCGACGATGAGGTGGTGCGGCTCGTCCGGATCGGGGTCGAACGGCTCGGCATCCGCGAGGTCAGGTTCACCGGCGGCGAGCCGCTGCTGCGCCGCGGGCTGGCGGCCATCGTCGCCCGCACGGCGGAACTGCGGCCCCGCCCGGAGATCTCGCTGACCACCAACGCCATCGGCCTGACGCGCACCGCCGCCGCGCTGCGCGCGGCCGGGCTCGACCGCATCAACGTGTCGCTCGACACGCTGCGGCCCGAGACGTTCCGCAAGCTCGCCCGCCGGGACCGGCTGCCGGACGTGCTCGACGGCCTGGTCGCCGCGGCCGAGGCCGGCCTGCGCCCGGTCAAGGTCAACGCCGTGCTCATGCGGGACCTGAACGACGACGAGGCGGTGCCGCTGCTCAAGTACTGCCTCGAGCGCGGCTACGAGCTGCGGTTCATCGAGCAGATGCCGCTGGACGCCCAGCACGGCTGGAAACGGGCCGAGATGGTGACGGCGGAGGAGATCCTCACCGCGCTCAGGCGCGAGTTCATCCTCACGCCGGACGACCCCCGGCAGCGCGGCTCCGCGCCGGCCGAGGCCTTCCTGGTCGACGGCGGCCCGGCCCGGGTCGGCGTCATCGCGTCGGTCACCCGGCCGTTCTGCGGGACCTGCGACCGGGTCCGGCTGACCGCCGACGGCCAGATCAGGAACTGCCTGTTCGCCCGGACCGAGAACGACCTGCGCAGCCCGCTGCGGGCCGGGGCGAGTGATGCCGAGCTGGCCGCGGCGTGGCAGCGCGCGGTCGCGGTGAAACTGCCCGGCCACGGCATCAACGACCCGTCGTTCCTGCAGCCGGACCGCCCGATGTCCGCGATCGGCGGCTGAGGCCGGAAACCGGTCAGGACCGGTCAGCGGTACCATCGGGGTGAACTGAACACGCACGGGAGCTCGGGCTGACCGGGCTGAGAGGGCGGATCCTCGCGCCGCCGACCGTATGAACCTGTCCGGGTAATTCCGGCGTAGGGAGGCTGCCATGGCGGCGACCACCACCAGGGAACAGAGCAAGACCTTCGTCATCGTCCCGGGAGACCGGCATGCCGAGGTCGCCCGGACGCTCGCCGAGCCGGTACCGCAGGCGCTGAGCCTGTTCGACCAGTTCGGGCTGTGGGGCAACCTCGGGGTCAGCCTGCTCGGCTTCACCGGCGCCATCTTCGTCCTGCAGCCGGGCGGCGCGGGCACCGCCGAGCTCTCGCTGGCCGCCGCGCTGACCGCGATCGTGGTGGGTACCGTGCTCGGCACGCTCCCGGTCGCGCTGGCCGGGCTGCCGGGCGCCCGGACCGGCGCGCCCGCCATGGTGCTGCTGCGCGGGCTGTTCGGCGCCAGGCTGTCGTACCTGCCGACCGTCCTCAACATCGCGCAATGCGTCGGCTGGGGCGTGTTCGAGCTGGTCACGATCGCGACAGCCGCGCACACGGTGGCACCAGCCCTGCCGAAGACGGGCTACGTTCTCATCGCCGGGGCGGCCACGGCCTTGCTCACGATCAGGCCGCTCGGCGCGATCAGGATCCTGCGCAAGTACGCGACCGGCGCCGTGCTCGTCGTGCTGGGCTACCTGTTCGTGCAGCTGATACGGCACCCGCTGCCCGGCTTGACGCACGGCACCTGGTCCGGGTACTGGGCGGCGACGGATACCGTGGTCGCGGTCGCCATCTCCTGGGCACCGCTGGTCGCCGACTACACCAGGCACTCCCGCAGCCAGCGGGCCGCATTCGCCGGCGTGCTGGGCGGCTACAGCGTCACCCAGGTGCTCTGCTACGTCATCGGGCTGCTCGCCCTGGTCACCGTGGCCCACGGCAACCCGGACCAGATCTACGGCGCGTTCATCGCGCTGCCGCTCGGCGCGCTCGGCTTCGCCATCCTGGCCGCCCGCGAGCTCGACCAGGCGTTCGCCAACGTCTACTCCACCGCGGTGTCAACGCAGAACCTGCGCCCGCTGTGGGATCGCCGGGTGCTGGCCGGGGTGATCGCCGCGCTGACCACGGCGGGCGCGCTGTGGCTGAACATCGCCGACTACGAGAACTTCCTCACGCTGATCGGGTCGGTGTTCGTGCCCATGTCAGCGGTCCTGGTCACGGACTACTTCGTGGTGTCCCGGGGCCGCTGGGACCTGTCGGCCACCGCCCGTTCCCGCTGGCTGATGCTGCTGCCCTGGGCCGCTGGCTTCGTCACCTACCAGCTCATCAACCCCGGCTACGTGTCCTGGTGGGCGTCGGCGTGGACGTCGTTCGGCCACGACATCGGCTTCACCGCGGCCAGCTGGATGTCGGCCTCGATCCTGTCGTTCGCCGTCGCCGCGGTGGTCACCGTGGCGGTCGGCCTCCTGCACCGCTGGCGCCGAGCTTGAGCGCAGGCCCGCACGCCGTTCACGGAATGGGCCGCGACCTGGCCGAACCCGACTGGCTCCCGCTCACCGACGGCGAGCTGAGCGTCATCCTGGGCCGCAGCGACCCCGGCGGTCTTGGCCGCCGGCCGGCGGTGACCTGGCGCAGCCCGCGGCCGATGTCAGCCGCGGCGCTGGTCAGGCACGGCGACGCGACGGTCTTCGTCAAGCGCCACCACGTCAGCATCCGCACCCCGGAGCAGCTCGTCGCCGAGCACGATTTCGCCACCCACCTGCGGGCGCGCGGGCTGCCGGTGCCGGCCGTGCTGCGGCTGGCCGACGGCGAATCGGTGCTGCGGCGCGGCGACTTCTGCTACGAGGTCCACCAGGTCGCGGATGGTCTGGACGTATACCGCGACGCGGTCAGCTGGTCTGGCTACGCCAGCCTGGGGCACGCCTACGCGGCGGGCGCGGCGCTGGCCCGCGTGCACCTGGCCGCCGACGGCTTCGAGCGGCCCGCCCGGCCCGCCGCGGTGCTGATGAACTCCTGCCAGGTGATCACCGCGCCTGATCCGCTGGCCGCGGCGGGCGCGCTGGTGGCCGCGCGGCCCGCGCTGGCCGCTTACCTGGCGGGACGGCGCTGGACGGACGACTTCGAGAGCGTCGTGGTCCCGCTGATCGGGCGCGCCGCGCCGCTGCTGGGCCCGCTGCACCCGCAGTGGGGGCACGGTGACTGGCACCCGTCCAACCTCACCTGGACCTCGGCCGCGCCGGACGCGCAGGTGGCGGGGATCTTCGACTTCGGGCTGGCCAACAGGACCTATCCCGTGCACGACCTGGCCCTGGCGCTCGAGCGCGCCGTGGTGAGCTGGCTCGACCTGCCCGAGACCGGCACGGCCACCGCCGACCTCGCCGCCGCGGCCTTCCTCCTGGACGGCTACCAGACGGTCCGGCCGCTGACCAGAGCCGAAGCCGCCGCGCTGCCGCTGCTGCTGCCCGTCGTGCACGTCGAGTACGCGCTGTCCGAAGCGGACTACTTCACCAGCGTGGCGGTCTCAACGGCCAACGCCGACCTGGCCTATGAGTACCTGGTCGGGCACGCCCGGTGGTTCGGCGAGCCGCCGGGCGCGGCCCTGCTCGGCTTCCTGACGGGGTACCTGGGCGGCTAGCGCCCTTCGTCGGCCGGGCGGTAGGCGGGGCCGTGCGCGTCGTCGCAGTGCTGCTCCTGGCTGAGGCGGATCAGCCCGGGCGCGGTCGGCAGGCCGGCGTGGTCGACCTGGAGGGTAGCGTGGCTGATGCCGTACTCGCGGCTCAGGTAGGCCTCCAGGTCGGCGCGGACCGCGTGGCAGTCCTCGCCCGGCGCGACCAGCACGTGCGCGGAAGCCGCGGGCAGGCCCGACGTGATCTCCCAGATGTGCAGGTCGTGGACCTCGGCCACGTGCGGGCGGCTGGCCATCGCCGCGCCCACCGCCGCCGGGTCGAGCCCGGCCGGCGCCGCCTCGAGGAAGATCCGCCCGGAGTCCCTGATCAGCCCGGCGCCGGCGTGCACCATCAGCACGACGACGACCAGCGTGGCGATCGCGTCCGCCCGGTCGAACCCGGTCAGCAGGATGATGACGCCGGCCACCGCGGTAGCGGCGAACGCGTACAGGTCGGTAACGATGTGCTGGAACGCTCCGGCCAGGTTGAGGTTCCGTGGAGCGCCGTGACCATGTCCGGCCGCCCGGGCGATCATCAGCGTGGCGGCCAGGTTGACCGCGATCCCGGCCAGCGCGATGGCGAGCACCGTGCCGCCGGCCACCGCGGGCGGCGTCACCAGGTGCCGGATCGCGGTGTAGCCCAGCCAGGCCGCGAGCAGCACCAGCGTGATGCCGTTGGCCTGCGCGGACAGGATCTCGGCCCGCTTGAGGCCGTAGGTGTACCCGCCGGCCGGCGGCCGGGCGGCCAGCCGCGCGGTGACCAGCACGAGCCCGATCGATGCCGCGTCGGTCAGCATGTGCGCGGCGTCGGAGATCAGCGCCAGCGAGTTCGCGGCTATCCCCGCGATGACCTCACCGGCCATGAAGGCGAGGATCAGCGCCAGGGCACCGGATAGCCACCTGGCGTCCGCCCCTTCGCTTCCTGAGGCCGGTCCATGTACGTGCCGGCTGCGTCCCGCCACCATTTGACGATATCGTCACCGGCCGAGACGGGTAAGCAAGGCTGACCCTACCCTTGACCCATGAGCACCATGGATCAGTGGACGGCCGCGGTATGTGCGGATCTCGGGCTCGATCCCAGTTCGGCCGACCTGCGGGCCGTGCTCGACCTGACCCGCGACGTCGCGCACGGCGTGGCCCGGCCCGCCGCGCCGCTCACCGCCTACCTGGTCGGGGTGGCGGTCGGCCGCGGCCTGGCGCTGCCGGACGCGGCCGGGCGGGTCTCGGCGCTCGCGGCCAGCTGGGAGAAGGACGAGCCGTAAGGGTGCCGAACGGTCCTGGCTGATGCCCTGGCGGCCGGTTACCGGACTCTTACAGATTCCGCCATCGCCGGCCCTCGCCCGCCTGCCTCCCCTAAGACGGTGTCCCGGGGCGGACGCGGACGAGCGAAGGGCGGTCGATGACTCCCGAATCCACGCGGGACAGCGAATCCTCCACCGGCGGCGGCGCCAGGCAGGACCCGCGTCCGACCAGACGCGGCGTGCTGCTGGGAGTGGGCCTGGCCGGCCTGGGCGGGGTCCTGTCCGGCTGCAGTACCGCGGCGGTGCCCTACGACGCGAACGAAGCGGGAGTACCCCCGAACGGCCCCGCGCCGGGCGCCCTGCCACGTCCGGGGCCGAGTCCGGGCGGCATGTCATCCAGCCCCGCCCCGGCCCGGACCGGCCAGCTGGCCAGGAAGAAAGCCAGGCCGAAGGGCGCCGTGCTCGGCGCCGCCAGCGATATCCCGGTCGGCGGCGGCGCGGTCTATGCCGCGGCCAAGGTCGTGGTGACCCAGCCGGCCAGCGGCCAGTACAAGGCGTTCAGCGCGGTGTGCACCCATGTTGGCTGCATCGTGAACAAGGTGGCAAACGGGACCATTGGCTGCCCGTGCCACGGCAGCGAGTTCACCATCGCCAGCGGCGCCGTGGTGACCGGCCCGGCCCCGGCGCCGCTCCCCGCCAGGCAGGTCACCATCGTCGGCGGGCAGGTCATCCTGCTCTGATGCTCCGCTGACTGGCTGGGCGGCGCGAGCCTAGGATGTCGGATGTGGGCTCGCTGATGCTGCTGGACACCGCGTCGCTGTACTACCGTGCCTTCTTCGGCGTACCGGAGACCGTCCGGGCGCCGGACGGCACCCCGGTCAACGCGATACGCGGGCTGCTCGACATGACCAGCCGGCTGGTCCGGGCCAGGCATCCGGCGCAGCTGGTCGCGTGCCTGGACGCGGACTGGCGGCCGGCCTTCCGCGTCGCGGCGGTGCCCTCGTACAAGGCGCACCGGCTCGCCCCGGACGGCAGGTCGGAGGAGACGCCGCCCGCGCTGGCCGTGCAGGTCCCGGTCATCGAGGAGGTCCTGCACGCCTCCGGGGTGGCCGTGGCCGGGCAGCCGGGGTACGAGGCGGACGACATCATGGGCACCCTGGCGGCTCGCTCGGACCGCCCGGTCGACGTGGTCACCGGTGACCGGGACCTGTTCCAGCTGGTCGACGACCAGCGCGAGGTGCGGGTCATCTACACCGTGCGCGGCCTGATGAACATGGACGTGATCGACGAGGCGGCGGTGACCGCGAAGTATGACATCCCCGGCCGCGCCTACGCCGACTTCGCCGCGCTGCGCGGCGACCCGAGCGACGGCCTGCCGGGGGTGCCGGGCGTGGGGGACAAGACCGCGGCCGCGCTGATCCGGGCCTTCGGCAGCGTCGAGGGGATCACCGCGGCGCTGGACGCCGGCCACGGCGGGTTCCCCCGCGGCAGCCGGGACAAGCTGGAGAAGGCCCGGGATTACCTGGACGTCGCCCTGTCCGTGGTCAAGGTCGCCGACGACGCGCCGGTGCCGGAGGTCGACGGGACGCTGCCGGCGGTGCCGCCCGACCCCGCCCGCCTGCAGGAGCTGGGCGACCGGTGGGGGCTCGGATCCTCCCTGGGCCGGTTCGTCACCGCCGTCTGCCCGGCCTAGCATCTATCTCGTGACGACGGACGAACTGTATCCCGCCGGGCGGCTCGCGCAGGTGCGCGAGGCGGCCGCCGCGGCCGGGCTCGACGCGGTACTGCTGACCCCGGGCCCGGACCTGAGGTACGTCATCGGCTACGACGCCAAGCAACTCGAGCGGCTGACCTGCCTGGCCGTCCCGGCCAGGGGCGAGCCGGCGCTGTTCGTGCCACGGCTGGAGCTGGCCGCGGCACAGGCCTCCCCGGCCGGCTCGCTTGGCCTGGAGATGATCCCCTGGGAGGAGACCGACGACCCGTTCGCCCTGGTCGCGGCCATGCTTGGCCAGGTCACCTCGGTCGGGCTCTCGGACCGGATGTGGGCGCTGTCCGTGCTGAAGTTCCGCGACGCGCTGCCCGGCGCGCACCTGGCGCTGGCCGCCCGCGCGCTGCGCGCGCTGCGGATCAGGAAGACCCCGGCCGAGGTCGCGGCCCTCCGGGAGGCCGGCGCCGCCATCGACCGGGTGCACGCGCGCGTCCCCGGCTGGCTGCGGCCCGGACTGACCGAACGGGCCGTGGGCTCGGTGATCACCGAGGCCATCCTGGCCGAGGGACACGCCACCGTGGACTTCGTGATCGTCGGGTCCGGCCCGAACGCCGCGAGCCCGCATCACGACGTGTCCGACCGCGTGCTGGCCGCTGGCGACGTGGTGGTGGTGGACATCGGCGGCACGATGCCCTCCGGCTACTGTTCCGACAGCACCAGGACCTACGCCCTGGGCGAGCCGCCGGCCGAGTTCACCGCGTACTACAAGGTCCTGCACGACGCCCAGGAGGCGGCCTGCGCCGCGGTCCGGCCCGGCATGACGGCCGAGGCCGTCGACGCGGCCGCGCGGGAGCCGATCACCAGGGCCGGATACGGGGCGGCGTTCTTCCACCGCACCGGGCACGGCATCGGCCTGGAGTCGCACGAGGACCCGTACATCGTGGCCGGCAACACCGAGCCGCTCGAGCCGGGCATGGCGTTCTCGGTGGAGCCCGGGATCTACCCAGGCCCGCACGGCGCGCGGATCGAGGACATCGTGGTCTGCACGGCCGACGGTTACGAGCGCCTCAACCACACCCCGCGGGAGCTGGTCGTCATCGCCTGATGATCTGGGCCTGACGATCTGGGCCTGATGATCTGGGCCTAGTGATCCGGCGGGTCGGTCCGGTCCTGGTTCTCGGCCAGGAACCGCTCGAACTGGGCGGCCAGCTCGTCGGCCGTCGGCATGGCCTCGCCGTCGGCGAGCAGGCCCGCCGCCGCGTCCGCGGCCTGCTGGCTCTCGGCCGCGGTGTCGTACTGCTGCTCCAGCGCGCGGACCAGCTCGGCGACCTCCGCGGATTCCTCGACCTGCCGCTCGATCGCCTCGTTGGTGCGGTCCGCGGCCTCACGGAGCTCGGCGTCGGGCACGTCGAGCCCGGTCGCGGTGGTCACCGAGCCCAGCAGGGCCAGCGCGGCCGGCGGGTAGACGGCCTGGGCCAGGTAGTGCGGCACCTGCACGGCGAAGCCGAGCGCATCCCGGCCCGCCTCCCCGAGGCGCAGCTCCAGCAGCGCGGGCGCGCTGCCCGGTACCTGGATCCGGCTGAGCAGCCGCTGGTGGCCGGCCAGCAGCTCCTCCCGGGTGGCGTGCGCGATCACGCCGAGCGGCCGGGTGTGCGGCATCCCGGCCGGGATGCCGAGGAAGCTGATCGCCGGA
>Ga0335069_10011348_pt1 | contig 12585 bp, 12 predicted proteins | sample Lox_Sample_11_FD_206714 | JGI IMG/M metagenome (GOLD analysis project Ga0335069, IMG submission 206714) | Soil microbial communities from Loxahatchee National Wildlife Refuge, Florida, United States - Lox_Sample_1.1 | ecosystem: Environmental > Terrestrial > Soil > Wetlands | place: USA... | reverse complement strand
CTCGTACGACATGCGCGAGCGCCTCTTCCGCGTGCTCGACTACATGATCCCGGTGGCGAGCGCGATCGAGTTCGCGCACCTCGTCAAGAACGTGTGCCACCGCGACATCAAGCCGGCCAACGTGCTCGTGGGCCTGCCGGACACCGCGCTGCGCGGCTCGACGCTCGAGGTGCGCCTGGCCGACTTCAACGTCGCCAAGCTGCACGACGACGAGGTCAACTTCCAGATGACCAACCTGAAGAGCGTGCCGGGCACGCTCTTCTTCCAGAGCCCCGAGCAGGAGACGAACGTCCTCGAGCTGCTCGTGAACGTCGTGCAGGGCAGCCCCGAGGTCGAGTTCTTCGAGGACTTCTACATCCAGATCGCGAAAAACGACACGTTCTCGCTCTTCAACCGCGACGACGAGTACACGATCCTCTACGCCGACCGCACGAAGAAGCGCCTGGTGCTCGACCGGCCGTACCGCGAGCCGAGCGAGATCAACGTGCGCGCGAAGATCCGCAAGAGCGTCGGCCGTCCGGCGGACATCTACTCGCTCGGCGCGATGTTCTACTACCTGTCGAGCGGCGCGTACGCGAACCCGAAGACGCTGTACGACGCGTTCCACAAGTTCATCGAGTACGAGAACCCGGACGAGACGAACACGATCGACGGATACCTGAGCCACGAGTACTCGATCATCGAGTCGATGCGCGCGCCCAAGCAGGGACAGGGCGCGACGGTGGCCCCGGCGGACCGCTTCTTCACGTACAAGCACTACCTCGACGGCAACGGCGACCTGATCGAGTCGCACGTGATGAAGATCATCGCGAAGTGCATGATCCGGAACAAGCCGGACAGCTACTGCCAAGCGCACGACGTCGAGACGAAGGGCATCAGCCTGCTCGTGCAGGACCTCATCGATCTCTACGCCGTGTACGGCTTCCACCCGGCCGCAGGATCGACGCAGATGGCGCGCCGAGGACACGGAACGCTCGTGGGCGGTCGCTTCCGCTTCGGCCTGCGCATGCGCCGGTTCTGGAACGGGTTCCTGCGGCTCTTCGGCATTCGTCGGTAGCGTCGTCCGGATCCGGGTCCGTGTCCGGGTCCGGGTCCGGGTCCGGGTCCGTGTCCGGATCCGTGTCCGGATCCGTGTCCGGATCCGTGACCGTTGCCGTGACCGTGTCCGTGACCGGAGCCGGGGCGGGTGGCGCGGTGGCGTGCATGCGGAGAGCGCGAAACAAGCCCGCCGCCCTCCAAGCGGTTCGCGGTACACCAAATTCGGGCGTCATGCTTGTTTCGCGAAGGGGGGCATGCACGCCACCACGCCACCCTCCTCGCGCTCTCAGGTTCTCGATCTCGCCATATCCGCCATCGAGATGCTGCGGCCCGTCGTCGTCCGAATCCGTCAGTGCGATCGGGATCTCGGCGAGCAGATCCGGCGGGCGCTCAGCTCCGTCGCGCTCAACATCGGCGAAGCCATCGGCTCCGACGGCGGCAACCGGGTCGCGCGCTTCTCTACCGCCGCGGGTTCCAACGCCGAAGTCCGCGCCGCGCTGCGGGTCGCCGTCGCCTGGCAATACGTCAGCGCGCGTGATGTGGAGGCGGGCGAGCAAGTCCTCGACCGCATCGCCGCCATGCTCTACAGGCTCGGCGCCCGGCGCTGAGCCTCGAGCTCAGGGCAAGGGGCGTTTGAAGCACCAGACCATGCGGATTCCGATGGCTCCAGGCTCGTTGCCGGCCGCGGCCGCCGTCAGCTCCCAACCCTCCTGGCCGTACTGGTTTGCCAGGTTCGTCACCTCCTCGTTCGCATTGATGCAGTGGTACTCCCAGCGATGCGGCGGCACGTCCGCGCGCGCGACGGGAACGACGTAGCGCGACGCCACCCCAGATGCCCCACAACCCAAGAGAAAGACGCCCAGCAGGACCATGCTTCGCGTAGCTCGCTTCATGGGTGACGTATCGCGCCGAGCGAGCGTGAGTTCAACATCCGGGGAGACGACGGATTTGCTTCTGATCTTGCCCTCTTTTTGTTTTCCTTCCCCCCGATGACCGGGGCGGTGGAGCAAGTCGAGCATCAGGACGGGCGCGTGGAGCTGGCCGAGGGGGTCACGCTCTCGGACGCGCGGCTCTACAACGAGGATCTCGCGCCGACGAAGCTCGCGCGGCGCACGTGGACCACCTACGCCTTCGCGGCGCTGTGGATCTCGATGGCCCACTGCATCCCGACGTACATCCTGGCGTCGGGGCTCATCAAGATGGGGATGAGCTGGTCGCAGGCGATCGTGACCATCCTGGTGGGCAACACGGTCGTGCTCGCGCCGATCCTCCTCAACTCGCACCCGGGGACGAAGTACGGCATCCCCTTCCCCGTCTTCGCGCGCGCGAGCTACGGCGTCTTCGGGGCGAACGTGCCGGCCGTCATGCGCGCGATCGTGGCGTGCGGCTGGTTCGGCATCCAGTGCTGGATCGGCGGGCATGCCCTCGATCGCTTCGTCGCGTCGCTGTGGAGCGGGTGGCCGACGGCGCTCGGGGACGTGAAGCTCGGCGGGTACCTGCCGACGCAGTGGCTCTGCTACGCGCTGTTCTGGGGGCTCAACATCCTCATCGTCTACCGGGGCATGGAGCTGCTCCGGCGCGTCGAGAACTGGGCGGCGCCGTACGTGCTGGTCATGACGACCCTGCTCCTCGTGTGGATCGTGCGGCGGGCGAGCGGCGTCGCCGGCGGTGGCATCGGCGCGATCGTGTCGCAGCCGAGCAAGTTCCCGGACCTGGGGTCGTTCCTGCCGGTCTTCGTGCCGAGCGTCACGGCCATGGTCGGCTTCTGGGCGACCCTCTCGCTCAACATGCCGGACTTCACGCGCTACGGCCGGTCGCAGCGCGAGCAGGCCGTCGGGCAGGTGGTGGCGCTGCCGACCACGATGACCGTCTTCGCCGCCATGGGCGTCTTCATCACGAGCGCCAGCGCGCAGGTGTTCGGCGAGGCGATCTGGGACCCGATCGACCTCGGCGCCAAGCTCGAGTCGCGCGGCCTCGTGGCGATCGCCGAGCTCACGGCGGTCATCGCGACCCTCGCCATGAACATCGCGGCGAACGTGGTCTCGCCGGCCAACGACTTCTCGAACCTCGCGCCGTCGCGCATCTCCTTCCGTACCGGTGGGCTCATCACCGGGCTGCTCGCGACGGCGATGATGCCGTGGAAGCTCCTCGAGAACAGCGACCGCTACATCAACGGGTGGCTGCTCGGGTACTCGGGCGGCCTGGGGTCCATCGCCGGGGTGCTCATCTGCGACTACTGGCTCATCAAGCGCACGCGCCTCTCCCTGCCGGACCTGTACCGGCGCGACGGCGTCTACGCCTACGGCTCGCCCATCGGGGCCAACTGGGCGGCCATCGTCGCCACGGCGGTCGGCTGCGCGGTCGCGTGGATCGGCATCTTCGTCCCCGCCCTGCACTGGCTCTACGACGCCGCTTGGTTCACGGGCACGCTATCGTCCGGGCTCGTGTACGGCATCTGGATGTGGGGTCGACGTGGTTAGGGGCGCGCTGCTCGGCGTGGTCGTCGCAGTCGTCGCGGTCGCCTGCGGCCGACCCGCGGGATACCCGGCGTCGGTCACCCCGGCGCATCCTCTCTACGGCAAGGCGATGCCCGAGATTCACCACCGGACCACGCTCGACGGGCAGCCGTTCGACAGCGCGCAGCTCGCGGGCAAGCCGGTGCTCGTGAAGTTCTTCGCCGACTACTGCGTGCCGTGCCGCGAGACGCTGCCGGCGGCGCAGAGGATCCACGAGGCGCATCCCGATGTCGTGTTCCTCGGAATCGACGAGGACGAGAGCGCCGAGACCGCCCAGTCGCTGACGAAGCGCTACGGGCTGACGTTCCCCGTCGTCCACGACGAAAGCAACGTGCTCTCGGGACGATTCCGCGTCAGCGCCCTGCCGATGACGTTCGTGGCAGACCGTACGGGCGTCGTGCGCTGGGTGGGCGCCGACGGTCAGACCGAGGAAGACCTGAGGAGCGCCGTCGAGACTGCGGCTCGGGGTCCCTGAGCGCCGGGCGAGTGCCACGAGGCCTCGAGCACTGCTTCTGCCGGTTTTCCCCGAGAACGTGACGTTTTCTTGCTGAAAGGGCCTTCTTCGTCGCCGACTCTCGTTCTGGTCTGGATGAAGGCCCTTTTTTCTCGAAGACGGTCCTTCTTGCTCGAAAAAGGTCCATCGGATTTTCGATTGCCCCTTCTTGGTCCTGCGCGGGCGTCGGGGATCCAGAGCGGCCCGTTTTCCTCGCCAGCGGGCCTTCTTGGCTTCGAGCGGGCCTTTCATCTCCTCAGCGGTCCGTTTTCTCGTCGAAAGGCCCTTTGTCGCGCAGAGAGGGCCTTTTTCGACTCGATCGGGCCTTTCGAAAAGAACAAGGGCCGTTCGCGCTACAACGGTGCGGGCATCGACGATCCCGACGGCTCGGTGATGTTGATGAGCCGCGACGCCGGTCCCTGATAAACTTTCGTGCATGCGCCTCGCAGCATGCGGTCTCGCGCTCGGATTGCTGGCGTGCGGGAGCGGATCGAGCGGGGGCTCGCAGCCTGGCCCGGATGCCGGAAGCGACACCGGGATCGTCGAATCGGGCACGCGGGACGGCGCCGGGCAGGACGCCCCGAGCTCCTCGGACGGTCCCTCGACCGATGCGCCCTCCGCCTCCGACGGCGGCGCGGGCGTCGCGTTCTGCGACGCGACCTACGGCGCGCGCAAGACGGCCTTCGAGGGATGCTGCCCGTCCGGCGACACGACGACGAGCGACTACATCTTCGTCGACGCCGTCCTCGGCATCATCTTGCAAGCCTGCGAGAGCTATCTCTCGAGCGCCATCGAGCATGGGCGCGTCCGCTTCGATCCGAACGCGGCGCAGGCCTGCGAAGCATCGTTCCAGCAGACCATCTCGCAGGGCGTGTGCTGGCCGCAGATCGACACGAACGCGCCGGGCGGGCCGACGTTCGGCGCGAGCGCGTGCACCGGCGTCGTCACCGGTCTGCAGGCTGCCGGAGCCCCGTGCGCGGTCGACTTCGAGTGTGTCGACGGCCTCACGTGTGTCGGCTGGGCGCAGGGCGCCGACGGCACGTGCACGATGCCCGGTGGGCCTGGCGCCGCATGCGAACGAGCAGCCGATGCCGGCGCCGGCCTCTACGTCGACTGGGGGCTCGGCATGCACCCGTCGTGCGCTTCGGGCGCCTACTGCTCCGGCCCGAAGTGCGTCGCGCAGGGAGGCTCGGGTGCCGCTTGCACCACGGACGACGCATGCACCACCGGGCTCACCTGCCACGAGGGCAAGTGCGGAACGACGGGCCCCGCCGCCACCGGAGGCGCGTGCCAGGGCAAGAGCGATTGCCAGGAAGGCCTCTACTGCGATCCCAGCGGCAACACGTGCCAGCCTCGCGCGCCCGCGGGGGGCGCGTGCACGTCGAACAGCGACGTCTGCAAGGGTTACTGCGCCGTGCCCGACGGCGGATCGAACGGCGTCTGCACCGCCGTGTGCGGCTCGGGCTGATTGCCGGTTGCGACGCTTGACGGCGCCACCGCCGCTGGAACAATGCCTCTCATGATGCGCATGCACTTCGTGGTCGGCCTCGGCGCGGCGGTGGCGCTCCTGGCGTGTTCGGCCGCACCGAACGAGGAGAGCGCCGAGCTGCAGCCGGTTGCCCCGCAAGGTCCGTCCGGGTTCGTGAAGATCCAGACGCGCGACCGCGCCATCACGCTCTTCACGGCCGACCGCGGGGTGCGCCGCGTATCGGTCCAGGACGAGAAGGGCGTGCTGCTGCTCGACCGGGTCGACATCGAGCGGCTGCCGACGCTCGACGCGCGCGCCTACGACGTGGTCCGCACGAGCGTCGCGGGCGTCGGCCCGCGCGAGGACGAGCGCGGCGACGTGCGCGGAGACCTGGAGGGCTTCTAGACCCTCCGCTGGCGGCGATGTTCGACGTCATCGTGGTGGGGCTCGGAGCCATGGGCTCCGCCGCGGCGATGCACATGGCGCGGCGCGGGGCGCGCGTGCTCGGGCTCGATCGATGCGGACCGGCGCACGACCAGGGAAGCTCGCACGGCGAGAGCCGGCTGATCCGCAAGGCGTACTTCGAGAGCCCCGCGTACGTCCCGCTGCTCGAGCGGAGCTACGCGCTCTGGGACGCGCTGGCGGCCGACGCCGGTGCGACGCTCCTCCATCGGACCGGCCTCGTTCTCTTCGGCAAGCGCGCCGCCATGGCGTCGGCCGTCGCGCGGGACCACGGCGTCGTCGTCGAGCGTCTCTCGCCGGCGCAGGCACGGGCCCGGTTCCCGGGATTGCGCGTCGACGACGAGCTCGAGCCGCTCTTCGAGCCGGGGGCCGGGTGGCTCGAGGTGGAGCGATGCGTGCGCGCGCACCTCGATCTCGCCCGCACGGCCTCGGCCGACCTGCGCTTCGACGAGCCCGCCCTCGCCTGGCGAGTCCACCCGTCGAGCGGCCACGTGGAAGTCGAGACCGCGCGCGAGCGCCATCGCGCGGGACGGCTGGTGCTGGCGGCGGGAGCGTGGGCGCCCTCGCTCCTGGCGCATCTCGGGTTGCCGCTGCAGCCGCATCGCGTCGTGCAGATGTGGTTCGAGGCGTCCGCCGCGCACGAGGCGCCTTGCTTCGGGTTCGATCTGCCCGGCTCTTTTTTCTACGGCTTCCCGCGCGTGGGCGGGCGGGTGAAGGTCGCCGACCACATGGCTCGCCAGCCCATCGAACGGCCGGACGACGTGCGCCGAGAGATCGACACCGAGGACACTCGCCGCGTCGAGGCGTTCGTGCGCGACCGCCTCCCGGCGCTTCGCACCCCTCCGGTGCTGGCCAAGACGTGCCTCTACACGATGACGCCCGACGAGCACTTCGTCGTCGACGTGCACCCGCGGCACCCGCAGGTGGCGTTCGCAGCGGGTTTCTCCGGACACGGGTTCAAGTTCTCCCCCGTGGTGGGAGAGATGCTCGCCGACCTGGCGCTCGAGCGCCGTGCGCGCGCCGACGCCGACTTCCTGCGGCACGGGCGCTTCGCCGCGCGAGCGTGACCGACGCTCAGGACGCGCGGAAGCCCACGATGCCGAGGCGCGCCAGCTCGGTGAAGAGCGCGATGCCCTCGGGGATGGGTGTGTGCGTCGCCGCCAGGATCTCCTCGACGATCAGCTCGCCGTCGACGATGGCGAGGATGGCGCGGGCGCGGTCGTCGAGGTCGAACCATTCCGAGTCGTCGCGGCCGACGAGCGACACCACGACCGCACCGAGGGTGGGCGTCGTCGCGATCGGTGCGTCGCTGGCGGGCAGTTCGCCATGCTGCGGGGCGATGGCCGCGCGTAGGTCGCGGCAGCTCTCGCGAAGGTTCGTGTGCTCTGGGGACGGAGGCACGGTGTCGCGCCGCGAATCGGGCGTGATCTCGATGTGGGCCTCCGACTCGCGCGCGTAGCGCTCGACGTCGAAAGGCGGCCGTTCCGTCCGGGCGCGTTCGACCATCACTCTCAGACTACGGTCGGTCCGCGCCCCTCTCAAGAAATCGTCGCGAAGCGGGTCGGGTACGTGCGCGTCGTACACTCATCTGGCCCGGCATCGCCAGCGGCGGGCCGGACGCGCACTAGGGTCGAGGGACGGGCGGGAGAAGCTTCAGGACGGGACCTCAGTACGGATTGTCCCCGGAGGGTGTCCCCGGGCGCCTGGGCGACGCGGATCCGGCGGCGGGGGGCAGCGTCGACTTTCGCACCTTGGCGCTCGCACTGGCGCCGGCGGCAGAGGAGCTCGCGCTGGGCCGAATCGCAACGGAGGCCGACGGTGCGACGAAAGCGGAAGCCTCGAGCGATGCGGACGGTGCGGCGCTCGGCGGTGGCGTGGCGCTCGTCACGCTCGTTGCGACGCTCACGTTCGCTGGCGGCGGCGCCGCGGCAGGCATCGCCGCGGTGGGTTGCGGCGGAGCCGTCGGAAACGCGGCGAGCATGATCCGGGACCGGTAGGCGTAGCCGACGCCACCGATCGCCAGGACCAGCAGGAGCATGATCCACACCCCGCCTCGGCGCCGAGGGACACCAGCCTCCGCGAGGGATGCCTCGCTCGGCGGCGCCTCCACAGGCACCGCCTTCGGCCTCGGTTCCGGCTTCGACTTCAGCTCGCGCTTCGGCTCGGGCTTCGCCTCCTGCTTCGGCTCCAGCTCCCAGTCCAGCTCCTGCTCCGACGGCTCTCGCTCGACGTGCGGCACCTCCACGCGACGTGTGGGCACCTCCGCTTCGGGCTTCTTGTGCGCCACCAGCTCGATGGGAATGCTCATCTCGCGGCCGGCCGCCGCCTCGGGGGCGGCGCCCGGGGGCGAGCCTCCGATGCCGAGCTGGGTCCTCTCCCTCGCCGGGGCGGCCGCCACGATGGGCGCCGCTGCCACGGCCTGCTCGTCCGACTTCCCGACACCCATCACCGTGCGCTCGCGCGCCGGGGCGTTGCTCCCGCCCGTGCCGGGATCGGTCGCCTCCCGAGCCGCGACGAGCTTCCCGATTGCGGCCACCATGTTCTCGTCGGCGTCGATGAGCTTCAGGCCCATGCCCGCCGGGCCCGCGTCGCTGCCTCGCTCACGCACCCAGACGACGCGCGCGAGCACCGACCAACTGCTGCTGCCGCCCGCCAGCGTGATGTCCACCGAGACCCGCTTGCCGACCGCGATGACTTCCTGGGCGAGCACGAACAGACCGCCCGCGCTCACGTCGAGCGCTTCGGTCTCGACCCGCCGCCCGGACGCATCCTCGTAGGTCACACGCATCCCGTGGAAGCGGGCCCTTCGGTGGGATCGTCGCTCCTGCATGCCTCGATTCTACGCGGAAGCTCACCCGGGCGCGGCCGCCGACAGCTCCGATGTGCACGCCTTGCAGCGCTTGGCCTTGACCGGGATGCTCTCGCAGCAGAACGGGCACTCCTTCGTGACGACCGCTGCCGCCTTGGAGAAGCGCGCCTCGGCGCCCTTCACGATCTTGCCGACGACGATGAAGAGCACGAGCGCGACGATCAGGAAGTCCAGGACGTTGCCCGCGAGGTCCCCGTACTTGAGGATCACGTCGTCCTTCGCGTTCTCCGCGTGACGGAGGACGAACCCGCTCTCGCGCCAGTTGCCGCTCGGGAGCAGCAGCGCGACGACGGGCATGATCACGTCCTGCACGAGCGCCGTCACGATCTTGCCGAACGCCGCGCCGATGACGACGCCGACGGCGAGATCGATCATGTTGCCCTTGAACGCGAACGTCTTGAAGTCGGACAAGAACGACATGGGACTCTCCTACTGGCAGGTCGGTTCCTTCGGCGTCGGACTGGCGAACGCGTAGATGAGCGAGAACGTGCCGGCCGAATCCAGGTTCACCTTCCCGGCCAGCGGCGCGCTGTTGTACTTGGCGGTGACGCCGAACCCGAGCGAGAAGCCGCCGCCGACGTGCGCCGCCAGCAGCAGGTCGAAGTTCAAGCGCGCCGCTGTCAGCGTGATGGGCACCAGCTCCACCTGGCTCGCCGTGTAGCCGGGCGGCACCGCTGGCGTTCCTCCACCGGACCCGCCGAAGCCCTGCAGGTACTCGAGGCCCGCCGTCAGCACGACCTCCTTGTTGAACTGATGGCGGACGCCCGCGAAGAGGCGGCTCGAGTGAATCGTGTCGGTCTGCTCGATGACGTACGTTTGCTTGGTGTTCGGGTCCTGCGCCGGTCCGCCGGACCCGTTCTGCTCGATGCCGTTGCCATCGGTGTAGTTGTCGTCGAACTCGAAGTCGTAGCCGACCTCGCCCCAGAGCTTCGTCTGCTCGGCGTCGACGATGATGAGCTTCACGCCGGGATCCAGGTTGAGGCGGAAGGTGATGGCCTGGAAGGCGTCGTGCGTGCCGGTGGCCTGGAAGAAGCCGCCGAATATCGGCGTGAAGTAGCGATCGTACCGGAGCCTGCCCTGAAGGTTCTCGGTCGACTTCTGATAGGTGCCCCCCACGTCCGTCTCGGCGAAGTTCCCGATGAGCCCCGCGCCGAATCCGTTGTCGCCCCGACGCAGCTCGAGCTTTCCCTGCCCCGTCGCCGCGTACAGCCTCGAGTTGCCGGCGGCGTACTGTCCGCCGGCGGAGACTGCGGCGGTGGTCGAATCCGTCGTCGGAGCGGCCTCCACGGGCGCAGTTCGTTCGGCGGGCCCCTGCGCCACCGACTGCGTGAGGTCGGCGGGCGGAGCGCCTGTGGCGTCGGGAGCACCCGGCGGCGCCTGAGCGAACGCAGGGGTCGCGGTCGAGATGAGTGCCGCGAAGGCCGAAAGACAGGTCGTCAGGCAGGTTCGAGAGGCGCGGGATCGCATCGCGCCGTCGTAAGACGGCTGAGCCTATTTGGGCAAGCCCGTCACGCCTCCACTGGAACAGTGCAGTAATGACGGCAACATCGCGCAGCTCGGCCCTGTCGTCGCGTTGACCACATGGGGGCCGCGAAGCCATTGTCGCCCTCCCCCGCGGAAATCCTACGCTTTGGGGAGAGGAAACCGATGCAGCAGAAGAAGCTCTTCGTCGAACGCGTGCCCAACTACGTGGGCGGCCAGTGGAAAGCCTCGGCGAATCCCGAGCACGTGGCCATCACGAACCCGGCGACCGGTGAGGCGCTCGGCAGCGTCCCGATGGGCGCGGCCAAGGACGTGGACGACGCCGTGCGCGCGGCGAAAGCCGCGTTCCCCGCGTGGCGCGAGCTCCCGGCACAGGCGCGCGCCCGCTACCTCTATGCGTTCCGCGAGAAGATGGAGGCGCACTTCGACGAGCTTCTCTCCATCTGCACCCAGGAGCACGGCAAGACGCTCGAGGAGAGCAAGGGCGACGTGCGCCGCGGGATCGACAACGTGGAGGTCGCGTGCGGAATGCCGTCGCTGATGCTCCGCGAGGGCGGCGCGCTCGAGCAGATCGCCGGCGGCATCGACAGCCACTCGGTGCGTCAGCCCATGGGCGTCTTCGCGATCATCGCGCCGTACAACTTCCCGTCGATGGTGCCCTTCTGGTTTCTGCCGTACGCCATCGCCAGCGGCAACACGGTGGTCGTGAAGCCCAGCGAGCAGGTGCCCTTCTCGCAGCTGCGTCTCTTCGAGCTGCTCCACGAGTGCGGGCTTCCGCCGGGCGTCGTGAACATGGTCAACGGCGCGCGCGACGTCGTGAACGGCATCGTCGAGCACAAGGACATCGCCGGCGTCTCCTTCGTCGGGTCGTCGCCGGTCGCCGAGCACGTGTACACGCGGTGCGGGGCGACGGGGAAGCGCGTGCAGGCGCTCGGCGGCGCGAAGAACTTCGGCGTCGTCATGGACGACTGCGACTGGGACAAGACCGTCGCGAACGTCGTCGACAGCTCGATGGGCTGCGCGGGGCAGCGGTGCCTCGCGCTGAGCGTCGTCATCGGCGTCGGCAAGGCGTACGCGGAGCTCGAGAAGCGGCTGCCGGAAGCGCTGGCCAAGGTGAAGGTCGGCAACGGAATGGAGCCCGGCGTCACCATGGGCCCCGTCATCAGCGCGCGTCACCGCGAGCGCGTGCTCGCTTACATCGACAAGGGCGTGCGCGAGGGCGCGAAGCTCGTGGTCGACGGGCGCGGGTTCACCGTGCCGTCGCTCCCGAAGGGCCACTGGGTGGGGCCGACGCTCTTCACCGACGTGAAGCCCGAGATGACCGTGGCGCGCGAGGAGATCTTCGGGCCGGTGGTGTGCCTCATGCACGCCAAGGACATCGACGAGGCGCTCGCCATCGTCAAGGCGCACCCGCTGGCCAACGCGTCGAGCATCTACACGTCGAACGGCGGCCACGCGCGCCGCTGGTGCAAGGACGTCGACGCCTCCATGGTCGGCGTGAACATCGGCGTCGCTGCGCCGATGGCTTTCTTCGGCTTCGGTGGAGCCAAGGGCTCCTTCTACGGCGACCTCAAGGCACACGGCCGCGAGCAGGTCGCCTTCTACACCCAGAACAAGACGAGCATCGTGAGGTGGTGGTGATGTCGCGCAAGGTGACGGTTGGACTCATCCAGGCTTCGACTCCTTACGAGGAGGGCTGGACGGTAGAGAAGACGAAGCAGGTCGCGCTCGAGAAGCACCTGCCGATGATCGAGGAGGCAGGCAAGAAGGGCGTGCAGATCCTCGGGCTGCAGGAGATCTTCAACGGGCCGTACTTCTGCCCGAGCCAGGATCAGCGGTGGTACGACGCCGCCGAGCCGGTGCCGGGACCGACGACCGAGGTGATGCAGGGCCTCGCCCGCAAGCACCAGATGGCCATGGTGGTGCCGGTCTACGAGCGCGAGCAGGCAGGCGTCTACTACAACACCGCGGCGGTCATCGACGCCGACGGGACGTTCCTCGGCAAGTACCGCAAGACGCACATCCCGCACACGAACGGCTTCTGGGAGAAGTACTTCTTCAAGCCCGGCAACCTCGGGTACCCGGTGTTCCAGACGCGCTTCGGCAAGGTGGGCGTCTACATCTGCTACGACCGGCACTTCCCCGAGGGCGCGCGTGCGCTCGGCCTCAACGGTGCCGAGATCGTGTTCAACCCGTCGGCCACCGTCGCGGGGCTCTCGCAGTACCTCTGGAAGCTCGAGCAGCCGGCGCACGCCGT
>Ga0335069_10011346_pt1 | contig 12586 bp, 9 predicted proteins | sample Lox_Sample_11_FD_206714 | JGI IMG/M metagenome (GOLD analysis project Ga0335069, IMG submission 206714) | Soil microbial communities from Loxahatchee National Wildlife Refuge, Florida, United States - Lox_Sample_1.1 | ecosystem: Environmental > Terrestrial > Soil > Wetlands | place: USA: Florida... | reverse complement strand
AACACTCTCCAAATCGACCTAACGGCGGACACTATCTGGACAGGCTCCTAGGCGCGTGCCGGCTCGCCTGTTTCGGCGATCACGCCGAAGAACGCGGGCAGCGCCAAAAGGTAGGCGACGGCAGCGATCTCGATCACGGCGGCAAGCCCGAAATTCGTTGCGATAACGGGCGCCGCCGCCGCGCCGATGACCGAGAAGCAGCCATTCACCCCCCAGGCCCAGATGAACAAATGGCCTTTGCCCAGCCGACCTAACGTGGTCATAGCGGTCGGCATGGGAAAGCCCATCAGAAACGCCGGAGGCGCGATCAGAACGAAACAACAGACGAGCCTGACCACGTAGGGAAGCGCGCCAATGTCCTCCAGGACGGTGTCGATCGCCAAGGCATAGAGCAGAAGAAGGCCGCCGATGGTCAGAAAGATCGCGGGCATGACGACCCGCATTCGGGGCCGAATCCGCTCGGACACGAGCGCGCCCACACCCGAGAATACCAGGATGCCGGTGATCAGGACAGAGGCCGAGATGGTGGGGTTGCCCAGCGCCATTACGAAATGCGCGATAAGCCCAACCTCCACGAGAATATAACCCGCGCCGAGGCATGCGAAGTAGAGGACGCTTAGCAGTTTTCCGCGTGTGCGCGAGAAGATCGTGCGCCATCCGAACACCACGGGAATGGCAAGCAGAACTGTGGCGGTCAGGCAGGCAACCCCGAGCGTGGCCCAGATCAGCAGATAGCCCCACTCGTCTTGTAGTAGTTCCAGTCGGTCGAGCACGCGCGGCAGATCGGCGGTCTTCACGTAGGCGGCGAAATACGGAGAATCGTTCGTCAGCGCATGCGTGTTGAAGACATAGCGCTTTGCGATCTCCGGCCATCCGCCCGTCATGAGCGCATGCCAAGCGAGGCGGCCCATGAGAGTCGCCGGAAGGACGCCGTCGTCGGCCTTGCCGGACGGCGGCGCCCCGTCAGCGCCCGGGTCGGACGGCGCGGTTGGATTGGCGCCTGCCGTGTCCGGCAGCGGAGGGCCCCCCGCCGCGCCCGCGAAGATCTGTTCGACGTAGCCCTTGAGGGTTGGGTCGGTCTGCGTCGGGTCGAAGGGGAAGTCCGGCGAGTAGATCTCGTCGAACGACATTGCGCGCGTATGCTTACGCAGCGTCTCGAGCTCGACAGGCGTGAAACCCCCGTTCTTGTAGAGGACGGTCGCCGTGGAAAGGTAGGACGAAACGACAAAGAATGAGTCGGCCGCCGTTCTCGAGGCGACGGCCATCGCCGCGGCCGCCATCGTCGCATAGAGCTTCAGGACCGATTTCGGCGGCTCCTCCTTGTTCCACAGGGTGACCGACAGCACGCCGCCCGGAGCAAGGGCGCGCATGTAGGTCTCCATAGCCTCCTGCGTGTAGGGAAATTTTTCGACAACGGCGAAACCGCCGGGGTTCGAAAGGCCGACCGAATCCGCAAGGCTAAGGTCGACGACGTCGAAGCGCTCCTTCGTTTGCGCGAGAAAGTGGCGGCCCTCGTAGTCGATGACCTTCACCTTCGACAGGATGTCGCCGGTGAACTTGCGGAAGACGTCGCTGTGGAACGCGTCGATGACCGCGCGATTGCCCTCGGCGACCGTGACGTCCTTTGCGCCGGAATGGAGCGCGACTTCGGTCGAAATGCCGCCTCCGAACTGAACGACGAAAACCTTCGGGTCCTTCTTGATCAGATAGGGATAGACCATCGGCAGGAAACGGAAATAAGCCGTCTCCTTGTCGGTAAGGTCGCGCATGACCCCGATCGGGCCGTCGCTGTCGATATAGAGGCCCAGATAGGCGTTGGCCGGCATGGTCGGCAGGCTGAAGCCGGCATTGTCCGAGAGGCCGGGCGCGAAATGGAGATAGGAGCTGGAATAGGCCTCCAGATAGCCGAACGGCGAGACGCTCTCGTAGACCCTCTTCGAATCCGGGAATTTGCGTGCGTAGGACACGCCCTTGTAGTCGTTGACCGCGAGGGTCTTCAGGCCAAGGGCTGGCGCGATCCAGAAGTGGCCCGCGAAAGCGAGCCCGCCGACGGCAAGATAGGGCAGAAGCGCCCGCTTTCCGCCGGGTCCGAGAGCCCACGCGACGGAGGAGGCGAGCCAGAGGCCGAGTGGAGCCGCAATGAGGTTGGCCGGCACGAACACATACATCGCGAGCAGGAAAAGGAGGCCGCACAGACCCGAGCCCGCGAGGTCGGCGAAGTAGACGCGCCCGAACGTGCGGTTACTCCTCAGGAACACACAACCCAGAAAGACCGCGCCCGCCAGGAACGGCGTCAATTCCGCGAGGAAGATATGCAGAAGCTTCCATTTTTGCGCTGGATCGGAGACGAGGAAGATGGCGTTGAAGCCGAGGTGTTGGACGTAGAGATTAGCCCCGACCGCGAGCGGTCCGAAGAGACCCAGGGAGACCGTGGCGACGCCACGCCAATGGCGAGCGAACCAGTCCTTCGCGAGCGTCATCACCGCGCTTGTCAGCCCGAAGCCGAGCATGGCGAGGCTTACGACGAGCGAGCCGAAATGCGCCCAGCTGCCGACCGAGAACACGCGCATGATGTCGATCTGGAGGGCGATCACCGCGCCTGCGCCTAAGCCGACCGCGAAATAAAGGCCCAGGCGCTCGTGGTCGCTCAGGACCGCGTCGCCATGCGGATCCCCGACGATCGATTCCGCGACCGGGGAGATGGGGCTCGCCTCGTTCATGCGGTCCGCAGACCCCGCGCGTGAGGCCCGCTCCGCGAGCGCGCCGCCTTCCGGCTTGCGTCCAAAATCCCTCGCGTCAATTGTTGTGGGTGCCGACGATCTGGTCGCCTTCCAGCTTTGTGAAGGGCACGAAGGGAACGATGCGTCCGCCATAAATATCGGAACGCGCGACGGTCATCTGGCCGTCCGGCGCCTCGTTCTTCACGACCTTGAGCACGCGCTGCGCGCCCGGCGGGCCGACCGGAATCACCATGACGCCGCCGGGCTTGAGCTGCTGGAGCAGCGGCGGCGGCACATGGTCGATGCCGCAGGTCACGATGATCTTGTCGAACGGCGCGTTCTCCTCCCAGCCATAGTAGCCGTCGGCCGCCTTGGAGGTGATGTTCCCGAACTCGAAGTAGCCGTCCTTGATGAGTTGGTCGTAGATGCCGCGGGTGCGCTCGGCGAGCGGCTTGATGATCTCGACCGTATAGACCTTGTCCGTGAGGTGCGAGAGATAGGCCGACTGGTAGCCGGAGCCGGTACCGATCTCGAGCACCTTCTCGCCTTGCTTAGGATCGATGTTCGAGGTCATCCGCCCGACGATATGGGGGCCCGAGATGGTGACGCCGTAGCCGATGTCGAGGAAGGCATGATCATAGGCGCGGCCGAGATTCTGCTTCAGGACGAAGTCTTCGCGCGGCGTCAGCAGGAAGGCGTGTTTGTTGCGGTCGTCCACGAGGTCCTCATTGCGGACCATGGCCAGGAACCGATCGAACCGCTCGCCCAGAAACTTCGGATCCTCTCCGCGCTGGGCGACGCCCCAGGCGATGAACTTCGCCTTGTCGTCCATTGGCGGCGACAGGGCGAAGGAAAAAGCGGTTGGCACATTGGCCCGGGCGAAACGTGAAGCCAGCGCGGCGCCGACCAGTCCGGCCGCGCCGGTCAAGAAGTCCCGTCTTCGCACTCAATGCCTCCTCAATCCACGCCGGCGGCTACTACCGCAGGTCGAAGGAAAACGCGACAGGCCAAGGCTCCTCTCCCGCGCGAAATCGCGGGGGTTCCCCAACGTCGATGTCCTTGATCGACCAAAGCAGTCCGCGCCAGACCGATTCGGCCCGGTCCCGGCGCGCGGGCGCCCTAGCCAAACGCTGTGGCGGACTTGTGGCGCGAACGACGGGTCTTTTCTATCGCGCGGCCGGGTCCTTCGCCCACTGCTCGAGCGTCGGCGCACGTGGAGCCGCGGCATAGCCAAGCGCGGTCTGCGCCTTGTGCGCGTGGTTATGGGCGTACGCGCTAGCCCCGCGATGACGATGGCCGTGGGCGACGACCGAACCAACGGTGGAGCCTATGATCCGGATCTGAGCGCCCTCCCGCTGAACCATCGCAAACAGCGTTGCCGCCGCCGCCGGCGAAAGGCGGACGCAGCCATGCGAGGCCGGCCGGCCGAGCGCGCCGACCGCGTTGGCGCCGTGGATCGCGTATTGGCCATGGAAGAAGATGGAATGGGGCATCGGCGCGTTATTGTACTTGGCCGAATGGACCATCGTGTAGAGGGCTCGCGGATGGAAGACGCCGCGAGGCGTCAAATGACCCGGCTTGCCCGAGGAGATCGGCCAGACGTATTCGGCGCCGGAGCCTGACCGGACATGCATTGTCTGGGAGGTCAGATCAATGTCGACGCGGACATAGGCGAAAGCCTGGGTTTGGGCCGCGACAAACAGGCCGAGACCCAGCAAGAGCTTGACGATGAAACGCATGGCTACGCTCCCCCCGGGGCCGCGCCGCCGCGCAAATCCGCGCGACGCCCGGACCCGCACCCCAAACCAGCAAATCATGGCGCCGAACGCAGGATCGCGCAATTGTGATCCTGTATGTCTTCCGCGTGGCCGCCGCCCTCAAGCGTGAACCGGTCAGCCAACAGGACGAAGCCCGGCTTCCCCTCGAAGGTCGCCCCGATCACGGCCAACGACCAGCCGCCCATATTCGCCTTTGCCCCCTCGATACCCTCGGCGAGCAGGCGGATCGGATCGACGCCGGCCAGGTCCTCCCCGTCGACGCGGCGGGCGAAATAGCGGTCGCCGTTCAGAGTGACGTTCATCGGCCGCCAGACCCCGTCAAGATGGGGCGCATACTCGACCAAAGCCGCGGCGACCGGGATGGCGACGCAATCGAGATGGACGTGCAACTGGTCCTGGGTCCGTGAGCTTTCGGCGTTGATAGCGAGGGAGATCGTCTCGCGCGGCGTGGGTCGTTTCAGAATCGCCTCGATGAATGTGCGTGCCCTCCAGCCTTGGCCGAATACGTCCGGCGCATCGGGCGAAAGCATCTGCGGATCCTCGATTCCGGAGATGCGCCGGGTCGGGATGGCGAGCATCTGGGCGATTCCCACGAGGTCCTTGAGGATCGCCACGCCCTCCGCAACCCCTCCGGTCAGATCGACGCGCTCGCACGGTCCTGGCCCCAGACCCGCCTCCATATGCGGCACGCATTCGCCGTGGACGATCCGCCACAGGGCGTTCGGGTCGGCCCACGCCCGAAGGTCGCGACCGGCGAGAGCGAGGACGAGTAACGCCGCGGGGCCGGCGACCCATCGCCAGCCGAGGCGAGCCGCGCGCGGTGTCTTTTTCTGTCGCGAATCGGGAGATTTCAATGGGTTAAGTGTCAAAAAGTGCAACTTTCGAGCCTTTCGCGCCGTCGCGAGATCATGGAAGGCAGACTTCTGCAATCCGGACCGCTCCGACGTTGAAGCTTCTGATTATCGGGTGTTTCCGGTCTTTAGGCAAGAAAATGTCGCGACAAGGTCGCGAGACCGGGAAGCCGGGGAATAAACCGCCTTCGCCTTGGGTCCCGATCTCCAACGGAGAAAGAGGCGCATGGACCATCGACACGAAATCCCCGGGATCAGAATTCGGCGCGCCTCGCTCGGCGATGCTTCCAGCTTCCCGGCAATCGAGAACTCGGCCGGCGATCTGTTCCGCCAGATTCCGGAACTCGCGTATCTCGCGGATGGCGAAGACCTCCCCGCGGACTGGTATCGCGACTTGGTCGGACACGACGCGAGCTTTGTCGCGGCGACGCCCGAGTGGCCAGTCGCCTTTCTCTGCGCTGAGGCCGAAGGCGGCGTGCTGCACATCTGGGAGCTTGGGGTCAGCCGCCGCTGGCAGGGCCGAGGCATCGGCCGCGCCCTGATGAGCGCGGCCATCGAAGCCGCGCGCCGACGCGGCCTTGCTGCGGCGACCCTGACGACATTCCGGGACGTGCCGTGGAACGCGCCCTTCTACAAGCGGCTGGGTTTCGAGATTCTCCCGGAGACCGCCCTGGACGACCGCCTGGCCGCCGCACTTCGCCAGGACGCCGAGCGTGGACTGCCGCTATGCCTGCGATGCGTGATGCGACTGTCCCTCGCTTGACGCCGAAACGACAAGGCGGCCGCGAGGGACGGCGCCTCTCAGATGTGGATCGACCGTTTGTCAACCGCCATCGCGGCTTCCTTGACGGCTTCCGACATCGTCGGATGCGCGTGGCAGGTGCGGGCGAGGTCCTCGGCCGAGCCGCCGAACTCCATCAGCACCACGCATTCCGCGATCATCTCGCCAGCGCCAAATCCCATGATATGGGCGCCGAGCACGCGGTCGGTTTGAGCGTCGGCAAGTATTTTCACGAAGCCGTCGGTGTGCCGCATGGCGCGGGCGCGGCCGTTGGCGGTGAAGGGGAACTTGCCGACCTTGTAGGCGACGCCCTCGGCTTTCAATTCCTCCTCCGTCTTGCCGACGGAAGCGATCTCCGGCGAGGTGTAGACGACAGCGGGGATCGCGCCATAGTTCACGTGGCCCGCCTGGCCGGCGAGGATTTCTGCTGCCGCGATCCCCTCATCTTCCGCCTTGTGAGCGAGCATCGGGCCGCGGATCACGTCGCCAATCGCGTAAATGCCCGGCACATTGGTCTGGAAATGGTCGTCGACCACGACCTGCCCGCGTTCCATCGCAACGCCGGCCGCCTCGAGGCCGAGGTTCTGCGTAAAGGGCCGGCGGCCGATCGCGACCAGGATCACGTCGGCCTCGAGCGTCAGCGCGTCGCCGCCGCTTGCCGGCTCGACCGTCGCCTTCACGCCCGAGGCCGCCTTCTCGACCTTGGCCACCTTGTGGCTGAGCAGGAACTTGAAGCCCTGTTTCTCCAGAAGCCGCTGGAACTGTTTTGCCATCTCGCCGTCATTTGTCGGGAGGATGCGGTCCAGGAATTCCACGACCGTCACATCTGAGCCGAGCCGGCGCCAGACGGAGCCCAGCTCGAGCCCGATTACGCCAGCGCCCACGACGATCAGCTTTTTGGGGACTTTCGGCAGGCTCAGCGCGCCGGTCGAGGACACGACTGTCTTCTCATCGATCTCGACGCCCGGCAGGCGCGTGACGTCCGAACCGGTCGCGATGACGATCGCTTTGGCTTCCTCCGTCGTCTCGCTTCCGTCCTCGGCCTTGACGATGACTTTTCCCGCCGCGGCGATCCGGCCCTCGCCCTTCAGCCAGTCGATCTTGTTCTTCTTGAACAGGAACGCGACGCCGTTGACGTTGGCGGCGACCGTGTCGTCCTTGTGCTTCATCATCGCGGCCAGATCGAGCTTCGGCGGGTTCACGACCACGCCGAGCGGCGCCATGGCGTGGCCCGCCTCCTCGAATATCTCGGAAGCGTAGAGCAGCGCCTTGGACGGAATGCAGCCGATATTGAGGCAGGTGCCGCCGAGCGTCTTTCCCTTCTCGATGACGGCGACCTTCAGGCCAAGCTGCGCGGCGCGGATCGCGCAGACATAGCCGCCCGGCCCGGAGCCGATGACGATGAGATCATAGGCCATAAGTCTTCTCTTTCTTCAGCCGGCGCCCGGCACGCTGCTTCCTCTCCCCCCTCGGGAGAGCGGAGCCTTACAGCGCCAATCTTATGAGCATCGCGACAACCGCGACGATGGAGATCAGCCAGACGGCCGTGCGGACATAGACAACACTGAATAGATAGAGCGGCAGGTAGACGATGCGAGCCGCGATCCACAGGGTCGGCCAGATTCCGGCGGGATGGTTGGTCGCGAGAAAGGCGAGATCGAGCGCGACGAAGGCGGGGAAGCTCTCCATGTAGTTGCGGAAAGCCCGCGCCGCGCGCGCGCCCACGAGGCCGGGCTGGGGCGGGGGCTCGTCACGCGAACTGAACAGATACGAAAACGAGGCTCCGGTGAGGTTCGCTTGCAACAAGAGGTGCACGAGCCACAGCAGGACAGCACCTTCGAGACAGGCAAGTACGCTCATTTTTGAACCTCCCCAAAGATTCGCGTCGCCTCAAGCCGAGGCCCAGGCTTTAGAGATCGAGCACGAGACGGGCCGGGTCTTCAAGCGCCTCCTTGACCCGCACGAGGAAGGTCACCGCTTCCTTGCCGTCGACGATGCGATGATCGTAGCTGAGCGCCAGATACATCATTGGCCGGATCTCGACCTTGCCGCCGATCGCCATCGGCCGCTCCTGGATCTTGTGCATGCCGAGGATGCCGGACTGTGGCGCGTTAAGGATCGGCGTCGACATGAGCGATCCATAGATGCCGCCGTTGGTGATCGTGAAGGTGCCGCCCTGGAGTTCTTCGAGCTTGAGCTGGCCGTCCCGGGCGCGCTTGCCGAGATCGGCGATCGCCTTCTCGATTCCGGCGACCGAGAGCTTGTCGCAATCCCGCACGACCGGGACGATCAGGCCCTTGTCGGTGCCGACCGCGATGCCGAGGTGATAATAGTTCTTGTAGACGAGATCGGCGCCGTCGATCTCGGCGTTGACCGCCGGGATCTCCTTCAGGGCCTGCACGCAGGCCTTCACGAAGAAGCCCATGAAGCCCAGTTTGGCGCCGTGCTTCTTTTCGAAGGCGTCCTTGTATTTCGACCGCAGCGCCATGACTTCCGTCATGTCGACCTCGTTGAAGGTCGTCAGCATGGCGGCGGTGTTCTGCGCATCCTTGAGACGGCGCGCGATGGTCTGGCGCAGCTTCGTCATCCGCACCCGCTCTTCGCGGGCGCCGTCGTCGGGCGTCGAGACGCGCGGCTGGGGCGCCGGGACGGGCTGCGGCGCGGAAGCGAGCGCAACGACATTCGGCGGAGGCGCCGGCGCGGCTGCGGCGGCGAGCACGTCGCCTTTGAGCACCTGGCCACGCTTGCCGCTTCCGGCCACGGCGGCGACGTCGACGCCCCTGTCCGCGGCGGTCTTGGCGGCCGCGGGCGAAGGCGGCATGGAGGTCGCGGGAGCGGGCGCAGACTTGGCGGGCGCAGGCGCGGCCTGGGGCGCGGCTGCGGCGGCGCCGGCGCCGCTCGCGGAAAGTTGCCCGAGCAGCGCGCCGATCTCGACGGTCGCGCCTGTCTCCGCGGCAATCTCGCCGAGCACGCCCGCGCTCGGCGCGTTGACCTCGAGCGTCACCTTGTCGGTTTCGAGTTCGACAAGCGGCTCGTCCTGCTTGACGGCCTCGCCGGTCTTCTTGAACCACCTGCCGACGGTTGCCTCAGTGATGGATTCGCCGAGCGTCGGGACACGGATGTCGATGGCCATGGGAGTTCTCGCGCCTCACGGCGCCCTTCTCGTAGGGTCAGGGAGTGACTGAGGTGATCGGCGCCAGCGGCATCGCGGGCCGCGCCGCAAGCCCCGGCATCGGAAAAGTCTCGTAGGAAAAGCCGCGGCCGGAGAGAATCGCCGGATCGGACTGCAACATCGCGTCGAGCGCGGCGGGCGATCGCGCTTCGACGATCGCCACGCCATAGGCGCCCGCGGGGTCCGCCACCGGCCCCATCGCGATCACCACGCCGATCTCGACGCGCGGCATCCAGTATTCGCGATGGCGGCGCATGACGAGCGCTTCCTCTTCCGACATGTCGGCGAGGAAGCTCGGCCGCGGTGGTTTCAGCCTGCAGAGGAAATGCGGCATCTCTAACGCCCTTCTCAGGCGAAGCACTCGTCGACGAACGCCTTGAGCTGCGCCAGATGCTTCGACATGAGGCCGGTTGCGGGCGAGGCGGCCGCCGGCCGGCCCGCGTAGCGCGCGCGCCTCGACTTGCCGCCGACCTGGCCAAGCACCCATTCGAGATAAGGCTCGACGAAGAACCAGGCGCCCATGTTCTTGGGCTCCTCCTGACACCAGACGATCTCGGCCTTCTTGAAGCGCGAAAGCTCGCGGACTAGCGCTTTCAGAGGGAATGGATAGAGCTGCTCGACGCGCAACAGATAGACGTCGTCGATGCCGCGCTTCTCGCGCTCTTCATATAGGTCGTAATATACCTTGCCTGAGGAGATGACGACGCGGCGGATGCGGTCGTCCTTGGCAAGCTTGGTCTTCTCGCCCTTGTGCGTCTCCGCATGATCCCACAGCAGGCGGTGGAAGCTCGTGTCCGGACCGAAGGCAGCGAGATTCGACACCGCGCGCTTGTTGCGCAGCATCGATTTCGGCGTCATGAGGATCAGCGGCTTGCGGAACTCGCGCTTGAGCTGGCGCCTCAGCGCATGGAAGACATTCGCGGGCGTCGAGCAATAGACGACCTGCATGTTGTCTTCCGCGCAGAGCTGCAGATAGCGCTCGAGCCGCGCCGAGGAATGCTCGGGGCCCTGGCCTTCGTAGCCGTGCGGCAGCATGCAGACGAGGCCCGACATGCGCAGCCACTTGCGCTCGCCGGCCGAGACGAACTGGTCGAACACCACTTGCGCCCCGTTCGCGAAGTCGCCGAACTGCGCCTCCCACACGGTCAGCGCATTCGGCTCGGCAAGCGAGTAGCCGTATTCGAAACCGAGAACCGCCTCTTCCGACAGCATCGAGTTGATGACTTCGTAGCGCGCCTGTCCGTCGCGAATATGATTCAGCGGGATGTAGCGGGCTTCCGTCTGCTGATCGATCAGCACCGAATGGCGTTGCGAGAAAGTGCCGCGCTCGCTGTCCTGACCGGAGAGGCGGACGGGATAGCCCTCGTCGAGCAGCGAGCCGAAAGCCAGCGCTTCGCCGGTCGCCCAGTCGATGCCGTCCCCGGTCTCGATCGCCTTGCGGCGGTTGTCGAGGAAGCGAAGGATCGTCTTGTGGATTTCAAAACCCTGGGGCGCGGCGGTAATGCGCTCGCCGATCTGCCTCAGGCGGTCGATCCTGACGCCGGTCTCGCCGCGGCGGTCGTCGTCGGCGACGTCCTGCGCCGCCTTGAAGCCGGACCAGCGCCCGTCGAGCCAGTCCGCCTTGTTGGGCGCATAGGCTTGGCCCGCCTCATATTCCGCTTCGAGCCGATGGCGCCAGTCGGCGCGCATCTTGTCGAATTCGCCTGCCGTGACGACGTTCTCCGCGATGAGCTTGTCCGCATAGATCTGCTGGGTGGTCGGATGCGAGCGGATCAGCCGGTACATGATCGGTTGCGTGAAGGACGGCTCGTCGCCTTCATTGTGGCCAAAGCGCCGGTAGCAGAACATGTCGATGACGACGGGTTTGTGGAACTTCTGCCGGTATTCGATCGCCACCTTGGCGCAGAACACCACCGCTTCCGGATCGTCGCCGTTGACGTGGAAGATGGGCGCCTCGACCAGCTTCGCCACGTCCGACGGATAGGGCGAGGAGCGCGAATAGCGCGGATAGGTGGTGAAGCCGATCTGGTTGTTCACGATGAAATGTAGCGAGCCGCCGGTGCGGTGCCCGCGCAAGCCGGAGAGGCCGAAACATTCCGCCACGACGCCCTGGCCTGCGAAAGCCGCGTCGCCGTGGATCAGGAGCGGCAGCACCTTTGCGCGCTCGAAGAAGTCGTTGAGCTGATCCTGCTTGGCGCGAACCTTGCCGAGCACCACGGGGTCGACGATTTCGAGATGCGATGGGTTCGCAGTTAACGACAGATGGACGTTGTTTCCGTCGAATTCCCGGTCAGACGAAGCGCCAAGGTGATACTTCACGTCTCCCGAGCCCGCGACCTCGTCGGGCGAAGCCGAGCCGCCCTTGAACTCGTGGAAGATCACGCGATGGGGCTTGCCCATCACCTGCGAGAGCACGTTGAGGCGCCCGCGATGCGCCATGCCGAGGCAGATCTCGTGCAAGCCTAGCTGACCGCCTCGCTTGATGATCTGTTCGAGCGCCGGGATCATCGCCTCCGCGCCGTCGAGGCCGAAGCGCTTGGCGCCTGGATACTTGATGTCGAAGAAATTTTCGAAGCCTTCGGCCTCGACCAGCTTGGCAAGGATGGCGCGCTTGCCCTCCTTGGTGAAGGTGATCTCCTTGTCCGGCCCTTCGATGCGCTCCTGGATCCAGGCCTTTTCCGCCGGGTCGGAGATGTGCACGAACTCGAAGCCGATCGTGCCGCAATAGGTGCGGCGCAGGATCGCCAGCATCTCGCGGACGGTCGCGAATTCGAGGCCAAGGACGTGATCGATGAAAATCTTGCGGTCGTAGTCGCTCTCGAGGAAGCCGTAGGTCGAGGGGTGCAACTCCTCATGGTCCTTCTGCGGCTCGAGGCCGAGCGGATCGAGATTGGCGTGCAGATGGCCGCGCATGCGATAGGCGCGGATCATCATGAGCGCGCGCACGGAGTCGCGGGTCGCGCGGCGGAGTTCGTCTTCACTGATCGGCGCCATCGGCTCGGCCGCCTCGGCCTTGGCGCGAAGCTTGTCGCCGACCGCCTTTTCAGTCGCCGGCCAATCGCCGTCGAGCGCGTTGATGAGATCGCCCTTCGGCGCCTGCGGCCAGTTGGGCTTTTCCCAGGAAGGGCCTGCGGCGGTCCTGGCGACGGAGGCCGGATCGTCGCCGAGGCTCGCGAAGAAATCCCGCCAACCCGGCTCGACCGAGAGGGGATCCTTCTCGTACTGGGCCTGAAGGGCTTCGACATAGGCGCTGTTCGTTCCGAAGAGGAACGAGGTTTGAAGCA
>Ga0335069_10011345_pt1 | contig 12586 bp, 6 predicted proteins | sample Lox_Sample_11_FD_206714 | JGI IMG/M metagenome (GOLD analysis project Ga0335069, IMG submission 206714) | Soil microbial communities from Loxahatchee National Wildlife Refuge, Florida, United States - Lox_Sample_1.1 | ecosystem: Environmental > Terrestrial > Soil > Wetlands | place: USA: Florida... | reverse complement strand
TAAGAAATTGGAAACGGAGGCCGACCTCGGTGCACTCGCTGCTCTGATTGACATTTTGCCTGCCTACGGCGAGCGCGCGGTATTGTGGGCGGATTTGTCCATGCGGTGCTCGCTCGCGGGCAGAGTAGATCTTACCGAACGTCTCGTAAAAGAGTACCTCCAGCCAGCCCTGAAGCACGTTGCGGAAGGTGACCGCGCGTATAGAGCACGTGTCCTCGTCGAGGTGGCTCCGGCTGTGTTTCGTGTGCAACGGGCCACCTGTATCGGGATGCTTGATGCGCTTGATCCCGACGACCGCGATCTGGCACTCCGCGGGATTGCGCGCTTCATGCTCTATTCCCGTGTGCCCTCGGATCCGGCCGAGCATTCGGTCGAAGCGGATGGCGAGTTGTCCTGGGAGGTCCTTGACCAAGTTGGCGGCTTGGTTGAGCGGATGGACACGGATTGGATGATATACGCGACGGCCGAGGACATTGCCGATGCGTTGCAGTCTCCCAAGAATACGTATCTGGTCGGCACGCCTCAGCGCGAGGCCATTGCTCACAGGATCGAATCGGTTGCGAAGGCCAAGCTTCCGATCAGGCGGCAGATTGGGCACACGGGCTATCGACTGATTACACTTGCGCAGGCGCTGCGGATTCGAAGGGGCAAACCCGCGGAGTGGACAACCTTAATTGAGGAGTCGCGAGGTCTAGAGAACATCGCCGACAGGGCTTTTGTGTTGCAGGTAGTCGCCAAATGCCTCCCCAACATGTTGGGTTCTCAGCGCACGAAGTTGCTCGCGGAAGCGAGAGCTGCTATCGAGAGCATTCCATCCGAATTGGACCGTTTCGAACACTACATCGGCCTTGCGGAGGATTTGCGGAGCGTTGACAGTGGCCAGTGCCGTGAACTCGTCGATGCCGCTGCCGCCGTGCTGGCGGGCTCGGTCGAGGACGTCAGCAGCTACCAAAGGCGCCTTGTGGACCTCGCATTTAGGGTTGATGAGGCTCTGGCCAAGGGCTTGATCGACCGCTTCGATGACGACCAGGCGAAGCAGGCCGCCCAGCGGCAGATGCGTTTACTGGAGGTCCGGAAGAACCTTGGTTCCCAGCAGGAGCCGACAGGCGCCCTTGACAAGATACGCGCACGTGATCTTTCGAGGCTCGGCTGGTCGTTGCTCCGGGCTCTGGGCGCGGGGCGGCTTCAGAGCTTCCATCCGAGTGAAATTCGACCGTATCTCGAAGCGGCGGCGGGCCAGTCGCTTACGCGTTCGTTCCCGATTCTCCTTTGGTATATCGAAAACGCCGTCGTTCGCTTCGCACGGACGGATCAAGCTGCGACGTTCTTGCGGCCGATGCTTGACGCCACTATCGTCGGCGCTCAGCTTGCCGGACAAGTAGCTGGAAAGAGCCTTGTTCGATTGAAGGCCCTGAAACGCCAATCGGCGCAGTTGTCCGGAGGGCGCGCGCTCCTCGTGGTTCCCGGAACCAGGGAGGAAGCCATTCGAATACTGTCGATGTGGTTCGAGAGGGAATTGGGTCGTTTCTTAACGATTTGTGATCCTTACTTCGGACCCGATGACCTGAGCTGGTTACAGATCATCAGGTCTGCGAAGCCGGAATGTAGGATCGTCGTCATGACGGCGCGGAAGAATCAGCCCACGCCGGGTCCCGGAGAGGACCTTGAAGAGGTCTATGCCAATAGTTGGCGCCGCCTCTACGACCAAGGGGCGCCAAATGCGGAGATAGCTATCATTGGTGGCGAGCGCACTAAGGATTCTCCCATACACGACCGCTGGGCCGTCTCTGATGGAGTTGGCCTGCGGTTTGGGACGTCGCTAAGATCCTTGGGCTTGACGAAGGATTCGGAGATCGCAGAAATGTCGGCAGACGACGCAGCCCAGAAGCTGGCAGACATCGACCAATACCTCAATCGCGAGAAGACCGAGCACCGTGGGGAGAGGCTCCGCCTAACGAGGTTCGGGCTGTAGCGGTACCCGACACCTTCGGCGTTATGCGAAGGCGCAGGAGTGTTGGGAAGAGAGCGCCCTGCGATTCGAGCCACTCGCGCTTAGCTCGCGACCCCCGATTATCGCCGTTTCCGGACCGTTCGCAATGTGCTTATTGCCTCAGCCGCAATTCGTTTACTCCCGCTTCCCCTCCAACTCGCTCCACCTTTCTATCAAACGGTTCACCTCTCCATCCGCTTCCTCGATTTCCTTCGCTAGCGCGATCAGGCGTTCGGGGTTGCTGACTACTTCGGGGTTCGATAGCTCTTCTCGCTTTTGCTGGAGGGTGGTTTCAGCTTTGTGTATGAGGTGCTCCATCTGTTCCCACTCTCTTAGCTCCAGGTAGGAGAGCTTCTTCTTTGGGGGCGCGGTGGCGGCTTTCGCCTTTGCCGCCTGCTGGGATTCCTTTGCGGGCTGGGTCTTCTTTGCGGCGGTGGCTTGTTCCCACTGGGCCAGTTCGGCGTAGAACTCGGCTCCTCCTTGTCCGTCCAGGGCCAGGAGGACCGTCGAGAGGCGGTCCAGGAGGAAACGGTCGTGGGTGACCAGGACCAGGGCTCCGGGGAAGTCGGCGAGGTTGGATTCGAGGACTTCCAGGGTGGGGATGTCGAGGTCGTTGGTGGGCTCGTCGAGGATCAGGACGTCGGCCGCTTCCAGCATGAGGCGGGCGATGTGGACGCGGGCGCGCTCGCCTCCGGAGAGGCGGCCCACCGGGAGGTCGAGCTGCTCCTGGTGGAAGAGGAAGCGCGCGGCCCAGCCCGCCACGTGCTGCTGGCGGCCGCGGAAGGTCACGGCGTCGCCGGAGGGCGAGAGCGCGCGGCGGAGCGGAGCTTCCAGGTCGAGCGAGTCGCGCTGCTGCTCGAAGTAGGTGATGCGCAGGCCTTCGGCTTTGCGCACCTCGCCCGCGTCGGGCTGAAGCTCCCCGGTGAGCACGCGGAGGAGCGTGGTCTTGCCGCTCCCGTTCGCTCCCAGCACTCCCAGTCGAGTGCCCGCGCCCACGATGAAGCTGAGATCGCGAAACAATTCGCGCCCGCCCAGCGCCTTCGCAATGCGCTCGCACACGATCAGCCGCTTCGCCGGGCGTCCGGTGGCCGTGAAATCGACGGCGCTCACTCCGGTTTGCGTGCGCGCGTTCACGCCGGCCAACTGGCGCTGCAAGTCCATCGCGTCCTGAATGCGGGCTTTGGATTTGGACGTTCGGGCCTTGGCGCCGCGGCGCAGCCACGCAATCTCATTGGCTACCAGGTTCTCCAGCGCGGCCTGCTGCTTGCGCTGGGCGCGCAGAAATTCAGAGCGTTTCTCCAGGAAGCCGCTGTAGGAGCCCGGCGCCGTGAAGAGGCCTTGCGGATACGCGCGGTTGATCTCGGCCACGCGCGTGGAGCAGTTCTCCAGAAAGTAGCGGTCGTGCGTGACGAAGATGGAGGCGAACGGCGCGGCGTTCACCACGTTTTCAAGCCACAGGATGCCTTCCACGTCCAGGTGATTGGTGGGCTCATCGAGCAGCAGTAGGCCGGGGTCCATGGCGAGCGCGGCGGCGATGGCCAGGCGCTTCTTCCAGCCGCCGGAGAGATCGCCCGCCCGCGCCCTCGGGTCGGGGAAGCCGGAGCGGCTGAGGATTTTGGATACGGCGAGCTCCTTGTCGTCGGCTTCGCGCGCGGCGGCCAGGACGGTGTCGCGAACGGAAACGTCCGCGTCGAATACCGGGTCCTGCGGGACCATGGCCACTCGCAGGCCTTTGCGGAGCGAGACCGCGCCGCGGTCCGCTGCCGTTTCCCCGCCCAGAATGCGGAGGAATGTGGATTTTCCGGCGCCGTTCGGGCCGATAATTCCGAGCCGGTCGCCCTCATGCAGGCTCAGCGAAATGTCCGTGAATACGGTGCGGGAGCCGAAGGACTTTTCCAGGGATTCACAGGTTAGGAGGACGGCCATGTGATTTGATGGTAGCTTGCGGGGCCAGCGGGGCGTGCGGGCATGTAGGGAGCGGGAAGCCTGTGGCGCAAGCTCTCCGCTTGCCGCGCCGGGACCCGCGCCGGCGCTTGTGGGGGGAAGCGGGACATAGGTCCCGGCGAGTCAGGGCATCGCTCAGCGCGGCAACGCGCGGCGGTTCGCCGCCTGTTTAGCGCCCGCAATATGTCCTCGGCCCACGTTTGGCCTCAGCGCTGTTGCGCCGGCAGGCTTCCGTGACCTTCGCTCGCGATAAAGGCCCGCACCTGGTCGTAGGGGCGATGCGGGTTGTTGAAGTTGTTGGCGGAGCGGATCCAGCTCTCGCTGTACCAGCGGTCGAAGGGCGGATATTCGCCGCGGGCGAGTTCGGTTTCGAGCTGTTCGAGCGACGCGCGGGCGTCCTTCACGGATTGCCACAGGCGCGCGGCGTCCGGCGCGGCGAGCGCGGCCGCCAGGTCCAGCGCGGCCTTGGTCTGGCGCTCGGCCACGCGGAGGCCAAGAGCATCGTCGGTGGCGAAGAAACGCTGCTGGGAAAGAGACATGCCGGCTTCGGCGCGCGCCTCAGCCGCGAGCGCATCGTCCAATTCGGGCAAGCGCTGCTGAAGAGTGGCGAGCGTCCGGGCGTCGAAGGCGGACGGCGTTTGGCCGCCGGCCTTCTGATAGAGATCGCCGATAAGCGTCTGGACGGCGTCTTCGGCGATGAATAACGATTGCGGCGTGTTCAGCAGCGCGAAGTACTTGCCGTAGGCCGCCTCCGCCGCTTGCGCCGTGGCTTCCCCGCCCCCAGGCGCGCCGAAATATTCGCGCGACCACCACGCGGTGTAGCGCTGCGCCGCATGGGGCTGGGCGTAGATGCTCTTGGCGTCCCAGGTGATGTCCGCCAGCATGCGCGCGCTCATTACATAGTCGCGCAGCTCGGAAACGTTCACCAGCATGTACTCGGTGGCGCCGGACTTCACGATCTTCTCGAACTCGTCCGCCACCACGGCGGGGCCGACGGTGTGAGTCAATTGCTTGCTGATCTGGTTGCAGCAATAGGCGAGGTGGTAGTAGACGCCATGCTTCCACTTGCCGGGGGAGGTGGGCAGGGCGCGCATATGGCCGTCGTTATCGTCGGGCCAGACGATGGTGACGTCCGCGGGAAGGTCGAAGGCGGCGGGATTGCGCTGGTATTCGGGCAGCATCTCCGAATACATGGTGAAGTGGAAGAGCGGCGTCTTGTCCTTGGGAAGCAGCTCTTTCACCATGGCGACCTGATCGGCGATTACCTCGCGGAAGGTGGCCGCGCGTTGATCGTCGGTGGTTCCGGTGGGGAAGGTGAAGGGGCGATCCTGCGTGCCGCGCATACCGACGGGCCAGATCACGTTGAGATCGCGGTTCTCCATGACGCCCGCGCGCCAGTACTTCAACATGCCGTCCTTATTAGTGAACCAATCCCAGTCCGGCTTGACGCCGCGCTCCTCCGCGAGGTTGAAACGCGTGAGGCCGAAGGGATTGGACACCAGAATGTCGTAGTGGTGGGAGGTGTAATAGAGGCCCCAATCGCTGGCCAGCTTCTGCACTTCGTAGCGGCGGTGCACGCGGGTGTAGGGCGCCACCATGTTCATGCGGAGGCGGAGCGCGGTCTCGAAGAACCGCTTGTACCAGTCGAGCGGCACATCGCCCGTTTGCAGCGGATGTCCATCGGCGTCAAACGGGCGCGGCAGGAGGTCTTCGTCATCGTGAAAGAAGCCCCGGTAGCGGAAGGCCGGCGGGTCCTGCGCAAAGTGCGTGGCTCGGAGAATCAGCGGATCGTGATGCTCGGGGCGATAGCCGGTCCAGATGTAGAGAGGGTCAATGCCCAGGCGCTCGGAGAGCGTGTAGGAGGCGAAGGCCGTGCCGCGCGAATTGGAGCCAACCAGCCACACGTCGCGGCCTTCAGTGGCGATGCGGTAGCTCTCCCATTGCCCCTGCATGGCCGCGGCGTTGATGGCGGCAGGCGTCTGGCCGTTGCCGAGCGTGACGAGGTGAATGTTCACGCCGGCGGCGGGCGCGGTGACGATGGCCGGGCGGCGGCCGCTGATCTTCTCGATATCGCCCGCCAGAAACTCGGCCGCCTGATGCACGGCGGAGTCCTCGCTCGCCGCGGCTACAATCTGGCAGGTGGCGCCGGCCGAAGCCAGCGTCACATCTCCAGGCTGGGCCGCGCCGGAGCGGACCCAGGCGCCGCGCAACACCCCGGTCCACGGCGCCTCTTGCGCCAAAACAAGAGCGGGGGTGAGCGCAAGCCCGAATAGGGCGGCGAACATACAGCGGCGTAGCGGCATGCAAAATCTCCGACGCCTATTTTAGTTCAAGTCTCGAACAAATGCGCGCCCAAGCCCGCCAGAGCTCCCCCCGGAGTGGAGCGGGACTCCTGGTCTGCTTTCCTGGCTACCTTCCTCCGCATACCGCCCGGCTCTTACCCAGCGCCGCACAGCCCACCGAACTTCGCGCCTACTGGCCGTGCGATGCGAAAGACGACATCATCATCTCGCGGCGCTGATCCGAGACGGTGAAGAGACTGTCCGGGTAGCGGCGGAACGGCATCATGGAGCCGTAAATGTCGTTCTCCTGCGAATCGTTCAGCGCCATGCCCGCCAGGTACTGCAGCCGGAGATCGCCATCGCGGTTGATTTGGGCGTCGGCCAGCCACTGCTGCAGGTCGGACGCGCGCCCGGCGTAAGTGCCGAGCATCTGGATGGCGGAGTTGAAGCCCACCTGGCCCAGCGACTGCGCCACCGCGCGGAAGGGCGCGGATTCGAAGCGCTGCTCCACGGCGTCCACGTCGATCTTCGTGGGCGCGGCCCAGCCCAGCATCACCAGGTCGTAGCCGCCGCCGTTAAGCTCGTTGGCGAAGATGGCGCCATCCGGGAAAACATTGAAGAAGGTGGCGATCTCGCTCTTCACCGTCTCCATATCCGTCTCATACAGCGGCACCCACTGAGTGACGATGCCGCCGGGATTGAGCCGGTCCTTCACCATCTCGAAATACTCCTTGGAGTACAGCGTGGCGCTGCCCTTCACGAACGGGTGGATGGGGTCGGAGGTGATGATGTCGAATTTCTCCGGCGTGGTGAGGACGTAGTGGCGCGCGTCGTCGTAGTAGACCTGCGTGCGATGGTCGTCCAGCACGTCGTAGTGCTCCTTGTGGAAGTACTGCTTGGCCGTTTTGGGAATCAGCGGCTCCATTTCGCAGATGACAATGCGCTGGATGCTGGGCTGCAGCACAAAGGTGCCGGCCGTGACGCCCGCGCCGAAACCGACAATCAGCGCGGATTTCGGCTGCCCGTGAATCAGGGACGGCAAATGGCCCAGCATGCGCTGCAGGCGCATATCGTAGGGTTCCGTGGAAGCTTCCACCTTGCCGCTGACGTGGAACTGAATGGCCCCGTCGTTCCATTGCGAGATGGCGATGGAAGAGTTCATGCCCTCGGCGGTCTGCAGGATTTTCGATTGGCCCGTGGACGTGGTCATGCGGCGGCCGTAAGCGATCAACTCGCCGGGCACGTCGCTGACGTGGGCAGCCATGGCGGCGGCGCACACCGTGCAGAACACTAGCGCGCCCGTTGCCACAAGCGAGCGCGCGCGGAATACCACGGGAACCAGCGCCACCAGCGCGCTCACCACGCCGATCCAGATCATCACGCTTTCGCAGCGCCGCGTGCCGATCCACGGGATGAGAACAATGCTGAACGCCAGCGCGCCCAGGATGGCGCCGGCCGTATTGGCGGCGTAGACTTTGCCCACCAGGCGCCCGGGGTCGCCGCCGCGCGGCGCAACCGCGGCCAGAGCCAGCGGGAAGCTCGCGCCCCAGAGCAGCGCGGCCGGGAGAATAGCCCAGAGGCAGCGCACCAGGTCGAGTTGGAAGGTGTACCAGAGGCTGGTGGAAAGGAACGGATTGATGGGCCAATAAGGCAGCGACGTGGATAGTTGCCAGGCCGTCCAGGCCACCGTGGCGGCCAGAGCCATCTGGCACCAGCCCAGCACCGCTTGCGGCTTAGCCATGCCGCGAACCAGAATGGAGCCCACGGCGCTGCCGATGCCCAGGCCCACCAGGAACACCGCCAGAATAATGGAGAACGTGTAGACCGTCGCGCCCAGCATCAGGCCCAGGAGCCGCGTCCAAACCACCTCCGCCCCCAGCGCGCTGGCGCCGGAGAGAGCGATGGCAACGTACGCCGGCCAATATCCGGAGAGGGCCGCGCCCGGCGCCGGCGGCGCTTCCGCCTGAACTTTGTGCGGGCTCATGCGCGCCAGCAGGAGGCTGAGCAGCGCCACGCCCCCGTTGAGGAGCGCGGCGGTCAATGTTCCGGCGGCCATGCTGAACACGCGCAGCAGGTAGAAGCCCGCCAGCAGGCAGCCGAACACCGCGCCGGCGGTGTTGGCCCCGTAGAGCAGTCCCATCCAGGAAACGCCTTCCGCGGAAGTTTCGAGCCATCGCGCGGCGGCCGGAAGCGAGGCGCCCATCAGCACCGTCGGCGGCAGCAGGCAGATAGAGCAGATGACCGCGCGCATCAAAATGGAAGGCATGCCGTGCGCCGCGGCGGCTACGTAAATGCCGCTGATGAGTGGCATCCCCAGGTGCACCAGCACCCCGCAAACGCCAATCCCGATCTCAATCATCGCGTAGGCCCGCAGCAAGTGGCGGTCCGCCGGGAGATAGCGCGGCAGCAACAGACTGCCGAGGCACAGGCCACCCATGAAGGTGGCCAGCAGGACGCCCAGCGAAACCGCGGTCGAGCCGATAACAAGTTGCAGCAACTGATACCAGACGATTTCGTAGATCAGCGCGGAGCAGCCGCTGCCGGCGAACAGAAGCAGCAGCGCGGGATGGTAGCGGCGCGACGGAGCGGCCGCCTGGGTAGACGGGGATTGTACCTTGCTCATGCTTTGGGGGACTTCCTTGTGAAAGGCTTAGGATAGCTTAGCGCGAAGCCTGGCGCAGCGGGAACAACCTCTTCCTGAACAACCATTCCCACTCCGCGTTTGACGGGCAAGCATGCGGACCAGCCGGCCTCCTCCATCGCTCACGAAACGCGCCGCTCCCAAGCTCCCCAGCTTGACGCCGCGCGCCCGGCATCATAAGGTAGGCTCCATGGATGCTGTCCGTTTCGCGCTAGCCGTCTCTCTTGCCGCGGCGCCCGCGTTTGCCGCCGATGCGCCCGCCAAAGACGCGGCGCGCGCTCTTCACCCCGCCAACTATAATATTCCGCTTTGGGACGCCGGGAAGGTCCCCATGGCCGCCGGATCTGGGCCGCTGGATGCGCCCTTCCTGACGGTCTTTCTGCCGCCGCCGGGCAAGGGCAATGGCGCGGCAGTGGTGGTGGCGCCCGGCGGATCGGACATTATGCTGATGTACGGCGCCGAAGGCATGAACGTCGCGGAACGCTTCAACGACTGGGGCGTCGCGGCCTTCGTGCTCACCTACCGGCTTTCCCCGCGCTACAACGAGAGCGTGCGCGTCATGGAGGGCAAGCGCGCCATCCAGGTGGTGCGGGCGCACGCGGAGGAACTCAAGCTGGACCCGCGGCGCGTCGGCTACATCGGCTTCTCCGCCGGCGGCAACATGGGGCGCAGCGTGGTGGCGACGTCCGGCGCGGGCGATCCCAACGCCGAGGATCCCGTGGACCGCCTAAGCTCCCGGCCGGATTACGTGGCCCTGGTGTATGGCCCGGGCAACGCCAGGCCGGGCGAGAACCTGAAGAACTTTCCGCCCACCTTCCTGGCGGCTGCCGCGGGCGATAGCGGACCGGCCGTGGGCTCCGCGCAGTTGTTCACCGAACTGGTGCGCGCCGGAGCGGTGGCGGAGATCCACGTCTACCAGAGAGGCCACCACGGCTTCGGCGACGGTTACGCCAGCCCCAACTTCGAGGACTGGATGCCGCGCCTCCAGCACTTTCTGGAAATCGGCGGATTCATTCCGGGAGGCCGCCAGTGAAGCGCGCCATCCTGCTGGTTCCCGCCGCGCTGGCCCTGATGGCCGGCGCTTACGCGCAGCGCGCCGCACGCGCCCTTCCGGCCAGGGTGAACGACGGCTACGGCGACTTCCTGCTGGTTCCGGCCGGGCCGTTCCGCATGGGCGACAACTTCGGCGACGGCGAGGCGCGCGAGCGGCCCGTGCACACAGTGGACCTCGACGCCTTCTACATCGGCAAGTACGAGATCACCAACGGCGATTGGAAGAAGTTTCGCGACGACCCGGGCTACGACAACCCCAAACTCTGGCCTCACGGCTGGGTGACGCCCAAGAATCAGGTTCCCTATTGGACGGACGCGCGCAATCACGGAGGCGCAACGCCGAATAGCGACGCCTATCCGCTGCTGGGCGTGAACTGGGATTCGGCGACGGCCTACTGCAACTGGCTGAGCGCGAAGACGGGCAAGAAGTATCGGCTGCCCACGGAGGCCGAATGGGAGAAGGCCGCGCGCGGCACGGACCAGCGCCGCTATCCGTGGGGCAATGCGATTGACCACTCCTACGCGAACTACGTGGAATCGAGCGCCTTCGATACGGGCATGCCGCCCGGCTCCTATGACGGCCGCAAGCTTGGCGATCTCCAGACGCACAGCAACGCCTCGCCCTACGGCGCGTTCGATATGGCGGGCAATGTGATGGAGTGGTGCCAGGATTGGTACGCGCGCGACTATTATTCGGTCTCGCCGGGAAAGAATCCGAAGGGTCCCGAGACGGGCGCGTACCGCGTGGTGCGCGGCGGGTCGTTCTACCAGGAGGCGCTGGACTTGCGCAGCTATGCGCGGTCGGCCGCCTGGCCGTCGTTTCAGGGCCACCGCATGATCGGGTTTCGCGCCGCTAGAGAACCGTAGAGGCGCGGGGCCGGGGCGCCGTCCGGCAATACGCCGGGACCAAGCCCGGCGCCGCCTGCGCGCCCCTGCCGGCGATTGCAATTACGCCGAAGGCGATTTCTTCTTCGGCCGCGGCGTGCGCTTCTTGGGCGACACGCCGACCCCGACGTCCGCCCTCTTGCGCGGCGCGCGCGGACGGCGCGGCGTCTTGGGCTCCGGCAGCGGCGGCGGCACTTCTCCGGTTGCGGTGGGCTGGCCGGGCACCAGCGGCTGCGGCTCGTCCTCCGGCTCTTCCTGCTCCACGGCGGCGGGCTGTTCCGGCTCCGGCGGCGGCGCCGGCGGGTGGAACTCCGCGCCCAGATAAATCGTGAGCCCGTGCTCCTCATCCGCCTGGATGCGCACCAGGCCCTTATCCTGCGCGTAGTTCAGCAGCTCGCTGAACTCCTGGAAACCGAACTTGCGCCAGTCCAGGTTGGGCTGCTCCTCGCGCACCCACTCCGCCAGGTCTTCCTCCGTGGAACCGTTGTCCACATCCAGGCGGTGCGTCTCCAGCACGTCGCGCAGCATGGGAATGGCTTCCTCGGGCTTCGCCCCCACTTGCTTTTCCGGCGCGGCGCCCCCGCCCTTCAGGCGGATCATGTAGCGCCCTTCACCGCCGGAAACCTCCACGAAATCCGCCTTCTGCAGCTTCTCCACGAAATCGGTGAATGATCCGGCGCCGTACGCCTTCTCATTGAACGTGGAATCGAGCTGCAGCATGGTGGATTTCAGCAGGCCGAGCTGCGGCCGCACTTCGCGCCGCTCCAGAACGCCCAGCGCGCGCTCCACCAGAGGCATGGCCAGATTCAAATCCAGCGCCACGCGTTTGTGCGGCTGGCGCTGCTGGTGCTGCCGGTCCTGGTGGCGGTCCTGATGCGGCGGCCGCTCCTGCTGGGGTTCCTGCGGCTGCCCCTCGGCGTGCGCCGCGGGCTCGCCGGATTCCGTACGCTCCACCGGCGCCGGCGGCTCCTGCTGCTGCGGTTGCGGTTGCTGCTGTTGCTGCTGCGGTTGGCGATGCCGCCCCGAGGAACGCGGACGGTCGTCGATAATGGACTCGTACGCCACAAACTCGTGGCAGTTCTTTTGCAAAATCGTGCTGGTGAACGCCCGGCCGCCCACCACGAAGATGCGCTTGTCGTACTGTTTCAGCTTGTTGACCAGCGCAATGAAGTCGCTGTCGCCGCTCACAATGGCGAACGCGTTGATGTGATCGTGCGTGAACGCCATCTCCAGCGCGTCTAGCGCCAGGTTGATATCGGCCCCGTTCTTGTCCCCGCGCGGCGAAGGGTCGCGCTGCACCATCTGTACCGCGTGCTCGGAAAGAGCGCGCGTGGCGGATTCCTGTCTGCCCCAGTTCGCATAAGCAAACTTGGTGACGATTTCGCCGCGTTCTTTGAGAGCGTCCAGAACCGCGGCCACATCGAATTCGCGATGCAGCGTGGACTTGACGCCGATTTCGATATTATCGAAATCGATGAACACGGCAATCTTCAGTTTTTGTTCCATTTTGAAATTCCCTAAATGCGGCTGACGGTGCGGGGACCGGCGGTCCGCCGCGCCTCCTCGTTCTGCCGCCGCCCGCCCGGCAACATACCGGCGATACGGAATGGCGGTCAAAGGGTAGCCTCATGCGTAGTGTATCCTACCGGACGGACGAATGGGTGTGTCACTCGATTTTACAGGCGAAAAGGCGGACAGCCATCAGCCAACCAGCGAATCGGTTTTGAGATCAGCGCCGGGCGCGGCGGCCGTGGCCGAGGCCCGAGATCAGTGATAAACCCGCTCCCCGTG
>Ga0335069_10011344_pt1 | contig 12586 bp, 11 predicted proteins | sample Lox_Sample_11_FD_206714 | JGI IMG/M metagenome (GOLD analysis project Ga0335069, IMG submission 206714) | Soil microbial communities from Loxahatchee National Wildlife Refuge, Florida, United States - Lox_Sample_1.1 | ecosystem: Environmental > Terrestrial > Soil > Wetlands | place: USA... | reverse complement strand
CCTTGCGGGCGCGGCAGCGCGTGCTTGCGGCACGCGCCCGCCTGTCGGCGTTCCACCGCGATGTCTTCCTGGAGATGTCGGAACATCTCCGTCCAGCTTCAGGCCATGCTTCCTGGGACGCGGCCGCCACGTTTAGTTCGCTAGATGGGCGTTACCCACCCCTACCTGTCCCAGTCCAGTGCGCACCGCACGGCCGGCCACGTTTGCCGGCGGCTGATGCCCAAAGCAGCCCGGGGGAAGTCTGCGAAACCGCCCGCGGGCACCGCACTCGCTCCGGATGTTGGATCGCATCCGGATACGTCCCGCAATGAGCGAGTGTGGACCCATGTAATGCAATCGGTGACAATTGTCAATGAAAAAGTGACATTTCGGAATTCGGTGCCCGAACGTTCGCCTCGGTACCGCGTTGTCCGGCCATGACCGCTGCGGCTAGACGACAGCATCCGCAAGGGCTGCGCCAACAGATCGAGAAGCTGCCGCCCTATCCGGCGCTCTTGATCCTCGCGGTGCCGCTCGCCGCGGTGGAGCCGTTCAAGCTTGTGGTGATCTTTTTTGCCGGCGAAGGCCATTGGCTTACCGGCGCCATCGGCATGATCGGCGCCTATGCGGTGAGTCTATTCCTCACCCACTGGCTGTTCGGTGTGGTGAAGCCAAAGCTGATGACCATTTCTTGGTTTGCGCGCGGCTGGCGCTGGTTCGTCGCGCAACGCGAGAAGGCGTGGGCGGAAACGACACCGCGTCCGGGAAACGATTAGTCCTTCTCGACCAGGCTGATATCGCTCTCCCGATAGGCCGGATGCTTCCAGCCGTTCTCGTCGTAATCGGCCATGCATTGTTCGGCGAAGCCTTCCATGGCCTTGAGCGTGCCGTTGGCCTGCGCCTGCTGCAGCTGGAAGACGCGGATCAGCTCGTGGCTGCCGGAATAGTTCATCTCGTAGAGCTCGTGGCGGGCGCCGAATTCGGTGCCGATGGCGTCCCACAGGAGCTTCATGATCTTGATGCGTTCCTTGTAATCGATGCCGTTCGAGCCGCGGACATATTTGGCGAGATATTTGTCGACGTTCGGGTTTTTGAAATCGGCCGAGTGCGAAGGCAGGTAGATCAGGCCCGAGGCGACGACCTTCTCGACGATGTTGCGCACCGCCGGATAGGCCTCCGTCATGAACAGGCGATAGGTGGCGGAGCCGCGTGAATTGGGCAGCACCGCGCCGTTGACCCAGGGCTCCGGATTGCAGGCCATGGCGTCGGTGAGCGACCAGAACAGATTGCGCCAGCCGATCACTTCGCCGATCTGCGCCTGCACGCCGCGGAAGCCCTCGACGCCGGTGGCGCGCGCCGCTTTGTGCAGAAGCCCGGCAATGAAATCGAGCTTCACCGACAGCCGCGTGCAGCCTTGCAAGGTGAAGCCGTTGAAGAAGCCCGAGCGCGGATAGAAATCCTTCAGGCGCTGGATGTCGCGATGGATCAGGACGTTTTCCCAGGGGATGAAGGCGTTGTCGAACACGAAGATCGCGTCATTCTCGTCGAAGCGCGAGGTCAGCGGATAATCCCACGGCGAGCCGGTCGCGGCCGCGGCATATTCATAGGACGGCCGGCAGATCAGCTTGATGCCCGGCGTGTTCATCGGTGCGATGAACATCACCACCATGCTCGGATCGGTGATCTCCTGGCCCATATTCTGGCCGAGGAAATTATAATTGGTCAGCGCCGAATTGGTGGCGACCACCTTGGCGCCCGACACGTAGATGCCGGCGTCGGTCTCCTTCTGGATGGTGATGTAGACGTCCTTCACCTCTTCGACCGGCTTGTTGCGGTCGATCGGCGGGTTGACCAGCGCGTGATTGAGGAACAGCACCGCTTCCTGGGCGCGCTTGTACCAGGCCCGCGCATTGTCGGCGAACTTGCCGTAGAACTCGGCATTGGCGCCGAGCGTGTTGAGGAAGGCGGCCTTGTAGTCGGGGCTGCGGCCGAGCCAGCCGTAAGTGACACGCGCCCAGGCGGCGATGGCGTCGCGCTGCGCGATCACGTCCTCGCGCGAATGCGCCACCTTGAAGAATTTGTGGGTGTAGCCGCCGGAGCCGGTATCGGTCGGCCCGGTGAGCACGTCCTTGGTGGCCTTGTCGTGCAGCGCGTCGTAGAGCAGCGCGACGGAGCGGGCGGAATTGCGGAAGGCCGGATGTTCGGTGACGTCCTTGACGCGCTCGCCATAGATATAGACCTCGCGCTCGTCGCGCAGCGATTGCAGGAACTCGGCGCCGGTGAACGGACGCTTCTTGCCGGCAACGATCGCTTCGGGGTGGTGGGCCATGGTCTTCTCCGCTTCTTCTGGCGCGATTTCAGCACAGATGCGCGCTGATGACGCCTGCGCTGGCTCAGCGTCCACTCTTCATTGGCTGCATGGCTGGCCATTCTGCCTGAGCAGAATTCGAACTCAAGGACGCGCCGCGGCCCGTTTGCTTACGATGGGATCGTGCCCCGCGCCTGCCGCTCGTGCAGCAGGGCCCAGATCGCGAGCGCCACGACGATGACAACGGCCAGCACGGCGCCGCGCAGGCCGGCGGTCACGAAAGCGACGGCACCGCTCGCCGCGCCGACCAGAAAGCCGACCGCGATCGAGAGCACGATCAGCAGCTGGCTGCGGACATGCTCGAAGTCCCGCACGTCCTCCGGGCTGTGGCGGCTGTGCGCGAGCTTGCGCCAGGCCACGGCGAGCTCGGTCACGGCGATGCCGAGCTGGGTCACATTGCCGGTCATCACGTTGGTTTGCGGAATGCCTTTCATCAATAGCCGCACCAGGACACTCTGCGTCCCCATGGCGGCCGCGGCAAACAGGCCGGCGGTGATGCCGTGCCAGTCGCGCGCGTCCTTGATCGGAGGCCCGAACAGGATCATGCCGGCGAAGATCGCCAGCAGCACCGCTTCAAGCGCAAGCATATGCGCCAGTGTGGCGCGGCCGGTGTGGCGCGCCAGCATCACCAGCGCGGTCGTCGCCGCAGCGGACGCGATGAAAGCGATAATCGCGAGCAGCTTTCCGGCGATTCCATAGTCGTGCGTGATGAATTCGGCGCCGGCGATGACGAAGCTGCCGGTCACCTGCGCGGCGAACAGGCCGAACAAAGCGAGATAAGTGTAGCTGTCGACATAGCCGGCGACGAAGCTGAGCAGCATCGGCGCTGCGAGCGGTAGCGGCTTTTCCTCGGACGACGCGGGGTTGGCCATGGCGAAATGACGAAGCAAGTTATCCCTTCGCCCGCTGGCAGGCTTCCCAGATGCGCTGCGCCGAGACCGGCATTTCCAGATGCGCGCCGGCGCCGTTCGGGATCGCGTCGGCGACCGCATTCATCACCGCGGCGATCGCCGCCGTGGTGCCGGCTTCGCCGACGCCTTTGACGCCGAGAGGATTCGTCGTCGCCGGCACATTGTGCATGGCGTCGCGCAGCGGCGGCATGTCGTCGGCGCGCGGCATGGCGTAGTCCATGAACGAGCCGGTGACGAGCTGGCCGGAATCCTTGTCGTAGATCGTCTGCTCCATCAGCGCCTGGCCGAGACCCTGCGCCAGCGAGCCCTGCAGCTGGCCTTCGACGATCGTGGCATTGAGCGGCCGCCCGCAATCGTCGACCGCGGCATAGGCCACCACGGCAAGGCGGCCGGTATCGGGATCGATTTCGATTTCGGCGATATGGCAGCCGTTCGGAAACGACAGCGGCGTTTCCGTCTTGGTCTTGGTATCGAGATCCTCGGCGATCTCGCCGCGCTTCTTCATCTCCGCGGCGCGGGCGGCGACCGCGAACAGCGACACGCGGCGGTCGGTGCCGACCACTTCGAAGCTGCCGTTCTTGTAGGCGATGTCGGCTTCGCCGGTTTCGAGCATGGTAGCGGCGATCGGCTTGCCCTTCTCGACGATGGTCTCGATCGCTTTCACGATCGAATGGCCCGCGGTCATCGCCGAGCGCGAGCCGACCGAGGCATAACCGGCGAGCTCGTGCGATGAATCGCCGTTGGTGTGGGAAATGCTGGCGAAGGGAATGCCGAGCCGTTCGGCGATCACGCCGGGAAAAACCGTGGCGTGGCCCTGGCCGGTATTCTGCACATTGAGCGAGAGCAGGAGCTTGTCGCCGCCGGGAAAGCTCAGTTGCGCGCTTTCGACCGGCGCGCCGCCGGCATGTTCGAGCATGCAGGACAGGCCGAGCCCGCGATATTTGCCGCGCTTTGCCGCCTCGCGCTTGCGCTGCTTGAAGGTGTCGTAATCGGCAAGCTCGAGCGCCTTGTCGAGGATCGGCGCGAAGTCCCCCGAATCGATCGTGGTGCCGATCGCGGTCTTGTACGGCATCTGCGACGGCTTGATCAGATTGCGCCGGCGCAGCTTCACCGGATCGATGCCGGAAATGCGCGCGGCCTCGTCGGCCAGCCGCTCCAGCACGTAATTCGCCTCGGGCCGGCCGGCGCCGCGATAGGGGGCGGTCGGCGTGGTGTTGGTGTAAGCGCAGCGCGTCGCGACATCGATGTGCTTGATGTCGTACATGCCGGGCAGGCAGCGGGTGAAATTGAAGGTCGGGATATTGGCGCCGACGGCGCCGACATAGGCGCCGAGATTGGCGGTGTTGCGGATGCGCAGCGCCAGGAATTTTCCCTTCTCGTCGAGCGCGAGCTCGGCTTCCGAATAAATGTCGCGTGCCTGATTGTCGGTGAGGAAGGCTTCCGAGCGGCCCGACATCCAGTGCACCGGCCGGCCGGTCTTCTTCGCCGCCACCAGCAGCGCGAGATATTCCGGATAAGCCGATGTCTTGAGACCGAACGCGCCGCCGACATCCTCGGTGATGACGCGCAGCTTGTCCTTCGGCCAGTTCATGATCGCGAGCGCGTTCTCGCGCATGGCGCCGGCGCCTTGCGAGCAGGTCCGCAGCAGATAGCTGTCGCTGGCCGCGTCATAGCTCGCGGTGGCGCCGCGCGGCTCCATCGAGGCGACGATCAGGCGCTGGTTCATCTCGGCCATGCGCGCGACATATTTGGCCGAGGCGAAGATGCGCTCGACCTCGGCGGCATTGGCCGCGGTGTCGGCCTGCGGGCCCGGCCAATCGAGCGCGAGATTGCCGGGCACCTCCGGCCAGATCTGCGGCGCGCCCGGCTTGAGCGCGTCGCGCGCATCGACCACCGGCGTCAGCTCTTCGTATTCAACGTGGACGAATTCGGCGGCGTCCTGGGCGATCTGCGCGCTGTTGGCGATCACCACCGCGACCGCCTCGCCGAGATGCATGACGCGCTCGCCGGCGAGTACCGGGCGGTGCGAAATGATCAGCTTGCCGCCATTCCGTCCAGCCACCGGCGGATGCCGCGACACATTGCCGACGCCCTCCATGTCCTTTGCCGTCAGAACCGCGACGACGCCGGGCGTGTTCATCGCGCCGGCCGGATCGATGCTGACGATCTTGGCGAAGGCATGCGGCGAGCGCACGAAACAGGCGTAGGCCTGGTTCGGCAGCGGCGCATCGGCGACGTAGCGGCCGCGGCCGCGGACCAAAGGCTCGTCCTCGACGCGGCCGTGGAAGGAATGGGAATTGCCGTGCGTCTTGTCGGTCGTCGCGTCCATCGAAAATTCCGCAATTTTGGGCTGATTTATGAGGCGTTTCGGCGCCCTTTATAGCCGAAACCGCGGCTTGGGTAGAGGTCGCAAACCCGCCCGTAGCCCCTTGCCGTTGCACATCCGTTATGCGCAGAACATGCCGCGCCAAAAAGCAAAAGTGACGCGGGGAGGCTCAATGTCGCGGACGATCGATACCCATACCCATGTGCTGGCCGACGAAGCGATCAAGCGCCTGCAGAAGGAAATCCCGAGTCTGGGGCTCAAGCTCACGCCGCTCGACGCCGACAACAGCGTCATCGAAGTCGCCGGCGTGCCGTACAAGCCGTTTCCCAAAGGCGGCCACGATATCGCACGCCGGCTCGCCGACATGGATCAGGCGCTGGTCGACATGCATGTGCTGTCGGCGACGCCGCAGACCTGGCTTTACGGCCAGGAAGCCTCCGTCGGCGTCGCGCTGTCGGTGATCCAGAACGACGACATGGCGCGCCTCGTCAAGGAACGCCCGGACCGTTTCTCCGCCATCGCTACGCTGCCGATGCAGGCGCCGCAACGGGCCGCCGACGAATTGCGCCGCGCCATGACCAAGCTCGGCATGCACGGCGCCATGATCGGCTCCAACATCAACGGCAAGAATCTCGACGACCCGAGCTTTGAGCCGGTCTGGGCGACGGCCGCCGAGCTCGACGCGTTCATGGTGGTGCATCCCGGCAATGTCGCCGGCGCCGACCGCTTGCGCGCCTATTATCTCAACAATCTGATTGGCAATCCGCTCGACACCACGATCGCCGCGGCCTGTCTGATCTTCGGCGGCGTGCTCGAGCGCTACCCGAAGCTGAATTTCGTCATGGTCCATGGCGGCGGCTTCATTCCCTATCAGGGCATGCGTTGGGTCCACGGCTGGCAGGTGCGGCCGGAGCCGAAGGTGCACTTGAAGCATTCACCGGAGAAATATCTCGACCGCTTCCTCTATGACACCATCCTGCATTCCAAGAGGACGCTGGAAATGCTGATCGCGATGGTCGGCGCCGATCGCATCTTCCTCGGCAGCGATTATCCCTACGACATGGGCATGCTCGACTGCGTGCGCCACGTGCGCTCGCTGAGCATCAGCGAAACCGATCGTGCCAAGATCCTGCACGACCACGCGGCGAAAATTCTCGCCAAGCAGCGCGTTATGGCGTGACCCGTCATGAGCAGTGCCGATCTGACCAATGTCCCCGCCAGCGCCACGCGCGCGCTGATCGAGGATGCGTTCGTTGCCGCGGGCCTGCCCGAGGGCGACGCGGACAAATGCGCCGAGCTGATGACGGAGGCCGATCTCACCGGCGCCGACGGCCACGGCATTTTCCGGCTGCCGCAATATATCCGCCGCCTGAAGGCCGGCGGCTTCAACAAGCATCCCAGCATCACGGTGAACCGCACGGCGCCGGCGACCGCTCTGGTCGACGGCGACAACGGCATGGGGCATCTGGTGATGTCGCGCGCTGCTGGCGAGGCCATGGCCATCGCCAAAGAAAGTGGAGTGTCGTGGGTCGGCGTGCGCCGTTCCAATCATGCCGGGCCGGCGGGACTCTATGCCGAGATGCCGGCGCAGCACGGCATGGTCGGGCTCTATTCGGCCGTGGCCAATGCCAATCACATGGGCACCTGGGGCGGCACCGATTTGCTGCTCGGCACCAATCCGCTTGCCATCGGCGTGCCCTCAGGCTCCGGCCCGCTCATTCTCGATATCGCGACCTCGATCGTCGCCTATGGCACGGTAAAAAAATACGCGCAGCGCAACTTGCCGATGCCCGAGGGCTGGTTCGTCAATGCCGAGACCGGCGCGCCGATCACCGACGCCAACCGCTCGCATGACGGCGTGCTGCTGCCGATGGGTGAGTACAAAGGCGCAGGACTGGCGCTGATGCTCGGTCTGATCGCGGGCGTGCTCAACGGCGCCGCCTTCGGCCGCGACGTCGTCGATTTCAACGCCGACGACAACAGCGTGACCAATACCGGGCATTTCATTATCGCAGTCGACATTCCGCGCTTTATTCCGCTGGAGACTTTCAAGTCCGAAGTCGATCGTCACATCGCCGATCTGCGCGCGTCGAAGCGGCTGCCCGGCGTCGACGCGATCCGCCTGCCGGGTGATCGTCGTGCCGAATGCCGGATCGAGCGTATGCGCGACGGCGTGCCTTTACCGAAGCCGCTCCTTGCGCTGCTCGACAAGTTGGCCGCCGAGCTTGCGATCAAGCCGCTCGCGCAACGTTAGACGCGCATCCTGCGCGGTCGAGCGGGCTACGCGGCAGCTTTCTTTAACTGCGCAAGCCCGATAATTTCCCGCGCTTCTGCGGGCGTTGCCGGCTCGGCGCCGAGTTCACGGATGATCCGAACCGCCCGCGCCACCAATTCCTCATTCTTCGCCAGTTTGCCGCGCGCGTAATAGTTATTGTCTTCAAGACCGACGCGGATGTGGCCGCCCATCAGGATAGCCTGCGTCGTTGCCGGCAATTGCGCCGAACCGATCGCGCTGACGCAGAAGATACTGTCCTTCGGCAGGAAGTCGGCGCAGGTCTGCAGGATTTTCGGCGTGTACGGATAACCGCCCTGGAAGCCGACCGCGTTGAGGACGAAGTTGATGAAATAGGGCGGCTTGTCGTAGCCGGCCTCGATCAGCCGCATGGTCTCCTGCAGCAGATGGGCGATGCTGAAGACCTCCCATTCCGGCTTGATGCCGCGCGCCTTGAAGCGCTCGGCGAGCAGGTCGCATGACTTCGAATCGGTGAAGCAGAGCAGATTGCCGCCCTTGAACTGCGCGTTCACGGTCATCGCGTCGAACGTCGCCATCTCGCAATGCGGCGCGTCCAAGCCTTTGATGCGTTCTTCGAGCATGATTTCGGAAAGCCCGGGCCGCAGCTGGCGAACCATGTCGCCGTCGACACCGCCGCCGGTCGAATTGTTGATGATGATGTCGCACTTGTCGCGGATCAGCGAGTTGATCTTGCCGTAAATCTCCGGATTGCAGGTCGCCTGATCGTCGGGCCGCCGCGCATGGATCGCGCAAATGCTCGCGCCCTCGTTATAGGAGCGATAAACCGACTCCGCGATCTCAGCCGGCTGCGTCGGCAGATTGGGATTTTGCTGCTTGGTCGCCATGCCGCCGGTCGGGGCAACAGTGACAATGACTTTGGGGGTGACCATGATGTGCTCCTCGCCCGTGTTGCGCTTGGTTTAGCGCTTGGTTCGGCTGACAGCGCGCCATCATAGTCTCTGCGGCAGACGCCCTCGCGTCAACGCCACCAAGCTTGGGCGCAATCTACAGCGCCGGCCGTGATGCGGGAAGCCGGCCGACCAGGAACACGCAGAGCGCGCCGATCAGTTCCGGCACGGCGATGACCGGGAGAATCTGGTCGGCGCGCCATTGCCAGCCGAGCAGGATGCCGCCGAGGATCGGACCGACGACGGCGGGCGCTCGGGCCATGGACCTTGAGCGCCGCCTACCACAAGGACCAGGGGCCAGCGCGTGCGGTGGCTGCGCTGCGCAATGTCATTGCAGCTGCGGTCAATGAATTGGCGGCCGACGGCTTTTGGAGCGAGCTTGCCGGCAATCGTGGCAAAAAAACCCCGCGCGACGCCGATAGCGCCCGGCACCAAGCGGTCAACGACCGTAAGTAACCTTACCTTTCAGGCTGCTTCGGCCGGGCCGCGTCAAAATGAACTCCGGCTTGACTCGGTTTGAGACGCCGACCAGTTTGCGCCCAAGCTTATGGGCTCAGGTTCAATGGATTGAACCGCGGCCCACCGGACAATGAGGGGGGAATTCAAGATGCTGACAAATAAGATGTCTCTCCACCGCCGAACTTTTGTTGCAGCTGCAACTTTGGCTGCCGCCTTGTTCGGTTCGCTCGGCGGCCCGGCCCGCGCCGCCGACAAGCTCTCGGTCGCCGTGATCCCGATCGGCGATTGCGCGCCGATCTATCTCGGCATCAAGAAGGGCTTCTTCGCCAAACAGAATCTCGAGATCGAACTGTCGACCGCCGGTGGCGGCGCGGCGATTATTCCGGGCGTGCTGTCGGGGCAGATGCAGTTCGGCTTCAGCAATATCCCTTCGATGCTGATCGCCCAGACCAAGGGCCTGCAATTCATCGGCGTTGCGCCCGGCGCGTCCTCGACCGGCGAGCGCGGACACGACTTCTCCGCCATCGTCGCGCCCGGCGACAGCCCGATTCAGAACGCCAAGGATCTCGTCGGCAAGACCGTCGCGGTCAACAATCTCAACAATATCGGCGACACGTCGGTGCGCGCCGGCGTGCGCGCGGCCGGCGGCGATCCCAAGCAGGTGAAGTTCATCGAGGTGCCGTTCCCGGATATGCCGGCGGCGCTCGCCGAGCATCGCATCGAGGCCGGCTGGGTGGTCGAGCCGTTCCTGACCATCGCGCTGCAGCGCGGCGCAAAGGTCGTGGATTGGAATCTGGTCGACGTCGCGCCGAAAATGATGATCGCGGTCTATTTCACCTCGGCGAAATACGCCAAGGAGAATCCGGATATCGTCAAGCGCTTCCAGGCCGCGATCACCGAGTCGCTGGCTTACGCGGATTCGCACACCGACGAGGTCCGCGAGATCATCCCGACCTACACGCGCATCACACCGGAAATCGCCGCCAAGATCACGCTGCCGCGCTGGCCGACCGAGATGAACCGGCAGTCGACCCAGGCGCTCGCCGATGATGCGTTCGAGGACGGGCTGATCACCAAGAAGGCCGACGTCGCGGCGATTCTGCCGTAACGCCAGAGATGACGGCAGATACAACGCCTGCGCCGGCGGAAGCCGGCGCGTTCAATGCACCGTCTTGGCTGCGCGGCCTTGGCGGCTTGATCGGCTTTGCGCTGCTCCTTGAGATCGTACCGCGCATCGGGTTGGTGTCGCCGCATTATCTGCCGCCGTTTTCCGAGATCATGGCGGCGCTGGCACGCGAATTGGCGACGGCGAATTTCTGGCATGCCTTCGGCGACACCATGCGCGCCTGGGCGCTCGGGCTCGTGATTTCGCTCGCGGCCGGCACCGTGATCGGCATCGTCATCGGCAGTTCGAATCTGCTGCGGACGCTGACCTATTCGACGATCGAGTTCCTGCGGCCGATCCCGTCGGTGGCGCTGATCCCGCTGGCCGTGCTGCTGTTCGGCACTCGGCTTGAGTCGACGTTGATCCTCGTCGTCTATGCCGCGTTCTGGCAGGTGCTGATCCAGGTGCTCTACGGCGTGCACGATGTCGATCCGGTGGCGCGTGAAACCGCGCGCTCTTACGGCCTCGGCACCTGGGCGCAGGTCCGTTACCTGATCTGGCCGACCATGCTGCCTTATCTGATGACCGGCGTGCGGCTCGCGGCGGCGGTGGCGCTCATTCTCGCCATTACCAGCGAAATCGCGATCGATACCGAGGGGCTCGGCCGCGAGATCTCGCAGACCGAGGCCGGCGGCGCCGTCGCCATCATGTATGCCTATGTCATCGTCACCGGCATTGTCGGCGTCATTGTCAATCTCGGCGCGCGGGCGCTGGAGCGGCAGGTGCTGTTCTGGCATCCGTCGATGCGTCTCGACGTGGGAGCTTCGCGATGAGCGGCGCTGTGTCGATCGCGCGCCGCGGCGCCATCGTCCTGGGGCTGCCCGCGGTGCTGATCGCGGCCTGGTGGATCGCGAGTTCGGGCAGCGAGAGCTTCTATTTTCCGCCGCTGGCGACGATCCTGCAGACTTTCGTGTCGCTCTGGCTGTCGCCGCAGGCCATCCCGAATGTCCTGCCCAGTCTCTCACGCTTTGCCGTCGGCTATTTCGCCGCCGCGGCGCTCGGCATCGCCATCGGCATTCCCGTCGGCTCGTCGCGCAATCTGCGCGCCACGGTCGAGCCGGTGCTCGAATTCCTGCGCGCCATTCCGCCGCCGGTCCTGATTCCGGTGCTGATCCTGTTCGCCGGCATCGGCGATGAGATGAAGATCTTGGTCATCGTGTTCGGCTGCGTCTGGCCGGTGCTGCTCAATACCGTTGCCGGCGTGCGCGCGCTCGACGAGGTGCTGGAGGACGTCGTGCGCTGCTACCGCATCGGCCCCTGGGCGCGGCTCTGGCATTTCGTGTTGCCGGGCGCGAGCCCGCAGATCTTCACGGGCCTGCGCCAATCGCTCTCGCTTGGCGTCATTCTGATGGTGGTCTCGGAAATGTTCGCGGCGTCGAACGGCATCGGCTTCGCGCTGGTGCAATATCAGCGCACCTTCGCGATTCCGGAAATGTGGAGCGGCATTATTCTGCTCGGCCTGATCGGCATCGCGCTGTCGCTGATCTTCCGTGCGGTGGAAGCGTGGCTGCTGGCCTGGTATCACGGACTGCGGCGGACGCAGCGGGCCGGTTGATCATGAGCGAGACTGCGATGGATCGGACGCCCAATCGAGTGCCAATGCTCGAAGTGAAAAAGCTGCGCAAGGTCTATGACGGGGGCAGCCGCACCGTCGAGGCGATCCGCGACGTCAATTTCAAGGTCGGGCAGGGCGAACTGGTATGCATCGTCGGCCCGTCAGGCGCCGGCAAGACCACGCTGCTCAAATGCATCGCCGGATTGCTGGCGCCGACTTCGGGCGGCGTCATCCTCGAAGGCAATCCGGTGAACGGACCGCCGCCGGCGATGGCGGTGGTGTTCCAGGAATACGGCCGCAGCCTGTTTCCGTGGATGACGGTGCACGACAATGTGGTGCTGCCGCTGAAGCACAAGAAGATGCCGGCGGCGGGGCGCGAGGAACTGGTGCGCAACGCGCTCGCCGCGGTCGATCTCGCCAATGTCGACGGCGCCTATCCCTGGCAGCTCTCCGGCGGCATGCAGCAGCGCGTCGCCATCGCCCGCGCCGTCGCCTACGAGCCGCATGTGCTGCTGATGGACGAGCCGTTCGCCGCGGTCGACGCGCAGACGCGCGAGATCCTGCAGTTCGAGCTCCTCCGGATCTGGGAGGAGCGGCCGACCACGATGATCTTCGTCACCCA
>Ga0335069_10011343_pt1 | contig 12586 bp, 9 predicted proteins | sample Lox_Sample_11_FD_206714 | JGI IMG/M metagenome (GOLD analysis project Ga0335069, IMG submission 206714) | Soil microbial communities from Loxahatchee National Wildlife Refuge, Florida, United States - Lox_Sample_1.1 | ecosystem: Environmental > Terrestrial > Soil > Wetlands | place: USA: Florida... | reverse complement strand
GAGTAGCCGACCACGCCATCGTGGTTGAGCACGAATTCCGCATCGATCAGGGCGCGCCGGTTCCTGACGAGCCACTCGACGCCGTTGCAACAGCCGGCCTCCTCGTCCGCCGTGAGCGCGAGGATGAGGTCGCGGCTGCCCCGATAAGCCTCCTCCCGCAGTCGCAGCAGCGCCGCCGCCATGATGGCGTCGCCGCTTTTCATATCGAGAGCGCCGCGGCCGTAGAAGTAGCCCTCCTTCTCGATGAGCTGGAAGGGATCGGTGCTCCAGTCCTCGCGCCGTGCCGCGACCACATCGAGATGCCCGATGAGCAGCACCGGCCGTCGGCTGCCCGTGCCGCGCAGGCGCACCACGACGTTCTTCTTGCGGTCCTGCGGTCCGGCGACGACCACGTCATCGGCCGGAAAACCCGCCGCGAGAAAACGCTGCGCCAGCGCCTCGGCGGCGGTGGTGACGTTGCCGGTCGCGTCGCTGGTGTCGATCCCGATGAGCTGCCTGAAGATCTCGTGTGCCAGCGCATCACTGCGGCCCTGCGCCGTTTTCGCGGGCGGGCTCGCCGCGTGCGCGGCGCTCGCCAGCAGCAGGGTAGCGAGGATCGGCAAGCACGCCGGGCGAGCAGCGGCTGCGCCGAGGATGCCGCCGCGCCGAGCCATGATCACCTCGCCGACTCGACCACGAGCAGCCGGAAGGTCCCCGGCAGGATCGCCGGGCGCGGATGCGGGCTCGCGGGCGTCGCCGGCGGAGTCGGGCCGAAGCTCGCCGTGACGAGAAAGATCCGGTGCGAGTGCTCATCGAGCGCCATGGTGCGGGCGCCGCGCTGCGTCGGAATGGATTGCGCGACCTGCGGGCTGCCGTCAGCGCCGGCTGCCACCGCGGTCAGCACTCCCTCACCGCAGGAGGCAAACGCGAGGTGCATGCCGGAATCGTACTTGGCGCCATCGACACCGCCGCCGATCGGCGCGGCGCCGAGCGTGCGACCGGAGCGCGCATCGACCACGGCCATGACCTCGTTGCCGCAGCCCGCGTACAGCCGTTGCCCGGCGATATCGATCGCGAGCCCGGAGGGCTCCTCGCAGCCGCTCAGCGGCCAGACGGCCGTCACCTTCATGTGCTGCGCATCGATGCGCGCCACACTGCTCCTGTCCTCGAGATTCACATACACGCTGCCCTTGCCGTCGCTGACCGCGAATTCCGGCCTGGCATCGAGCGGGATCGTGCCGACCACCGTATCGCTCCTCGCGTCGATCACGGTTGCATTGCGGCCGCGTCCGTTGAAGGCCAGCACCCGGTGAGTAGCCGAGTCGTAGAGAATCGCATCGGGATTCGCGCCGGTGGTCTCGATGTCCTTGAGCCGCGCGAGCGTCTTGAGATCGAACACCACCACGGTGCCGCTGCGGCCCGCGCTGATGTAGCCATGGCCGACATCGGTCGCGAGCGCGATGGCGTGCACGCCCGCCGTGTCGTCGATGGTGCCGATGAGTGTGAGCTTGTCGCTGTCGACCACCTGCACCTGCGTGCCGTGCGCGATGAAGAGCCGATGGGCCCCGTCATCGAAGGTGAGGTCATCCCAGCCACCGTCGCCGGGCAGCTTCACCTCCTGAGAGAGGTGGTATGCCGGAGCCGCCTGCACCGCGGCGCCGGGCGCCGCGAGCGCGAGGAGCGCAGCAAGCCCTGTCGGCAAAGCCGTCACCATCACAAAGCCGTCACCATCAGTGGATGACCCGTGCGCACAGGTCGAGCAGCGGTCCGGGCAGGAGCCCGAGCGCCAGCACCGCCGCGGCGTTGACGCCGAGCGCGAAGCGCACGCCCGCCTCGCGCAGCGCCGCCGGCTGAGCGCCGACCGGCTCATCGAAATACATGAGCTTGATGACGCGCAGGTAGTAGTACGCGCCCACCACGGACATGGCCGCGGCCAGCACCACGAGCCACAGGTGGTGGGTCTCCCACAGCACCTGGAAGATGCGCAGCTTGGCCCAGAAGCCGATGAACGGCGGCACCCCGGCGGTGGAGAACATCAGCACCATCATCGCCGCGGCGAGCAGCGGGTCGCGACTGTGCAGACCCTTGTAGTCATCGAGCTGGTCCGCCTCGAAGCCCTTGGCGCCCGCCAGCAGGATCACGCCGAAGGAGCCGAGCGACACCAGCACGTAGGCGAAGGTGTAGTAGAGCGCGGCGGCGTAACCATCCGGGGTGCCGGCGACGAAGCCGAGCACGATGAAGCCGACGTTGGCGATGGTCGAGTAGGCGAGCATGCGCTTGAGATTCGTCTGCACCAGTGCCACGACGTTGCCGACCACCAGCGTCAGCACCGCGAGCGCGGCGAGCATCTGCGTCCACTGCGCCTCGGTGCCGGCGAGGCCCTGCGCGAGCAGGCGCAGCGCCAGGGCGAAGTAGGCGATCTTCGGGGCGGTGCCGATGAACAGCGTCACGCTGGTCGGCGCCCCCTCGTACACATCCGGCAGCCACATGTGGAAGGGCACCGCGCCGAGCTTGAAGGCAACCGCGACGACGATGAAGGTGAGACCGAGCACCACGCCGCCGCTCAGTGGCGGGTGCAACCGCGCGGCGATCGTGCCGAGATCGAGCGAGCCGGTGAGTCCATAGATGAGCGACATGCCGTAGAGGAGCGTGCCGGAGGCTATGGCTCCCAGCACGAAGTACTTCATGGCGGACTCCGCGCTCACGCCCGAGTCGCGGTCGAAGGCCACCATCGCGTATACCGAGAGCGCCAGCAGCTCCACTCCCAGGTACACCGTCACCAGGCTGTTGGCGGAGACCAGCACGCAGATGCCGAGGAGTGCCGTGAGCGCGAGCACGTAATACTCACCGCGCTGGATGTTGCGATGCTCGAGGTAGGCGCGCGAATACAGCAGCGCCACCGCCACCAGCAGGAACGCCGCGAGCTTCAGCACCACGCCGAGCTCATCGGCCAGGTAGGTCCCGTCGAACAGCAGCGTGCGCTCGCGCACCTGGCCGTAGCGCACCAGCAGCGCCGCACCCACGGCGAGCGCCACGAGCGTGAGTGTGGCGGTGAGCCCACGGCGGCGCTCGCCGGCGAATACTTCGATGAGCAGCAGCACGCAGATGGCGCACACCAGCCAGATCTCGGCCACCGCGGGTGCGTAGAGCAGTGTTTGATCCATGATGCTACAGCTTGGTGGCGACCGCCTGGCTCAGCAGATGGTGGACGGTCGGCTGCATCACCTTCAGCAGCGGCGCCGGCCATACGCCGATGACGAGCACCGCGACCGCGAGTGCGCCGAGCACGATGAGCTCGCGGCCGTTCAGGTCCTCGAGCGCCGCGACCCGCGGGCTCAGCACCGGTCCGAACACCACGCGCTTCACGAGCCACAGCGTGTAGGCGGCACCGAGTATCAGGGTCACCGCGGCGAGCGCCGAGTACCAGAAGCTCGCGCGGAAGCTGGCGATGATCACCAGGAACTCCCCGACGAACCCGGAGGTTCCCGGCAAGCCGCAGTTGGCGAGCGCGAACAGCACCATGAAGGCGGCAAACATGGGCATGGTGTTGACGACGCCGCCATAGTCGGCGATCTGCCGGCTGTGCAGCCGGTCATACAGCACGCCGACGCACAGGAACAGCGCCCCGGACACGAGCCCGTGCGAGACCATCTGCACCATCGCGCCATCCACTCCCATGCCCGCGCCCTGGAGACTTCCGGTGCTGCGGACGATCTCGTACATCACGAAGGCGCCGAGAGTCACGAATCCCATGTGTGAGATCGAGGAGTAGGCGATGAGCTTCTTCATGTCCTGCTGCACGAGCGCCACATAGCCGATGTAGATGACCGCGATCAGCGAGAGCGCGATCACGAGCAGATCGAGCTCGCGGCTCGCATCGGGGGTGATCGGGAGCGAGAAGCGCAGGAACCCGTAACCGCCCATCTTCAGCATGATGGCCGCGAGGATGACGGAGCCGCCGGTCGGCGCCTCGACGTGCGCGTCCGGCAACCAGGTATGCACGGGCCACATCGGCACCTTGACCGCGAAGGCGAGCATGAAGGCCGCGAAGATCCAGCGTTGCTCGCTGAGCGACAGCGGCAGCGCCTGGAAGCTGGCGATCGAGTAGCTGCCGGCCTTCACGTACATGTAGATGAGCGCCGCCAGCATGAATACCGAGCCGAGGAAGGTATAGAGGAAGAACTTGATGGTGGCGTACACCCGCCGCGGGCCGCCCCAGATGCCGATGATGAGGAACATCGGAATCAGCATCGCTTCCCAGAAGAAATAGAAGAGCAGCGCATCGCTCGCGGCGAACACCCCGATCATGAGTCCTTCCATGATGAGGAAGGCGGCGTAGTACTGCGCCACGCGCGTCGCGATCACCCGCCAGGCGGCGATCACGACCGGGACCGTCATGAAGGCGGTGAGCACGATGAGGGGCATGGAGATCCCATCGACTCCGAGCGCGTAGAACGCCTGGAAGCGCGGTATCCACGGCAGATGCTGCGGATACTGGAGAAGCGGAGTGGTGGTATCGAAGTGCGCCCAGAGTGGCACGGCGAGCCCGAGGGTCGCGAGCGAGGCGGCGAGCGCGAGCCAGCGTCCGATGACGATGTTGCGATCGCCGAGCGCGAGCACCAGGATCCCTGCGCCGATCGGCAGCCAGATGAGCCAGGACAGTAGTGCGTGCATCGTGCCGCCCTCTCCCATCAGCCGCGCAGCTGCAGGACGAACCAGCCGAGCAGCAGCGCCAGGCCGATCATCATCCAGAAGGCATAGGAGTAGAGGTAGCCGCTCTGCACGAGCCGCAGCACGCTGCCAAGCCAGGTTACCTCGCGCGCGGTGCCGTTCACCATCACGCCATCGATCAGCACCTCATCGCCACCCTTCCACAGGCCGATGCCGATGCCGCGGGTGAGCGGCGCGATGATCCGCTCGTTCACCCAGTCGAAGTAGTACTTCTGCGTGAGCAGGCGGTACAGCCAGTGGAAGCGCTGCTCCGCACGGTCCGCCCACTCGGGATTGCGCAGGAAGAAGAAATACGCGGTCACGGCGCCGGCGAGCGCCAGCCAGAAGGGCGGCGAGATAAAGCCGTGGAGGGCGAAGGAGACCCACGCCGGCCGCGCGAACTCCTCTGCCAGCCTGCCGACCACGTCGTTCCCGGGCAGCACGAAGATCGAGCGCCCCCAGTAGTCGCCGAACAGCACCGGCACCACGGTGAGCGCTCCGATCAGCACCGAAGGGATGGCGAGCGCCACGAGCGGCACGGTCACCACCGCCGGGCTCTCGTGCGGATCGTCGTGGCCGTGCTCGTCGTGGCCGTGCCCCTCGTGGCTGAGCGCCGGGGAAGCGGCCGGGGCCGCCGGGTCGCGGAAGCGCTCCTTGCCGTGGAAGGTCATGAAGAGCAGCCGGAAGGTATAGAGCGAGGTGACGAAAACGCCGAGCAGCACGCACCAGTAGGCGAAGCCGCTGCCGAAGCGATGCGACGCGCCGACCGCCTCGATGATGGCGTCCTTCGAGTAGAAGCCGGCGAAGAACGGGGTACCGATGAGCGCCAGTGCGCCGATCCAGCAGGTGACGGCGGTCACCGGCATGTACTTCGCGAGCCCACCCATGCGGCGCATGTCCTGCTCGTGGTGCAGCGCGATGATCACCGAGCCCGCCGCCAGAAACAGCAGCGCCTTGAAGAAGGCGTGCGTCATCAGGTGGAAGATCGCCGCGCCGTACGCGGAGGCGCCGAGCGCCACCGTCATGTAGCCGAGCTGCGAGAGCGTCGAGTAAGCGATCACGCGCTTGATGTCGTTGCTCACCACACCGAGCAGGCCCATGAAGAACGCGGTGATGGCACCGATCAGCATCACGAAGGAGAGCGCCGTGTCCGAGTACTCGAACAGCGGCGACATGCGCGCCACCATGAAGATGCCGGCCGTCACCATGGTGGCGGCGTGGATCAGGGCCGAGATCGGCGTCGGGCCTTCCATCGAGTCAGGCAGCCACACGTGCAGCGGCACCTGCGCGGATTTCCCCATGGCGCCGATGAACAGGCAGATGCAGATCAGCGTGAGTGCGGGGACGGCGGAGCTTGTGGTCATCGGCAGCAGTGCGTGCGCGAGCCCCGGCGCCGCGGCGAACGCGGTGCGGTAGTCGAGGGAGTAGGTGTAGTACGCGATGGCAGCGATCCCGAGCAGGAAGCCAAAGTCGCCGATGCGGTTGACGAGGAACGCCTTGAGCGCCGCGAAGGTTGCACTCGGACGCGTGTACCAGAAGCCGATCAGCAGGTAGGAGACGACGCCGACCGCCTCCCAGCCGAAGAACAGCTGCATGAAGTTGTTCGCCATCACCAGCATCAGCATGGAGAAAGTGAACAGCGAGATGTAGCTGAAGAAGCGCGTGTAGCCGGGATCATCGGCCATGTAGCCGATGGTGTACACGTGCACGCACAGCGACACGAAGGTCACCACCGCCATCATGAGCGCGGTGAGGCGGTCGACCAGGAACCCCACCTCCATATGGAAGCCATCGCTCACCAGCCAGCCGTAAACCGCGTGGTCATAGAGCGGCGCGCGCTCGAAGTAGACCTGCCGCAGAACGAGGAGCGACAGCACACACGAGATCCCCACCGCCAGGCAGGCGAGAGTGTGCACACCCGCACGTCCGATGACGCGCCCACCGAGCCCCGCAAGCGCCGCCGCAAGCAGCGGCAGCAGCGGGATGGCGAGCAGCACGTTGGCATTGAGCGGATGCACGTTCGATCAGCCTTTCAGCGTATTGAGGTCCTCGACCTCGATGGTGCGGCGCTCGCGGAACAGCACCACGAGGATCGCGAGCCCGATCGCGGACTCGGCCGCCGCGACCGTGAGGATGAAGAACACGAACACCTGGCCGTTGAGGTCATCGAGGTAGCGCGAGAAGGCGATGAAGTTGAAGTTGGCGGCAAGCAGCAGCAGCTCGACGCACATGAGCAGCAGGATGAGGTTCTTGCGGTTGAGAAACACACCGGCGATGGCGATGGCGAACAGCACCGCCGAGAGTGTCAGCTGCTCGCCGAGCGGGATCATGGGCGCGGCTCCGGCGGCATCTTCACTACACGCAGCCGGTCCGCCGGCCGCACCGCGACCTGTGCGGCCACGTTCTGCTGCTTGTAGCCCGCGCGGTGCCGCAGGGTGAGGGAGATCGCGGCGACGATCGCGACGAGCAGCAGCACCGCAGCCAGCTCGAGCGGGTAGGCATAGCGCGTGTAGAGCAGACGGCCGAGCTCGAGCGTGTTGCTGTAGTCGGCCGGGACCGGCGCGCCGCCGTGGCTCGCATCGATGCCCAGCCGGCCGCGCGCCCACACCACCCCGACGATCTCGACGATCACCGCCCCGGCGGTGAGCCAGCCGAGCCAGGCGAAGCGCGTGAACCCTTCGCGCAGCCGCTCGAGATCGATGTCGAGCATCATCACCACGAACAGGAACAGCACCATCACGGCGCCGACGTAGACGAGCACCAGCACCACCGCCAGGAACTCCGCTTCCAGCAGCAGCCAGATCGCCGCGGCGGTGACGAAGCACATCACCAGCGCGAGCGCGGAGTACACGGCGTTGCGCGCGGTGATGACCGCGAGCGCCGCCGCCACCAGGATGGCTGCGAACAGGTAGAACAAGATATGGATCAGCATGGTGTGCCGCCCGCCTCCCCTTTGCCGCAGGCACTCATCGGTAGGGCGCGTCCGCAGCCTTGTCGGCGGCGATCATCGCCTCGTAGCGCTCGCCGACCGCGAGCAGCTTGTCCTTGCTCATGATGTTCTCGCCGCGCTTCTCCATGTGGTACTCGTGGATGCGCGTCAGCACGATGGCATCCACCGGGCAGGCCTCCTCGCAGAAGCCGCAGTAGATGCACTTGAACAGGTCGATGTCGTAGCGCGTGGTGCGCCGCGTGCCATCGGGGGCGACGTCCGAGTCGATGGTGATGCACACCGCGGGGCACACCGCCTCGCACAGCTTGCAGGCGATGCAGCGCTCCTGGCCGTTCGGATAGCGCCGCAGCGCGTGCAGCCCGCGGAAGCGCGGCGACTGGGGCGTTTTCTCCTCCGGGTAGTTGAGCGTGTACTTGCGGCTGAAGAAGGTGCGCGCGGTGACCCAGAGCCCCTGGAGGAGCTCCGGCAGCAGGAAGGTCTTCAAGGGATTGCGCAGCATGGCCGGGCCTCACTGATACCAGGGACGTGACCAGGGGCCCACGTGGTACGCCGCCATGAGCATCTCCAGGCCGATCCACACGAGCGTCACCGGGATCAGGGCCTTCCAGCCGAGGCGCATGATCTGGTCGTAGCGATAGCGCGGGAAGGTGGCGCGGAACCACAGAAACAGGAACACCAGCGCGAATGCCTTGAGGAACAGCCATGCGAAGCTCGGCGCACCGAGGAAGCTGTTGCCGAGCAGCGGCCAGCCCTGGAACGGACCCTGCCAGCCGCCGAAGAAGAACACCGCGGTGAGCGTCGAGATCAGGATCATGTTGGCGTACTCGGCGAGGAAGAACAGCGCGAACGCCATTCCCGAGTACTCGACGTGAAAGCCGGCGACGATCTCGGACTCGCCCTCCGCCACATCGAAAGGGGCGCGGTTGGTCTCGGCGACTCCGGATATGAAATACACCATCAGCAGCGGAAACAGCCAGAACCAGTTCCAGGAGAGCAGCCCGCCGGCTTGCGACTCGACGATCTTGCCGAGATTCATGCTGCCGGTCGCCATCAGCACTCCGACGAGCGCAAAGCCCATGGCGATCTCGTACGCGACCATCTGCGCGGCCGAGCGCATCGCGCCGAGGAAAGCGTATTTCGAGTTGGCGGCCCAGCCGGCGATGATGATGCCGTAGACGCCCATGGAGGTGAGCGACAGCAGGTAGAGGAGCCCGGCATCGGCGTGCGACACGACCACCGTCGGCGACAGCGGGATCACCGCCCAGGCGGCGAAGGCCGGGACGAGCGTGATCATGGGCGCGAGGCGAAACAGCACCTTGTTGGCGTGGCTGGGGACCACCACCTCTTTCATGAGGAGCTTCAGCACATCGGCGAAGGGCTGCCCGAGGCCCGGCAGCAGCCCGAAGATGCGCACCCGGTTCGGGCCGCGCCGCAGCTGCATCCAGCCGATCACCTTGCGCTCCCAGAGCGTGAGGAGCGCGACGAGGATGATGAGCGCCACCGTGATGACGAGAATCCAACCGGTCGCCTGCGCGTAATCCGGAAGCGCCAGCCAGCGGGTCGTGAGGCTCTGCATCACCGCGGGGCCTCCTCAATAACTCGAGAGCGACGCGCGACCATCGCGGGTCCTCTGCAGCGAGGCGGCGCGGCGCACGAGGGCGTCGATCTGGTACATGGGGACGTCCGCGACCGTCACGGGTGGCGCCACTCGCGCGCCCTCGGGAGGCCCCTGCACCGCATGCGTCCCGGCGTAGGGTCTCGGCTCGAGCCCTTCACAGCGGGCCTGCAGCTCGGCGAGGACCTCCTCCGAGGAGAGGTACTCGAAGCGTGGCAGGCCGAGCAGGTTCCCGAGCACGCGCAGCACCTTCCATCCCGGCCGCGCCGCTCCGACCGGCGTTGCTGCCCCGGGCTGGCTCTGCCAGATGCCTTCGCAGTTCACGTACGTGCCGGAGCTCTCGGCAAAGGTGCCGCTCGGCAGCATGAGGTGCGCGAAGCGCTTCACCTCTTCGCTCGCGTACGGCGTGATCGCGACGACGAGCTCCGCCTGCGCGAGCGTGCGCTGCGCCTCGGTATCGAGCGTATCGATACCCGGCTCGATGCCGCCGCAGAGCAGGTAGGCGCGCAGGGGGGTCGCGAGCATCTCGCGCACCGTGAGTCCGGGCGTTGCCACTGGCTGCCCGCCCGCGTCGCGGTGCGGCACGGCGCCGGCGAGATAGGCGCCGGCCGCGTTCGCGCCCTCCGTGAGCCGCCCCAGCGCAGCGCCGGTGAGCTGCGCGAGTGCCGCCGCGAGTGCCCGCAGGTCTGCGAACCCCGGGTGGCGTGCGGCGAGCGCGCCAAGCCACACCGCCCGGCGCGCGCCGGCGGTGAGCGCCTGCACGGTCGAGCGATGGGCATCGGTCACCGCGGCGCCGCGCACGACCCTCTCCACGTGCGCCGGCACTGCCGAGCCCCTGGCAGCGGCCGCAGCCGCCACGAGCGCGGCGAGCTCCGTGACCATCGCGCCCGGAGTGCAGCTGAGATACCCGGCGAGGGGAAACAGGTACTGGAAGCGCGCCGGATTCAGCATCGCCACCTTCGCGCCGCGCCTGGCTGCCTTGCGCACCCGGTGTGCGAGCATCGGCGCCTCGCGCCGCAGGTTCGAGCCGACGATGAGGAGCGCATCGAGCGCATCGACCTCTGCGAGGCGCATGCCGAGCATCGGGTATGGCGGGTCCGATGACTGGTCGCGGAAGTCGCGCTGGCGCAAGCGGTGATCGATGTTGCTCGAGCCGAGTCCGCGCGCGATGCGCGCGGCGAGATAGAGCTCCTCGGTGCTGCTCGAGGGGCTCGCCAGGATGCCGAGGCTCGCGGCGCGGTCGCGCAGACCCTCCGCCGCCAGCATGAGCGCCGGCTCCCACTCGCTCTCGCTCCATTCGCTGCCGCGCCGCACGAGCGGAGTGCGCAGGCGGTCGGCGCTGTAGATGCCCTCGTAGCTGAAGCGGTCGCGGTCGGCGATCCAGATCTCGTTGATCGCCTCATTCTCGCGCGGCACGACGCGCATCAGCTTGCCGCGCAGCACGTGACCGAACAGGTTGCTGCCTACGGCGTCGTGCGGCGAGACGAGCGGCACCGCACGCATCTCCCAGGCACGCGCGCTGAAGCGATACGGCTTGGAGACGAGCGCGCCGACCGGACACAGGTCGATGACGTTGCCCGAGAGCTCATGGTTCACCGTGCTCTCGATGTAGCTGCGCACCTCCATGTGCTCGCCGCGGCCGATCATGCCGAGCTCCTGGATTCCGGCGATCTCCTCGGTGAAGCGCACGCAGCGGCTGCACTGGATGCAGCGGGTCATGTCGGTGGCGATGAGCGGTCCCAGGTTCTCGTCGGCCACGACGCGCTTGCGCTCGTGATAGCGCGAGATGTCGCGACCGAAGCCGACCGCGAGGTCCTGCAGCTCGCACTCCCCGCCCTGGTCGCAGATCGGGCAGTCGAGCGGATGATTGATGAGCAGGAACTCCATGGTGGCGCGCTGCGCGCCGATGGCGCGCGGCGATTTCGTGAAGACCTTCATGCCTTCGGCCACCGGCGTGGCACAGGCCGGCAGCGGCTTGGGCGCCTTCTCGACCTCGACCAGGCACATGCGGCAGTTGGCGGCGATCGCGAGCTTCTCGTGGTAGCAGAAGCGCGGCACGTAGATACCGCTGCGGTCGGTGGCGCGGATGATCATCTCACCCTTGTGCGCTTTCACCGGCACGCCGTCGACTTCGATGTTGACCTGATCGTCCGCCATGTTCCGTTCCTGCGCCGCTAGGCGGCGCGCGCCCCGGCGCCGTCGCTCACCAGGCTCCGGCCGCCGTGATCGATCATGTACTCGAACTCGTGGCGGTAGTGCTTGAGGAAGCTCTGCACCGGCCAGGCGGAGGCATCGCCGAAGGCACAGATGGTGTGCCCCTCGATGCGGTTCGCCACATCGAGGAGCAGCCCCAGCTCCTCGCGGCGCGCCTGCCCGGCGAGCACCCGCTTCAGCATGCGATTCATCCAGCCGGTGCCCTCGCGGCAGGGCGTGCACTGGCCGCAGGACTCCGCCATGTAGAAGCGCGAGATGCGCTCGAGCACCCGCACCATGCAGGTGGTCTCGTCCATGACGATCGCCGCGCCCGTGCCGAGCGCCGAGCCGGCCGCCTTGACCGAGTCATAGTCCATGTTGGTCTTGAGCATGATCTCACCGGGCACCACCGGCACCGAGACCCCGCCGGGGATGACCGCCTTGAGCTTGCGCCCGCCGAGCACACCGCCGCAGAGCGCCAGAAGATCGGCGAACGGCACCCCGAGCGGCAGCTCGATGTTGCGCGGCTTCTCGACGTGCCCGGAGACCGAATAGATCATCGTGCCGCCGGAGTTTGCAGGTCCCAGGCCGGCGAACCACGCCGGCCCCTTGCGCAGGATGGTCGGCACGGAGGCATAGCTCAGCGTGTTGTTGATGGTGGTGGGCGCGCCGTAGAGCCCGAAGTTGGCGGGGAACGGAGGCTTGAAACGTGGCTTGCCGGTCTTGCCCTCGAGCGAGTCGAGGAGCGCGGTCTCCTCGCCGCAGATGTAGGCGCCGGCACCGATGAACGTGTGCAGATCGAAGTCGATTCCCGAGCCCTGCACGTTCTTGCCGAGCAGCCCCGCGGCGTAGGCTTCCGCGAGCGCCGCCTCGAAGCGCGGCACCGGCTCGCCGAGGAACTCGCCACGGATGTAGTTGTAGGCCACCGTCGAGTTGGTGGCGTAGCCCGCGATGGCGAGGCCCTCGATGACCGCGTGCGGGTTGTAACGGAGGATGTCCCGATCGTGGCAGGTGCCCGGCTCGCTCTCGTCGGAGTTGCAGACCAGGTACTTCTGCACCGGCGAATTGCGCGGCATGAAGCTCCACTTCGTGCCGGTCGGAAAGCCCGCGCCGCCGCGGCCGCGCAGCCCGGACGCCTT
>Ga0335069_10011342_pt1 | contig 12587 bp, 5 predicted proteins | sample Lox_Sample_11_FD_206714 | JGI IMG/M metagenome (GOLD analysis project Ga0335069, IMG submission 206714) | Soil microbial communities from Loxahatchee National Wildlife Refuge, Florida, United States - Lox_Sample_1.1 | ecosystem: Environmental > Terrestrial > Soil > Wetlands | place: USA: Florida... | reverse complement strand
GCCGGGCGTGCGCCGAACCGGGGGCGATCCCCCTCGTTCGCCTGCGCTGGCGCCAGAGGTCCCCATCGCCGAGGGCGAGGGCTTCCAATCGGCGAGCTGGGTTTCGTCAATCTCGACCTTGGCGCGCTGTCGAATCTCACTGGTCAGCGCGGCACGTTTCTGCTGTCGACGTTCAGCCAGCAGGCGCAACTGGATGCCAGACTTGGCTTCAGCCAGCGATCGGGAGAAGCCGGGCAGTTTCTGTATGAGGACCACGATGGTCCAGCCGCGCTCCGTGGCAATGGGATCGGACACCTCGTTGATCTGGCCCAGGGCGAAGGCGGCCTCCACCACGGGCTTGGGCAGGCTGCTGGTAGTGCGCTCGACCATGCCCAGGTCGCCGCCGCGGCCGCGCGAGGGTGCGTCCTCGGAGTACTTGTCCACCAGCGCGCGCAGAGCCTCGCTGTTGCCTTTGGGCAGGGCCTTGGCTTGCGCGGCAACCTTGAGCGCCCGGGCGTGATCCTTCATCACGATCTGGGTGAGCCGGACCTGGTCAGGCCGTGAAAACTCGTTGGGATGGGCCGCAAAGTATTTGTCCACTTCCGCATCGCTGATCGTCTCGACTTTCACCTGCGACTCGACCTCGTTCTGCAACATGCGGTTGACCGCCTCGCGCTTGACCACTGGGTCGCGGTCGTAGCCGAGCCGACGAGCCTCCTGGTAGAGCGTCTCGGCTGCAATCAGGCTGGTCAGCAGCTCTTTCTTCCTCTCCGGCCTCGAATACTCGTCCATGACGGACTTCGCGCGCCCGAAGGAGGCGATCCGGGCTTCCAGATCGTGGACGGTAATGACGTTGTCACCGACGCGTGCCAGAATCGGCGAGCCATTCCCGGGGGACCGGTTGTGGCAGGCGAAGGTCAGCGTCAGCGCGAGGGCGAGGCAGACAGCCTGGGTTCGCATGCGGACAATGATACACGGATGCGGCTGCGGCGCAGCCGCGACGAGCAGTTCTGGGTCCGCCGGATTATGATTTAGCCATGGGCTGGGCATCCCTCATGATGGCCGCCACGCTGGGCGCCGATCCCGGCGCGGCAGCCGGTTCTGATGCCGGAAGCCTCCACGTCCCGACGCTTTTTTACCGGCCGAGTTGCGCGAGCTCGACGGGAGCGAGCTCGGTCCAACCTTGCGGTCCTTGCGGCAGGTGAGGAGTGAACGGCTGGTCTCGACCACGCCTGGCGGCTGTGCCGCGTCACCTCGCCTGGTTCGCCTGGCTGGGGCTGATTGTGCCGTGGCGAGCAGCGCTCGGGCAAGAGCGGCGCGACGGAGCCGCCGACGGCCGGCGCGAAACCGCGGCGGCGGATGGGGTGGATGCGCGGTCGGCTCCCGACGCCGAAGCCGACGGGCGGCGCATTCCTCCTGCGCATGAGGCTGCCCCACCGGGGCCCGATGTCGCGGGCCCGCCTGGCCCGGCTCGGGCGCGTTCCTTCGACGACGTCTCGGCCACGGACACAGGAAGTATGCGCCCGGCCGAGCCCCGGGCCCGGGGCCGAGGAGACACGAAGTCCGGCAGGTCCCCTGGCAAACGATCGGCGCGGCGCACGGCGCGGGGCCCATTCGACCCACGCCTGACCCTCGCGGTGGCGCACGGAAATGTCGCGACGGTTAATCTGCATGGCGTGGCTCCCATCGAACCTGCGGATGCGCTGGCCACCACGGCCGAGCACCGCATAGGTCCCGAGGATCCGGTCCAGCCGCCCCCCGCGCCGGGGCCGTCGCCCATTCAGGCGGACTCCATGGCGCTCGACCAGAGAGTGGTCAAGGAGATCACCCAGCGCAAGACCTTGTTCCGCATGTGTTACGTGTCGGCTCAGCGGCGGGGCGTGGTGGCCACGCGCGCCGACGTGAGATGGGTTCTGCAAGCCGACGGCAGCGTGCGCGACGTGGCGGTCGAAGTGGCGCAAGACGCGCAGCTGGCTGATTGCATTCGCGTGGTCGCCTCCCGGCCTTTCCCGTCCGGGGTGGGGCAGGAGATTCCGGTGGCGATCCCGTTGTTGTTCGTCATCTCTCGCTAGACTCTTCGGAAGGCCACATGAAGGAGGAGAAGACAACTCCGCAATGTGCCGCGCCGGGTGAGGATCGAGATGCCTCTTAGCATCCGGCCGACAAGGCCCTGCGGGCACTCGGACCTGCCACCCCGCCTCCCGCCCCCGCGGCTGCGCCGCGCCTTCGCCGGGCCGAGGGCAAGGAGGGCCGAGAACCGGACCGGAATGTACTGATGTACTTGAGGACCGGAAGCGCAGGCCCGACGCCGCCATTCGGCCCGGATCGTCGGCCGCCTTCGCTTCGAGGTTTGAGGCAACGCCTCTCTAGGTGTTGCGCAGGGAGACCTTCACCTGCCCCACATTCCAAATGCGATCGCAGTACTCGCGAATCGCGCGGTCGGAGGAGAACTTGCCCACGCGGGCGGTGTTGAGGATGGACTTGCGGGTCCACTCTTCCGGATTGCTGTACAGCTCGCTCACGCGTGCCTGAGAATCGAGATACGACTGGAAGTCCGCGCACAGGAAGAAGGGGTCCCGATCCAGCAACGTGCCCACGATGGGGGCGAAGAGGTCGCGGTCGCCACGCGAGAACGCACCGGAGGAGATGAAGTCCAGGACCTCGCGCAACTCGGGATTGTGCTGGTAGATTTCCCGGGGCCGATAGCCTGCCGCCCGTCGCTCCAGTACCTGGGACGCCGTCAGGCCGAAGAGGAAAAAGTTCTCCTCGCCCACTTCCTCGCGGATCTCGAGGTTGGCTCCGTCCAGCGTGCCGATGGTCAGGGCCCCGTTCATGGCGAATTTCATGTTGCCGGTCCCCGAGGCTTCCATGCCCGCGGTGGAGATTTGTTCCGACAGATCAGCCGCGGGGTAGATACGCTGGGCGTTCTTCACGTTGAGATCGGGGAGAAAAACCATGCGCAGGCGGTCGTTGGTCTCGCGGTCGGCGTTTACCACCTCGGCCACGCCGTGAATCAGTCTGATGATCAACTTGGCCGCGTGATAGCCGGGCGCCGCCTTGCCGCCGAAGATGATGGTGCGCGGCTGGGCATTGTCGCCGCCATTCTTGAGATGGCGATAAAAGGCCACCGCGCGCAGCACGTTCAGGTGTTGGCGTTTGTACTCGTGGATGCGCTTCACCTGCACGTCGAACATGGTGTCCGGCGAAAGCTCGATGGAGTGGGCTTGCTTGACGTAGTTCGCTAGAGCTTGCTTGTTGCTCCGTTTGACCTGGCGCCAGCGCTCGCGGAAATCGGGTTGGTTGGCCAGCGGCTCCAACTCGCGCAGATGGCTCAGGTCCCTGGGCCAGGCATTGCCGAGGAATTCGCTGATGAGGGCCGCCAGCGCCGGATTGGCCAGCAACAAGAAGCGCCGGGGCGTCACGCCGTTGGTGACGTTGGTGAATTTTTCGGGCCACAGGTCGGCAAAATCACGCAACACCGTCTGCTTGAGCAGATCCGAATGAAGTTGGGCCACCCCATTGACCGCGTGGCTGCCCACGCAGGCCAGATTGGCCATGCGCACGCGTTTTTCGCCTCGCTCGTCGATGAGCGACATGCGCGGCAAGCGCTCTGGCTCGCGCGGGAAGTGAATCTCCACCTCGGAAAGGAAGCGCCGATTGATTTCCAGAATGATCTCGAGGTGCCTCGGCAGCACGCGCCGGAAGAGCGGCAAGGGCCAGCTTTCCAGCGCCTCGGGCAAGAGCGTGTGGTTGGTATAGGCCATGGTGCGCGTGGTGATACGCCAGGCCGGCTCCCAATCCATGTTGTTCTCGTCGACCAGCAAGCGCATCAGCTCGGCGACGGCCAGCGCGGGGTGGGTGTCGTTGAGTTGGACCGCGTACTTTTCGTGAAAACGGTCCATGGTGTCTTCTCGTTGCCGGTAGATGCGAATCATGTCCTGCAACGAGCAGGACACGAAGAAGTACTCCTGCTGCAGCCGCAGGATCTTGCCCGCTTCGCTTTCGTCGTTGGGGTAGAGGACCTTGGTGATGTTCTCGGTGTGAACCTGCTCCTCGCACGCGCGCGTGTAGTCGCCCACGTTGAAGGCCTGCAGGTCGAGCGAAATGAAGGCCGCCGCCTGCCACAAGCGAAGCATGTTGGCGGTGTTTACCCGATAGCCCAAGATGGGCGTATCATTGGGAATGCCCCGGACCACGCGCTCGGGGATCCAATCCACTCGATAACGGCCGTCGGCATCCCTGTGCGCCCGGGTCCGGCCACCGAGCTTCACCAAGAACTCGATCTCGGGATGGGCGATTTCCCACGGATAGCCCATGCGCAGCCAGCGATCGAGCACCTCGACCTGCCAGCCGTCGTGGATCTCCTGATCGAAGATGCCGAACTCGTAGCGGATGCCGTAGCCAACAGCCGGAATCTCCAGCGCGGCCAATGAATCGAGGTAGCAAGCCGCCAGCCGGCCGAGGCCGCCATTACCCAGACCCGGCTCCTCCTCCTGCTCTAGCAGGCTGTCGAGCGAGATGCCGAGGTTGTCCATCGCCCGGCGCGTGGCATCGAAGATGCCCAGATTGACCAGGTTCTGCCCCAGTTGCGGGCCGATGAGGAATTCGGCCGACAAGTAGGCGACCGTGCGTGCGGCGGTATCGTAGTAGGTGCGCGCGGAGTGAATCCAGCGCTGCATGATGCGATCGCGGACCGTGTAAGCCAGGGCCAGATAGTTGTCGTTGGGCTTGGCCACCTCGGGAAACTTGGCCCGGTGACAAAAGAGATTGCGAATGAAGTTCCGTTGAATGGCTTCGACGTCCATTCCGAACTGAATGGTGTTCTCGGAAGGGATTCCGTTTCGCTGAGGAGGCGCCATGGTGGAACACCACGGTAACACGGAGGCCTGCGGACCGCACCCTGGACTGCCGGATCCGGAGTTTCACCACAGAGTCCACGGAGGGCACAGCGCAGCCTGACGGCCGCAACCCACACCAAATCATGTTCGAACCGGATTAACCACAGAGATCACGGAGGAAGAAGAAGGCCACAGAGCCGGAAGGAAAGAGATTGCAGACCTTGAGCCCAACCTCTTGCTTTCCTCTGCGACCTTCGTCTCCTCTGTGCGCTCTGTCTCTGTGAGCTCCGTGAGCTCTGTGGTGAGATCCTAAACCTCGAAGCCCAGCGCCTTCAATTCGGCGGCCAGGCGTTCCACTTCCTGCATGACCTGGGCGGGGGCGGGACCGCCGACCACGGTGCGCGTCGCCACGCCTTGGCTGGGGTTCAGAGCCTGCAAGCAAGTGGAATGCAGCTCGGGCGCGATGCCCGTCAGATCCCCCTCAGGCACGGCGGCCAGCGAAACCCCCAGACGCTCGGCATGGCGGACCAGGTTGCCGACGATCTCGTGCGCGCGGCGGAAAGGGACGCCCTCCCTGACCAGGTGCTCGGCCAGGTCCGTGGCGCCGAGAGCCGGATCGCGGGACGCCTCCTTCAGGCGTTCGGCGCAGAATTCCAGTCCGGCCAGCAGTCCGGGCAGGACAGCCAGGGTCAGGCGAGTGGTTTCGATGGCGTCGTAGAAGGGCTCCTGGGTTTCTTGCAGGTCCTTGTTGTAGGCCAGGGCCAGGCCCTTGCAAACCGTCAGCAGGGCGACCACGTCGCCGGTCAGGCGGCCCGGCTTGGCGCGCAGAAGCTCGGCGATGTCCGGGTTGCGCTTTTGCGGCATGAGCGAGCTGCCCGAACAGTGCCCCTCGCCCAGGCGCACGAATCCGAACTCGCTGGTCGACCAGAGCACGAGGTCCTCGCCCAGCCGGGAGAGATGGACGCCCAGCAGCGCGCAGGCAAAGGCCAGCTCGGCGCAGAAGTCGCGGTCGGAAACCGCATCCAGGCTGTTGTGGGTTGGCGCGCGAAATCCGAGGGCCGTCGCCGTCATCTCGCGCTTGATGGGCAGCGAGGTTGCGGCGAGCGCGCCCGAGCCGAGCGGACACTCGGCCGCCCGTTGGGCGGCGTCGAGGAAGCGGCCCCGGTCACGGCCGAGCATCTCGGCGTAGGCCAACAGGTGATGACCGAGGGTGATGACCTGGGCCCGCTGCAGGTGGGTATAGCCGGGCAGAAGCGTGGCCGCGTGCTCGCGCGCGCGCCGGCACAGCACGACCCGGCTGCGGTCGATGGCCGCCACGATCTCGCTGGCGGCCGCGAGCGCGTACAGCCGCATGTCGGTGGCCACCTGATCGTTGCGACTGCGCGCCGTGTGCAGCCGGCGCCCGGCGTCGCCGATCAGCTCGATGAGCCGGCTTTCGACGTTCATGTGAATGTCTTCCAGCTTCGGGTCCAAGGCGCGGCCGCCCTCGCCGAGCTCCTGGGCCACGCGGTCGAGCCCGGTCACGATGGCCTGGGCGTCTTCCTGGGAGATCAGACCGGCGGCGGCCAGCATGCGCGCGTGGGCCTGGCTGCCGCGCACATCATCGCGCAGCAGGCGACGATCGAACGCCACGCTGGCGTTGAGGGCCGCCGCGGCGTCGTCCATCGATGAAGAAAACCGCGCTCCGCGGCCACCCGCCTTGGGGTGCTCTCCTGGGGGCCGTCCTGGTTGGCTCATGGTGCTGAGCCTATCAGCCCAGGCGGGAAGTCTCCACGATCCGTGGGCCGCGTTGGTCTTGCTAGGTGGAGAGGCGCTGCCGGGAGCCCCGAGCCTTTCTTCTCTGCCATCGGCGGCCACTGCGGAAAAGCAGCGGGTGACGCGGTCGGGTCACGGCAAGCCGGCGAAAACCCAAGTTTTCCCGAATCGACATCACTGATTTGGCTTCGATGCTAGGATCCGCGACATCTTCGTCGCAAGGAGTCGGCATGCGCAGATCCTCACCCTGGGCAATCTTGCCAATGGTCGCGGTAGGTTGGTTGGTCGCTTGCAGCGGCGGAAATTCCAAGCCCGGGGCGACTGGCGGTCAGCCTGGCACGGCCGGCAGCAGAGACACGGGTCAAAGCTCGGCCGGGGGCGCAACCAGCTCAGGCGGCGGTGGCACCCCGGCATCGTCGGGCGGCACCTCGCTCTCGGGCAGCGGGGGCAATCCATCTTCCGGGGGTTCCGGCAACCCGGGTAGCGGGGGCACGCCGTCTTCGGTCGGAGGGACGACAAGCACAGTCAGCAGTCGAGGTGGGGGTGGGGCGATCGGGGGCAGCGGGGGCGTGGCCGGGACCGCCGTGAGCGGCGGCAAAATCGGCGGCAGCGGCGGCGGCGCTGGCGGCGCGGGCGGGGGAGACGCGGGGGTCTCGACCAATGGAGGCGACCTCAGCCTGACCGTGGGCGATTCCACTCTGAGGATCGAGGTATGCGCGGACAACGTCATCCGCGTGGCCTTTGCCAAGAACACGACCTTCTTCACCCGCGCCAGCCTGACCACGGCGGCCAAGCAATGCGTCCCCACCTCGGCCAGCAAGGCCACGAACGGCAGTCTGACCACGATCACCACCGCGAAATTGCAGGTTCAGGTCGACACCACCACCGGCCAGGTGAGCTTCCTCGATCCATCCGGAAAGACCATCCTGGCCGAGAAATCCGGGGGGGGCCGCACCGTGACCGCCGCTACGGTGTCCGGCGAGTCGACCAGCAACGTGCGCCAGGAATGGACGCCCAACGACGACGAAGCCCTGTACGGCCTGGGGCAACACCAGCACGGCCTGATCGACATCAAGGGCACCGATTTGGATCTGCACCAGTACAATACCAAGGTCTTCATTCCCTATCTGGTGTCGAGCCGCGGTTACGGGATTCTTTGGGACAACACCTCGTACAGCCGGTTCGGCGACCTGACCAACCCGGTGCCCTTGCCGGGCGTGACCGGACTGTACGCCTCGTCGGGCGACCCGGGCGACGTCAATCCGGGCTCAGGCAGCGTGAGCTGGTCGGGCACGGTCACCCCAACCGTGACCGGCGATCATACCTTCCGGACCTATTCGTCGGGCCAGATTCAATTGCAGGTGAACAATCAAACGGTCATCGATCACTGGCGGCAAGGCTGGCTGCCCAGTGAAGACATTGCCCATGTGAAGTTGACGGCAGGGCAGGCCGTGCCGGTCAGTCTGAAATGGACCGCCGACAGCAGCGTCAACATCGTTCGTCTGTTGTGGAAGCCGCCGGTCAGCAGCCCCACCACCTCGCTTTGGTCGCAGGTGGCTGACGGCATCGATTACTATTTCGTCTACGGCCCCGAGCTGGACGACGTGGTGGGCGGCTATCGGCTGCTCACCGGGCGGGCGTCCATGATGCCGCTCTGGGCGTATGGTTTCTGGCAATGTCGCGAGCACTACAAGACCGCGCAAGAGATCACCGACGTGCTCAAGGGCTATCGCGATCGCGGCGCGCCCATCGACAACATCGTGCAGGACTGGCAGTACTGGGCGACCGACCAATGGGGCTCGCACCAGTTCGAAGCTTCCCGCTACCCGGATCCGGCCGGGATGATCAAGACCATCCACGACACCTATCACGCCCGTTTCATGATTTCGGTGTGGCCCAAGTTCTATACCACCACGGCGAACTACACCGCGCTGAACAGCAAGGGCTTCGTTTACCAGCAGAATGTCACCGACGGGAAGAAAGACTTCGTCGGCTATGTCTTCACCTTCTACGACGCCTTCAATCCCGACGCGCGCGCCCTGTACTGGTCGCAAATGAACACGGCGCTGTTCTCCAAGGCGGCGGACGCCTGGTGGATGGACGCCACCGAGCCCGAGATTGTGGAAGGGCCGTTCACCAGCATCAGCTCGCAAATAACCACCAACCAGAAATACATGAACCCGACCAAGCTGGGGACGGGCGCGCGCATGTTGAACGCCTTCGCGCTGGTCAATAGCCAAGCCGTCTACGAGGGTCAACGGGCCGCCGCCCCGAACCAGCGGGTATTCATCTTGACCCGCAACGGCTTCGCCGGGCAACAGCGCTACGCCGCCGCGACCTGGTCAGGGGACATCACCTCGACCTGGACGGCCATGCGCAAGCAGATCCCGGCGGGCCTGGGCTTCGCCATCTCGGGCATGCCGTACTGGACCCTCGACAGCGGCGGGTTTGCGGTGCCGGCTCGCTTCTCGGCCGCCAGCCCGGCGGCATCCGACCTGGCCGAATGGTACGAGCTCAACACCCGCTGGTTCGAGTACGCGACCTTCTTGCCGCTCATGCGCGTGCACGGCCAGGCGCCGGTGCGCGAGATGTGGCAGTTCGGCGGCGACACCAGCACCGCCTACAAGGCGATGCTGAAGTTCGATCAGCTCCGCTACCGCATGCTTCCCTATGTCTACTCGCTGGCCGGGGCGGTCACCCAGCGAGCCGGAACCATCATGCGGCCCCTGGTCATGGATTTTCGCAATGACACCACCGCGCGTGAGGTGGTCGACCAGTACATGTTCGGTCCGGCCTTCCTGGTTGCGCCGGTCACCACCTACAAGGCCACCTCGCGATCTGTCTATTTGCCCAGCACGACCGGTGGTTGGTACCTGTTCTGGACGGGCGCGGCCGCGGCCGGTGGCGCTTCGGTTTCAGCCAACGCGCCCTTTGACGCCATGCCGGTCTACGTGCGCGCGGGATCGATCGTTCCCCTGGGCCCGGACCTACAGTACACCGGAGAAAAAGCGGAGGATCCCATCACCCTTTACGTCTACGGTGGCGCGGACAGCTCCTTCACCCTATACGAAGACCAGGGCACGACCTTCGACTACGAGAATTCCGCGTTCAGCGAGATACCGTTGCAGTGGACCGATGCCAGCAAGACGCTCAAGATTGGTGACCGCAAGGGCTCGTTCACCGGGATGCTGGCCTCACGTACCTTCCAAGTGATTCGCGTCGGTGCGGACAAGGCCGTGGGCTATCCCGCGAGCGCGGCGGCCGAGAAGGCCGACAAGACGGTCACCTACACCGGCAGCGCGGTGGACGTCACGCTGAACTGAGACTCTATTTCGCGCCGCCAAGGATTGGCTAGGGCACGTTTCCGTCGCGCAAGCGGCGTTCGAGGCCGGCATAGGCGTCGATGCGGCGGTCGCGCAGGAAGGGCCAGCCTTGCCGCACCTCCGCGATACGTGCGGGGTCGACGGTCGCAATGAGAGTCTCCTCCCGGTCGGCCGGCGCCTCGGCTTGCACCACGCCGAATGGGTCAGCCAGGAAGCTCCCGCCCCAGAATTCGAGGCCCGGCGGGCCGGCTGGCGTCTCTTGGCCGACCCGGTTGACCGCGGCGACATAGAGTCCGTTGGCGATGGCATGCCCGCGCTGGATGGTCCGCCAGGCATCATGCTGGCTGGCGCCGTGCTGCGCCTTCTCGCCGGGGTGCCAGCCGATGGCCGTGGGATAGAAAATGATGTCGGCGCCGGCCAGGGCGACTAGACGTGCCGCCTCGGGAAACCATTGGTCCCAGCAGATCAGAACGCCCAGGTGGCCGACCGGCGTGGGAAAGCTGCCAAATCCGAGGTCACCCGGCGTGAAGTAAAACTTTTCGTAGTAGCTGGGGTCATCCGGGATGTGCATCTTGCGATACAGCCCGGCCAGCTTGCCGTCCGCGCCGATGACTGCGGCGCTGTTGTGGTACAGGCCGGACGCGCGCTCTTCGAACAGGCTCGCGATGACGACTACGCCGGCCTGGCGGGCCACCTCGCCCAGAGCCTCGGTGCTCGGTCCCGGGATAGGCTCGGCCAGGGCGAAGTGGGCCGCGTCCTCGCTCTGACAGAAATAGGGCGTGCGAAAAAGCTCGGGCAGGCACACCACCCGGGCGCCTTGCGCCGCGGCGTCCCGAATCCTGGCGCACGCCAGGCCGAGATTCGCCGCCGAGTCCGCCGACATCGCCATCTGGACGAGTCCGATCTTGAAGGCAGGGCGGGTGGGCACGGGTGGATTCTACTTGGCCGGGTCCTTCTAAGAAAGAACCCTGGGAGGGTTCTTTCAATCTCCCGAGGCGAGCACCGTCGGGCAAAGCCCGCCGGCGCTCACGCGATTCCGCGCAAAGCCGGGCAAGCGGAAAAGGCCTCCAAGGAAAGCAGGAAGCCAGGAAGTCTTGCTGCCTTCCTGAGGTTTCCGGTTCGTCCGTTTCCTGCGTTCCTGGCTTCCTTAGAGGTTTCCTGTTGGTCGTCCTTCTCCCGCCTTCCACAGCGGTAGCGGTGTTTCGACAGCCGTGATACCGTTGTCGTTGGGCGACCAGCCACCGCCCGCGAGTAGCCCATGGCAGAGAAGGTAATTGGCATAGACCTAGGAACGACCAACTCGTGCGTCGCTGTCTTGGAAGGGATCAGCGCCACGGTGATCGCCAATCGAGGCGGCTACAAGACCACGCCTTCAACCGTGGCCATGTCCGAGACCGGCAAGCGTCTCGTCGGCCACATCGCGAAGCGCCAAGCGGTAACCAATGCCGAGAACACGGCCTACGCGGTCAAGCGACTCATCGGACGCCCGTGGACCTCGCCCGCCGTACAGGCGGTGAAGGCGGCGGTGCCCTACTGCTTGCTCGAGGGCCCACACCAGGACGTGCGTATCAAGCTGCGCGATCAGCTCTTTTCACCGCCCGAGCTTTCCGCCTTCATCCTGCAGGAGATGCGCGCCATCGCCGAGGAATTCCTCGGGCAGAGCGTGAGCAAGGCGGTCGTGACGGTGCCAGCCTATTTTAACGACGGGCAGCGTCAGGCGACCAAGGACGCCGGGCGAATTGCCGGCCTCGAGGTCATCCGCATCATCAACGAGCCGACCGCGGCGGCGCTGGCCTATGGTTTCGGCCGCGATGTCGAGGGCAAGGTCGCCGTTTTCGATCTGGGCGGCGGCACCTTCGACGTTTCGTTGCTCGACATCAACAACGGCGTGTTCGAGGTGGTGGCCACCGCGGGCGACACCTTCCTGGGCGGCGAGGACTACGACAAGCGCCTGGTCGACTGGCTGGTCCAGGGTTTCGCCAAGGAGCACCGGGTCGACTTGCGCAGCGACTCCATGGCCCTGCAGCGCCTCAAGGATGCGGCCGAAAAGGCCAAGTGCGATCTCTCGTCGGTACGCGAGACCGAGATCAACCTTCCCTTCATCATCTCGACCGGCAAGAACCAAGCCTACCACCTGCATCGGGTCGTCACGCGCGGCAAGCTGGAGGAGCTGACCCTGGATCTGACCGAGCGGACCATCCAGATCTGCCGCCTGACCATGGAAGACGCGGGCATCAAGCCGCGCGAATTGGCCGAGGTGGTCTTGGTCGGCGGCATGACCCGCATGCCGAAGGTTCAGGAGCTGGTGGCCGAGTTCTTTGGGCGCGAGCCGTGCAAGGGCGTGCACCCCGACGAGGTGGTGGCCATGGGCGCGGCGATTCAGGGCGCGGCGCTCATCGACGCGGCCGCGGCGCCCGACATGCTCCTGCTCGACGTCACCCCGCATTCGCTCGGCATCATGGTGGCCGGTGGCTACTTCCACCGTCTGATCGAACGCAACACCACGGTGCCGACCGCGAAGAGCCACGTCTTCACCACGGTGCGCGACGATCAGACATCGGTGAAGATCGTCGTCTTCCAGGGTGAATCCGAACGGGCCGAGGAGAACGAGCTGCTCGGCGAGTTCGTGCTCTCCGGCCTGCGCAAGGCCTCCAAGGGCGAGGTGGAGGTGGATGTCACCTTCCAGATTTCC
>Ga0335069_10011341_pt1 | contig 12587 bp, 10 predicted proteins | sample Lox_Sample_11_FD_206714 | JGI IMG/M metagenome (GOLD analysis project Ga0335069, IMG submission 206714) | Soil microbial communities from Loxahatchee National Wildlife Refuge, Florida, United States - Lox_Sample_1.1 | ecosystem: Environmental > Terrestrial > Soil > Wetlands | place: USA... | reverse complement strand
AGTCGCGTTTTTGGCGCAACCAACTACGCGGTTAGGCGCATCCAAATATAATTTTTGCCATCTGTCGTTCGCATAGCAAGTTGTATTTGGATGCACCGGAAATTGTAGTTTGATGAGGTATAAGTTGCAGTTGGGTGAGACTAAACGGATACTTTTTACCGCCTCGATTCTCGTTTCAATTTTAAGACAAAATGGCAAATACTCCAAGAAATACTTTTTTGGCGCAAAGTGTTCTTCTTTGGCCCAAAGTGGGCCAAAATTGGCCAAAAAAGACAACAAAATCAATGATTTATATGATGACTTTTTGGACCAATCTATACAAAACGACATTTAAACCATCAAATCAAATATTTTCGTGGAAACGCCCTCAAGCCTGTTGCCGGGGTCGAAGCCGGCTCGCAAGAGGTAGCTTTTCGCAGCCCCCTGCCTGGTGGTCGGGGTCGAAGCCGGCTCGCAAGAGGTAGCTTTTGACAGCCCCCTGCCTGATGGTCGGGGTCGAAGCCGGCTCGCAAGAGGTAGCTTTTGACAGCCCCCTGCCTGATGGTCGGGGTCGAAGCCGGCTCGCAAGAGGTAGCTTTTGACAGCCCCCTGCCTGTTGGTCGGGGTCGAAGCGAGCTCGCAAGAGGTAGTTTTTGACAGCCCCCTGCCTGTCGGCCGCGGTCGAAGCCAGCTCGCAAGAGGTAGCTTTTCGCTGCCCCCCCTGTCTGTTGGTCGGGGTCGAAGCCGGCTCGCAAGAGGTAGTTTTTGACAGCCCCCTGCCTCTCGGGCGCGGTCGAAGCCAGCTCGCAAGAGGTAGCTTTTGACTGCGCATTCTACGTAATCGTGGGCGTGGATTGCACGGGATGATGGGCGCTGATTCCACGTGATCGTGGGCAGGTCTGGCCGCCAATCTGAAGCTACGGTTGGCCTCGTTTTGAACGAGGGAGCCGAGACGCCAACGGGACGACTGTCAATGCGCCGGAAAGTAAGACCTGATGTTTGTCCCCGGATGAGGTGGCTTGCCCTCTTGTATCCCGCCGTGCTCACCGGATGGCCCCTCGAAAGAGTCGATGAGGCGTTCAAAGGATTCTTCAGTCGATCGAAGTCCAAGGGCGGGAAAGCCGGACTTCCGCGCTACCGGCCAAGTGCCCGCTGGGACAGCTTTGGCCTCACGGAATGGAGCGGGATCAAGCTGGAAAACGGGCAGCTCACGATCAAGGGCGTGGCCAGGAATGTGCGCATCCTGCAGCACCGCCCTATTCCGCCCGGGGCAGAAGTCTGCTCGGCCGTGGTCACGGAACAACGCGGCATCTAGTGTCTGTGCGTGGCTCTGAAGCTGCCGGACATGAGCAAGGTCGAGCGCATGGTGTCGAACACCGCCGGCGCCGATTGGGGGTTGGAGAACGTCATGACCTTCGATGATGGAAGGCTGTTTGAGACCCTCGCCCCCAACAAGCGCTACCAGGCTGAAATCCGCCGGCGGCAGATCGGAATTCAACCTTCGTTATCCGCCAATGCGGGTTCGGAGAGCGCAGTCCGTATCTGATCGAGCTTATGGGATTAGACTGGGCAGCCGACGATTATCCACCGAGTCACCGCTCCGTAGTGGGGTCGTGGAGCTTAACGTGGGCTAGTTGGCCAGCTGCTTGTATTCTACATGCGGATCGGGTGACAAATCGCATGTAAAGTACAGCGTACTCTATATGCAGAGTTGGGTGACGAACCGCATGTAAAGTACAGTGCCAGCCATCCATTGACGGGCTATGAGCAAAAACAAGCGGTTGGGCGCCAGAATCGCGGCTTCTGTCCTGGCCAGCTGCTTGTACTCTACATGCAGGGTCCACTAAACATCGGGCAGCTCGGGCCCATCGGAAGGAGCCTGGCACACGCGCGGGTCAAACGCCAGTTTGCAACCTTAGAGCCGTAGCCACCGCCAAAGCCTTACCCAACTGGCACGTTGATTTGCCGGCTTCCAGTTCGCCGATGAAGCGCTCGCCAGTATTGGTCAACAACGACAATTCGCGCTGTGCAAGTCCCTGCGCCCGATGGGCGAGGCGCACCAATGGACGTACACTTTCGTGTTTTCGGCGTCGTCGACGTTGTCAATAGGCAGGCGGTCTTACCCCCAGTGCGAGCACCCCACTTCGCGGCGCGGGTCTATTTGCTGAACACTGCAGCCCTGAATTTGGGTGAGGTGATATCGTGGATAATGACCGTCCTAATGCCAGACATCAGCACAGTCCTCAGGACGTTAAGTACCGCCGGGTTGAGGTGATCACGGGCCGGCGTCGGCGCCGGGATTGGACGCCGGACGAGAAGGCGGAAATCCTTGCCGCGAGCGTGGCGCCGGGATCGAAGATCGCGGAGGTGGCGCGCCGTTATGGGGTCAGCCGGGGTTTGCTTTGGACGTGGCGTCGCCAGGCGATGAGTGATCTGGCGGTGGAGACGGCACCGCGTTTTGTCCGGTTGCGCATTGAGGGTGAGGCTGCCGAGCCGCCCGCCACAGCTTCGGCAACGGCTACGCCGCCTTCGGGCCGGGATCAGGCCGCGGGATCGATTGAGATAGAGATCGGGCGCGCCCGGGTTCGGGTGGAGGGTGCGGTCGATCCTGAGGTTTTACGTCAGATGCTGGGCCTGATCGGACCGGCACGGTGATCCTGGGCATTCCTTCCCGGCCGGACCTGCGGGTGATGATGGCGTCCAAGCCGGTTGATTTTCGTAAAGGCGGATGGCCTCGTGGCCTTGGTGGCGCAGTCATTGGCGGCCGATCCGTTCGCGGGCGATATCTTTGTCTTCCGAGCCAAGCGAACCGACCGCATCAAGCTGCTCCTCTGGGATGGCGCCGACCTCTGTCTGGTTACCAAGCGGCTGGAGGCGGGTGGCTTTACCTGGCCACCGGTGCAGGATGGTGCGGTCACGCTGAGTACCTCGCAGCTCCCGGCTGGAGCTGGAGGATGTCTCCTCCGCTTACGGCGTTTATGCCGCGTGGGATGGCGCGCCGCTGGAAACGCGCCTCGCCGCGCTGGACCCGCGCCTCGCCGAAACCGGATGCCGGATTCTGAGGGGACACCGCTCGCCGTCAATGCCAGCGAGGCCGATTACGCCGCGCGTCGCATCGCCCTTGGCCTGCCCGATTGCGCGCCGGATCTGGAGCCGCAGAAGACCCCGGCGCTGGAGGCCGGGTTCGACGAGCTGCACGGCATCACCTGGGACAAAGCCCGCTACATGGGCCAGGAGCTCACTGCGCGGACGAAGTATCGCGGGCCGGTGAAGCGCCGACTTGTGCCCGTTGAGTTTAGCGCCACCGGCGAGGCGCCAGGCACGCCGGTAATGGCCGAGGGGCAGGAGGTTGGAAACATCCGCTCCTGCGGGAAGGCTGGGGCTCATCATGCTGCCACTGGATGCGCTGGAGCGGTCACTTACTGCTGGCGGCGTGGCACTGACACCGCGCCCACCGGGCTGGGCGCAGCTGCCTGACGGGCAGGTGCCCGCAGGCGGGGCGTGATCAGTTCGTAAGAACTGTAGTCAGGTTCCAGCGATGCTTCCAAGTGCCGCGATTCTGAAGTCGCTCTGCGTAGGGACGCCCCTTGTATTCGCCACTTGAAGTAATGCATATCACTTCGCACAAACCAGGAGCTTCAACGTGGGGCAGTCTATTCAGGTTTCTTCAGAGGCCATGCGTGGCGATGGCCTCACTTTCAACGTTACCCCCATCATTCTCTCTGGTGGTTCCGGCTCCCGGCTCTGGCCCGTCTCCCGGGCAAGTTTTCCCAAACAGTTCTGGCCGCTAGTCTCTGAGCGGTCTCTAATCCAGGACACAGCTTTGCGGGCTATGGGCGCAGGTTTTGCAGCACCCATCGTCGTCTGCAACGAAGAGCACCGCTTCCTCGTTGCAGAGCAGTTGCGGGGCATCGGCGTGGCCGGTAGCCGCATCGTGCTGGAACCGATCGGCCGCAACTCCGCCCCGGCCATTACCGTTGCGGCATTGTTAGCAGCGGAGGAGGATCCGCAGCAGGTGCTGTGGATGATGGCCGCTGATGCCGATATTCAGCACACCGAGGCGCTGCATTTGGCTCTGGCCAAGGCACATGCGGCCGCGCAAGCCGGACATTTTGTTACCTTCGGCATCGAGCCCAGCAAACCAGAAACCGGCTATGGCTATATTGAGGTCGGGCCTGCGCTCGATGCGCTCAATGGCGTTCATAGCGTCAGCCGGTTTCTCGAAAAACCGGAACGGGCGGGCGCGGTGGCAATGCTCGAAACCGGCGGCTATTTGTGGAACTCGGGCATGTTTGTATTCACGGCGAAGACGTTGCTGGAGGAGATGCACATCTACGCGCCGGACGTGCTGGCTGCAGGGCGCCGAGCGCTGGCTACTCGCTGCAAAGATCTGGATTTCATTCGGCTCGATCGGGAAGCCTTTTCCGCCTGCCCAGATATTAGCCTGGACTATGCCGTTGCGGAGCGTACAGATCGGGCCGTCGTGGTGCCCGCGAATATCGGCTGGTCGGATGTCGGTAGCTGGAGTGCCTTATGGGAGTTGGGCAAGAAGGACGGCGCCGGCAACGTCGCCCAAGGCGATGTCTTACTGGAAAAAACTACAAACTGCTATGTGCGCTCTGATGGCATGCTAACGGCTGTGGTCGGGCTGGAGAATGCAGCTGTCATTACGACCGAAGATGCCGTTCTGGTGCTACACCGCGATCATGCACAGGATGTGAAGCATATCGTCGAGAAGCTGAAGGCAAACAAGCGGCATGAGGGCGTCTCACATAACCGTTGTTATCGTCCTTGGGGGTTCTATGAGGGACTGATTGCCGGTGACCGGTTTCAGGTGAAGCGGATCGTCGTCCAGCCGGGCGGCAAGCTTTCCCTGCAGAAGCATTTTCATCGTGCCGAGCATTGGGTGGTCGTCGCGGGAACAGCATTGGTCACCCGTGACGAAGAGCAGGTGATGCTGCGCGAGAATGAGAGCGTGTATCTTCCGTTGGGAAGTGTGCACCGCCTGGAGAACCCAGGGAAGATTTCTCTGGAACTTATAGAGGTGCAGTCCGGGGCCTATCTCGGAGAGGATGATATTGTGCGGATTGAGGACACCTATGGACGCAATTGAGCACAGCCAAAGCGACTGTAAATAACCCCTCGCAGCAGGCCGTGAGTGGTTCTTTTGCATGAATACTCCCCAGTGTCGGGCGAAGTGAGAAATTAAGGCGGCCTCAATTCGCCGCTGCTGTTTATTTAAGCGGTGCTCTGTGCGGCGCGACAATCGGGGTGAAAATCGCCCGTGACCGCGTCGGCACAGGGCGTAGCCCGAAGCCGGCGTGACCCCTGGCGAAGCGCCTTTCATAATGGCGTGGCTGATGGTCGGGGCCGGCCGGGTCTCGTTGGGCTTCATTGTTTTGGAGGAAGCCCGCATGCCCGACCGCCACATCAACGATCATCAGATGAGGCTATTCATGAAGTTGCGACAGACGATCTCTGTGACCGCGGCAGCTGGCCAACAACAAGCCCCTCAGATGCCCCCCAACGTCCTGCTCAGCGGTAAAAACCAAGATCGGCCGCAACGGCCCATGCCCCTGCGGCTCGGGCAAAAAATACAAAGAATGCTGCGGCTTCAACTGAACTGCGGACATCAGACTGAACCGCCCCGGATTTGCCGGAGGCTGTTTTGTTTGAGTCACGCAGCCATGGGCTGCGCGTATAGCACGGCGTAGTAGCGTTCCTCGGCTTCAGCCGGCGGCAGGTTGCCGATGGGCTCCAGGAGCCGGCAAGGCGCGGGTTACGCCGCGCCTGCCAGCCTGGGTGCAGATGCCCGGCGCAACGTGAGGAGGCGCCGGCGGCGGGGAATGATCCGTTCGGCGGAAAGCCATCAATCAGCTCTCGGCCAGATCACGGCAGCGGTACGGCGGTCTCATTTTCCCAGATCGCGGCAATATGCTCCGGCACCGGTAGCAGCTCCGCCAAGCTGCGGCGCCACGCGTCGTCGATCTTCGCATAACCAGCGCGTGCAAACAGATCGCGCGAAAGCGTATTGCGCTCGGTGTCGATCATCCGGCTCTGCATTGCAGTGCCCCCGCCCTCGCGTTCTACGGCCTCGATCATTCGCAACGCGGCCAGCTCAACATCCAGGCCGATCACGCGGCAGCTCATCACGAAGATGTGGATATTGCCCCGACTCACTACACCAGCGGCGACGATGCCGTAATCGGCGGTATTATCCACCGCCGTCAAGGCGGCCACATAGCCACCTTCGGCGAATACTTTCTCGAGCCCCGCGTCATCCCAGCGGACGCCGGTGGTGTTGAACTGGTTGGTCTTGTTGATCAGCTCAATGGCCCGTGCGTAGTTGGGATGCAACCGCGAGCCGATCCTGATCATTTCCACCCTAAGATTGAGTCCCGCAAGGAAGTCATCGCGCGAAAGTGTGCGGCGTGTCCGCTCACGCTCGACTTGCTGTTTGAACATTTCGGTTTTGCGCGCTGACTCGGAGGTGATGGCGCGTACCTGGGTCTCCGGCGACCACAGGAGGTCGCGTCGGATGTCAAAGTAGTCGCTGCCCAACACGCGAACGTTCGGTAAGCTCTGGGCAATCTCTTCGCGCTCTCGCGGGTTATCATCCACGAACACCACGGAGTCGAGGCCGACATTCAACTCGTTTGCGATCTCGGTGATGTTATCTGCCTTGGAGAACCAGTTAATTTTGGCAAGCACGAAATTGTCGAAGGAGAACTGACCACCTAGAAGGCGCTTCCAGGCGTCTACCACTCGGTCATGATCGTTCTTGCTCACCACGGCGAGTGCGATGCCGCGGGACTTCAGGTAGGCTAAGGCTTCGATAATGCCAAATGGCTGCCCTTCAAACATCTCGAAACTGCCTAGGACAGGATCGGCAGCGATCCCGCGCCAGAGCGTGTCATCAAGGTCCACCACTACGACCTTCACTTGGTCGCGCTGATGAACAGTGCGGTAGCTGGCCATCACCTCATGGGCGGCGGAGAACCAGAATGCCCCCAGATCAGCATAGGTTTCGTGCTCGATGCGAGGGACGCGCTCAAGGCGCGTATGCCCGGCTTCGGCGAAGCGCTGGTCGAGGTCGTAGTCGAGATTGGAGAACGCGCCGCCATGGCTAATCGCCCACACGGAATCATCCTGAATGCGCATCTTGCCGAAGGTGGCAGCAATCGAATCGATATCAATCACATAGGCATTTTGATGTTCGGTAACAATGCTGTGGATCAGCCTATTAAGCTCCTCGACGAAAAACACTCGGTTGCGTAAATCGTAGCGCGGAAGCAAGCGGCCCTGCGGGTTCTGTTGGGGGACGAGCAGATTGTAGACGAAGGTGAGCAGGCCACGCTCGCGGTTTGGTGTCATCGCCTGATGCAGCAGTTCCTGGATTAGCGCGGAGGCATTCTCGAAACGCATCTGGGCGGTTTCCAGACTGTTGAAGTCGTCGCGTAGATACAGGTATCGAGGTAATAGCCGGTCCATGGGGAGAGAAATGACTTGGAAGTCGAAATCCTGCGGTAGGTCGTTCCAATTCAACGTGCCTAAGCCATTGATATGAGTGGTGTAGCAATTCAGGCCGTACTCTTGCTTTAGCACACCTTCGAGGTTGATGACGGTGCATGATCCCGTCAACAGGGCCTTTGTAGCGCCGTGTTCGGAAACGGCCAGCCTAGACGGAACCCTGAACTCATAAGCCATGTCCGGACTGCTCATTAATCTAATTCCACTGTGTTGCACATCTGGATATTAAGTTTGCCCAGTCTGGATGTCGAGTGCTCAGGCTCATCCGCACTCCTTAGTCGTTACGATGAACCAAAAATCATCCCTTATTCAAAACCCCTGTTATGTCGCATAAGCCCTGACGGGGAACGCTCTGGGCATGATGCTTGACGCCACGCCTGCCAGCTTGGGTGCGGGTGCCCGGCGCAATAGCCGGCGCGCCGTAACTCGTGATCGCGCCCGGCTTGCATTTTCGTTTCGGCATGCCCATACTTTTGCGCAACGCCCGCAGCTGCCAAACCGCCGATATCACACGGAACCACCCAGGACTATGACCTCGCCCGAACATCAAGCAGCCGTCCGTAAAAATGCCGGCGCACCGGACTTCGAGGCGCAAATCAAGGCCGCCAGGGCGTTGCAGGATCAGCACGAATTCATGAGTGCCGAAGCCGCGTATCGCGAGTTGGTGTTCAGCGGCCTGCCCGGCGCCACGGCGTGGCTCGGGCTGGGGCAATGCGTGCGCACCCGGGGCGACCGCCGCTTGGCGCTCACCTATTTCCTCGCCGGGCACGCGGCCGAGCCATCCAACCCCTGGCCGATCCTGGAAGCCGCCGGCGAGTTCCTGATCCTGGGGCAGGTCGAGCGCGCAAGTGCTGCCTATGCCAAGGGCCTGGGCATCGCCCCGCAGAATGTCGAGGCGCATCTCGGTCTCGGCCGCTGCCTCAGGCGCTCCGGCCAAGCCGAGGCGGCGCTTGCGCATTTTCGTGCCGCCGCCGAGCAGGCGCCGGACCGACCGGCCCCGCTTATGGAACTCGCCGCCACGCTCGATGAGCTGGGCCGGTGGGACGAGGCGGATGCCGCCTACAGGGCCGCCAGCCGCGATGGCCAGCTGCCCGCTGATGTTAGCATGGTGCGCGGGCGGCAGGCCCGGGAACGTAACGACCGCAAGACCGCGCTACTCTGCTTCGAGGCCGCCGCCACCGCGGCACCGAGGAACCATTGGGCACATCTCGAGGCCGCATGCGAACTGCTTGCCCTGGGCCACCCGAAGGAGGCGCTGACCTCCTATGTCTGCGGCGCGACCCTGGCGCCGGACAATGCCGACGCGCAGCTCGGCATCGGGCTGTGCCAGCGCCTACTCGGCAACCGCGGCGCCGCGTTGCAAAGCTTCCGCAAGGCCGCCGCACTGGCGCCGGAGAACCCGCGCGCCCAGCTCGAACTGGCCACCGAACTGCGCGATGGCGGCGAATTCGCCCCCGCGCTGGAGGCCGCTCAAAAGGCGCTCGCCCTGCAGCCGGAACATCCCGACGCGCTGGTCAGCATCGCGCTCACCGAACGCGCCGCCGGCGAGCCCGAGCGGGCCCTGGCCACGCTGCGCGGCGTGCCGGTCACCGGCCCGGAGCGCCTGCATATTCTCCTCGAGCTCGCCGCCGAGGAGCAGCGCCTGGGGTTGCTACCGGCCTATGAAGAACACTTGGCCCAGGCACGGGGCATGGCGCCGGACCACCCCGCCCTGCTTCAGCATCTCGCCGGCCAGGCGATGCTCGCGGGCAAGCCGGCCAAGGCGCGGGCCCTGTACCAACAGGCCGTCGTCGCCGCGCCGGAGGATCTCACGCCGCGGCTGGGCCTGCTGGACGCCACCGCCGCTGCCGGCCAGCCCGAGGAGGCGCTGGCGCTGGCCCAGCATTTCCAAGCCGCCTTTGGCGAGCAGCCGATCCTGCTGGCCAAGATGATCTTCCTCAAGCGCCTGGCCGGGGATTATCACGCCAGCTTGGCGCTTGCCCGCAGCGCCGCTGCCGCGTTTCCGCATTATTTTTGGATCTGCTCGGAACGCTTTCAGACCGAATTGTTGATCTCCGATGCCGGGGCGGTGGAGCAGTGTCTGCAGCTCATGCCTGCCTACGGCCCGCGCGAGACCGCCTTGCGGCTCGGCTTCAGCGCCGCCTTGTGCGAACGGGAAATGGCGCTGGAGGAGGCCGCCTCTCTCTACCGCCAAGCGGCACAGCTCAGCCCCGACGACCCGCAGCTGCATTGGAATCTGGTGCGCGTCGCCATGCTGCTGCTGGAGCTGCCCGAGGCCGGGCAGCATCTGCGCCGCTTCTCGGATCTCTCGAAAAGCGCCCTGGGGCTGCAACGCAAATCGACGAACATATCGCAAACCCATTACGGCCAGATCCTGGACGATTACCGGCTCGATGCGGACGTCATCGCCCGGCTGCGGCCCTTGCAGGCGCTGCCCCCCGAGGCACGGAGCTTGGCCCTGGCGCGCTTCACCGCCGAGGTGCCGGACAGCATCGCCGCAGCCGTGTCGCTGATGGTGTCGCTACACCATCAGCGGCTGATCGGCCAGCCCGTGATCGGCGGGCCCAACGCGATCCCCAAGGCGATCATGCAGTATTGGGACATGGCCGAGGTGCCCGCCGATGTCGAGGCCCTGATGCGCAGCTGGCGCCAGCTGCATCCCGGCGTTTCGATTCTGCTTCATAACGACACGACCGCGCGCGACTTCCTCGCCGCGGAATTCCCGCCGGGCGTCCTGCAAGCCTACGTCCGCGCCGTGGAGCCAGCGCAAAAGGCCGATATCTTCCGCCTGGCCTGGCTCGAACGGCATGGCGGCATCTATGTCGATGCCGATAACCGCTGCCTTCAGCCTGTCTCTACGCTGCTCCCGGCGGGCGCCACACTGGTGCTGTACCAAGAGGATCTGGGCACGGTCGCGAACGACTTCATCGCCGTCGTACCGGGGCATCCGGTGATTTCCTGGGCCCTGGCCACGGCCGTCACCACGCTCAACCGCGGCGATACCGATCTCGTCTGGCTGGCCACGGGCCCCGGCCTGATGACCCGGGCCGTCGCCCAGGCAGTGGCGGCGGCCTCGTCCACGGCGGCGGCGGTCCCGCCCGGCCTGTACGTGCATTCCCGCCAAGCGATGCTCAACGTGATGGCGCGCAACTGCATGGTGGCGTACCGCGCCACAACCCGCAACTGGGTGCTCTCCGCCTTCCACGCGAACGAGGCGGAAGACCCCGCGCCGGACGATTCCCCCCAGGCCGCCTAGCAGCGCTGCGCGTAACCCCGCTCCTGCATTTGCCGCCGCAGCCCGTCGAGATCGCCCAGTGCGGAGACGCGCTTGCGGCCCTCGGCCTTCACGGTCTGGGCCCGCAACGCCATCGGCACGATCTCCAGGAAGTTGCAGATCCTGGTGGACACCGCCTCCTCCCAGCCGGCGATCTCCTCATAGACCAGCTCCAGAGTCGGATTCTCGAAGAACGTGGTGCGCAGCATGTTTTCCAGCGCCAGCCCTTTCTCGATCCCGCGGCTCACCGCCTCCGGCGTCAGGCAGTTGCGCAGCCGGGAATCGGCCATCGGCGCGCTCTGCGTGCTGTCGGTGCTGTTGAAGCGCCCCGTGGCCCAGGCCTCGATTTCCGAGATGTAGCGGTCGAACAGGTTACGCCGGCGGATGAAGAGCACATGCAGCCGCCTGGCGGCGATATACTCCACCACTGCCGGCCAATCGGCGAATTCCTCGAACTTGAACTTGAAGCCGATCGCCTGACGCGCGGTATCGGCAAACACCAGGTCGTCGAGGAACCGCACCGGCTCCGCATCGCGCGCTTTTTTCAGGTGGATTTCCAGCGGTGTGGGCCACGGCAGCATCTCATCGATGCCGTAGAAGTTCAGCGGCGCCGGGCCGGAACCGAAGAGTTCGCCATGCATCAGCATTTGCGGATGGCTTGCCAGTGCGCTGCCGAGCATCGTACTGCCGGAACGCGCCTCCGATATCACCACGAACCGTGTCATGCCGCACCCAACCGCCGCTCATACGCCGCCGTCAGCGCGTGCTGCACCGCCTCCTTGCAGACCAGCGTCCCGGCCATCGTCACGTCTTCCAGCAACACCAGAGCGGCGGCGGGTTCCAGCAAGGGCAGCGCCGCGGTGATCTTGTCGGCGCCGTAGACGATCTCCGCCACGAAACCGCGCCCGGACAGCCCCGCCTGGGCCAGATCGAGCCGGGCAGGCCGGTAGACGATTTTGAACAGATAGGGCTTCGAGGAGTGGAACACGCAGACATAACGGTAGTCCTGGCCCTCATCGAGCCAGCCATGCACAGCCCGTACCGCGCCGTGTTGCATTATCGCGTTTTCAACGTAGCCGTTACTGTCCATAATGCCATAAATTCCCGATAGAAAACATGGCTGTCCAACAAAACAGACAATCCCATTTTTTCATTCCATAATGAAAACGATTTAAAGTCTCCAATTTTTTCCAGGCATCTTTTTATATTCTAGATCTGTTCTGCAGCTTGAAACGCTTCTGAAGTCAACCTCAGAATGCAAAACCAAGTCCTGCAATCGAGAATATGAAAAATCCAAGCACATCACGTCGAGAATGGCCATCGTCACGGGGCCTGGACCCGTCAACAACCAAGCTGATAAATTCAAGTTTTTCTCATAAGAAAACTTAAGGTTCTCTAAGGCAAGCTTTAGCATTACCTGCATGAGCGGATGACTTGGCCTCGATGAGATAAACCAATTATTGATGCAGGGCGTTTCGGCCATGGACCAATTCAAAACTAATCCGGCCTTGGGCGGCAAAAGTCGCTCTATACAATCCTTTCGTTCTTCGTCCGCGTCGATGTAGACCCCTCCATTTCGGAGAAGCCAAGCGAGCCGAAAAATATCAGCCTTGCTTGCAGCGCTGGGCACCTTCTCATACCAAGCAAGAGCTTCAGGAGTTGCCGCAATTTCTAAAAAGGAACGGGCATGAGCATCGTCAAAGCGTTGATATCTAAATTTATTACTATTTGTTCTCCACCCGTCCATTAGGACAGCCACCTCACTGGGAGGCATATGATCATCCCAAAACTGCACTATTTTACG
>Ga0335069_10011340_pt1 | contig 12588 bp, 8 predicted proteins | sample Lox_Sample_11_FD_206714 | JGI IMG/M metagenome (GOLD analysis project Ga0335069, IMG submission 206714) | Soil microbial communities from Loxahatchee National Wildlife Refuge, Florida, United States - Lox_Sample_1.1 | ecosystem: Environmental > Terrestrial > Soil > Wetlands | place: USA: Florida... | reverse complement strand
GCGGGAAAAAGTATTGTAGTTGAGAGATTCGAGAAAAAACTAGTAAGGGTAGGGATGCAGGTTCGACTTAGGACCCATCAACCAGGCTTCCGCTACCGCGTATATTGGTTGGTTCTAACGGAGGTGCAGACTCCATGGCGCTGCGAGAGATCGGAGAAGATGGCAGTACGCACGATGTAACGCACCTACCCCACAGGCGAGAGTTCGACGCAACATGGTTGCTGATTCCTGCACCAGAGCGAGCAGCCATTGAAGCGGAGATCAACCGCCGCCTTGATGAGCTAATCCATTCGCCCGACCCGAACTGGGGTTCCATCACGAACACGTCAATCGAGGGCGGCAAGACAAATCCGGACACCGGCATCAGGGGAGATTGGACTGGAACGGTGTTCCAGCCGATCTACGAGACAGCCTGCGGCATGGACGAAGATCGCGCCGGCATGTTCTATGGCAATGTCTGGAAGAAGGTCATCATCGAGCGCCCCGAACTCTGGATTGGAATCCGTTCCGATCCGACCTTCCCGCAGCGGGGAATTTCGCTCGGAGGAAAAACATACTTCCTCGACACGACGAAGAGGCTCACCGCTGACACACATCGCCAACCTAAGTGATTGCTGTCTAAAATCTCGCCTGCCGTCTCCGGCTGATCGGCCGTCAATTAGCATTCGGTGTGCGCGAGACACCACTCTGTTTGAGTCGCGTATTATGCTAGGGCGAAACAACATGCGCCCGTTTGAAATGATCGCGGCAGCGGAACTTGCTTCGCCGCAAGATCCCGCCAAAGCAGAAGCCCTGTTCAAGAACGGCATACAGGCCTACAGGCGATACGAACCTGACGGTGTTGATTACGCACTGGGAAGATATGGCGCATTCCTTATCGACCAAGGCCGCAGTGACGATGCTTTGGAAGTTCTGAAGCTCGCGATTGACCAGAACACAGACATACCACGCATTTGGGCTGATTACCTGGGTGTTCTCAGCGACCGACGTGATCTAAAGGCAATTCAAAGCTGTGCGGAACGAAAGAATGCGTCAGGAGCGTTTGCACCCGAGTTTTTGCTGTCGCATGCCCGGCGGGCAGATAAGGAGGGTGCGACCGAGTTCGCTGAACAGCTCGCTTGCTGGATTCTTGATAGGTGCAGTCGCGATTCAGATGCAAGGGGACGTTGGGCTGCCATCGGTGATCTCGGAAGAATTCTGGAACGCAAAGGCGACCTGGAAAAGGCAATCAAGCTTTGGCGTGATGCGTTTGAGGAAGGCAGCTGCGATGCAGAGACGATCAATCGGCTGTCCATGCACCTAGAAAGAAGCAAAGACTATGCGGGCGCAGCTAATGTTATTCGTGAGGCGCTAACCCGGGGACTACCAGCGAACGTTGAAGAGTCCCTCCGCAAACGCCTTGCTCGTTGCGCAGAAAGCTCGACCGGCCGAGCGCGAGTGAAGGCAAAGACACGCCTTGATATTCCGGCGTATTCGGTCCGCGTGGACGCCAACGCTTTTGACTTCTTGTTCCAGGTCCGTCCGCGGCATTCTCTGTCCGCAATCGCGGTCACAAACAATACCGTGCGGTGCCTTTCCACGACATCTGAGTCGTCAACATTAATTGACTACGATGTCGAGAATGGTAGAGAAATCCGAAAAATCGAGAATTTACCCCTTCTTACTACAGTCTGTATTGCGCCGGCGGGGGAAACGATTGGCATTTGTCGGACAGCTCCGGTTGGGCAGGGCCCAACACTCTTGAAGTTTCTTGACGCGCAAGGGCGCCTGACAGCCGAGTCAGCTGTCCCTGATGCAACGTCGGAAATCGCTTTAGGGCCAGATCTATGGTATGTCGGATGTAGAGACGGATTCCTTTATTGCTTCGGGCTCGATGGCAAACGTCGGTGGGCATGGGAGACACCCGGCACAAGAGGCTACAACGAAAATGCCTATTTTCGTCCCTGCCCCTATTTCGTTTCGGCAAACGGAGCCTTCGCTGCTGTTTCCAGCACGGGAAATCTTTACGCTGTTTCCCCGGACGGAACAACGCTCTGGGAGGCGGTGCTGCCGAATGAAAGCCAAACTCGCTGGAACTTCACAGTCCCTTTTCCGGGCACCAATGAGATCAGGGACCCTTACAGTGTGCTTGACCTTCAGCGGGGCGCTGGGCGTGAAGAAGTGAAATCGGCATATCGCCGTCTGGCCCTAGCTACGCACCCTGACCGAAATCCGGACGACAACCAAGCCGCGGCGAGATTTTGTCGGGTACGAGAGGCCTACGAACGCATACTCGCCGGGGAGATTGGCAGGCAGGCCGCCGGAATCTCCGTCAGCATTGAAATCCAAGGCCCCGGCCCCTTCGTGAGTTCAATTACAGCTCGGAACACTGACGTGATCGTGGCCTCATCCACCGGTCGGCTATACGTCTTCGGCGTGGATGGGAGACTTCGGGAAGCGCGAATTCTGGGCGACAGTTCCGCAAGAGTTGCATTTCGAAGGGATGGGAGTCTCGGGGCCGCGTGGTGCGGCAATAGCTTACTGTGGTTCCATCGCAATGAAATAGTTGCCACGTCCGACTACGAGGATTGGCCGCACGGCCTCATCATGTTGGGCAATGAGGTGGTCTTATGGCGTGGCAATGGAGCGAGTGTAGTAGCCCAGGAGAAGACACTCTTGTCTCTTGAATTCTCGAAAAGTATTCATAACGTTGTGTCTTGTGGCGAGGTGTTCTTGTGTGTTGGAGGGGTGCTTGCGGCATTCAAGCGAAAGTGATTGGCGGGACCTGGACGAGATGCAGCCCTCCCTTTTGCAATGGCAAAGATCAAATAGGAATTAGTAGTGCATCGACCGCCCCTTTGCGAGCGAGCGCTTCGACCCGCACCTGACGAGACGCCAAATTGTCGCCCCGGCTTGATAGCCACCAACTGAGGTTCTCAACAGCTTGTCCCGCCTTTCCGGTGCGCCCAAATACGTGACTTATGACAGATTGTGGGGGCACGCTTACGAGCGTCGGAAAACTCACCCCAATCGAACGGGCGGCATCATTTACCGTGACTGACGTAGCTCGCAACAGAGGATGATACGTAGCATTTCCGGAAGACGCCGCAGCGAGTCGGCACTCCAAAAGGATACAAGCAGTGGGCCACGCTGCGGTGAAACCGAGGAGTGCAGCCTGTTTGCTAGATTCGGGGCACAGCCGCATTCTCAATCGGTCGATCTCATGGAAAGAAATCGCTGAGGTCGCATGCGGCGAAATCAGGGTTGGATGAAAAGCGCAGCGACCGGCGACCAGATCGACCAGGGCTTCTTCAGCATCTGTGGTTGCCCCAATATAGTGGGTGCGGTGAAACTCAGTCTTCTGGCTATCCCCGAGGAGCAACAAGTGTGCAATCTCATGCCATTTCGTAAAATATGACCGCCTACGGCGGTCTCCGCGCAGATCGATAATCGAAACGAACGGAAGCTCCCATGGCTGCGCAGCTTTGAGCCGAAGCGTGATTCCCAGAACGCCCCGCATGAACTCTTTTTCAATGACAGCGAACGCTTGCTCGTTTCGGGCGGCATACTTCGCTACGATTGAATCCAGGCTCTTGCTACTGTCAATCAATTCAAAACGCGTGCCACACTGTTGAGCGGATATCTGCAAGAGATCTGTCAAAGTCTCGCAGTCCGGGAACTGCTCGAGAAAGCGCCTGATCTGCCGGTCACAGAAGGCTAGTATTCCGGTCACTGGGTCACGGGCATCAACCCCGAGTTGACCTGCTAGGTGTATGACCGTGCGGTGATTATCGAGACGAACCTTCATGGCCGAACACTTTGTCGATAGTGCGATGCAATTCGACCCAATCTTCTACGCTCAGCGCCTTGGGCAAGTTCTTTCGGCGCCTTGCGACAACAGATTGATAAGTCTCCAACAGGGAGAGGGTCTGCGCGTATGTTAGTGCCAGTTGTTCAGCGGCCTTCGAGAGCTCAGGTGGTATCACTATAGAGCGGTGTTCCCGGCTCTGGTATTCGCCCCCTTCCAGAAGGTATTGAATTGAGGCACTTAATGCATTGGCGACCTTCAGCAGATTTTGGGCGCTAATGTTCCGTTTACTGTTTTCCACTTCGCTGATAAACCCCTTGCTCAACCCTGCAGCAGTAGCAAGGGCATCCTGCGTCATGCCTAACTTCTCCCGCACATGACGAATGCGATTGCCCACGGTGTCCATAGGTTCACTGCCATGTTAGCAAAATTAGACTTGCACCGCTCTGCTTGTATATGTATAGTAAACAATGTTCATTATTGTGAACACAATGCCTATATCGAATACCCACGAACGGCCTTTGTTGCAGCTGGATCCCTGGATGCCAGAATACGAAGGCTCGGTTGAGATTGATCCGGCGGATGGCAGCGCTTCGGGCGTTGATCCGACCGTCGAAGAGTCGATCTGGAGAGGCATCAAAGTGCCGCCCGTTGATTTCCCGCCGCCGCTGTATTTCATTGATGGAGTCCGTCGAACCGAAGCACGCGTGCTTGCCTGGAGTGCGGGAACAATGGTTCATGGGCTGCTTGGGACGGTTGCTGCCGGCACTGTGCGGAGTGAAGGCCGGGTTGCCTCTTTTGAAGCTTGCCTAGTCCGCCGTTTCCTGATCCTCGGCGGCGGCTACAAACGGTCCACAACGGTACGTGTCGGCAACATCACTGTTGAGTTTGAAGGCTTCGCCAGTGTGTCAACAGCTCCGGGCGAGCTTGGTAGCGAACTGCAAGAACTCATGCGCCAACTCGAGGCTCGGGTGGCAGAAGGGGTGATTCGTGATGACAAGCTCGTATTCATTGACGGCCCTTTGGCGTATATAAGTTCGCTCGGTCCGGTTGTAGGCGTGATAAAGAGGATTTCGCAGCCGTACTTAGATTCAGCTCATTTCGACCTCGTTGCCTCACTTTCAGTTGGCGAGCGTACTCCTCTTTTCCTCATATCGGATGGCAAGCGAGATCGCTTTTCTTGGTACCTCAGAGTTGGCGAGAGAAGGAGTTTTGATCACACTCTGACGGGCATTATTCGGCTGGAGGTTCGAGCTGTGGTCGGCCTCGATAATGCGCAGCGACTCGCAAACACTTCCGCAGCTTTGCTTGTTCGCTTCTCTTCCGTTGCCACACGCGACCCGAGGGCACCTCAGAACTTAGTTCCTATTGGTGCCTTGGAGAACGAACTGCGACGTCGCATGGGTGATCCACTCATTATGCGCCGCGGAATCGAACAGCGGATTTTTGAAGGAGTGGAACTATGAACCATGAGATTGGGAGAGTTCTCGGTACGAATGATGCGGAGCCGCTCGGCTATTGGGTCGCCATCCCGGCCGACCAACTGGTGCAACTGGACGATGTTGTCTCCCTGAAAAGAAGATTGCCTGACGGCAAAGAAGTATCTATGTACGGATTGGTAGACAACCTAATAGCTCGGCACGAAGGCGCGCGCCTGGAAACAGACGTATTTCTTGCTGAACAAGGCATTCTTCCGCTTGGTCATGCTATCAAGGGCCATGTAACCGTCACTCGTGTTGAGCCGGAAATCTTCGTTCCCCCGCTCCCTGGCCAGCCCGTCTTTCGTGCAATGGGCAATGAAAGGGATCAGGCGCTCTTTTTTGACGGAATGCGGAAACGGTTCCCGCTCGGGTTCTCTCGCGGTGGTGAAGTTATCCACGGAAACTTCGAGTTTCTGGACGGTACCCGCGGTGCACACGTTAACATTTCTGGGATTTCAGGTGTGGCCACAAAAACGACGTACGCCACGTTCCTTCTCTACGGAATCTTCCACTCGAATCTGCTCGGAGCTGAAGCGGCTAACACTCGGGCAGTCATTTTCAACGTCAAGGGTGAAGATCTCTTGTTCTTGGACAAAGAGAACCGGGAACTCAAACCCGAGACCGCAACAAAGTATGATCTGCTCGGCATGTCAGCGGGGCCGTTCGAGAGCGTGGGGATCTTCGCTCCTGCACGCCGTGGTGAAACCGTTCTGCTGCCTGATGTCGGGACGCGTTGTAAAGGCGTGACGGCATATTGCTGGTCGATTGAGGAGTTTTGCCGGGAACGCTATCTACGCTTTCTCTTTGCTGATGCTGACCAAGAGACGAGCCATCTGGCGGCTGTTATTGACCGGGTCGAGGCGCAGTTAGCAAATGAAGACGTAAGCGGCTTGGAGCATTTCAGCGAGCTTGTGGAACTCGTCGAGGCCAATCTCGACACCTGGGCAGGGACAGCTGCACCAGGCACCCGCGCGGCCTTCCAGCGTCGCTTGGAAGCTGCGTCATATAGAGTTGGGCATCTTGTCCGTGGAAAACTTCCGGACAGTGAGCACCGCATTGATTGGCACCGGGGACAGGTAACCGTAGTTGATATTCACAATCTCCACGATCGAGCTAAGAGATTCGTGATCGGAGTCGTGCTAAAGCGAATGTTTGAGGAGAAGGAGGCATCTGGCTCGCCCCGTCCGCTCGTGTTTGTCGTGCTCGATGAATTGAACAAGTACGCGCCGCGTGAGGGCTGGAGCCCGATCAAGGACGTCATTCTCGACATGTCGGAACGCGGTCGCAGCCTCGGTGTAATCTTGATCGGCGCGCAACAGACCGCGAGCCAGATCGAGCCCCGTGTCGTCGGGAACTGCGCGTTTCGAGTGGTGGGCCGCCTCGACCTTGCGGAGGCACAACACCACGAATACAGTTTCCTGCCTACGGTGAGCCGCAGTCGCGCTGGAATCTTAAAGCCCGGCTCGGTGATCGTATCGCAGCCTGAGATTCCAATACCGCTGCTGGTTCAATTTCCCTTTCCCGCTTGGGCGACACGTCCGAGCGAGGCTGCTGAGTCGGGGCCTGGAGACCCGTTCAGGAAGTTCCGGTCATAGGAGTCATCTATGCGATTACTGCATACGTCTGATTGGCACATAGGAAAACCTTTCGCGGTTAGCCGACTGGCTGAACAGGAAGCAGTTTTGGCGGAGATCAGTCAGATTGCCGGTGAGAATCGCGTAGACTGTGTCCTGGTTTCAGGGGATGTGTTTGACAGCCGAGCTCCATCTGCTGAAGCGGAGAAAATTGTCTTTTCTTTTTTTGCCGGCCTGGTCACTAAGGGCATCGCCGCCGTCATCATCGGTGGTAATCACGATCATCCCAAGCGCCTTGGAGCACTGCGTCAGCTTCTTGATCCTTTGCGAATCCTCATTCGTCCGGAGCCAGCTCGGGCTGACGATGGTGGTGTTATCGAATTTGCTGCAGGAGGCGAAGTTGCTCGAATTGCCACTCTCCCGTTTGTGAGCGAACGCCAGATTGTTGATGCGTGCGCAATTATGGGACCTGAGGAACAATGGTATGGAGAGTACGCGGAAAACGTTTGTGCGATGATGTCCCTCCTATCACGTACCTTTTCTGCGGATACGATCAACATAATGATGGCTCACCTCTTTGCTTTCGGTTCGGAAACAAGCGGCAGCGAGTGGGCATTTCATACCGCTCTTCCATATGCCATTAGCCCGGCCCGCTTCCCAACCACAGCACAATACGTAGCCCTTGGTCACTTACACCGCCCGCAAGAGATCGTCACATCTCCCGTCCCTTGTCACTATGCTGGGGCGCCACTGCAACTCGACTTCGGTGAGCAAGGACAGCGTAAGCGGGTGATTTTGCTGGACGCAAAGGCGGGCCGCCCCATCCGCCTCGAAAGCATATCGTTAAGTGCGGGGAAAAACCTGCGTGACCTCGAAGGCAGAATCGATGAGATCGAAGCCAAAGCTAATGAATTCGCCGACGATTACTTGCGCGTTACCGTAATAACCGATGGTCCAGTGCCGGGACTGGCCGAGCGTGTACGCGCGTGTCTTCCCAACGCCATTTATGTCCGTACGAAGAGTTCAATGATCAGCGAGGCCCCACCCCCTGGCCCTCGCGCACAGGCAAAACCTGTGGAATTGTTTCAAGACTTCTGTCGTCGGCAACATGGCGGTGAAGCACCACCGGATCTACTGCGTGTCTTCAGCGAGCTGTATGAGGAGGCGATCCATGCGGCCGACTAAGTTAACGATGGAAGGGTTTACCAGCTTCCGTGAGCGGGCTGAAATCGACTTTACCGACCTTGACCTGTTCGCAATTACGGGGGCCACTGGTTCGGGAAAAACATCGATCATCGACGCCATTACCTACGCTCTCTACGGTCAAACTGCGCGCTTAGGGGCCAAGAAACTAAGTGAATTAATCACGCAAGGTGCTGCACGACTATCGGTGAAGCTGGAGTTCGAGTGTGGTGGGAAAGAGTACCGTATCGCCAGAGTTCTGAAGCGGAGCGGCCCTGCATCCGTCCGGCTCGAAGTCCTGGGGAAAGAGGGCGAGCAACCTGTTGACGGGGGTGCGCGGGAGATTGCCGCGCAGATTATACGAATTGTGGGGCTTGATTTTGATGCATTTACCAAGGCCGTAGTCCTACCGCAAGGCGAATTTGATGAGTTCTTGAGGGGAGAGTCTGCTGACCGGCGCAAGATTCTCGAGGTTCTGCTGAACTTGGGTATTTACAGGGACATGATGCAGCGGGCCAACGCTCGCCATAAGGAAAAGCAAACTGCGCGGGACATGATCAACGAGCAGCTCCAGCGTGAGTATTTGGACGCAACACCGGAGAATCGCAAGATATTGGAACGCGAGATCAAAGAGCTGACTGGGCAGGCCAGCGCGGTGAGCGCACAAATACTTCGCGTGGATGACTTGCGCACGCCGTCGATTGAACTGCGTCAGAAACGTGTACTCGCCGTTAACTCGCAGGCCCAGCGTGATAGTGCCGAAAAGCAGATTGTCACCGACCAGAAAGCGCAAAAGAAGGCGGGTGAGGAACTTGAGAGTGCCGAAACAACTCTTGAGCGTCTACAGCGGGAACTGAAACAAGTACCTTACAAAGAAGAGATCCACCAGAAGCTTCTTGCGCTGCGCCCCGTTGCACAGCAACTGGAAAAGGCTGAGCGTCAGCATACCGAACGAACTACAGAGAAGAGTACGAGGTCTGCAGAGTTAGAGAAGCTTGAGAGGAAGTTGCTGCCGGCGACGCAAAGTGCCAAGGAAGAAGCGGACAAGAGTGAAGCTGCGAGCCGTGCTTATGAAGGGGCGAAGGACAAGTTTGCGGCTCTCAAGAAGAAGTATGGCGCGGTTGAAACGGTGGAGCAGGTAGCGCAAGAACTCGAAGGGATTGATGAGCTTCGGGAACAACTTGAGGCGGAGCAACAAAGACAAGCCACTTTCGAAAAGAAAGATGTTGAACTCAAAGAGAAACTCGGGAAGCTACAGACTGAAGAACTACAGGCGAAAAAAGATTGGGAGGACGCACAGGCAGTTTACGAGGAATTAGTTCGCAAACATTCCTCAGCTGATCTGCGCAAACATTTGCAGACCGGAGAACCGTGTCCGGTTTGCGATCAGGTCGTCAATCGTCTGCCAAAGCGCCTCTCCACTGCCGGGCTTGATGATGCTAAAAGGGCAGCAGAGCAAAAACAGGATTCTTGGCAAAGGAAACAGAGGACCCTCAATAAGGTGGAATCTGATCTAGAGGCTCTTCCCGGTCAATTGCATTCAGCGAAGTCTGACGTTAAACGGACTTCGAAAGAAATTGCGGATTTAACGAAGCGAGCAGAACGAATTTTGGGAAAGGCACCGGACAAAGAGGCCTCCGCCAGACTTAAGCGCATCGTGGCCGAGCTACGTGATGCCGAAGCGGACTGCGAGTCGAAAGAAAAGAAGAGAGACGACGCCGCGGGCGCGGAAACACGTGTGAACAGTGTGCTCGCGAATCTGGAGCGTGCCCACGCTGTGCTGCTTGAAAAGATAGAGGCGATTACAAAACAGATTCACGATGCAGGTACAGAGATTGCGAACCTCCGGCTCCAATTGAGGGGCGCTAAGGACTTAAAAGGCATTCAAGCCGAATTAGCCGCACAGGAAAAAGCCAAACTAGAGCTCACAGGAATTCAGCAGGAAATTCAGCAGGCTCGCAAAACGCGCGATGACGCTCAGAAGCGACATCATGAGATTAAGGAAAAGATCGCGGGGCTCAAAGGGACACTTGATGCGTTAGGTAGAACGGTTGCGGATGCACAATCTGAAGCAGAACAGATTGAGCGCAATCTCAAGAAGAAGTTAGCAGGACTGGTGCTGCCAAAAGGCGTGGACGAGGCTGAGCAGATTGACAGACTCCTCATAGACCTTCGGCGACAATGTAGCGAATCGACCGGCCAGATTGAGCAACGAAGAGCCCGCTTTGATCAACTCGAAATACGAATTGTCGAAGCTGAGCACAAGCGTGCCCAGATCACGGAGTTGGAACAGACGAGTTCGCTTTATGCAAAGCTTGGAAACCTCCTCAGAGCGGATCAGTTCATCCAATTTATTCTAGAAGGTGCGTTCGACCTTTTGAGCAGCGAGGGCACTCGCCAATTGATGACGCTTAGCCAGGGGCGATATTCCTTTCACACCGAAGGTAACGAATTTCAGGTCGTGGACCACTGGAATGCGGATGATCGACGCTCTGTTCGTACCTTGAGCGGGGGCGAGTCATTCTTGGCGTCGCTTGCTCTGGCACTTGCTCTTTCTTCAAGTGTCTCGCAATTTGCAGACGGAGGCGGCTCGTTCAAGCTGGATGCGCTTTTCCTCGACGAGGGCTTTTCTACCTTGGATTCAGAGACACTCAACGTGGCAGTCGAAGCGATTCAGGCTCTCCAACAAGGTGACCGCATGATCGCTGTGATTTCTCATGTTGTCGACTTGGCAGAGCGATTGCCAACTCGAATTCAGGTGTTGAAGGGTGTATCGGGAAGCGAACTCAGAATGCATCAAGAAAACTGACCGTGCGCATAGAGATGAGCCCTCGACGCTGTTCCAACCGGGGATTCACGCCCCCTGAATAGCTTGGTTGCCGCTGACAGGCAGCTCCTCGGCAACAGGGACCCGCCGGAACTCCGAATGAAGACTGCGCGGCGCGCGGTCGCCACCTATCGGTTCAACACCGTTCTCCCCCAAGGCAGCTAACAGTTCAGCCATGACCGACTCTTTACGCCGCACGAATGCTGACGCGAAACAGCGCCAGAACGTCCATCCGGCCCTCTCAAGAACTCTCTGACGATCCATATCGTCGATCCATTTGTCTGCCCCGTGATACCTGTCACCGTCGCATTCAATCGCAAGGCGCGTGTCGGCTTGCCCCTCGACCACGAGATCGATCCGATACTGGCCTACCTTTACTTGCGGTGTCACCCAATACCCGCGCTGCGTCAACTCGTCATAGAGCTCTCTTTCAAAGGGCGATTCGCATAGACTTCGGAGGCTCTCAACGTGCGTCTCGTCTTGCACGAAGGGAGTTGAGAAATGGGTAATCAGGCTCCGACGAAGACGGTCGGCCTGGCTCAAATGCCCGAGTTCGAGGGAGCGCACGAGATACATTCGGTCTTGCGCCCGCGACGCGGCAACATTGAATCTCTGGGCAAATGTATCTCTCGATAGAGGGGCTCCGACTTCATTCGGAGCTGAAACCATCGTCAGAAACATGATGTGCCTTTCCTTGCCCTGAAAAGCTCGGGCGTCACCGCACTCGACTCGATGGCGGCGCAACTCTTCTGGGCCGACTTCTTCGATCAAACGTTGCCAGACTTCATAGGCTTGCTTGTCGCCAAGTAGAGAGACTACTCCGATGGTCCGGTCTGCCATCCGTTCGTCTGAGATGATGCGCTGGATTTCTTCGACGATAAAACGAGCCTCGGCGAGGTTCACGTCACCTTTGCGATAACCGTCCTCAACAAGAACATCAATAAGCGGCGGATCCAGTCGCTGAGAGGATCGAGGCACGCGTAGTGGTCTGAGTTCATGGTTGTAAAACTCGCGCTTGGAATACTCGATGATCGGTGCTACGCACCTAAAATGCTCCCTTAACATAACGTTGCTTCGAGCGAACACAACCTTGAAAAGGTCGTACATCGAACGTTCCGGTGACATCTGAGGACGATAGGTCGCTACCTGATTCGCGAGAAAACGGTTCATCAAGCTCCGAACCTTTTCCTCTTCGAGGCCCACACCCTCAGGTGAGACCTGTTTGTCATCCCCTACGACGAGTATTTTTCGGGCCCGGAGCAAGGCAGGTAGCGCGCTCAAATCGGATTGCGAAGCCTCGTCGATAACCACCAGGTCAAAACATCCCAACTCGGTCGGCAGGGTTTCCGAGATACGGTGATGCGACATGATCCAGCACGGAACCGCTGGATTTGCTTCGGTGGCGGCCCTCCGTGCATCTTGCCTGTAGCGGACTGCGCGCTTTCCCGTTCCTTTGCCGATTTTTTGAATCGCCCCGAGATAAGACTGCAAGGCGGCACGGATAGCGGGAGAGGCATTTTCGGCAAGCTTGAGCCATGTTCTCTTGACCACAATGTCATGATAGGCACGCGCCAAGGAGGTCTCCGCGTCTTTGCGAGCCTTCCACAGGGCACCCAGCTGATCTCTGGCGTCAATACTCTCCAAGTGCGTCGAGAGCCTCTTCAAGCGCCAGAGACGGCGCCAGTTATCTGGCAGCAGGGAATCAGTTGTGCCGACCAGCGGTTCCCTCAGCAGCTG
>Ga0335069_10011339_pt1 | contig 12588 bp, 11 predicted proteins | sample Lox_Sample_11_FD_206714 | JGI IMG/M metagenome (GOLD analysis project Ga0335069, IMG submission 206714) | Soil microbial communities from Loxahatchee National Wildlife Refuge, Florida, United States - Lox_Sample_1.1 | ecosystem: Environmental > Terrestrial > Soil > Wetlands | place: USA... | reverse complement strand
CGACAACCTGCTCGATGCGCCGTGGCTCTCGATCTTCCCGAGCATCGCGCTCCTCGTCGTCATGATCGCGCTCAACATGATCGGCGACGGCCTGCGCGACGCGACCGATCCGAGGATGCCGCAGTGAATGCGATGGCCGAAGCGATGCCGGTGCCGCATGTCGGGTCGGTGCCTGAGCGGCCCGTCCTGCGGGTGGAAGCGCTGACGACGTCGATCCGCATCGACCGCCAGTGGTTCGACGCGGTGCGCGACGTGGGCTTCAGCGTGCATGCGCGCGAGACGGTCGCGCTGGTGGGCGAATCCGGCTGTGGCAAGAGCCTCACGGCGCTGTCGGTGATGGGCCTCCTGCCCAAAGGCGTCGGCCGGATCTCGGGCGGGCGTATCGAAGTCGACGGCGTGGAACTCACCCGCGCGAGCGAGGCGCAGGTGCAGGCGCTGCGCGGCGACCGCGTGGGCATGATCGTCCAGGAACCCATGACGTCGCTGAACCCGGTGCTCCCGGTCGGCTTCCAGATCGCGGAGCCGCTGGTCGAGCACCGCGGGATGTCCCGCGCGCAGGCGCGGCGGCGTGCGCTGGAGCTCATGGAGCTCGTGCGCATCCCCGCGGCCGCGCAGCGCCTCGATGCGTACCCGCACCAGTTCTCCGGCGGCATGCGCCAGCGCGTGATGATCGCCATCGCACTCGCATGCTCGCCGAAGGTGCTGATCGCCGACGAGCCGACGACGGCCCTCGACGTCACGATCCAGGCGCAGGTGCTCGCGCTGCTTGCCGACCTGCAGCGCCGCGAGGGGCTCGCGGTGCTGCTCATCACGCACAACCTCGGCGTCGTCGCGTCCGTTGCCGACCGCGTCCTCGTGATGTACGGCGGCGACGTCGTCGAGAGCGCATCGGTCGCCGAGTTCTTCGGACGCCCGACGCATCCCTACAGCGAAGCGCTGCTCGCCGCGATGCCGCGCGTCGACCGCTCGACGGATGCGCTCGTGCCGATCCCCGGCCAGGTGCCGACCTTGCCCGAGCTGCCGCGCGGCTGTCGTTTCCAGTCCCGCTGCCCGTTGCGCATCGATCGATGCGCGGAGCGGCCGCCGCTCCACGCGCTCGCCGACGCACCCGGGCATGCGGTGCGGTGCTGGGTGCGCGCACCGTGAGCGGGCCCGGCAGCGTCTTGCTGGAGGTGCGCAACCTCGGCAAGACCTTCAGGGACCGCCGCGGCTGGCCGATCTCGCGCACCGTCTCGGTTCGCGCGATCGACGGCGTCTCGTTCGACGTCGCGCGCGGCGAGGCGCTCGGCATCGTCGGCGAGTCAGGGTGCGGCAAGTCCACCGTCGCGCGCGCCTGCCTGCGGCTGATCGAAGCCGATCACGGCAGCGTCCGCTTCGACGGCGTCGACGTGCTCGCGGCCGACGCTTCCGAGCTGCGTGCGCTGCGGCGCCGCGTGCAAATCGTGTTCCAGGACCCGGCTTCAGCCCTCGACCCGCGCCAGCGCATCGCGGAAGCACTCGGCGAGGCGATCCGCGTGCACCGCATCGCCGCGCGTGCGGACGTCGGCGAGTCGGTCCGCAGGCTGCTCGACGAAGTGGGCCTGCCGCCGTCTGCCGCGCGCCGCTATCCGCACGAGTTCTCCGGAGGCCAGCGCCAGCGCATCGGCATCGCGCGCGCGCTCGCGCTCGGGCCCGACCTCGTCTTCGCCGACGAGCCGGTATCGGCGCTCGACGTGAGCGTGCAGGCGCAGATCCTGGTTCTGCTCGACGAGCTGCGAAGGCGGCGTGCGCTGGCGTTCGTGTTCATCTCGCACGACCTGGGCGTCGTGCGCCACTTCTGCCAGCGCGTCGTCGTCATGTACCTCGGCCGCGTCGTCGAGGAAGGACCCGTGCCCGCGATCTTCGAGGAGCCGCTGCACCCCTACACGCGCTTGCTGAAGGCGTCGTCGCCGGTGCCCGATCCGGCGCATGCCGTGGACCACGAGCTGCAGGAAGGGGAGCCACCGTCGCCGGTCGATCCGCCGACCGGTTGCCACTTCCACCCCCGCTGTCCGCACGCGATGCCGAAGTGCCGGGCGACCGCGCCGGCGCTCGAGACGGTGTCGCCCGGCCGGCGCGTGGCATGCCACCTGTTCGACGTGGCCGCCTCAGGAGACGGCGCCCGAGCCGTAGCGGCCGGTCAGTAGGCGCCCGCCCCGAAAGCGCTCGAGCGCGTAGGGCGCGAGGGAGACGTCGGTCGGCAGCCCGAGCGCTTCCTGTGCGAGGACGCGCCCGACCGCCGGGGAGAGCTTGAAGCCGTGGCCCGAGAATCCGAACGCGACGATGAGTCCCGTCACGTCGGGGATGCGGCCCAGCACCGGATTCCAGTCGGGCGTCACGTCGTAGACGCCGGTCCACGACGATGCGAGGCCCGCTTCGGCGAATGGCGGGAAGCGAGCCGCGACCTGGTCGCCCACGCGCAGCACGTCGTCCATGTCGATGTCGCCGGGCTCGTTGTCGGGCTGCGCGAGGGTCGTTCCGGCGCCGCCCTCGCTCACGAGCATGCGACGTCCGCCGTAGCTCCGGCAATAGAGCATGCCCGGCGAAGCGAGGTCCTTGTAGACCGGCATCGCGAACGTGTAGGGCTCGCGCCCCTCGAGTGCGAGGACGCTGTGTCGTTCGGCAGCGACCGGCATGGGGATGCCCGTCCAGCGCTCCAGTTCCTTCGCCCAGATGTTTTGCGCGCTGATCACGATCGGGGCCGTGATGCGTCCCTCGGTGGTGTCGACGCCGACCACGCGGCCACCCTCGAGCACGAGCTTCTCCACGGCGATCCCCTCGCGGACCCTCACCCCGAGGCGGCGTGCCGCGCGCGCGAACGCGGTGGCGACGAGGTACGCATCGGCGAACCCGGCTTCGGGCTCGAACCCGATCAGCGGCGCGTCGTCGAAGCGGCAGATGGGGAGGCGCTCGCAGGCCTCGCGCGCCGAGAGCCGCTGCACGGTGATGCCGCGCGCCTCCTGCTCGCGCAGCGTCGCCTGCAGCGCTTCGAGCTTCGGACCTTCCGGCGCGGCAATGAGGTAGCCGCACTTCACCAGCCCGGCCGACGCCTCATCGTCGCCCAGATAGGCGGCGAAGCCGTCGAAGACGTGCCACGACCGGCGAGCGAGCTCGACGTTCTCGGGCACCGAGTAGTGCGTGCGCAGGATGCCGCTCGATTGCGACGAGGTGCCGGCGCCGATCTGCCCGCGTTCCAGCACGAGCACGTCGCGGACCCCGAGCGCCGCGAGGTGATAGGCGATCGACGTGCCGATGACCCCGGCGCCGATCACGATCACGTCGTGGGCGGCGGTCATCGCATCGGCGCCTTCAAGGCGACCGGCGGCGTGGGCGGGAAGTTCCGCACCGGTCGATTCTAGGAGCGGGGTTGATGCAGCGCGGCCGGATGCGTGCCGTCGGCAGGCGTCATCGCGCGTTCACACACCGTTTCCGAGCGGCACCTGCCGTTATCCGGGCGTTCGCGCTGCTCGCCTAACTTGAACACACACCTTCCCCTCGCGCCATTCCGACGGAGCAAGACATGAACGACTCGGCCATCCACCCGGCATACGAGCTGCGCTTTCGCTCGTTGCACAACGCCGGTCGCGGCTATGCGTTCGCCTGCGACGCGCGCGGCCACGTGGATCTCGACGCGCTGAGCGAGCGTGCGCGCAGCAACTACCTGTACGCGCGCACCGTCGTCGGCCGGGAATTCGAGACGCCGGCCGTGCAGGCTCGGGATCCTTCCTGAGCGCCTCCGACCTCGCGCGTCGCGGGCTCGTCACCCACCGCGATCAGAGCCGCGCGATCACCCACCCCGGGAAAACCATGACGGCCAGCGCCGCCGCGAGGCAGCCGGCGGTGGCGATGCGCGCCAGGGGCGCCGGGCGTACATCGGCGACCGCCGCATCCGGGCTCATGAACATGAACTGGATGACGCGCAGGTAGAAGTAGATCCCGAGGTAGCTGCCCACGAGGCCGAGCACCGCGTAGGTCGTGTGCCCCGCGGCGATCACGTTGCGGAAGATGAGGAACTTCGCGACGAACCCCGGGAACGGCGGGATGCCGGCGAGCGAGAGCATCGCCACGCCCAGCACGAGTGCGGCGAACGGCGAGCGGTGGAAGAGGCCCTTGAGGTTGTCGAGGCGGTCCCGCGTCGCGTCGTCCGGGGAGGCCGGAAGGGCGCCGAACGCGAGCAGGTTCATCAGCGCGTACGCGAGCAGGTAGAAGGCGACCGCCTGCAGGCGTCCCGCGCCATCGCCGAGCAGCGCATAGAAGAGATAGCCGGCGTGCGCGATCGAGCTGTACGCGATCATGCGGCGCAGCGTCGGCTGGCGCATGGCCGCGAGGTTGCCCCACACGATGGAGACCAGCGGCAATGCGGCGAGGATCTCGAGCAGCGGGCTCGAGACCTGGGCCTTGCCGAACAGGCGCACGACCGCGAGCAGCACGCCGGCCTTCACGATCGTCGCCATGTACGCCGTGACCGGCACGCTCGCGCCCTCGTAGGCATCCGGCGCCCAGGCGTGGAACGGGACGATGGCGGCCTTGAGGAAGAAGGCCAGCACGATCAGGACCACCGCCGCGCGCGACAGGCCGTCGCCGGCGCCGACGGCGCGTGCGAACGCGTCGCTGCCGAGCGAGCCGCTCGCGCCGTAGAGCAGCGACGCGCCCATCAGGAACGTCGCCGTCGCGGTGCCGCCGAGCACGAGGTACTTGAGCGCGGCCTCGGCGCTCTGCGGCCGCCGGTCGGCGAGCAGCACCAGCACGTAGACGGGCAGCGACATCAGCTCGAGCCCGAGGAACAGAGTCGCGAAGCCGTCGGCCGATTGCAGCAGGCACACGCCGTATAGCGACGAGAGCAGCAGCGCGGGAAACTCGACGCCCTCGAAGTCGTCGCGCGCCATCAGCAGCACCGGCAAGGCGAGCGCAAGCACCATGCCCTTCACGAGGAGGCTGCTCGGGTCGACGGAGAACTGCCCGGCGAACGGCGCCGCGGCGTAGCCGTCGGCGGCCAGCCGCAACGCCGCGAGCGCCGCCACGGCCACGCTGGCGAAGGCCACGGCGAGCGCGCCGCTGCGGTCGCGGCCCACGATCGCGAGCGCGACGATGACCACGATGCCGAGCAGCAGCACATGCTCGGGCAGCATGGCGAGCAGGACGGCGTTCATGTTCATCTTGGGGCTCCGGTCATCTGCTTCGTCGCCACGGTCGCCGCGGGCAGGCGCGAGGTCGCGACGAGCTGCCGATACGACTGCGCCGCCAGCTCCGTCTTCGCCATCGGCTCGGCCGGGAACACCCCGAGCGCGAACACGGCCGCCACGATGACCGCGAGGATGGCGCGCTCGCGCGCGCCCAAGTCGGCGAGCGGCTGGTGCGGCGCCTTCGAGCCGCCGTACAGGAACGTGAGCGCAAAGCGCAGCATGTAGAGCGCGCCGAGGACCACGCCCGACACCGCGAGCGCCGCGAGGACGAGCGGCAGTTGCGCGCCCGCGAGATGCGGCACCCAGGCGGCACGGAACGCGCCGAGCAGCACGAGGAACTCGCCGGTGAAGCCGCTCGTGGTCGGCAGGCCGACCGAGGCGAGCGTGAGCACCATGAAGAACACCGAGTAGACGGGCAGCAGCTTCGCGAGGCCGCCGTAGGCGCGCAGCTCGCGCGTGTGGCAGCGCTCGTAGATCATCCCGACCATCAGGAACAGGCCGCCGGCGACGAGGCCGTGGCTCACCATCTGGATCACCGCACCCTGGACGCCGATGACGTCGAGGCTCAGCAGGCCCAGCATCACGTAGCCCAAGTGGCTGATCGACGAGTAGGCGATGATCTTCTTGATGTCGTCCTGCACGAGCGCGAGGCACGCGCCGTAGACGATGCTGAGCACGGCGAGCGACGTGAGCACCGGCGTGAATTCGCGCGTGGCATCGGGGAACAGCGGGAAGCCGAGCTTCATGAAGCCGTAGGTCCCCATCTTCAGCATCACGCCGGCCAGGATCACCGAGCCCGCGGTGGGCGCCTCGACGTGCGCATCGGGCAGCCAGGTGTGGAGCGGCACCATCGGCACCTTGATCGCGAACGCGAGGGCGAACGCCGCCAGCAGGATCATCTGCACGTCGAGCGGCAGCCGCGACTTGACGAGATCGGCGAACGCGAATGAGGTGATGCCCGTCGTCTGCTGCAGCGACCACACGAGGTAGATCACGGCCGCGAGCATCAGGATGCTGCCGAACGCCGTGTAGAGGACGAACTTGATGGTCGCGTAGATGCGCCGCTCGCCGCCCCAGATGCCGATCAGCAGGAACATCGGGATGAGCATCGTCTCCCAGAAGAAATAGAACAGGAACAGGTCCTGCGCGACGAAGGTGCCGAGCATCGCGAGCTGCACGGCGAGCACCATGGCGTAGAAGAGCTTCACGTCCTTCTGGATGGCGGTGAACGCACCGGCCACCACCAGCGGACCGAGCAACGCCGTCAGCAGCACGAGCAGGACGTTGTAGCCGTCGAGACCGATCTGGTAGTACACGCCCCACGTGGGGATCCACGGGATGCGTGTCTCGAACTGCAGCCCCGCCACGTGCGGGTCGAAGCGCGCATACAGCCAGGCGGTGAGCGCGAGTTGGAGCAGCGTGACGCCGAGCGTGGTCCGTCGCACGAACACCGGGTCGTCGGCCGGCGCTGCGATCAGCAAGCCGATGCCGACGAGCGGCAGGAAGAGTACGAGGTTGAGGATCGCGGCGTCAGACATGGCGCCAGCTCCAGAGCAGCGCACCGGCGAGGCCCGCGAGCACCAGCCAGGCATAGACGTGCAGGCTCCCGGTCTGCACGCGCCCGAGCACCCAGGCGCCGCCGCGCGCGACCGCGGCCATGCCGTTGAGCGTGCCGTCGAGGAGGGCGCGGTCGCCCACGCGCAGGAACACGCGGTCGGACACCCACACGAGCGGCCGACCGATCACCGCCTCGTACAGCTCGTCGATGAAGTATTTGCCCGAAAGCCAGCGGTGAGCGCCGGCGAAGCGCGCACGCAAGGCGTCGACGCGCCCGCTCGGGCCGCCATAGAGGAAGGCGGCGAGCGCGAGGCCCGCGAGCGCGAGGACGACGGAGAGCACGAGCAGCGGTGTCTCCCATGCATGCAGGTGCTCGTCGGTCGCAGGCAGTGCCAACTGCGGCTCGAGGAAGTGCGGCACCGCGATGAACCCGCCGAACGCGGAGAGCACCGCGAGCAGCACCAGCACCGACGTCATCGAGCGCGGCGACTCGTGCACGTGGTGCTCGACCTCGGGCGCCATGCGCGACGGGCCGAGGAACGCGAGCCACAGGAGGCGGAACATGTAGAACGCCGTCATCAGCGCGGTCGCCGCACCGAAGAACCACAGGAGCGGCGAGCCGCCGCGCGTGCTGGCGAACGCGTACCAGAGGATCTCGTCCTTCGAGAAGAAGCCGGCGAGCGGCGGGATGCCGGCGATGGCCGCGGTCGCGATCGCGAAGGTGACGAACGTGAGCGGGATGCGGCGCGCGAGGCCGCCCATGCGGCGCAGGTCCTGCTCGCCCCCCAGCGCGTGGATGACGCTGCCGGCGCCGAGGAAGAGGCACGCCTTGAAGAACGCGTGCGTGACAAGGTGGAAGATCGCGACGCCGTACGCGCCGACCCCGAGCGCGAGGAACATGAAGCCGAGCTGCGAGATCGTCGAGTAGGCGAGCACCTTCTTGATGTCGGTCTGGACGAGCGCGATCGTCGCGGCGAAGAAGGCAGTGCCGACACCGATCGCGGCGATCACGGCCGAAGCCTCGGGCGCATGCAGGTAGACGCCGGACATGCGCGCGACGAGGTACACCCCCGCGGTCACCATCGTGGCCGCGTGGATGAGGGCGGAGACCGGCGTGGGGCCGGCCATCGCGTCGGGCAGCCACACGTGCAGCGGGATCTGCGCCGACTTGCCCGTGGCGCCGATGAACAGCAGGATGCCCACGAGGCTCGCCGACACCGCCGGCAGCACCGGGCCGGCGAAGGACGCGTCGATGCGGTCCATGTCGAGCGTGCCGAAGGCCTGGAACAGCACGAACATGCCGAGCAGGAAGCCGGCGTCGCCCACGCGGTTCGTGATGAACGCCTTCTTGCCGGCGCGCGCGTTCGCCAGGTCGTGGAACCAGAACCCGATCAGCAGGTAGGACGCGAGGCCGACGCCTTCCCAGCCGACGAACAGCACGAGCAGCGAGCGCCCGAGCACGAGCAGCAGCATGAAGAACAGGAACAGGTTCAGGTACGCGAAGAAGCGGCCGTAGCCCTCGTCCTCCTTCATGTAGCCGACCGAGTAGACGTGGATCGCCGACCCGACGCCGGTCACGACGAGCGCCATCACGGCGCTCAGCCGGTCGAGGTAGAAGGCAACCTCGAAGCTCGCATCGCCGATCTGCGCCCAGCGGTAGGCCGTCTCGACGAGTGGCGCCCAGCCGGCGGCGGCCAGCTTCAGCACCCCCAGCACGACCAGCGCGAACGAGGCGATCGGAAGGCCGCACCCGAGGGCGGTCACGAAGCCGTGGCCGAGCGGGTGCGAGCGCAGCCGGGTCGCGAAGAGCCCGTTGAGCACGAAGCCCAGCAGCGGCAGGAGGACGACGGCGGTCAGCATCGCAGCACCTAGCCCTTCAGGTCGTTGTAGGCGCCGAGGTCGAGCGTCCGCTTCGCGCGCACCAGCAGGAGCACGATGGGGATGGCCAGGGCAATCTCGATCGTGGCGACCACGAACACCAGGAACACCACCACGGCGCCGACCGTCGTGCCGCTCTGCTGCGCGAAGGTGACGAGGCTCAGGTTGACGCCGTTGAGCATCAGCTCCATGCACATCAGCATCACGAGCACGTGGCGGCGCACGATGACGCCCACGAGCCCGAGGCAGAACAGCGCGGCGGCGAGGCCGATCAGCAACTGGGTCCTATCCATGCGCCCGACCTCCCGCGTGCGCGCGCCCGACGCGGATCACCGCCAGCGCTGCCACGACCGCCGCCACGAGCAGCACCGAGGTCAGCTCGAACAGCAGCCAGTACTCGTCGAGGAATGCGACCGAGAACGCTGCGATGCCGTAGCCGCTCGCCCCGGTCCCGTGCGCCGCCGATGGCAGCGGCCGCCAGATGCCCGCGATCAGCGCGACGAGCAGCACGGCGAGGCCCGCGATGCCCGGCAGCAGGAGGCGCGAGTAGAGCGGGCCGCTGTGCTCGCGCACCTCGAGCAGCATGATCACGTAGACCATGAACACCATCACCGCGCCGACGTAGATCAGCACCTGGAACGCGGCCACGAAGTGCACGCCGAGCAGCCCGTAGATGCCGGCGAGGAACAGCATGCTCGAGATGAGCGCCATCGCGACCCGCATCGGCTGGCGCAGGACCAGCATCAGCGCGGCGCAGCCCAGGGCGCCGAACGCGCACGACAGCAGCAGCAGCGTGTCGAGGTTCGAGAGCAGCTTCTCGATCATGGCCGGTGCGCTCCGGTGGTGGCCGCGCCTCGCACCGCGTAGGGCTTCGCGGCGTCGCGCTGGGGGTTCCAGCCGAGCAGCTCGTCGAGACCCAGCCACATGCGCTCCCGGTCGTACGACGGCAGCCCCGGCGTGTCGGGCAGCATCCGGATCGCGTCCTCCGGGCACGCCTCGACGCAGAGTCCGCAGAACACGCAGCGCGAGTAGTCGATTTCGAAGCGCACCGGGTAGGTCGGGTGCGCGTCGTCGGCCGGATCGACGCCGATCTCGATCTCGATCACCTTCGCGGGGCAGACCGTCGCGCACAGGTTGCAGGCCACGCATTGTGGCCGCCCGTCGGCGCGCTGCACGAGCACGTGCTTGCCGCGGTTCAGCGGCGCATAGTCGGCGCGGCGCTCCTCGGGGTAGTACGTGGTCAGCGCGCCTTTGCGCCCCGTCATCCAGCGCCACATGTTGCGCAGGAAGACGCGGCTCGTGATGCCCAGCCCGCGCATGATCTCCGGCAGGTAGGCGCGCTCCCACAACGTGAGCGTCGGCTCGTTCCAGTAGCGCTTGCGGCGGTCGACGATCTTCATGCCGCAGCTCCGTGCGACCACAGCACCACCGCCGTGACCACGAGGTTGGCAAGCGCGATCGGCAGCATGAACTTCCATGCGAACGCGAGCACCTGGTCGTAGCGGAAGCGCGGCAGCGACCAGCGCACGAGGATTTGGAAGCTGCACACCGCGAGGACCTTCACGAGGAACACGAGCAGCTGGGTGACGACCACGGCGCCATGGCTCATGGCGAGGACGGTCCCGTTCGGGAACGAAAAGCCCCCGTCGTTCATGTACGGCAGGTTGTAGCCGCCGAGGAACAGTGTCGTGAACAGCGCGCCGACGATCGCGATCTCGATGAACTCGGCGAACATGAAGAGGCCCATCTTCATCGACGTGTACTCGGTGTAGAAGCCGGCGATGAGCTCCGATTCCGCCTCGGGCAGGTCGAACGGGATGCGCTTGTTCTCGGCGACGGCCGCGGTGAGGAACAGCAGCGCGCCGAGCGGCTGATAGACGATGCCCCAGGCGGGCAGCCAGCCGAGCACGACGCCCGACTGGCGGCGCACGATCGCGCCGAGGTCGATGGAGCCGAACGTCATGATGAGCCCGAGCACCGTCAGGCCCATGACGAGCTCGTAGGAGATCATCTGCGAGCCGGCGCGCAGGCCGCCGAGCAGCGAGAACTTGTTCGCCGAGGACCAGCCCGCGAGCATGCTGCCGATGATCGTGAGCCCGCCGAACGCGAACACGATGAGGAGGCCCGCGTCGAGACGCGCGATCTGCATCGGGTAGGTGCGGCCCCCGAACCAGCCGGCGAGCGCGGGGAAGAGGCGGCCGGGATCGAGCGTGCCGCCGAAGGGCACGACGGCGAACACCAGCAGCACCGGCGTGAACACGACCCATGGCGCGATCGCGTAGGCGACGCGGTCGTAGGTGCGCGGCTGGAAGTTCTCCTTGAGGATCATCTTCAGCCCGTCGGCGATGCCGTGGAAGAGACCCCACCAGACGAGCTTCACCTGCGTGAACGGGATGCGGATGTAGGCGCGGTTGGCGCCGATCCGGTCCGACATCACGGCGGCCTGCTTGCGCTCCACCCACGTGAGGACGGTGCCGAACGTGATCAGCATCCCCATCGCGTAGACGATGAAGACGAGCGAGACGGAGAGGTCCTGGGTCATCACGCGCTCACCAGGGCAGGAAGGGCCAGCGCCGCGAACAGCTCTTCGGCATGCGCCACGCCGTCGGGCTTGTCGAAGCACTTCTCGAAGGCGCTCGCGACGCCGGCGAAGTTCGTGTAGTGGCCGCGGCGCTCGGTCTGCACGCTGATCGGGAAGAACACCTCCGCGCGCGCGTGGTCAGGATGGCGCCAGGCGTCGAGGCGGATCACCTTCGCGTGCGGCGGCAGCGCGTGCGCCGCGAAGCCTTCGCCCCATACGAGCACGAGGTCGCAGCCGGCCGGGAAGGCCGCATGCGCATCGACCGGGAAGAGCGGCCAGCGCGCGAGCGCGCCGCGCCGGTTCGGGTTCTTGTCGGGCCGGATGAGCAGCTCGTCCTCGACGAGCTCGCCGGGGGCGGGCTGGTGATCGGTCTTCACCCACGTCGTGAAGCGGCGGCCGAAGGCAGCGTGGAACGCGGCCAGCTCCTCGTTGGACGCCCAGCTCGACACCAGCGCGACCGGGTGGCGGGCCGCGGCGAGCAGGCCGCGGGCGTGCTCGAGCGCCCAGTGCGGCGTGGCGGCCGCGCCCCGCACCATCGGGTCCGTCGCGCGCGGGCGGTCGAAGATCGCCGCGAGGTCCCGGCCCTTGTTGCAGATCCACGGGCCGTTGACGACGGCGTTCTCGCGCGGCGTCACGCGCTCGATGCGCGTGTTCGCCGCCGTGTTCACGCGCTGCAGCTTCCAGCTCCGCTTGCGGTGCCACACGTCGATGCTGCAGCCGCGCTCGCAGCCGGGGCAGACGGAGGGCGTCGCCTCGAGATACCAGACGCGCGTCTTGTGCAGCTGGGGCTTCGACAGCAGCGCGCCGACCGGGCAGAGGTCGATGACGTTGTCCGAGTAGGGGTCGCGCTCGAACGCGCCGTCCTCCGAGGCCCGCACCAGCGAATGGTCGGCGCGGTTCACGATGCCGAGACCCTGGGACTTCGACACCTCGCGCGTGAAGCGCACGCAGCGCGAGCACAGGATGCAGCGCTCGTTGTCGAGCACGATGCGCTCGGACAGCACGTGGTGCTTGGTCGCGCGCAACTTGGCGTCGCGCGAGACGGAAGGCTCGCCGTTGTAGCGGTAGTGGTAGTCCTGCAGCGTGCACTCGCCGGCCTTGTCGCAGACACCGCAGTCGACCGGGTGGTTCAGCGTCAGCATGCGCAGCATCTCGCGGCGGCGCACCCGCACGCGCTCGGAGTCGGTTTGCACGCGCATGCCCTTCGTGACGGGCATGTTGCAGGCGATGTCGAGCCAGCCGGCGGCAGTGCCGTCGCCTTCGATCTCGACCATGCAGATGCGGCAGTTGCCGGGCACCGAGAGGCTCGGATGCCAGCAGAACGCGGGGATCTCGTGCCCGCTCGCGCGTGCGGCCTGCAAGACGGTCTGA
>Ga0335069_10011338_pt1 | contig 12590 bp, 12 predicted proteins | sample Lox_Sample_11_FD_206714 | JGI IMG/M metagenome (GOLD analysis project Ga0335069, IMG submission 206714) | Soil microbial communities from Loxahatchee National Wildlife Refuge, Florida, United States - Lox_Sample_1.1 | ecosystem: Environmental > Terrestrial > Soil > Wetlands | place: USA... | reverse complement strand
CGGCCCCGTGATCAGGGCTGCCGAGGAGATCGTCTGCAGCAGGTAGCCCCCGCCCCGGGCCAGCATGGACGGCACGACCGCGCGGGCCGCCCACACGTGCGCCAGCAGGTTGACGTCGACGATGCGATGCCAGGCGTCCACCGGCTGGTTCAGGTCACCGGGTGCCGGATCGGTGAAGCCGGCGTTCGAGCAGAAAACATCGATAGCGCCGAACGCCCGCTCCGCGACTGTGACCAGCCCGGCGATCGAGTCTGGGTTGGCGACGTCACACCCCACGCCGACGCCGCCGATCCGGTCGGCTACTTTATGGGCCCACTCGGCGTTGATGTCCGCCACGACCACGCCGCGGGCGCCTTCCGCGGCGAACCGCTCGGCCAGTGCCCGGCCGATACCGCCCGCCCCGCCGGTCACCACGACCGACTTGCCGGTGACCCTCAATGCCCGCCGCCCAGGTTGCCGCCGCCGGGGTACCCGCCGCCGCCGAACTTCTCATCCAGCGCCGCGTAGTCCTTGGCGCCCTGGACGCGCGGCAGCGCGTCGAGGAACTCGACCGTCTTCGGCTTCTTGTACGAGGCGATGCGGGCCCGGCAGTGCTCGATGAGGTCGGCGGCGGTCGCCGGGGCGGCCCCGTCGAGCACGACGATGGCCTTGACGTCCTGCAGGAAGCGCTCGCTGGGGATGCCGATCACCGCCGCCTCCCTGACCGCCGGATGGGCTTCCAGGCAGTTCTCCACCTCGGCGGGGAAGATGTTCTCCGCCCCGGACTTGATCATCCGGGTCATCGTGCCGAGGAACGTGATGGTGCCGTCGGCCTCCCGGCGGCCCAGGTCGGTGGTGTGCCACCAGCCGCCGCGGAAGCGCTGCTCGTTGAGCTCCGGGCGATTCCAGTAACCCAGGTGGACGGTGGCGCCACGGACACAGATCTCCCCGGTCTCCCCGGGCGGGCACTCGTCGCCCTGCGGGTCGAGAATCCGGACCGCGGTGCTGGGCCCGGGCCGCCCGGCGTTGCCCATGCCCCGCCCGCCGTACCCGCCGAACAGGCAGAACCCGGCGACCTCGGTCTGCCCGTAGCCATAGCCCATGCCGCCGCCCTCACGGCCGTGCCGGCTGTCGTCCGGGGCCACCAGGCCCTGCCACAGCGGCGGGGCGATGGTCGCCTTCAAGTGCGGCAGTTCCACCTCCCGCTCCCGCATCAACGTGGTCAGCTGGGTGATGGTGGCGGGCATGAGGTAGGCGCGGGTGCACTTCTCGCTGGCCAGGACGTCCAGCACCTCGCTGGCGATGACCCGCCGGGTGACCACGTTGCTGCCGCCCTGGATCAGCACCGGGATGCCGTAGAACTGGAAGTTCCCGATGTGGAACATCGGCCCGGAGTTCAGGAAGACGGTCCTGTCGTCGATGTCGCCCAGCCAGGCGACCTGCAGGCCCATGCTGATCAGATTGGTGTGCGACAGCATCGAGCCGCACGGCCGGCCGGAGATGGCCGCGGTGTAGATGACCAGCAGCGCCGAGTCCGGGTCGACATCCAGGCCCGGGCTGGCCGGGTCGCCACCGGCCAGGAACGCCTCGTAGGACTGATCGCCGGTGGCCCCGGCCCCGGCCCCGGTGTCGGTGTCATGGCGCAGCCACAGCGCCGGTGCGGCTGCCGGGGTGGCCGCCCGCGCGGCCCGTACCGCGTCGCCGATCTCCTCCTCCTGCCAGATGACGACCTGGGGGTCGAAATCCTCGAGGGCGAAGGCCATCTCTGGCGGTGCCCAGCGCCAGTACCCCGGGCATACCATGGCCCCGATCCGGGCGGCGGCGCCGAGCAGCTCGTACACCCGGAAGGAGTTCTGGCCGAGCCACAGGATCCGGTCGCCCGGCCCGAGCCCGGCCGCGCGGAGCGCGCTGGCCAGCCGGCTGACCCGCTCGTCCAGCTCGGGCCAGGTCAGGTGATGGTCGCCGTCGGCCAGCGCGAGCTTGCCCGGGTAGCTGCGCCGGTGCTCGCTGATGATGTCGCCGACGGTGATCCGGCGAGAGGCCATGGACTCACACTCCCTGGTTCTGGCAAGCGGGCTACTCGGCGATGGTGACCCGCTGGCCGGTGCGCCCGCAGGCGCACGCGCCCTGCGTGAGGGCGCCGTGGACGCCCAGCGCTTCGCCACTGATCTGGTGCGCCCGGGGGCCAGCCGTGCTGAGGAAAAGTTCGCCGCCGCGCTCGGCCAGCGTCCATTCCGCGCCGTTGACGTGGGCGCCGGCCCGCTGCGGGCACTCGACGGCGAGGGCCGGGCCGAGCCGGGCCACGACGAACGGGCGCCCGCCCGCCCCGGCGAGCAGGGAGATGGCATCGGGGCGGGCCCCGATGACGGGTACCCGAGCCAGCACGCCTGCCAGCTCGTCGCCGAGGCCCTCGGCCACCGTGCGGTCCATCCCGAAGATCATCGTGATGGGCAGCCGGCGGGCGTACATCGCGGTGCGGAACGCCTCGAACGACCAGATCTCCCCGACCGAGAACGGCGCGCCGAGCTCGCAGGCCGCCGTCTCGACCGGGTCGAACCATGGTGCCTCGGGCATGCCGCTGACCACGATCAGGCCGCTGCCGGCGCGGACGCCGTGATCGGCCAGCATGGCCCGGGCCCAGTCCGTGTCCCGCCGCCAGTCAGCCCAGCTGATCTCGAAATAGGCCGGCCGGCCCGCGGCCTCGTACCGGCCGACGCCCCACAGCCGGGGCTGGGGCAGCGCCGCGGCGGCTGCCGTCGTGGATGCCAGGGTCATGACTTCACCACCCTCGGTAGCTTCCCGCCGCGGCCGCGGGCCAGCAGTTCCGGTTCGGGCAGCAGCTCGAGTACCGGTGCGACGCCCACCGCCGCCATGATCACTTCGGAGACCCGGTCCCGGACGTCCGGGAGGGCGGCGGTCAGCCCGGGGTCATAACCGACCCGGACCCTGAGCTCGTCGATCTCCCGGGCCGGGCGCACCAGTTGGAACAGCGCGGTCGCTGTTTCCGGCACCTGCTCCAGCGCGCGCCAGATGTCCATCGGCACGAAGGAGTGGCCGGCCACAATCGTCTCGTCACCCTTGCGCCCCACCGGCCAGAACCGCGCGTGCGTCCGGCCGCAGCCGCACGGCTCCCTGGTCATCCGGATGATGTCGTCGGAGCGGAACCGGACCATCGGGGTGATCGGGTTGTCCAGGGAGGTGGCCACCAGCTCGCCGAGTTCCCCGTCGGCCACCGGGGTGCCGTCGACCGGGTCCACGGACTCCAGCAGCACGCAGTCCTCCCAGGCATGGCAGCCGTCGTGCTGGCGGCACTCGAAGGCGGCGGTGACATCCCCGGTGGAGGTCCACACGTACACCTCGACGCCCCAGCTCTCCAGCTGCGCCCGGGCCCGGGCGCCGAGCGGCTCTCCGGCGAAGGTGGCGCCCTTGAAGGACGAGAACACCTCCGTCATGTCGGTGCTGCGGCTCAGGTGGTCCAGTTCGGCCATGGCCAGTCCGGTCAGCGTCGCGCAGACCGGGCGGTACCGGCGGATGGCGTCCAGCGCGCTGGCCCAGGCGCCGATGCCGGTGCTCACCATCAGCGGGATCGCGCCGCACATCTGCTCCGCGTGGTAGAGCGGCCCGCGCATCTTGAAGCCGCTGCCGAGCACGTAGTCCCCGGGCCGGACGCCGATCTCCCACAGGTCCCGGGCGGTGGCCGCCCAGAACGGGTGCCACTGGTCCCAGGCGTGCGCGTACATGGTGGCGTCCCCGGTGGTGCCCGAGGTGGAGAAGACGGTCGTGGCGGCGTCGTAACCGGTGCACAGCAGCCCGCCGAACGGATCGCCCGCCTCGTCCCGGAACTGGCGGATGTCGTCCTTGGTGATGAACGGCGCCCGCTCGGTGAAGTCGGCCAGCGAGTTGATGTCGCCCGGCTTGACCCTGGCCTCTTCCCACTTCCGCCGCACCAGCGCGGAGCGCTCGTAGACGTAGGGCACCAGCTCGAGGATCCGCTCCTCCTGCAGGGCCGCGAGGGATGCGCGCGGCAGGGTCTCTATCTCCGGCTCAAAGAACCTGTCATCAGGCATCGGGCGCTCCCTCACCACACCGTTGCGGCCTCCCGCAGTCTAACCCGGGATTGCGTGATATAACTAACTTGTTCAGATAATTTAGCTGTGTTGCGGGCAGGGGGTACCTGGTGGCCGGTCCGGTCAGCTCGGCCGACTCGCACCTGCCCGGGCAGGCTGACCTGGATATCTTCGGCGATATGCCCGATGAGACACCAGCCGCGGCCGAGCCGTCCGACGAGGAGGTCCTGGAACGCTTCCCGTCGGTCCGGCTGGACCACGTGAACAAGGCCTATTACAAAGGGCTGCTGCGCCATGAGCTGCGGGTGAACCGATGCCGGGAGTGCGGTACCTGGCACACCCCGCTGCGGCCCATCTGCCCGTCCTGCTGGTCGGCGGAAGCCGGCCCGGTTCCGGTCAGCGGCCGGGGCATCGTGTACCTGCTCACGTTCCTGCATCAGGGGCCGCCCGGGCTCGGCGTGGACTACACCGGCGGCTTCCCACTGGCCGGGATCGAGCTGGCCGAGCAGCCGGGACTGCGGGTCGAGGCCACCGTCGTGGACTGCCCCCGGGATCAGCTACGGGTGGGACTGGACGTGGAGCTGACCTGGATCGACCGGGACGGGGCGCCCTGGCCCGCGTTCCGCCCGGCCGGGGTGCCGTCATGACGGGGCGCAATCCGGCCAAGGACAAGATCGCCATCGCTGGGACCGGCCTCTCCCCGTACGCCCGGGACCGGGGGGCCACGACCGAGCTGGCGCTGCTGCTCGAAGCGGCGGTCGCGGCGATCCGGGATGCCGGGCTGACCGCCGCCGACGTCGATGGCGTGGTCGGCGGGGGTCTGCTCACCGGCGGCATCGACCCGGCCACCGTGGTGTCCGCGCTCGGGCTGCCCGCGGTCACCTGGTGGGCCCGGGCCGTGCCGCCGGTCATGAACCACCTGATCGCCGCCAGCAACGCGGTGTGGGCCGGGGCCTGCGAGGTGGCCCTCGTCTACCACTCGGTCTACCGGGTGGGCGGGTTCTCCCGCAGCGCGGCGGCCGACCCGTTCCGGCGCCGGGCCACTCTCGGGCTGCCGGACGGCCGGGCCGCGACCGGGGACGGGCACACCGACCCGGAGCCGTGGAGCATGCACGGGTCCGCGGGGTACGCTGCCTGGGCCGGCCGCTACCTGGCCAGCTACGGCGCGACCCGGGAGGACCTCGGCCGCATCGCGGTCAGCGACCGGAGCAACGCGGCGGCTAATCCCAACGCGGTGCTGCGCACGCCGCTGACCATGACCGGCTACCTGGGCGGCCGGATGGTCCGCGAGCCGCTCTGCCTGTACGACATGGACGTGCCTATCGACGGGGCGGACGCGTTCATCGTGACCACCACCGAGCGGGCCCGGGACCTGCGGCAGCCCCCGGTGCTTGTCCACGCGGCCAGCATGGGCATGACCGCGCCGCCCGAGGAGCACTTGGCCGCCGGGCTCGATGCCACCGGGCAGCCGCTGGCCGCCCGGGACCTGCGGGCCAAGAGCGATCTGTGGCTGGATGACATCGACATGTTCTTCCCCTACGACGGCTTCACGATCGTGGCGCTGCGCTGCTTCGAGAGCTACGGGTACTGCGGCACGGGGGAGGCCGGCCAGTTCCTCGCGGACAACTGGGACGGTGCCGGCCACCGGATCATGATCGGCGGGCGGGTGCCGGTCAACCCGCACGGCGGCAGCCTGTCCGAGGGTGGTTCGCAGGGCGCTGGGCACGTACGTGAGGCGGTCACCCAGCTGCGCGGCCAGGCCGGCCACCGCCAGGTGCCCGGGGCGCGGGCCGCACTGCTGGCCCTGGGGGGCTTCTTCTTCAACGCACAAGGGCTCGTGCTGCGGGCCGATTGAGGGGAAAGGGACTCTGATGGGCCTGCTCGACGGCAAAGTCGCGATCGTGACCGGGGGCGGCCGCGGGCTCGGCCGCGCGCACTGCCTGGCGCTGGCCGCGCATGGCGCGGCGGTCGTGGTCAACGACCCCGGTGCCGGACTGCACGGGGAGAGCACCGCGGAGACACCAGCCGAGGCGGTGGTAGCCGAGATCACCGCCGCGGGCGGCCAGGCGATCGCGGACCACACCTCGGTCGCCGACTGGGCGGCCACGGAGAAGCTCATCGCGCGGGCAGCCGCCGAGTTCGGCCGCCTGGACGTGGTGGTGAACAACGCAGGCATCCTGCGCGACAAGATGCTGTTCTCGATGACCGAGGACGACTTCGACGCGGTCATCACCGTGCACCTCAAGGGCACCTTCGCGATGACCAGGCACGCCTGCGCGTACTGGCGGGAGGAGGCGAAGCGGGGCGCGGGCCGTGCCGGGCGGATCATCAACACGACCTCGGGCACCGGGCTGTTCGGCACCGTCGGCCAGGCCAACTACGGGGCGGCCAAGGCGGGCATTGTGTCGCTGACAGCCATCACCGCGCTGGAGATGGCCAGGTACGGGGTGACCGCGAACGCGATCTCACCCATCGCGCACACCAGAATGACCGACGGCATCCCGGGGGTGACGGTGCGCAACCCGCTCCCCGGCGGGCCGGTCCCGGGCGGCTTCGACCCCCAGGACCCGGCCAACGCGTCCGGGCTCGTCGCCTACCTCGCTTCGGACGCATCGGACTGGCTGACCGGCCAGGTGTTCCGGGTGCACGGGAACCGGGTGCAACGGCTGCGTGGCTGGACAGCGGCTGGTGAGTACCGGAGCAAGGCGGGCGGGGCGGTGCAGCCGGAGGAACTGATCACCGGGCTGCCGGAGGTGTACGGAACCGCCCCCGCGGGACGGCTACCCGACCCTACCCTGCACGGCGTGTGACGCCCCCGCGCGCCGCGCGCCCGCTGACTCGGCTACCAGGCCCGCGGATGCTGCCGGTATCAGGACGGTTTGCGGCCGACGCCGCCCTGGCTGGATATCGCGTCCGGCGGGGCTACCGTGCCAGGGGCGGGACGCCACTGATGCAGCTGCACGATCCCGGGCTCGGCGATGTCGAGCCCAGCGAAGAACTCAGTGACCTGGGCCCGGTTGCGCCGGGTCTGTGGCGTGCTGACGAACTGGTTGTAGCGCCGGGCGGCCTCGGCGGACGCGGCGGCCTGGATGTCGCTGGCCGGGTGTGAGATGACCAGGTGGCTACCGGTCGGGACGGCTTCCAGCAGCCGGGCCACGATCCGATACGGGTCGTTCTCGTCGGGGATGAGGTGCAGGATCAGGAGCAGCATGATGGCCACGGGCTGGGTGAAGTCCAGCGTGCGGGCGGCGTGGGCCAGGATCGTGCCGGGGTCGCGCAGGTCGGCGTCCACGTAGGCGGTGGCACCGTGCGGGCCGCTGGCCAGCAGCGCCCGGGCGTGCGCCAGCACGATCGGATCGTTGTCGACGTAGACGACCCGGGAGTCCTCGGCGAAGAACTGGGCCACCTCGTGGGTGTTGTCCCGGGCCGGGATGCCGGTCCCGATGTCCAGGAACTGCCGGATCCCGCACTCGCCGGCCAGATAGCGGACAGTGCGGGCCAGAAACGCCCGGTTGGCGCGGACGCCGAACAGGATGCCCGGCTGCGCAGCGATCACCTGCCGGGCGGCGATCCGGTCGGCTTCGAAGTTGTCCTTACCGCCGAGCCAGAAATCATAGACCCGCGCCGGATGTGCGACAGTGGTCTCGAAACTCGCCTCCGTCTGACCGCCTTCGCCCGATGATCGGCTGGTCATTGATAAGTCCCTTCTGCACCCCTTTCTGCCGATCCTCGCATGTTCGCAGGGGTGTAACGGTGGATCATCTGTGCTACACACACGGGCTTGCCGCCGCCCGCACGCTCCAGTGTGGCGTCGGCCAGTACCTGGACGGCGCCGTTCCCGATGTCGGTCACCTCGGCGAGCGAGCCTTTGAGCCGGACCTTGGACCCTGCTGGGACGGGTGCCGGGAACCGGACCTTGTTCAGGCCGTAGTTGACGGCCATGCCGAGTTCCTCGATGTGGAGGATCTGCGACCACAGCGGGATGAGCAGCGACAAGGTCAGGTAGCCGTGCGCGATGGTGGTGCCGAACGGCCCGGTCTTCGCACGTTCAGCATCAACGTGGAGCCACTGGGCGTCGTGGGTGGCCCTGGCGAACAGGTCAATGTCGGTTTGCGGGATCTCCAGCCACCCGCTGCTGCCAAGATCGGTTCCGGCGAGAGCCAGGAGATCGCTGGGCTTTTTGACGGTGGTGGTCATCGGGACTCCTGTTGCGGGATCTCTGCCGGTGCGCCGGCGTTGGTGGCGCACCGGGTGCGGCGTGCCTGCTCGCGCAGTGACCGGCGCAGGAGCTTGCCGGCCGCGTTCTTCGGCACTGCGTCAGTGAATGCGAAGTACTTCGGGATCTTGTATTTGGCCAGCCGTTGGGCGAGATGGTCCCGGACCGCCGTTTCGTCCAGGTGCTGGCCAGGCCGGGTGACGATGTAGGCCATCCCGGCTTCGCCCCACCGCGTGTCCGGCACGGCGACGACGGCGCACTCGGCCACCGCGCCGAGCTCGGCGATGACCGTCTCCACCTCTGCTGGGTAGACGTTCTCACCCCCCGAGATGATTACGTCCTTGACCCGGTCGATCACGTGGGCCCAGCCGTCGTCATCGATCCGGATGACATCGCCGGTGCGGAACCAGCCGTCGAGGAAGGCTTCCGCGGTGGCGCCAGGCCGTTTCCAGTAGCCGGTGAACACGTTGGGGCCCTTGACGAGCAGTTCACCGGTTCCTGGCCCGCTGGTGATGTGGCCGTCAGGGGTACGCAAGGCTACTTCGGTGAAGAAGTGCGGTACTCCTGGCGAGGCCGGGTGGTCAAGAGCGCCGTCGGGAAGGGCCATGAGCACTCCTGGTGCGGCTTCGGTCATGCCGTAACCCTGGAGCACCTCGATTCCGCGGCCCAGCCATTGCCTGGCGACCTGCTCCCGGATGGGGGAACCGCCGTAGACGATACACCGCACGCTGGACAGGTCGCAGTCGTTCCAGGCGGGGTGCTCGCACAGCATCTGCAGCATCGTCGGTGCGAGGGGGAAGGCCGTCGCTCGTTCGCGTTCGATGCGGGCCAGGAAATCGCCGGGTTCGAATCTGGGGACGACGATTATCGTGCCGCCTGCGTAGAGGGTGGGCAGGGTGATCTGGCCGAGCCCGAGCACATGAAATAGCGGTGCCGAGCAGAGGGTGATGGTCGCGCGGGTGATGCTGATGTGAGCGAACTGGCTCAGCGTGTTCCAGGTGAGATTGCCGTGGGTGAGTATGGCGCCTTTTGGGTGGCCGGTGGTGCCGGAGGTGTAGAGGATGAGCGCCGGGTCATCGAGACCGACGTCGCCGGGGTGCGGTGGCCTGGCCTGGTGCGCGGCGATGAGATCCTCGTACCCGTCCTGGCCCGGCAAGCAGCCGGGCAGCCCCAGCACCCGGGGTGGCGTTGTGGCCAGCTCAACGGCGGCCCGGCCGGTCGCCCCGGATGGGGGGCCCAGGACCAGGACGGCCGGGGCGCTGTCGTCGAGCATGTAGGCGAGCTCGGGGGCGGTGAGGCGGGTGTTCAGCGGCACGAAGATGGCACCGAGCCGGGCTGCCGCGAACAGTGCCTCGAAGGTGGCGATGTCGTTGGGCCCCAGGTAGGCGACGCGGTCGCCTTTCGTCACGCCCAGTGCCGCGAAACCTGCGGCGAGAGCTGCTACGCGGGCGGCAAGTGCGGCGAACGATAGCTCGCGGCCGTCCTGGGCCAGTGCCACGGCATCAGGTTGCATGCGGGCGCGGCGGCGGGGCCAGGAGCCGATACCCCAGTCGGTCACCGCAACCTCAGCTTCAGGGCCGTGATCGCGTTCTCCTTGAGGATCAGCGGACGTACCGCATCTTTGATGTCGAGCTGGCCGAAGTCGGCCAGCCAGCGGTCTGGGGAAATCATGGGGAAATCGGATCCGAACAACACCTTGTGCTTGAGCAGGCTGTTCGCGTACTGCACCAGTTGTGGCGGGAAGTACTTCGGTGACCAACCGGAGAGGTCGATGTAGACGTTGGGCTTGTGGGTGGCCACGGCGAGGGCTTCGTCCTGCCAGGGGAACGATGGGTGCGCGATGATGATCGTCAGATCCGGGAAGTCGGCGGCCACGTCGTCGAGGTGCATCGGGTTGGAGTACTTCAGCCGGATTCCGCCGCCGCCGGGCACACCCGAACCGATGCCGGTCTGTCCGGAGTGGAACAGCGCCGGTACGTCCAGTTCACTGATCGCCTCATACAGCGGATAGACGGCCCGGTCGCTGGGCCAGAATGCCTGCAGACTCGGGTGGAACTTGAAGCCCCGTACGCCGTGGTCTGTGACAAGACGGCGGGCCTCCAGGACGGCGGCCTTGCCTCTCGCCGGATCGAGGCTGGCGAACGGGAGCAGGACATCGCTGTGCCGCGCGGCGGCGTCGGCGATCTGGCTGTTGCTCAGGCCCCGGTGGCCCAGCGTGGCCTCGGCATCGACGGTGAAGACCACCGCCGCCATGCGGCGCTGGCGGTAGTAACCAGCCATCTCATCAATGTCTGGCGGACCGGATCCTGCGCCGAAGTACTTGTCAGCCGCCGCGCGGAGCGGGCCCGGCAGAGAGTATTGACCGCAGCCATCGGTCTCGACGTGGGTGTGCACGTCGATCGCGGCCACAGCGTCCAGGTCGAGGGTCATGCGGGCTGTCCCGTTGTGGGGAGCTGCGGCAGGCTGATCCCATACGTTTCCTGCTGCTCGCCGACCGAGCTGCCGAATGCCTCGGCGATCGCGTCGGCCGTCCACCCCCCGTCGCGGAAGGCGCTGCGTATCTCGGTGGGATGCGACCACAGTGACAGCCGGTCTCCGCCGATGCCGATGCACTGGCCCGTGACGCCCGCGGCAGCGTCGGACGCGAGGTAGACGATCAGCCCGGCGACGTCCTCCGGCGGTCCGAAGGACGCGGCCCGGCGTACCACCGACGGGATCGGTTCACCCGCGCGGAGGGCCTGGGCGTAGGGAGCCAGAAATGGGATTGTCTCGGTCATCGCGGTGGCGGCGTTGGGGATGACCGCGTTGACCGTCACGTTCGCGCGGGCGCACTCCATCGCCCAGGTTCGGGCCATGGCCGCGATGCCCGCCTTGGCGGCGGCGTAGTTGGTTTGCCCGAAGTTGCCGCGCTGACCGGCTGGTGAGCCGGCCAGGATCACCCGGCCTCCGTGGCCGGCCGCGCGGAAATGCTTCACTGCTTCGCGTACGCAGGTGAAGGTGCCGCGAAGATGGACGTGTATCACCGCATCGAAGTCCTCGTCGGACATGTTCCAGAGCACCTTGTCGCGGAGGATGCCGGCGTTACTGACGATCGCGTCGAGGCGCCCGAACCTGCCGGTGGCCTCTCGGACGAGGGCCTGCGCTGCCGCTGTGGTGCCGACCGCCAGCGGCACGGCCACGGCCCGGCCGCCGGCTTCCTCGATCTCGGTGGCGGCCTTCTCGGCGTGGCCGGCGATCACGTCATTCACGATGACCGACGCGCCGGCGCTGGCCAGCGCCTTGGCGTAGGCCAGCCCCAGTCCCTGCCCGGCACCGGTGACGATGGCAGCCTTGCCGGCGAGCTCCATGACGATCCCTTCCAGAATCGGAGGTGTGATTGCTGTCCTGGTCAGGCGAGGCAGCGCAGTGGCTGCCCGTCGTTGAAGGTGATCATGTCGGCGAAGCACTCGCTGTCGTCGAGCGGGCAGCCTGGTGGCTGGCCGCGGAGTTCGGCGTAGGCGCGGTGCAGGTTGCCGACGATCCGCTCGGCGTCGCTGAGTTCTGCGTACCGGCCGAGGTCGGTGGCGGCCGCGGCCTGCAGGGGGGGCAGCCCCGCGCGGTGTGCCGGCAAGGCCGCGTCCTGGACGAAGGCCAGGTAGTCCGCGGTGTCGCGGAGCAGTTCCGGCCCGCCGGGTGCGCCGTGGCCCGGGATGACGATATCGGGAGCCAGGTCGCCGAGGGCCGCCAGCACGTCGAGCCAGCCGGAGATCGACCCGGACAGCGCGAACGGGGTGCCGCCGTTGAAGGCGAGGTCGCCGGCGAACAGGATCCGCTCGGCGGGCAGCCAGGCCACCACGTCGTTGGTGGTGTGCGCCGGGGTGCCGAAGTGCAGCAGCTCGATCCGGCGGGTGCCGTCGTGCAGGTCCAGGCGGCGGTCGAAGCAGACGGTGGGCAGTGCCCGGGTGATGTCCCCCCAGTCCACCGGCGTGAACAGCCCCGGCGGGGGCGGGCCGTCGTGGCGGGCGAGCAGGTCGCGGCAGCGGGTCTGGGCCACGATGACCTGCGCGCCGAGCAGGCGGTTGCCGTTGGTGTGGTCGCCGTGGTGGTGGGTGTTGACCAGGGTGGTTACCGGCTGGGGGGTGACGGTGCGGATCGCGGCGAGGTAGGCGCGGGTGCGGGCCTCGGTCGCGCAGGTGTCGATGGACAGCACCTGGTCTTCGCCGAGGATGAGGCCGGTGTTGTTGATGAACCAGCTTCCGTCGGGCTGCAGGTAGGCGAAGACGCCGGGGGCGACCTCGGTCAGGGCGGGCCGGTGACCGGTGCTCATAGCTGGCTCCATGTTGTCTCGG
>Ga0335069_10011337_pt1 | contig 12590 bp, 7 predicted proteins | sample Lox_Sample_11_FD_206714 | JGI IMG/M metagenome (GOLD analysis project Ga0335069, IMG submission 206714) | Soil microbial communities from Loxahatchee National Wildlife Refuge, Florida, United States - Lox_Sample_1.1 | ecosystem: Environmental > Terrestrial > Soil > Wetlands | place: USA: Florida... | reverse complement strand
TCATGTGGAACTACGTCGGCATCGTCCGGTCCACGTCGCGCCTGCGCCGCGCCTCGCGCCGCATCTCGCTGCTGCAGGAGGAGATCGTCGAGTACTACTGGAAGTACTTCGTCACCCGCGACCTGCTGGAGCTCCGGAACATCGCGACCGTGGCCCAGCTCATCGTGGCGTGCGCCGAGAACCGGCTCGAGAGCCGCGGGCTGCACTTCACGATCGACTACCCGGAAGCCGACCCCAAGCTGGCGCGGGACATGGTCGTCAAGAGGGGCGTCGCGCCGCATCTGCGTTAGAGTCCGCGCCGTGCCCGAGTCGCTGCGCCCGGATGAGCCGACCGACCGTCCGCTGACGCCGCTCGCAGGGGCGCTGTGGGCCGTGGCGCTGACGATGCTCGTCATGTGCGCGGTCGCGGCGACCGACGCGGCGCGGCCCGGTGCGCAGACGGACATCGTGAACCTCGCGGCGTGCCAGGTGCTCGCCACGTCGGTCGTCATCTTCGCGATGGTGCGCATGCACGCACGCGACGTGTCGCTGCGCGCGACGCTCGGGCTGCGGCCGGTGGCGCCGCTGCACGCGCTGCTCTCGGTCGCGGTGGGGGCGGGGATCTACCCGCTCATGGCCACGGTGGACGACTGGGTCCTGCGCCGCTGGCCCATCGACGATCCGCACGCGGCCGAGAGCATGCAGAAGCTGCTCACGTCCTCGCCACGCGTGGTGCTCGTCGTCGCGGCGCTCGCGATCGTGCCCATCGCGCGCGAGCTGTTCTTCCGGGGCATCCTCTACGGGGGGATCCGCGCGACGACGAACGTGCGGGCCGCGGCGATCGCGACGGCCGTGTTCTACGCGTGCTCGTACCTGGATCCGCAGCAGATGCCGACGGCGCTCGTTCTCGGGTTCGCCATGGCGTGGCTCCGCGAGCGGACGGGGACGGTGCTGGCGCCGCTCATCGCGCAGCTGGCGTACGGCGCGGTCGAGGGGATCCCGGTGCTGCGCGGGCGGGATCCGACGGCGGACGTCACGTATCCGCCGAAGTGGATCGCGGGGGGCGCGGTCATCGCGATCCTGGCGCTCGCGGCGGTGGGGGCGGGGAGGAAAGAGGAGGAGTAGGGATGGGCGTGCGAACGACGTGGGGGCTGATTGCTTCGGCGGCGCTGTCGGCGTGCGCAACCGCGACCCCGACCGGGACCGCGACCACCACCCCGACTCCGACCGCGACCTCGGCCGCGACCCCGATCCCCGAGGACCCGGTCCCGACCCTTCGGCTGCCGACCGACGTCCACCCGCTCGCCGAGTCGATCGACCTGCAGCTCAGTCCCGTGGAGGAGACGTATCCCGGCTCCGTCGACATCGACGTGAAGCTCGATGCGCCGCGCTCCACCCTTTGGCTGCACGGAAAGGGCTTCGACGTCGCGGTCGCCTCGTTGACGCCCGAGGGCGGCGCTCCCATCGCCGCCAAGTGGGCCGAGCGCCACGAGAGTGGGGTCGCGTCGCTCACCCTCGCGAGCCCCGCGCCGGCGGGGAAGGCCAGAATCCACATCCAGTTCCTCGGACACTTCGGGCGCGGCCAGCACGGGCTCTACCGCGTCGCCGAGGACAAGACCGACTACGTGTTCACCCAGTTCGAGGCCATCGCGGCGCGGCAAGCCTTCCCCTGCTTCGACGAGCCGTCCCTCAAGATCCCCTTCACCGTGTCGATCGTCGCCCCCGACGGGACGGTCGCCGTCGCGAACACGCACGAGGTCACGCGCGCGCAGGAGCGCGCCGGGTGGACCCGCTTCGGGTTCGCGCCGACGCTGCCGCTGCCTAGCTACCTCGTGGCCTTTGCGGTCGGTCCGTTCGACGTCGTGCCCGCGAGCGACGTGCCGCCCGACGGCGTTCGCACCCGCCCGCTGCCGCTCCGGGCCATCACCCCACGCGGCCGCGGCAAGGATGTGGCCTACGCGCTCGCGCACACCGGCGAGATCCTCTCGCTGCTCGAGAAGTACACCGGCATCGAGTACCCCTGGGACAAGCTCGACATCGTGGCCGTCCCGGGCAAGGGCGGCGCGATGGAGAACGCGGGGCTCGTGACCTTCGGCGAGCGGGGCGTGCTCATGGACGAGGCGACCGCGCCCGTCTCGCAGCGCCGCGGGTACGCGGGTGTCATGGCGCACGAGCTGGCGCACCAGTGGACCGGCGACCTCGTCACCATGGCGTGGTGGGACGACCTGTGGCTGAACGAAGCGTTCGCCACGTGGCTCGGCGCGAAGATCGCCCAGGCCTGGGATCCGAAGACGCACGCCGAGCTGGGGCTGGTGGGCAGAGGTCTGCGCGCGATGAGCGTCGATGCGCTCGCGAGCGCGCGGGCCATCCGACAGCCCATCGCGTCGACCAACGACATCGAGAGCGCGTTCGACAGCATCACGTACAGCAAGGGCGGCGCCGTGCTCGACATGTTCGAGCGATGGGTGGGCGTCGACGCGTGGCAGAAGGGGCTGCACGCCTATCTCGAGGCGCACCGTCTCGGCAACGCGACGGCGGACGACTTCCTGCAAGCGGAGAACGACGCGAGCGGACGCGACGTGAAGTCCGCGTTCCACACGTTCCTCGATCAGCCGGGCGTCCCCCTCGTGAGCACTCCCGGAGAGGAGTGCGAGAGCTCGAACCCGAAGCGCGGGGTGCCCCTTCACCAGAGCCGCTTCGTGCCCCTGGGCTCGAGGGTGGACCCCGGCGCAGCGTGGCAGATCCCGGTCTGCGTGCGCGCGGGCGACGACGTGCGCTGCAGCCTGCTCACCGATCGCGACGCCTTCCTGGACTTCCCTCGTGACCGCGGGTGCGCCCCCTACGTCTTCCCGAACGTGGACGGCGCCGGGTACTACCGCTTCTCGCTCGGCGCGCGCGAGCTGCAGGCGCTGCGCACGCGCGGGCTGGCGAAGCTCTCGGACCGCGAGAAGCTCGTCTACGGCGGGAGCCTGCGCGCCGCGTGGTCGGGCGGCACCGTGCCGATGAAGGACGTGATGCTCGCGGCCGAGCCGCTCGCGCGCGACCCGCTGCCGGCGATCGCCGAGGAGCCGATGGGCTACGTGGCGACGGCGCGCGACTGGTTCTGGAGCGACCCGCTGCGAACGCACGTCGAGCGCTACGGGCGCGGCCTCTACGCCGCCGCGTGGGCGCGCCTCGGGTGGGTCCCGAGGAAGGACGACGACGACGAGACGCGTCTGCTGCGCGGGTCCGTGCTCTCGTTCCTGGTGACGACCGCGCAGGATCCGGCGGTGCGTGCCGAGGCGAAGACGCGGGGGCTCGCGTACGTGAAGGACGGAGCGGTGCATCCCGAGGCGGTGGACGCGAACCTCGCGGGAGCCGCGCTCGTCGTGGTCGGAGAAGAGGCGGATCGCGCCACCTGGGACGCGCTCCGGGCGCTGCTCGGCAAGACGCAGGAGGAAGCGGTCCGCGGGCGCCTCGTGCGCGCGCTCTCGGTCGCGCGCGATCCCGCCTTGGCCGCGGCGGCGCGCGAGATGGCGCTCGACCCGTCGCTGCGCGACTCGGAGGTGCTCCAGCCGATATACGAGCAGCTCGATCGTCCCGACACGCGCGAGGCGGCGTGGGGCTGGATGAAGGAGCACTACGACGCCCTCGTCGCGCGCGTGCCACGCCATCACGGAGCCGCGCAGATCATCGGCACCGGCGACAGCTTCTGCGACGCGGACCACGCCGCGGACGTCGAGGCCTTCTTCACGCCGAGAGTCCAGGCCATGGAGGGTGGCCCCCGCGCTCTGACCGAGACGCTGGAGGCCGTGCGCCTATGCGCCGCCCGCCGCACCGCCAGCGAAGCGAGCGCCCGCGACTTCTTCCGATCGAGATGAGTTAGCTCCCGCTGGAGCTGAAGAGCGGCTCGACGAGCGCGAAGCGCACGTTCGCTGCGAGCCGATACCGGGTGCGGCCGTACTCGCCGGCGTCGCGCACGCGCTCGATGGCGGTCGCGTCGCCGAGCAGGTCGCGCACGCGCGAGATGAGCACGCGGACGCGGTGCTCGGCGTCGGCGCTCTCGGGGCCGGGGCCGCCGGCGGCGCGGAGGATCTCGTCGGCGCTCAGGCCCTCCTTCGCGCGACGCAGGAGCTGCACCACGAGGGGCTCGAGGGCGCGACGGCGCTCGAGGGACACCTCGCGGTCGTGCACGCGGAGGTTGTGCGCCAGGGTGTCGACCACCAGCGTCGCCCCCTCGGTCGCGCGCGTCATGTCTGCCAGCGGCACGCGCGTCACGCCCTGCGGCGTCGTCACGTAGATGAGCGTCTCGCCCTCGGTCGGCTCGGGCATCGCGTCGAGGTCCTCGCTCGACGGCGGGATGCTGATGCGCTGCACCGATTGCCGCACGCTCGGGGGAGGAGCCATCGACGCGGCCGATGCGACCGCCGCCGCCGCGGCACCCGTCGCGTTGGCGAGCGCGAACATCCGCTCGGCGTAACGCACGACGCGGCTGTCGCCGCTCTTGAGCGCGGCCTGCCATAGGGCCATCGACGATTGCCGATCCGGGAAGACCCACCCGTGCTTCTCGCCCGACAGTGCCGCGCGCTCGACCGCCACCCGCGCTCCCGTCTCGTCCCCGAGCGCCAGCGCGCACCGGCCGACCACGAGGTTCAGCGATCCGGTGACGAAGGCTTCCGGCAGCTTCTCGGCATGCGTCGCCGCGTGGTCCAGCGCTTCGCGCGTCTGCCCGCACGACTCGAGCGTCCGCGCGCGCGTCGCCACGAGGTCCTGCTCGTCGATCGCGTCGACCACCGCGAGGTCCGCGCGAAGCTTCTCGGCCTTGTTGAGCCACTGCCGCGCCGCCTGCGCCCGCCCCAGCATCGCGAGCGCCCACGTCCGGTGCTCGGCCAGCTGGTAGCGCAGCATCGGGTGGTCGATCTCCCCGAGCACCACGAGCGCCTCGTCGATCGCGTGGAGCGCCGCGAGCGGCCGGTCGGCGGCAATCTCGACGATCGCGAGCACGTCGTGCGCGTCCGCGTGGCGCCAGCCGGCGGCCATCTCGCGCGCGATGCCGATGGCGGTCGTCGCGTGCAGGCGCCCCTCGTCGAAGCGTCCGATGCTGCCGAGGGCGATCGCGAGGTTGCCGTGCGCGCTCATCGCGGCCGTGCCGCGCGCCGGAGCCCGCGCGAGCGCAGCCGCATAGTGCTTCGCCGCCGTTCGCGGATCGGCCAGGCGCATCGCGAGGTGCCCGAGGGTCATCGCGACGGGCGCGCGCCACGCGCCGTCCTCGAGCCGCTCGGCGACGTGCTCGGCCAGCCGCAGCGCGTTCGACGCGTTGGCGACGCGATTGAGCTTCAGCTCGAGCTGCGCCTGCGTCAGGTGCATGTCGAGCTGCTCGCGCAGCCCCGTGCCCTTGGGCGCGGCGGCCAGGGCGCGCGACGCGAGACGAAGCTCCGCCTCGGCGTGATCCCCGCGCCCATCGATGGTCGCCAGGATCGCCCGCTCGATGGCGAGGCGCGCCGCGTCGAGGGGATTCCACGACGCCGGCGAGCTCGGGAGGGACGACGCGAGGTCACGCGCCCGGTCGACGCGGCCCGTCTCGCGGTACGCTCGCAGCAGTCGCACGGCGAGAGATGCGTCGGTGCGTGTGCGGCCCGCGAGCACTCCCTCGATCCAGCTCGCGATGAAGGGCGCCTCGTCGGCCGCCGCGAGCCGGTCGAGGAGCTGCGCGCTCGCGGCGATCGAGATACCGTCCGCGCCGGGCAGCCCCGAAGGAGGCGGCACCGAGCGGCGCGAATCCGGCGGAAGCGCTCCCGTCGAGCCGGGAGGCGGCGGCGGGACGCTCGCCCGCGGAGGCGGCGGCACCGACGCCGGAGGCGGCACACTGGGACGCAGCCCTATGCTCGAGGGGGAACGAGACGGAGGAATCCCGTTGCCTCGCGGGGTGGAATCCGGTGCGAGGGTGGGGGGCGGTACGAACGCCCGGCGCGCCATCCCCCTAAGGATAGCTCAAAAGTAGGTTGCACGTCTCGTTTGCGCCCCGATTCCGTCTCCGGGGGCATGGTGCCCCGATTCCGTCTCGGGGGGCGGGGCCCCACACCGTCACAGACAATTGTGTACAATTCGTGCCGGCGGGGAAGCAGTAGCAGCAGTGGAGGCTTGGCATGCACTGGGTATCTTGGTCGACGTGTGGATTCTTGGTTCTGGGGCTCCTGGTCGTCGCCCCGAGCTGCGGTAGCTCCTCGAAGAACTCCGGCTTCGGCAGCGACGACGGGGGCGGCAGCGGCAGCGGGGGAGGCGGGGGCTCGGGCAGTAGCAGTGGCTTCCAGCAGTTCGGCGACGCGTCCGGGGACGGCTCGGCCTGCGGGCCCCACTGCTCGAGCGACCTGCACAGCGTCATCGACTGCAACGGCAACGTCATCACGATGTGCCCCGCCAACCAGGGCTGCTCGGGTAACACCTGCGTCGACGCCTGCCAGAGCGCCAGCGACAACAAGAGCACCATCGGCTGCGAGTACTACGCCGTGGACCCGGACATCATCGCCGAGGGCGACGGCGGCTGCTTCGCCATGTTCATCGCCAACACGTGGACCTCGCCGGTCAACGTCACTGCCGACTGGAACGGGCAGACGATCAACGTCGGCTCTTCCGCCTATGTGCCCTCGGGCACGGGGCAGAGCATCACGTACACGCCGCTCGGCGGCGGTGCCATCCAGCCGGGCCAGGTAGCGATCCTCTTCCTCGACTACTGGAACAGCGGTACGCCCGCGGAAGCGCCGTACCTCAGCTTCGCATGTCCCCAGGGGCTCAACGCCGGCATCACCGTGGACGGCGCGGTGCACGGGACGGCCATCGGCCACGCATTTCACGTGAAGACCGATCGCCCCGTCGTCGCGTACGACATCTTCCCGTACGGCGGCGGCCAGAGCGCGGCCACGAGTGCGACCTTGCTCGTCCCGACGAGCGCCTGGGACGTCAACTACATCGCGGTCAACGCCTATCAGAAGGACCAGCTCGTCCCGGCGGCGCAGCCTTTCCTCGAGGTCGTCGCCTCGCAGGCGAACACCACCGTGAGCATCAGCCCGACCGCAGCCATTGTCGCCGGCACGGGCGTCGCCGCGACGCCGCAAGGCATGACGGGCAAGTACACGCTCGCCGCTCCCGGGGACTACGTGCAGTTCACGCAGGACGCGGAGCTCACGGGTAGCCCGATCCTCGCCGACAAGCCGGTCGGCGTTTGGGGCGGCGCAACGTGCCTCAACATCGATCCGGGTATCGCTGCGTGCGACAGCGCCCACCAGCAGCTCTTCCCGGTCAAGACGCTCGGGAACGAGTACGTCGCCGTGCGTTACCCGGACCGGTTCACGGGGATGGCCGAGAGCACGCCCTGGCGCTTCGTCGGGGCCGTAACCGGCACGACGCTCACCTACGAGCCGGCGACCCCGGCCGGTGCGCCCACGTCGCTCAACGTCGGGCAGGTCGCCACCTTCAAGTCGATCGCGCCCTTTGTCGTGCGCAGCCAAGATGCCCAGCATCCCTTCTACGTGTCCGCCCACATGACGGGCGGCTGCACCGTCACCGATTGCTCCAGCCCAAACGCAGACGGGCGGGGCGACCCGGAATTCGTGAACATCATCCCGCCCCCCGAGTTTCTGAGCTCTTACGTGTTCTTCACCGACCCGACGTATCCGGAGACACACCTCGTGGTGACGCGGACGAAGGGCCCCAACGGCTTCGCGGACGTGAGCCTCGACTGCATGGGCAACCTGACCGGTTGGCTGCCCGTCGGCAGCGCCGGCCAGTACGAGTACGCGCAGATCGCCATCTCGTCAGGCAACTTCCAGGGACAAAACGGATGCGACAATGGGCGGCATGAGATCAAGAGCACTCTGCCCTTCGGCATGACCGTGTGGGGCTGGGGTTCGGCGGCTACCGGGGCGCTGGACCCGAACTCGGGCATGCTCCTCAGCGGCGTGTACTCCCAGTTCGTGAGCTACGCGTACCCGGCGGGCGCCAGCGTCCAGCCGATCAACACAGTCATCGTCCCGCCCGGCGCACAGTGAGGCTGACGCGGGGGGACTTTCTTCCTGGGCGGGCGCTCGGCTAGGCTGCGCGCGCCTTCATGCAGACCGTTGCGTCGCCCCCGGCGTCGCCAGCTTCAGTCGTCTCGGACGAGCTGGCCGTCGCCCTCTACGAGCACATGGTGCTGTCGCGAGCGCTCGACGAGTGCCTGGTTGCGCTGGTGCACGAGGGGGCCATCTCGCAGCACTCGAGCGGGGTAGGGGAAGAGGGGGCGATCGTCGGGGCGGTCGCGGCGATGAAGGACGAGGACTGGGTGTTCCCGGGGTCGCGCGAGTTCGCGGCGGCGCTGTGGCGGGGGATGCCGCTCGTCGCGTACGCGCACCACGTCTTCGGGACGGTGGGGGACTCCGGCAAGGGGCGCAACGCGCCGGACCCGCCGTTCTGGAAGGCGGCGCGCGTGGCGAGCGTCTCGCCGCTCGTGGGGACGCACATCCCGCATGCGGTGGGGGCGGCGTGGGCGGCGCGCATCGCCAAGCGCGACGCGGCGGCGCTCGTCTTCTTCGGTGAGGGCGCCACGAGCAGCGGGGACTTCCACACGGGGCTCAACTTCGCGGGCGTCACCCGCGCGCCCGTCGTGGCCCTCTGCCGCAACAACGGGTGGGCCACGAGCACGCCGGCATCGGGTCAGACGGCGAGCGCCGGGTTCGCGGTGAAGGCGCTCGCGTACGGACTGCGAGGCGTGCGTGTCGACGGCGCCGACGTGATCGCCGTGCTCGGTGCGGTGCGCGAGGCGCGCGCGCGTGCAGGGGCGGGGGAGGGCGGCACGCTGATCGAGGCGGTCATCCCGGGCGTCGACCGCGCGGATCCCGTCGCGCGCATGCGCAAGCACCTCGAGTCGCACGGAGCGTGGGACGCGGACCGCGAGCAGCGGCTCGTGACCGAGGTCCGCGCCGACGTGGAGCGGGCGATCGCCGACGCGCGCGCCGCCGCCGCGCCGCCGCGCGAGAGCATCTTCGAGGACGTGTACGCGGATCTCCCCTGGCACCTGAAGGAGCAGAGCGGACGCCGATGACGCAGATGAACATGGTCCAGGCCATCAACGACGGGCTGCGCCACGAGATGCGGCGCGACGGGCGCGTCGTCGTGCTCGGCGAGGACGTCGGCAAGGTGGGCGGCGTCTTCCGGGTGACGCAGGGCCTGTGGGACGAGTTCGGGGACGACCGCGTCGTGGACACGCCACTCTCCGAGGGCGGCATCATCGGCACGGCCATCGGGATGGCACTCTTCGGTTTGCTCCCGGTGCCCGAGATCCAGTTCGCCGACTTCATCTTCCCGGCCTACGACCAGATCGTCAGCGAGCTGGCGAAGCTGCGCTGGCGCTCGGGCGGCGAGTACCCCGCGAAGATGGTCGTGCGCACGCCGGTGGGCGGCGGCATCCGAGGGGGCCTCTATCACTCGCAGTCGCCCGAGTCGCTCTTCATCCACGTCGCGGGACTCAAGGTGGTTTGCCCGAGCAACCCGCACGACGCGAAGGGGCTGCTCCTCGCGTCGATCCGCGACCCGGATCCGGTGCTCTTCTTCGAGCCGAAGCGCATCTATCGCGCCGCCAAGGGCGAGGTGCCCGAGGGCGACTACATGGTGCCCATCGGCAAGGCGGCCGTCGTGCGCGAGGGCAGCGACGTCACGGTGCTGGCGTGGGGCGCGATGCTCTACGAGGCCGTCGCCGCCGCCGACGAGGCGAAGAAGCAGGGCATCGCGTGCGAGATCGTCGACCTTCGCACGCTCTGGCCGGTGGACGTCGAGACGATCGTCGCCAGCGTCCAGAAGACCGGGCGCCTGGTGGTGGTGCACGAGGCGCCGCGCACGTGCGGATTCGGTGCCGAGCTCGTGTCGCTCGTGACCGAGCGCGCGTTCGACCGGCTGGAGGCGCCGCCCGTGCGCGTCTGCGGGTTCGACACGCCCTTCCCCTACACGCTGGAAATGGACTACCTGCCGCTCGCGCACCGGATTCTGCCGGCGGTCGTCGAGACGGTGCGCTACTAGGAGAGGCGACATGGCGCGCTGGGAATTCAAGCTTCCGGACATCGGCGAGGGCGTCACCGAGGGCGAGATCGTCTCGTGGCTGGTCAAGCCGGGCGATCTGGTGAAGGAAGACCAGCCGATGATCGAGGTCATGACCGACAAGGCGACCGTGACGATCACGGCGCCCAAGAGCGGCGTGGTCGTCGAGACGCGAGGCAAGGTCGGCGAGATCGTCGCAGTGCACTCGGTGCTCGTCGTGTTCGAGCTGGAGGGAGCCGGGGCAGCGGCCGCCGCAGCGCCGGCGAAGAACGGGAGCAACGGGCACGGCGCGAAGAAGGACGAGGGGCCGACGGCGACCGCCGTGGGCGACATCAAGGAGACGCTCCCGGGCATGTCGGCGGCGGCGGGTCCGTCGGGCGCCGGCGCCGGCGCGGTGCAGGGCTATTACAACGAGAAGCCGCGGGCGACCCCGGCGACGCGCAAGCTCGCGCGCGACATGAACGTGGACCTGCGGCAGGTGCAGGGGACCGGTCCCCAGGGGCGCGTGACCAAGCGCGACGTCGAGTCCTTCAAGGGCCCGACCACGACCACGACCACGACCCGGACCCCGATCGCGATCCAGGCCCCGACCCCGACCGCGCCGGTGCAGATTGCCCGCGGGCCCCTCGAGGAGCGAATCCCCTTCGCCGGCGTGCGCCGCAAGATCGCGCAGAAGATGGCGCAGTCGAAGCACACGGCGGCGCACTTCACCTTCGTCGAGGAGTGCGACGTCACGAAGCTCAAGGCGCTGCGCGCGAGCCTGAAGGCGCCGGCCGAGGCTCAGGGGGTGAAGCTCAGCTTCCTCCCGTTCATCGTGAAGGCCGTGACGGCGTCGCTCAAGAAGCACCCGATGCTCAACACGGCGCTCGACGAGACGACCAACGAGCTCGTCTTCCGCAAGTACTTCCACATCGGCATCGCCACGGCGACCGAGGCGGGCCTCATCGTCCCCGTCATCAAGGACGCCGACCGCAAGAGCATCGTCGAGATCGCGCGCGACATCGAGTGGCTCTCGTCCGACGCGCGCACGGGCAAGGCGAAGCTCGAGGACCTGCAGGGGTCGACCTTCACGATCACCTCGCTCGGCACCCAGGGCGGCCTCTTCGCGACGCCCATCATCAACTTCCCCGAGGTCGCGATTCTCGGCGTGCACCAGATGAAGCAGAAGCCGGTGGTGCGCGACGGCCAGATTGCGATCGGCGACGTGATGCTCCTGTCGCTCTCGTTCGACCACCGCATCGTCGACGGCCACGTCGGCGCCGCCTTCGCCTACGAGATCATCGGCTACCTGGAGTCGCCCGAGCGCCTCCTGCTCGAGATGGCCTGAGCAGCGACTGCGTCACTGGCAGGTGTCCTCGGCATCCGGGGCGCCGCCCTCCGGATAGCAGAGCGAATCCTTCGTCAATGTTCCCGTGATGGGACCCAGCAGGGCGGGGTCCGCCGTGAAGCCCATGCCCATGGAAAGGGCGTCACACGTTCCTCCCATCAGGTCCTGGGTCGGATCCGTCATGATGTCGGCGTACTTGCAGACCTCCGACTTCACGAACTGGTAGGCCATGGATCCGGGGCACACCGTGCTGCCCTGCACGGTCAGCGCCTGAATCGCGAAGAGCAAGTCGCCGACGTGCCAGCGGCCGACGATCTGCCCGCCGCGGAGGACATACTTCCCGCTGCCCACGGACATGATGTCGCCCGTGATGCGGCCGGCCGAGAGGTTGATGTCGAAAGATCCCGTCCCCGACGCACCCAGGGTGAGCGGGAAGTCCACCTTCATCACGAGCGTGCCGCCCGACACGTACGCGTTCGAGTCGAAGTGATTCGGAATCGGTACGCCCGAGTCGTTGAGGGCAAATGCGCCGTTGATGGTCCAGACATCGCCGCCGTTCCAGCTCGCGCCCGCGTCGCCCGTCACGCCCGTGGATGCGTAGAGCGAGACCGAAACCGAGGTGTCGTTCGGCGTGCCGTTGTAGTGCTGCACCTGGAGGAGCACCGAGTACGCGCCGCTCGCCAGGTTGTCGTTCACGGCGTTGACGTTGAACGCGTTGGAATCGACGAGGGCGAGCGACTGCAGCAGGAGGCCCGCCGAGTCGTCCCGACCCTCGCTCGTGTCGCAATGGGTAGCGCTCGGCTGGGCGGGCTTGCACGACTCGGGACCGCCGTCGCAGCAGGTGTAGACACCGTCGAGGTCGTAACCGAGGCCGGTCACACCCGCGTCGCCGATACCCGCATTGAGCGTGTGCAGGGCGACGATGAACGTCTGGTCGCTCGCGTCGGACGGATCATCCATGCTCGGAGCGGGTGGCGGGAACACCTCGGGGCACACGGGAGGCGCGGCCTCGGCCTCCCTCGCATCCGGGGCTCCCGCTTCCTGCGCGTCCGGCGTACCCCCGGAGTCCGACGACGCCGGGAGGAGCAGCGACGAGTCGTACACCGAGCACGCGACGGCGATTCCGGCGATTGCGACGGACAGCCCACCGAACAGGGCGGCGGCTCCCCTGAAGCCAAGCACGCGTCGAAGTGTATCGCAGGTTGACGGATGGCGCGCGTCCCGGCAGGCTTTGATCGAT
>Ga0335069_10011336_pt1 | contig 12591 bp, 10 predicted proteins | sample Lox_Sample_11_FD_206714 | JGI IMG/M metagenome (GOLD analysis project Ga0335069, IMG submission 206714) | Soil microbial communities from Loxahatchee National Wildlife Refuge, Florida, United States - Lox_Sample_1.1 | ecosystem: Environmental > Terrestrial > Soil > Wetlands | place: USA... | reverse complement strand
GCGCATGGGCCCGTCATTCACCCCGCCCGCTCCACATGGTAGTAGAACGGCGGCCCTTTTTCCTGGGCCAGATTCCGCACGGTACGCAGAAAAGTTCGTGCTGCATAGCTCAGAGTGGCCTGGCGACGATGGACCAGCCGCAGAACTCGCTTCATCTCGAGCTCGTCCACATTGACCCGCACCAGGTCGCCGGTTTCGAGTTCGCGCGCCACGGTAAGGTGAGGCACGAGAGCCACGCCATTGCCCATGGCCACAAAGCGCTTGATGGCCTCGATGGTGGGCAGCTCGATGCCCATGTTGAGGGGTGTCCGGTAGCGCTGAAAGGCCTCAATGACCTTGCGCCGGAGGGGGGAGGCTACGTGGTGCGCGATGAAGTCCTGACGGCCGAGGTCGTTGATGGACACTCGACCGGCCCCGGCCAGCGGGTGGCTGGGGCTGGCAATCAGGGCCAGGCTGTCGCCGTAGACGGCGATGGACCGGAACTGTGCCGGGTCGGGCCGGTAAGAGATAACGCCGATCTCGAAGGTGCGCAGGTTCAGTTCGTCCGGAATGCGGCTGGCCAGCACGCGGTGCACAGTCACGTTCACGTGGGGAAACTCGCGGCGGAAGACGTCGATGGCCGGCAGCAGATACATGCATGTGTACTCGTTGGCGGCGATCTGGAGCTGACCACGCTCCAGGCTCTTGAGCTCACCGATCGCGCTCGCGGCCTCGCGGCGCAGGGCCAACAGGCGCATGGCGTAGTCGCGCAGCAACACGCCTGCGGCGGTCAGCGAGCCATCGCGCGCGGTGCGGTCAAACAGCGTTTCGCCTACCGACTCCTCGAGCTTGCGGATGACCTGGCTGACGGCCGGCTGTGTGCGGTGCAGCCGCAGCGCGGCGCGGGAAAAGCTGCGCTCCTCGGCAACGGCAAGAAAGGTTTCAAGCTGGCCCAGTTCCATTCCATCCTCCAGCTGCTTGGCTATAAATAATTGTAATCGACTACCCAAAAAGAATAACTTTGCGTTATATACCGCCCCTGCGAGACACTGTTACTTGCGAACACAGGCTTTCCCCTGGCAGGCAAAAAGATGAGTACAGATCACGTAACTATTTTTGACACCACACTGCGCGACGGCGAGCAGTCGCCGGGCTGCAGCATGACTACGCAAGAAAAACTGACTATGGCCCACGCGCTCGAAGACCTGGGCGTGGACATTATCGAGGCTGGTTTCGCAATGGCCTCCGAAGGCGATTTCGCGGCCATCTCCACCATCACACAGGCCATCCGCAAGCCGCGCATCGCGTCGCTGGCACGCGCCAAGACCGAAGACATCGAGATGGCCGCCCGTGCGATCCAGTTTGCTGACCGGGCGCGCATTCACGTCTTCCTGGCAGCGAGCGATCTGCACCTTGAATACAAGCTCAAGATCAGCCGCCAACAGGCGCTGGACCAGACGGGCGAGTCGGTGCGGCTGGCTCGCTCGCTGGCGGATGACGTGGAGTTCTCGCCTGAAGACGCGACGCGCTCCGACCGCGACTTCCTGGTCGAGATGGTGCGCATCGCGGTGGAAGCGGGCGCGACGACGATCAACATGCCGGACACGGTGGGCTACACCACGCCCGAGGAATACGGCGCGATGTTCCGCGAAGTGCGCGAGCGCATTCCCGCCATTGATGAGAAGAGAGTCATTCTCTCTTCGCATTGCCACGATGACCTGGGCCTCGCGGTTGCCAACTCGCTGGCCGCGATTTCGGCAGGCGCGCGGCAGGTGGAGTGCACCATCAACGGCATTGGCGAGCGCGCGGGCAATGCGGCGCTCGAAGAGATTGCAGCGGCTCTCTACGTGCGCGGCGATCGCTACGGCGTTTCGACCGACATCAAACTTGACAAGCTTTATCCAACGAGCGAGGTGCTGGGCCAGATCATCACCTTCAAGCCCTCGCCGAACAAGGCGATCGTCGGCGCAAATGCCTTTGCACACGAGTCGGGCATTCACCAGCACGGCATGCTGGCCAACCCTCTTTGCTACGAGATTATGACGCCGGCACTGGTGGGCGTGAGCCGCACGCACCTGGTGCTGGGCAAACACTCCGGACGCGCGGCGCTGCGGCATCGGCTGGAACAACTGGGCTTTACGCTCACGCGCGAAGAGCTGCAGCAGACCTATTACCGCTTTGTGGCGCTGGCCGATCGCAAGAAAAACATCTACGACCAGGACCTGGTGGGGCTGCTGCCGGACGCGATTCGCGAGCGGCGCAGCGAGCCGGTGTCTGAACTCGACTAAACCTTAATCGATCACTCACTACGAACTCTGGGAACGGGAATGAAGCTGAAGATTCTGGTAACTGCGGGCGATGGAATTGGCCCCGAAGTGACGGCCGAAGCAGTGGCCCTGCTGAAAGAGACTGCCGCTGCGGGCGGGCACGAATTTACGTTCACCGAGCGGCGCATTGGCGGCGTGGCGATTGTGGCTGATGGCACTCCGCTGCCCGAGGACACGTTGAAGGAAGCACTCGACTCCGACGCGGTTCTGCTGGGTGCGGTGGGCGGCAACGAGTTCAATTCCCTGCCCCCGGACAAGCGTCCCGAAGCGGGCCTCTTGAAGATTCGTGCCGAGTTGGGCGGCTTTGCGAATCTGCGTCCCGCGTTTGCGTTCAAAGAGCTTGCGGTGAACAGTCCGCTGCGTCCGGAAGTGATCGACGGCGCCGACATTCTGTGCGTGCGCGAACTGCTGGGAGGGCTCTACTTCGGCCAGCCGCGCGCGTGGGACAAGGCCAAGGGCGAGGCGTGGAACACCATGCGCTACACGGACGCCGAAGTGACCCGCGTGGCGCGCATCGCCTTCCAGCTTGCGCAGAAGCGCCGCAAGAAACTGACTAGCGTGGACAAAGCTAATGTGCTCGAAGTCTCGCAGCTTTGGCGCGCGGCAGTGGTCGAAGTGGCGAAGGAATTTCCCGACGTGGCGCTCGAGCACCAGTATGTGGACGCAATGGCCATGCACCTGATGACGCGTCCGCGCGACTTTGACGTGGTGCTGACGGAGAACCTTTTCGGCGACATTCTTTCGGATGAGTCGGGCGTGATCACCGGCTCGCTGGGCATGCTGCCTTCGGCGACCATCGGCGGCAAGGTCAACCTGTACGAGCCGGTGCACGGCTCGGCGCCGGACATCGCGGGCAAGGGGCTTGCGAATCCGTTGGGCGCGATCCTGACCGGCGCGCTGATTCTGCGCCACTCGGCCGGACTGGAGGCGGAGGCCGCGGTCATCGAAGCCGGTGTGCGCAAGGTGCTGGAGCAGGGCTTCCGCACGCCCGATCTGGCACGCGGTAACACGAAGGACTTCACCGTGCTCTCGACGAGGGAGATGGGCGCGAAGGTCCGTGAAACGGTCAAAACTCTGCTCGTCAACGCATAGCAAGAACAGACTCCGAGGGTTTATTGATGAGTTCCGTACCCAAGACATTATTTGAGAAGGTGTGGGAACAGCACGTGGTGGTGGAGCCGAAGGGCGAGCCCACCGTGCTCTACATCGACTTGCAGTTGCTGCATGAAGTTACCTCGCCGCAGGCCTTCGAAGGGCTGCGGCTGGCGGGCCGCGCGGTACGTCGCCCCGACCGCTCCATCGCTACGGTGGATCACAACGTGCCCACCACGCTCGAGGGCCGGCTGAACATCGTTGACCAGATCGCCGCCAAGCAAATTGCGACGCTGCGCAAGAACTGCGCGGACTTCGGCATCGAGCTCTACGATGTGGACTCGCGCGACCAGGGTATTGTGCACGTGATCGGGCCGGAGCTTGGCATCACCAAGCCGGGCATGACGATTGTGTGCGGCGACTCGCACACATCCACGCACGGCGCATTCGGCGCACTGGCCTTCGGCATCGGCACCAGCGAAGTGGAGCACGTGTTGGCGACGCAGACGCTGCCGCAGTCGAAGCCCACCACGTTCCGCATTTCTGTCGAAGGCGAACTGCCGCAGGGCGTAACTGCGAAGGACATCATCCTGGCAATCATTGGCAAGATCGGCACCGACGGTGCTACGGGCTGCGTGATCGAGTACGCAGGCTCGGCCATCCGCTCGCTCTCGATGGAAGGCCGCATGACGATCTGCAACATGAGCATCGAGGCTGGCGCGCGCGCAGGCATGATTGCTCCGGACGAGACGACCTTCTCGTATCTGAAGGGCCGCCGCTTCAGCCCCAAGGGTGCTGACTGGGATCGCGCCGTGGCGGAGTGGAGCAAGCTGCCCACCGACGAGGGCGCGAAGTTCGACCGCGAGCTGACTATCGACGCGACGACGCTGGTTCCCTATGTGAGTTGGGGCACGAGCCCCGGCATGGTGGCTCCGGTGACTGACGCTATACCCGATCCGGCCAAGGCTGCAAACGAACTCGATCGCAAGTCGTTCGAGCGCGCGCTGGAGTACATGGACCTGAAGGCAGGGACGCCGCTGTCCGAGATCGCGATTGACCGCGTGTTTATCGGTTCCTGCACCAACGGACGCATTGAAGACCTGCGCGCGGCGGCGCGAATTGCCGCGGGGCAAAAGGTGTCATCGCATGTGAGCGCGATGGTGGTGCCGGGTTCGCAGGCGGTGAAGGCGCAGGCTGAGAAGGAAGGCCTGGACCGCATCTTCAAGGACGCCGGATTTGACTGGCGCGAGCCGGGCTGCTCGATGTGCCTCGGCATGAACCCGGACATTCTTTCGCCGGGCGAACGCTGCGCCTCGACCAGCAATCGCAACTTCGAAGGCCGGCAGGGACGCGGCGGACGCACGCACCTGGTTAGCCCCGAGATGGCCGCGGCAGCCGCAATTGCCGGGCACTTTGTCGATATCCGCAACTGGCCCATTTCCGAAGATGCCCGCGTGGAGGTCTCAGCCTAATGGAACCGTTTCGTACTCTGACATCGCTGGCCGCTCCGCTCGACCGCACCAACGTCGACACAGACCAGATCATTCCCAAGCAGTTTTTGAAGCGCATTGAGCGCACCGGCTACGGCGACTTTCTGTTCTTCGACTGGCGGCAGACGCCCGACGGCATGCCCGTGCCCGAATTCGTGCTGAACGACGCGCGCTACAAGGACGCGAAGATCCTGATCGCGGGCAAGAACTTCGGCTGCGGGTCGAGCCGCGAACACGCCGCGTGGGCGTTAAGTGACTTCGGCTTCCGCTGCGTGATTGCACCGACCTTTGCCGACATCTTCTTCTCGAACGCGGGCAAGAACGGCATTGTGCTGGTGCGGCTGAGCGAAGAACTGGTGGATGAACTGCTCAAGAAGGCGGAGACCAAGCCCGGCTACCAACTCACCGTTTCGCTCGAAGAGCAGACGGTTACGGATGATGAGGGCTTCAAGGCGTCGTTCGAGATCGATCCCTTCCGCAAGTTCTGCCTGATCGAAGGGCTCGACGATATCGGCCTGACACTGCGCCACGCCGCTGCGCTCGACGCATTCGAGAAACAGCACGACGAAGCGGGCTGGCTGAAGGCGAAGAACTAGCCGTAGCACGCAGGACTGGAAAACGCGCAGGCAACCGAGCAATCCCCAGCGGCCACAACGCAAAGGAGAACCTGATGGGAAGCAACGCACAGCAGCAGGCATCGAATGCACACCTGACTACGCCCACGCGCCTGACCGGCGCAGAGATTGTGTGGGCCACGCTGGTCGGCGAGGGTGTTACGGACGTCTTCGGCTACCCGGGCGGAGCGATCCTGCCGGTGTATGACGCGCTGCGCAAGTTTCCCATCCACCACACGCTCGTGCGCCACGAACAGGGCGCCGCGCACATGGCCGACGGCTATGCGCGCGCTTCAGGCAAGGTGGGCGTAGCGATTGCCACGAGCGGACCGGGCGCGACCAACCTTGTGACCGGCATTGCCACAGCGATGCTGGACTCGATTCCGATGGTATGCATCACAGGCAATGTGTCGAGCAAGGTGCTTGGCACCGACGCGTTCCAGGAAGTGGACATCACGGGCATCACGCTGCCGGTGACCAAGCATAACTTCCTCGTCAACCGCGCGGAAGACATTGCTCCGGTCATCCGGCATGCATTCCAGATTGCGCGCAGCGGACGGCCAGGACCGGTGCTCGTGGACATTACCAAGGACGCACAGCAGGCAACGGCTATCTTCGATTTTGACGCGGCCAAGCCGCGCACCTACAGGCCGCACCCCATGCTGCACGTGGACGACGAGGGACTGAACAAAGCTGCCGAACTCATTCGAAGCGCGAAGCGACCGATCATTCTGGCCGGGCACGGCGTCTCCGAGTCCGAAGCAATGGAGCAGGTGCGCACGCTGGCTGAGCGCACGCAGACGCCGGTGGCACTCACGTTGTTGGGCCTGGGCGTCTTCCCTGCTTCGCATCCGCTGAACCTGGGCATGATGGGCATGCATGGCGAGGCGTGGGTGAACCATGCGATTCAGGAAGCCGATCTGTTGATCGCCTGCGGCATGCGCTTTGACGATCGCGTGACCGGCACGCTCTCTAGCTACGCACAGAAGGCGAAGAAGATTCACATCGAGATTGACCCGGCAGAGATCAACAAGAACGTGAAGGTGGACGTGGCGCTGATCGGCGATCTGCGCCAGGTGCTGGAAGAACTGCTGCCGCGCATCCCGGGGCGCGAAGGCAGCGCGTGGCTCAAGACAATCGATGCCAGCAAGGGCTCCTCGGCCGTGCGCGACATCAAGAATCTGCCCGACTCCGGCCATCTGTACGCGGCGCACGTGGTGCATGACCTGTGGCGGCTGACCGGCGGCGACGCCATCGTAGTAACGGACGTGGGTCAGCACCAGATGTGGGAGGCACAGTACTTCCACCATGAGAAGCCGCGCACGCTTGTCACTTCGGGCGGTCTGGGGACCATGGGCTTCGCACTGCCTGCGGCCATCGGCGCCAAGTTTGCATGCCCTGACAAGGAAGTGTGGGTGGTGGTGGGCGACGGCGGCTTCCAGATGACGGCGGCCGAGTTGTCGACCATCGTGCAGGAAGACATCAAGATCAACATCGCCGTCATCAACAACGGCTACCTGGGCATGGTGCGCCAGTGGCAGGAGTTCTTCTATGACCGCAACTACGAGTCGACGCCGCTGGTGAGTCCGGACTTTGTGAAACTGGCAGATGCGCACGGCATTGCGGGCCGTGCGGTGCGCACGCGTGCCGAGGTGGAGAGTGCAGTAAACGAGGCACGCAGCGCGAAGGACGCGTTCCTGCTGAACTTTTTGGTGGAGAAGGAAGACGCGGTGTACCCGATGATTCCGGCCGGCTCCGCGCTGCACGAGATGATTCGCCGCCCCGGCAAGGATCCGCTTGTAGAACGACCGGACGACAACTAGAGCAAGCCTGGAGTACGACACGTCATGATGCACACATTTGTTGCTTATGTTGAGGACCTGCCCGGCGTGCTCACGCGCGTGGCATCGCTGTTCCGCCGTTTAAACATCAATATCCACTCGCTCACCGTGGGCCGCAGCGAGCGGGCAGGCCTTTCGCGGATGACCGTGGTCTGCGAGGCATCGGCCGAGGCGGGCAATCGCATCCGTGCCAGCCTGTTTAAGCTGGAAAACGTGGTCGATGTGGACGACATTGCACAAGCGCCCAGTGTGACGCGCGAGCTGGCACTGATCAAAGTCGCCGCCACCAAGAACACCCGCTCGACGGTGTTCGAACTGGCAGAGGTCTTCCGCGCGCGCATCGTGGATCTGACCGCCGAATCACTGATGATCGAGATGACCGGCGTGGAGAGCAAGATTGAAGGACTCATCCAGGTACTCAACGAGGGCGACAACCCGATCCTGGAGATTTGCCGCAGCGGCAAGATGACCATGCGCCGCGGCCACCACACCAGCAGCGTGCTGCGCGCCATGGGCGCCGGCGAAGACGACGATGCCGCGGAGCAGGAATCCGCGGACGTGACGCCGGATGGCGCCGCCGTCGAACCGGAATAGCCTTTCTCATTTACCTCCGAACTCCAACCCCTTACACAAAGGAAGAATCGAAGACATTATGGCCAAGACTTACTACGATCACGACGCCGACCTTACGCTCATCCAAGCCAAGAAGGTCGCTATCATCGGCTACGGCTCGCAGGGGCATGCGCATGCTCTTAACCTCAAGGACTCCGGCGTTGAAGTAAAAGTGGGCCTCGCCGCCGGCTCCAGGTCCATCGCCAAGGCGCAGAAGGTCGGGCTTGAGGTCGACACGGTTGCCAACGCGACCAAGTGGGCGGATGTGGTGATGATCCTGACGCCGGACCAGACGCAGGCCAAGATCTACGCAGAGGAGATCGCGCCGAATATCAAGCCCGGTTCGATGCTGATGTTCGCGCACGGCTTCAACATCCACTACAAGACCATCGTGCCGGCCAAAGACATCGACGTGACGCTGGCCGCGCCCAAGGCACCTGGCCATCGCGTGCGCGAGATCTTCCCCGAGGGCGGCGGCGTCCCGGGCCTGATTGCTGTGCACCAGGACGCGACGGGCCATGCGCACGCGCTGACGCTCAGCTACCTGAAGGGCATCGGCTGCACGCGCGCCGGAGTGCTTGAGACCACGTTCCGCGAGGAGACCGAGACCGACCTCTTCGGCGAGCAGGCCGTGCTGTGCGGCGGCCTCAGCGCGCTCGTCAAGGCGGGCTTTGACACTCTGGTCGAGGCCGGCTACAACCCCGAAAACGCCTACTTCGAGTGTCTGCACGAACTGAAGCTGATCGTCGACCTGATGTACCGCGGCGGCCTGGCGTACATGCGCTACTCCATCAGCGACACGGCGGAGTGGGGCGACTACGTGAGCGGCCCGCGCGTGATCAACGAGGAAAGCCGGAAGGCGATGAAGGCCATCCTCACCGACATTCAGGACGGCACCTTCGCCAAGCGCTTCCTCGCCGACCAGAACTCCGGCCGCAAGGAGTTCCTGGCCTTCCGCGAAGCCGAAGCCAAGCTCCCGGTCGAGATCATCGGCAAGAAGCTGCGCGCTTCGATGCCCTTCCTCGATCCGATCACGGTGGAAGACGTGGCAAAGAACCGGTAAGGCAGCTGCTAGCCGCTAGCTTTTAGCTTCTAGCTCAAACGCCGGACAGCATTTGCTGTCCGGCGTTTTTGTTTGTCTGGGCGTGACGGACGGGTAGTCAACCGGTAACTTACGAGTCGGCAGCGATTACTCCGCTTCGCAACGCAACATTACGCCTGCAGAGGGGCCAGCTTTCTTGCCTGCCCACCCAGGGTTTGTGGCGGGGATGGAACAAAGGAAGGGTTGGCCACCCGCCTCTCTTGTCGACATCACGGCGATGGCTGCCGCAACCTGCTATAGTGCTCGCCAGATTCCGAACCGCGGAATAGGAGCGCCCTCATGCGTAACACTACGTTAAGTGGCGTAGCGGTGTTTTGCCCCAGGGGGGCTTGCAGGTCACTCGCAAGCCTTCTGCTCGCATTCGGTGCGATGGTGTTTCTCTTCACCGGGCCCATGTCTGTCGCACAGGATTCCAAAACTCCCGCCGTACTGCCCGCGCCCTCCAACGGCAAAGCGATCGTTTGTATCTACCGTGTGTACAGGTTTACCGGCTCCGCTTCACACGACGAGCTATATGTGAACGAAACTCATCTCGCCAAACTCCTCAACAGCGAATACGCATTCACGGAAGTACCGCCAGGGACTGTTGTGATCGCCGGATTGCCCAAGATGTACTACGGAAGCATCATCATGTCCGCCGGCGCGGCCCTGAACGATTTAAGGAAGAAAGAGAACGAGCGGGCCCGGTTTGAGGCGGAGGCGGGCAAAACCTATTACTTCAAATGGACCGCCGGAACCATGGCAACGATGATCAAGGTGACGCCTGTGGATGCCTCGGTCGGAGCCAAAGAGATAAGCAAACTCCATCTCTCCAAGCCCGTTGACGACAAGGACGCACCGAAACCAGAAACGAAAGACACCGACAAACCGACAACGAACTAAGCTCGCTCCGGCGGGAGACCAGCATTTGTGCCTGCCCACCCTTCGCAAAGTGCGCGAAGGATGGGGCCCCTCGGAGAGGACTGTGGCAGAAGTCAAAACTCACACGTGGGCCACCGGCCGGTTAGAACGAATGAGGCGGGGTGAGGGAGTTGCATTCCCACCCTTCGCGGCAAACAACGCCGCGAAGAATGGGGCACCCAGGGTTTGTGGCGGGGATGGAACAAAGGAAGGCTGGGCCACCCGCCCCCTGGTCTCGATTTGTCTGAGACCAGGGATTGCACACCCGACTTTTTAGGTTCGAACGGCTTATTGAGAAGCACTACTTCTTGTCCAGGCGGAAGGCTGCGGCCTGGAAGTCGCCGCGGAAGTCTTCGCTCATGTCGAGGCCGTGGTTCATCCACCAGGCGCCGCTCGCGGTGGCTGGCGTGTCTTTGGTTGCGCTGCCTTCGATGGGCGTGAGAGCGTACTGTGCTGCGGGATCCAGCCCCTGCAGCTTGAGACGCGGGAAGGTGCGCCCTTCCTGCGTGGAGTGAATGAAGGCGAAGACGACTGACTGGCTCTTTTCGTGATTGACGGTCTGTGTGGCGGAGAACTCGCTTCCATTGCGCGGCGAGATGAGCCGGTAGAGATCGCCCTGCACGATGGTGGGCTGTACCTGGTGGTAGGCGGCGATGAGTCGCTTGGCGGTGGCCGCTTCCTCGTCGTTCCACTTGGCGATGTTGGCACCGATGCCGAGCGAGCCCTGCATGGAGCTGAGCATGCGGTAGCTGAGCGACGTTGCGCGCTTGTTGAGCCAGTGCGGTGAGTCGGTGACCCAGGCCATCATGATCTGCGGCGTGTAGGCGTAGGTGAAGCCGTCCTGCTGCGTGAGGCGGTCGAAGGGGTCGGTGTTGTCTGAGGGCCAGACCTCGTCGGCGTATTTGAGGATGCCGAGATCGACGCGGCCGCCGCCGCCGGAGCAGGACTCGAACTCGACCTTGGGATGGCGCTGCTTGAGCTCGGCAAGGATGTGGTAGAGGTTGCGCGTGAACTCGACGTAGACCTTCTTCTGCTCGGCGGGCGGCAGCTGATCCCAGCCGGGCTCGCTCCAGTTGCGGTTGTAGTCCCACTTGAGGAAGACGATGTCGTTTTCGGTGAGCAGCTTGTCGAGGAAGCCGAGGATGTAGGCGCGCACGTCGGGCCGGGCGAGGTTGAGCACGAGTTGATTGCGGGCCTCAGAGCGCGGGCGGCCGGGGAAGTTAAGCACCCAGTCGGGATGCTTGCGGTACAGGTCCGAGTCGGGGTTGACCATCTCCGGCTCGACCCAGAGGCCGAAGTCCATGCCGAGGGCGTGCACGCGGTCGATGAGCGGCTTGAGGCCGTGGGGGAACTTCTGCGGGTTCACGTACCAGTCGCCCAGTCCTGCGTGGTCGTCCTTGCGCTGGCCGAACCAGCCGTCGTCCATCACAAAGCGGTCGACGCCGAGCGCGGCGGCCTTTTCGGCAAGCGCGATCTGCCCGGCTTCAGTGACGTTGAACTCGGTGGCTTCCCACGAGTTGTAGATAACCGGGCGCGGCCTGGGCGCGGCTTGCTCGCCCTCGCCAGTGCGATGCGGCAGCACGTGGGCAATCTCGAAGTGATGCAGCACGCGCGAGGCTCCGCCCAGACCGTGGGCCGAGTATCCGCCATAGAAGATGGGCGTTTCGAGCGATTGGCCGGGATGAAGGACGTAGCCGAAGTCGAAGGGGTTGAAGCCGCCGGTGACGCGGACGGCGTCGAGCTGATCCTGCTCGACGGTAACGCGCCAGGAGCCGCTCCAGGCCAGCGCACCGAACCAGACTTCGCCGTGGTCCTCGCTGGGCTCGCCGGCTTGTATGGCGAACCAGGGGTTGGCCTGATGGCCTGTGGAGCCGCGACGGCTCTCGATGACGCGCTCGCCGGGGTGCAGTGTCTCCTGGGTGAGCGTCCACTCGCCGGCCCAGCGGCCGGTGAGGTAGTTGAGCGAGTAGTGCGCGGGCGGCAAAGCCCAGGCGGCAGCGGCGGCCTGCTCGAGGGTGACTGGCAGCGGCTCAAGGTTCTCGATGGTGGCCCAGCGCGCAAGGATGCCGCTGGCGGGGTCCATCTCGTAATGCAGGGTGACGAAGATGTAGCTCTTGATGTCCTTGAGAACCACGTCGAAGCCGTTGGGCGTGGCCTGATGGCTCTCGTAGTGCAGCACCAGGTCGCGATTGCCGCTGGCGAAGGTCACCTTGAGCGCAGGCTCCACGAACAGCCCCGCACCCCAGCCCGCGTACTCCTGGGGCGTAGTGGTGTAGGAGGAGTCGAACGAGGCCGCCTCGCGCACGGGCGAAGCCTGCGGGACGCTATCGGTGGCCGCCAGACGGCCGCCCCAGTAGAGCTGCTGCAGCTCGCCGCGTGGGTTGACGCCGAAGACATACGAGACGTTTCCGCCGTCGAGGCGAAAGACCTTGGAGTCCTTATCGAAGGAGGGCGCGGAGTTGGCCGGTACGGCAAAAGAGGCAACGACTAGAACGGCGGCGCATGAAAAGGCTTTCAGCATGCGAGTTTCCTTGGCTGAATTTTCAAACCGGACCATCATAGACGATTGCCGGGTGCATGTTCCCGCCTGCTTTTCTGCGGGTCGCCAGCCGGGCAGCCTGACGGCATTTGTTG
>Ga0335069_10011335_pt1 | contig 12591 bp, 7 predicted proteins | sample Lox_Sample_11_FD_206714 | JGI IMG/M metagenome (GOLD analysis project Ga0335069, IMG submission 206714) | Soil microbial communities from Loxahatchee National Wildlife Refuge, Florida, United States - Lox_Sample_1.1 | ecosystem: Environmental > Terrestrial > Soil > Wetlands | place: USA: Florida... | reverse complement strand
TTTCAAGCCGGCGATATCAAGATCGGGGAACAATACTTTGGCTTCATATTGCCATCCGCGGCGCCGGTCAATCGCCTGCCGACTGCGGTCCAAATAATGCCGTAGATCCTCCAATCCATACTGCTTGGCCAGAGAGAGCGCGCTCACCCCCGGCCGCCGGGATCTGAGGATGAACCACTGCTCCAATTTCATCCATTTTTCCTGCTCGACATCCTGCGAGTGGTCCTTCAGCAACTTGTCCCGCTTATCGAGATTGAAATTCTCGTGGTAGATCCCCCGGTCAAGATCCAACGTCACGGTGGCTACATTGACCTTGTCACTCCTCCGGTAAAGGAGCCGTTCCCCCGTGATGTCGAACACCAGGCAATCACTGGTCTGGGTGGCCGAGACAATATAGAAATGGTGATTGATGGCGTGCGCTTGCAGGGAGGTGCCGGCGGAATACGCGCTGGGCCAAATCACCACCTCGGCGCCTTTGTCGGCCAAACGCTTCCAGACTTCGGGGAAATTGACGTCGAAACAAGTCGCAAATCCCAACATGCCGAAATCCGCCGCGTAGACCTGAGCGTCCTCGCCGACATTCATGGGAGGATGAACGTCATATTCCGACCAGTAAGGGAAAACCTTGTCGTAGGTGCAGGCCACCTGGCCGCTCCGGTCGAGCAGCACCACGGTATTCAAGTGGAGGGAGCCGCTTCTCCGGTCAATGGGGCACACGATGTAGGTCTGGTGTTTCTTGGCGAGGGGAGCGAGGGCGGTCACCGTAGGGCCGTGCAAATCTTCTGCGCTATGGTCATCGAGTCCCCGGCAGGTCTCCGGCAGCGCAATCACATCCACCTTCGCCGCGCCGGCCTGGTCCACATTCTCCACGATGGCGTCCAGCGACAGACCGTTGGGAAAGCTGATGCTGGTAATGCGGACGGGACGGCCCAATCCTCCGCCCATGCTACCCTCCGGTTCGCGTGGGAGCCCGCCCGGGTCAGGGATTCCCCCTGAAGCCAAAGCGGAATAGCCGATTCCTGCGAGCCCGCTCACACCTGCCGTCGAGGTCTTCAAGAATGTTCTTCTTTTCATCACCCCTCCTCTGGCGCCATCACCTTCCACTGGGGGGGCGCCCATCAGGCAGGCTACCCTAACCCTCGCCTGCCTACTTCACTTTCTCAAAGGTATTGCCGCCGGTCAAGCCTTGGGGCAGATGTCACGCGCTAAGGCCACCTCGCGAGAGGATTAGAACGGCAGATCAAACGGGTTATCCACTTGGATGGCTGGCGGCGTCACGCCCCGCTCAAAGAGAGTAATGGTTTTGCCCGGCGCCAAAGCATCGGGCCGATAAACAAACCCTTCGACCTGCCGCAGGAATTTCTGCGCGCCGCAATTCGGAACACGGCATTCAGGCTTCCCCTTGGGGCATTCGCCAAAGGTGCACAGGCGGCCGAGATGATCGTTGGTCTCAGGCGAGAAGAGGAAGATCTCCACCTGGTGGTGGGCGATTCCCACTCCCTTCTTCTCAAGTAAAACGCCCAGGGCCCGGGAACGCGCCTGGCGCAATTCGTTCAGGATGCTCAAGTCGGAAACCCAGACGGCGAGGTCCACATCCTTACACTCATGGGAGATGGACTGGCGGGCGCGGCGGAACTTTTGAAAGCGGGGGACTTCCTTTTTCAGCGGGGAGGCGACGGAGCCGAAGAGCACAATCCTGGATACGGCCTCGAACTTCGCCAGCGCCTCCGCGACACACTCCGCCGCCCGGCGAAAATTGTGGCGCCGGCGGGTCATTAATTCCTCTTCCTCTGCAATCTCGGCGCTGGTGGGTGGCCCGTAGTCACCCAGCACCTCAGCGAAGGCCAGATCACCTAACTCATCTTCCTGAATTTCAGGGAAGTCTGCTGGCTGGGGAGCGGGAGACGGCGGCGGTTGCACTCTAATTCCAAACTTCTTCTCGTACAGGTCGCGAATCCAAACCTTTACCGGCGCTTTCCATCGCTGCGTCGGGCCGGGAATGTTCTTGATCAGGCCGCGTGGGCCCATCCCCAGTTCCTTCGCCATGCGGATATCTTCCTGGGAAAGGCGACAAAGCCGCTTGGCTTTTTTCCACTCTTCCTCGGGGTTCATCTCTCCCTCCTCTTAACTCCTTCAGGCCACGGTGGGGAGCAGCAGCGTAAAGGTGGAGCCCTTGCCCAACTGGCTTTCCACGCTGACGGTGCCGTTCATGCGCTCGACGATGTGTTTGACGATGGAGAGTCCCAGGCCGGTGCCACCCACTTCGCGCGAGCGGGCCTTATCCACCCGGTAGAAGCGCTCAAAGATGCGCGGCAAGTCGTCGTGGGGAATGCCGATGCCGGTATCCGTGAGAGTGATTTTGGCGCGGCCGTCGGCGGCGCGGGTGACTTCCAACAGCACTTCGCCGGCGGGCCGGTTGAACTTGATGGCGTTGTCAAGCAGGTTGACCAGGGCCTGCTCAAATTGCATGCGGTCACCCAGCACTTGCGCGTCCTCCATGCGCCCGCAGGCGACGGAAACTCCGCGCACGCGCGCTTCCGCCTCCAGCGTACGCAGGGCCGCTCCCGCTGCATCGCGGACGGAGAGGGCGGCCGGTTCGGCCCGCGCCTTCCCCGCTTCCAGCTCCGACAGGGTCAGCAGGTCGGAGGAGATGTTACCCAGCCGTATGGCGTGGGCCTTGATGATTTCCAGGAAGCGGCGGTTGTTCTCCTGATCCTCCAGGGCCCCTTCCAGCAGGGTTTCGGCATAGCCGCGGATGGCGGTGAGCGGGGTGCGCAATTCGTGGGAGACGTTGGCCACGAAGTCCCGGCGGATGCGCTCCAGGCGCTCGAGATCGGTGATGTCGTGCAGGATGGCAATGGCGCCGCGCGTGGTTCCCGAAACCAGCGGGGCGGCCTGGACTTCAAATACGCGCTCGGCGGAAGGAAGTTGCATGCGCTGCTTCACCGATTCGCCGGCGCTCAAGACCCGCGTCAGAACCTCGCGCAACTCCGGGGCGCGTACCAACTCCACCAGGGGCGTGCGGGCGGCAATAGGATGGGATGCTCCCACCGCGCGGGCAAACGACTGGTTGGCGAAGGTGATGCGCAGGTTGCTGTCCACGGCCAGCACGCCTTCCACCATGCTGGACAGGATGGCTTCGCGCTGCGCCGACTCTACGCTCAGCCGGTCCACGAGGTCACGCAGTTGCACGGCGGTGGTGCTCAGCGAGCGCCCCAACGCGCCCAACTCATCGTCAGCGGGCGGCAGCGGCTCCTGGGAGAAGTGCGCGCCCACCAGGCCCTCCGCAAAGGCGCGCAGGCGCGCGATGCGCTGGGTAAAGGTCTGCGAAAAGAAGTAGGCAAAAATCAGCGCCACCAGCGCGGCATAGAACGACGCCCACAGAATTCGCCAGCGCACCGCCGCAACAGATGAATCGACACTCTCCAGCGGCACCGCCAGGCGGAGGATGTACCCCGGCTCATCATGGTAGGACAGGCGCAACGCCAGGTAACACAGATCGTGATTCAGGGTGACGCTGCGGCGGGTTGAACTTCCCACGCCGTTGCGGAGGGCCTCCTGGATTTCCGGCCGGGTGGCGTGGTTTTCCATGCCGCCAGGATCCTGCGAGGAATCGGCCAAAACCACTCCTTTGGGATCCACCATCGTGATCCGCGCGCCGGAACGCCGCGCCGCCTGCCGCGCCCAGTCCTCCATCTGCGGGCGGGGAAGATTGGGAACGTCCGTTTGCAGAATGCGGGCCTGCGCTTCCAGCCGTTGCTCGACGCTCTGCACTTCCCGGCGGCCCGTGTAACGCGAGAGGTAGAAATCCAGGGTCACCAGGGTTACCGCAATCAGCAGGAAGGCGCTGGCCAGGAGCTTGCGAAAGATGGGGCTGCGGAAGGTCATGGAATTTTCGATTTTGGATTTTCGATTTTCGATTGAAGAGCGCATAGTGCGGCGGCGCCACCCCGCAATCCGGAATCGAAAACCCTGACTTGAGCGTGAGTGAGGTTACGGCCGGAAGTTTCGCTCGGCGGAATTAGACCACAATAGTTCCCGGAGAGGCAACGACTTTTGCCCGCCGGTGCCGGCAGAACTATGGCTGGTTTGTGCATGGAGGGGATTCTCGCCCGTTCGAACTTCGGCAGCGAGTGCGGACTATCTTTTCAGTCGAAAATCAGAAATCCAAAATCGAAAATAGATTACGCCTCGACCCCTTCCAGGACTTCGGGCGAAAAGCGGTAGCCGCTGCCCCGCACCGTCTGGAGGAATTGGGGATGGTTGGGCTGCTCTTCAATCTTCTCGCGCAGGCGCCGGATGTGCACGTCCACGGTGCGCGGCGTCACAAAGCGGTCACGCCCCCACACCTCATCCAGCAGGCGGTCGCGATCGAAAACGTGACGCGGGTGCGAAGCCAGGAAGTAGAGCAGTTTGAACTCGAGGGCGCTCAACTCCACCAATCGCCCGCGCACCGTCACCTCCTGCGTGCGCGTGTCGAGACGCAAAGCGCCGGATTCCACCACCTCGCGCTTTTCCGCCACGCGCTCCTGGCGGCGCAGCACGGCCTTTACACGCGCCACCAGCTCGCGCGGGCTGAAGGGCTTTACCACGTAATCGTCCGCGCCGATTTCCAGCCCCAGCACACGGTCCATCTCCTCGCTTTTGGCGGTGAGAAAAATGACGGGCAGGGTTTTCATTCGCTCGTCGGCACGCAAACGCTTGCAGATTTCAAAACCGTCCTCGTCGGGAAGCATGATGTCGAGCAACACGAGATCGGTGGGAGTGCGGCGCAGAAACTCCAAACCGTCGCGGCCTCGCGCAAAGCTTTCGACTTCAAAGCCTTCTTTGCGAAAGTTGTACCGCACCAGTTCGACAATGTCGCGTTCGTCTTCAATGATTACAATTCGTTGGCGCACGGCAGAATTATAACACTTCGATTGTTACATCAGTGTGAATAGATGGCAGAAGCCGCATGACGAAACCTGTCGTCCGCTTTTGGCACCTGGCGGATTTGGATGGCACCGGTGGGTTGCCGGGTTGGGTTCGAACCTGGCGATAACCTATGTATTTTCAATATGATACTGGTCACTGCCCTTTGGCAGGTAAAGCGCTCAAAACCCCATTGCGACCCCGGTCGCAAGGGAAGGCCAGCAGTTGCGGACCCTCACAGGTGATTTTAGTCCGTAGCCGCCGCGCCGGCCGAAAGGGGAATAAATGAGCGCCACTTCTTTGGTCAGGTTTCCCAGAACGCAGCGAGTCCCGGAAGCTATGGGCACGAAAATCGGTTTCTCGATCGCCGAGCAAACCGCCCTCGCCTTCTTCCTCTACATCACCGTTGCCGCTCTAGTTTTCCACCTGGCCACGCGCGATCTGTGCCTCGTCTTGACTCTCAATGCGGTGACCTTCGCCACCCTGCTGGCGCTACGCCGTAACCGCCAGCGCGCTACGTGGCTCGCCCCCGCTGCTAACCTGTTTCCCGCCTTGCTGCTGCTGGTTGCCTACCGGGAATCGGGATTGTTGATCACGCCCGGCGGCGCCCACCATCTGGACTATGTGTTCATCCAGTGGGATCGTTTGCTCCTGTACAATCGCCTCATCGCCGCCGTGCTCCAAGCTGGCACGCCGTGGTTGCAGCACTACCTGGAACTCGCCTATCTACTCTGCTACCCGCTCGTGCCGCTGGGAGCGTTGGCCATCCGTTTCGTCACGCAGGCAAGGTCTACGGGCGATGATGCCGCCAGGAGCGTCAAAGCGATGGACGACTTCTGGGCCACCGTGCTGCCGGCCACTCTGTTCTGTTACGCCGTGTATCCCTTCTTTCCCCTCACGCCGCCGCGCGTGCTGTTCGGCGACGTGCCGCGGCCGCACGTGGAACCACTGTTGCGTCAATGGAACTTCTGGTTGCTCGACCACTACAGCGTGCAGGCCTGCATTTTCCCCAGCGGACATGTGGCGGCAGCCACTGCCGTCGCCTTGGCCGTCCGCCGGCAGGCCCCGCGCCTCGGTCCTCTCTTCCTCTTTCTCGCCGCTAGCGTGGCTCTGGCCACCGTGTACGGCCGCTACCATTACGCCCCCGACGCTGTAGCCGGCGCGCTGGTGGGAATCGCAGCCTTTTACCTTTCAAAAATCTTCCACTAAACGGACACTCCAAAGCCCCTCCCGCACGTTTCCTCATCCCGGTCCGGGCACCCGCCGATAACCCATCATGAAGGATTTCTAATGTGGGAGCTGGGGATCCAGCTTCCTTCCGGCCAGCGCGGCAGGAGGAATTGCGCCCATGAACACGTTGATGGCGGCAGCTTCGCGGCCGCACTCCGAAGGGGGACTGGCACAAACCGGGCGATCGCCATCTCGATCGAGGCCCTGTCTCCTGATTTGCGGATTGGCGGTCCTGTGCATCTCCTGCGGTGGTGGCGGGGGGGGAGGTGGTGGAGGCGAGAATCCTCCTTCATCTCCTCTTTCTGTTTCAATTTCGCCCTCCTCCCAAACCAACATCGATCAGGGGCAGACCCTAAAGTTCGGCGCCACCGTGGCAAACGACGCGAGCGGCAAGGGGGTAACTTGGAGCCTTTCCGGCGCGGGGGTGACGGGCTCAGCCTGCGGAACGCTTACCGACACCACCACCAGCGCCGCGACTTACCAGTCCCCGTCCCCGGTTTCCGCCAACCTGAGTATTACGGTGACGGCAACCTCCGTGGCTGATTCCACCAAGACGGCTTCCGCCGTAGTCGTGGTGTCTCCTCCGCCCAGCATTGCGACCACCACACTCACCAACGCAACCCCGAATGCCAATTACAGTGCGAGTCTGCAAGCCACCGGGGGCGTGGGATCGCTGACGTGGAGCCTGGCCGCAGGGGCCTTGCCGACTGGCTTGGCAATGAGCAGTTCCGGAGCGATCAGCGGGGATCCCACCGTCTCCGGGACCTTCAACTTCACGGTTCAGGCGACGGACTCCTCCACTGGCGGGGGCGGGCCGGCTTCGGCGCAAGCCCATCTGAGCCTTACTGTTGTTACGGTGGAAAGCATCGTCACTAGCGCCTTGCCAGATGGATCGGTGGGCGTCACCTATCTTGTGCAGGTGGGTGCCATCGGGGGCACGCCTCCCTATAATTGGAGCGTGACCGCTGGTGCACTACCGGCGGGCCTGATCATGGTGCCAACCTCAGGAGTGATTTCGGGAACTCCTACCTCGCAAGGACACGCTACCTTTGCGATGACCGCCAGTGATTCCAGCCCCACGCCGCAAATCCAGACCCAGTCACTCGCGCTCACAATCGGCGCTCCGGGGCCACTGGCGATCACCACCTCGGCGCTGCTCAACGGCACGGTGAATACGCCTTACAATGCCGTTTTGGGAGCCATCGGCGGCAGCCCTCCCTACACGTGGAGCCTCGTCTCCGGCGCCCTGCCGCAGGGCGTTTCCCTCAGTACTTCATCGGGCGCCCTTACGGGAATCCCGCCGGAAACCGGCACCTTCTATTTCACCGTCAGGTTGACAGATGCAAGTCCGGCGCCCCTGACCCAGACGCAGGAACTCAGCATCGCCGTGAACAACCCTCCAGAGGCGTGCTCGAGTGCGGGCAACGAGGCGATGCTGAGCGGCCCCTATGCGTTCAGCCTGAGCGGCTTCAATGATGCCGGATTCCTGGCCGTGGTGGGTTCGTTCACGGCGGACGGAACCGGAAAAATCACGGCGGGAGAGGCCGACACGAACGGTGTTCTCGGCCCGCAGCACGGCAGCATCATCACCACGGCCAGTTCCTACTCGGTAGGGTCAGACCAGCGCGGTTGCGCCACTCTGGCGACACCCTTCGGTACTTTGGTCACGCGCTTCGTCCTAGGATCAATTTCTTCCAGCCTCGCCACTGCCGGCAGGATGATCGAGTGGGACAGCCCTAGCGCCAGCGCGTTCATTGCCACCGGCCAGCTTCTGCGCCAGACCCTGAGCGACTTCCCCGCCGGGCTGAGCGGCAGCTACGCCTACCACAATGTGGGTTGGGACCCCTCCCCCCAAGGCGGACGCCTGGCGTGCGCCGGAGTGATCTCAGCCAACGCCAGCACATTCAGCACGATGGAACAGGACTGCAATAACACATGGTTCCTCACCAACACGGCGGCCCCGGGAGCGGCCGGGACATATACGCCACTCGACGCAAATGGCCACGGCACGGGAGTTTTGGCCTTGGGAGCAACCAACGCCAACCTCACCTTCTATGCCGTTTCTGCCTCGCAACTCCTATCCGTGAACGCCGATCCCGGCCTTGCGGCTGGCGGCGAGTGGCGTCAGCAAAGCCTCCCCCCGGATGGTTCCGGCTTTACCGAGGGGGCGCTGGCCGGGAACATGGTTTTCTACCTCAGCGGCCTGAGCCTGGACGGGACGGCGACGGATGTTTCCATGGAGACGGGCACCGCGGATGGAAGCAGTTCCATAGCCCTCTCGTTTTACGAGGATCGAGCGGGTACCATGCAGGCCTCCGGTACGTTAACCTGCACCTACGCCGTCGAACCCACCGGCCGGGTAACCCTCAGCAGCAGCACGCAGGATTGCGGCGGCACTCCACCCGTCTTCTACCTTTCAGCCCCCAATACCGGATTTGTGGTGGGTGCGGCGACCGGCGTAGACAGTGGCTCCTTCGAACCGCAGTCGGCGGGGCCGTACAGCAACGCCTCGCTGTCAGGCACTTACTTCGGGGGGATGCCGGAGGTCCTCTTGCAGGGCGCACAGTCGGAGGTAGACCCGGTCACTCTCAATGGCAGCGGGAGTATCACCGGCAGTATGGAGATGTGCTCGACGAGCACGCAGGACACCGCTTTGTCGTTTCTGGCCGCCACCTACACGGTCAATGCCGACGGGAGCTTCAATCTCAGCACACCGGACGGCGCGGTGTCCGGCATCGTCATATCCAATGCGAAATTCGTGGTGTTCAGTCCCTCCACCGCCGCGACCTCTTACCCGACGCTGCTGATCATGCAGAAATGATGAGCTGTCATGGACCTTGTAGCGATGCATGGCCAAGCAGGCTCACGAGAATGGATGTGCCGAAGACCCTGTGGTTGGGCCGTCACGCGTCGGCCGTCCCCCAACCGGAGCGCTCGCGCAAACCGGTGATGTGGGCCACGTGATGCTTCCCATGCCATGCGTACATGGCCACGTACTTCTCCAGCGTCACGCGCCCCAGCTCCGGATGCTTGAGGGCTCGCGAGAAATCCTCCGGCTTCAATTCCCGCAACAGCATCACCCAACGCTGGTGGAGCGAGTCGAGCAAGGTCAACGAGAGTTCGGCGGGGGCGATGCGGGCGTCGCTCAACTGCGCCCACAGGGCCTCCTTGTAGGGCTTGATGGTGGGCTCGTCCTCGGTCAGCGCCAGTCGAAAGCGCACGTAGGCGTTCATGTGGCTGTCGGGAAGGTGGTGCACCACCTGGCGGACGGTCCAGCCACCCGGGCGGTAGGGCGTGTTGAGTTGCGCCTCCGTCAGGCCGGAGACTGCGGCGCGCAGGTTGGCCGGGGCTGCTGCAATTTCAGCAAGCCATTGCTGCCGCTCCGCCTCGCTGGTCAACAAACCCTCGCCAGTGCGATTCCACGTGAATTTTCCAATGGGATATTGCAGGTCCATGGCTTGCCTCCTCTGAAACGTAAGTGTTTATTGGATGCGCAAACGTCCCCGCCCGATTCCTTGCTGCGCGCCGCTGGCGTATAATGCCACCCATGGAATCGCACGGCGGCCGTACACACCCTTCGGCGCGAGGCCCATATGCAACTCCGACGAGATCCGATCACGCAGAGCTGGGTGATTCAACAGGAAGGCGAGGATAGTTGGGCCAAAAGCGGCGCCTGTCCTCTCTGTCCGGGTCACGAATCGTTATGCCCCCCCAACATTTACGTGTATCCTCTGGGCCAGCCGAGATGGCAAGTGCGAGTCATCCCGCACCGGCATCCGGTCTACCAGATTGAGGGAGACCCGGCGCGGCAGGCAGAAGGGCTTTACGACAAGATGCGCAACCTCGGCGCGCATGAGGTGATCATCGAACATCCCGATCACTCCTTGCAGCTTCCCAGCCTGAGTGATGAGGAGGTTGTCCAGGCTCTGCGCGCCTACGTGACCCGCATCGCGGATCTGAAGAAGGACCTCCGCTTCCGCCACATAACCCTCTTCCGCAATGTTGGGCCGGAAGCCGGACAAGAGCTGGAACATCCCCACTCGGAGATTACCGCCACCCCTTTTATCCCACGGCGGTGCGCCTATGAGTTGCGCGCCGCCCTGGCGCACTACGAAAACAAGGAACGGTGTCTTTTCTGCGACATCTTGAGGCAGGAGCTGGACCAGCAGGTGAGAGCCGTGGAGTGGAATGAACTCTTCCTGGCCTTCTGCCCGTTTGCCTCTCGCGTCCCGTATGAAACCTGGGTCCTGCCCATTTATCACCATGCCTCCTTCGAAGAGGACGTGACCTGGCCGGAGAAAGAACTACAGTTGGCCCGCTTGCTTAAATCCGTCTTGCGCCGCTTGTCGACCATCGCCAAGGCATACCACTTGGTTCTTCACACTTCCCCCAACATCAATGCCCGGCCGGCCAGAATGGGCGCCTGGAGGAGCCTGGCGGAGGACTACCACTGGCACATTGAAATCCTGCCCATCATTCCGGGGAAGTCTCGTTCCTACTCCTTCAAGGAAGTCTACTTTAACTCCTTTCCTCCTCCCGAGGTTGCCGCGAGGGAGCTTCGCGATGCGGGGGGCGCCGGCCCGTCCACTGGCGTTGCCACTGCAACTTCAGAGCCCCGGTAGGTTCGAACCATCAACGAACCGGCTTTCCCTTCTACCGTGGTGGCACCTTCCACGCTGGTGCGGAAAACTCTGGCTCCGCCGTTTTGGAGAACGCCCAGCGCCTCCGGAGGGAGTGAGCCGGCTGCCTCGGGAGGCTCGGAGCTGATAATCGCCACACTGGGAGCAACCCGCGCCAGGAATTCCCCGCTCATGGAAAACTTCGGCCCGTGATGCGCGCCTATGAGCACCTGGCTTTGCACCGCATCACCGTTGGCGAGGATTTCATCTTCCACCGCCTGGTCAGCATCGCCGGGCAGAAGGAAGTTTAATGATCCCCTGCTGATCCGCATCACCAGCGGGTCTTCCATTTTAGAACCAAGATACCCCGGGGGGTCGGGTTTGGGCCACAGAACGCGGAGGGAAGCATCGCCCATGGCCAGCACGTCGCCAGCCAGGAGAGTTCGAGTAGGTATGCCGCGACCTGCTACCGCCTCCAGAAGAGTTGCATACTCGGGCGTCTCGGGACTGGCAGCGTGCCAGAATTCGCCGACGCGGAAGTTTTCGAGGACCGCGTAGAGGCCGCCCGTTTGACCTTGGCGCGCCCTCGAGAGAACCAGCACATCGATCTTCTTGATCCCCATTGACCACAAGTAGGGAGAGACTATCTCCTCGGCCGGATCCCAGTGTCGGCTCTGAAAGCTTCCTTCCGGTGCAGTGTGCCCGCGTCCACCCCCTGCGTCCAACAGCATGGTGGTCTGGTCGGGAAACACCACGAAGAGTGCGTCGCCAGCGCCACAATCGAGGGCGGTGAGTTGCAGCACGCCCATCGGCAAGCGTGGTGCGAAGGGATGGAGGGCAACCAACACCACAAAGATCGCGCAGACCGTAAGAGCCGTCCCCGCGGCCCACGAAGGGTGCGCCGGATGGAACTGCGCTCGTCTGGAACCAGGAGTGCCCCGCTTTGGGCGGAGTATCCAGGCGGCGAAAAAGAACGACGCGCAAAATCCACATGCCACCCAGTAGGGTGGTGTAGGAACGCGGTAAGAAAGCCAAGTCGCAAGTCCGGGTAGGTGCGTGACGTGAAAAAGCAAGGCCATCACCAGAGTAAGGACTTTAGCCGGCCATGCCGCCACCGCCGGTGACAGCACGCTCAACAGATTGATGGGCAAGGCTAGCGCCAACAGCAGTGTCATCGCTGGAATCGCCAAGGCGTTCAATCCCACCCCCGCGAAGGTCACGCGATGAAAGGTTTCCACCATCGGAAGCAGCAAACCGAGTTGCAGGACCGCGGAGAAAATCAGGATATTGGCGATCCATACCAGGAGTTTCAGCGGCCCGACCACAATGTATCGCGCGGGCGTTGGGTAACGCTCGAAGAGGCCCGCGCGCCGGCGCAGTGCCTGGACCACTGCCCGCAGGTCCAACCGAACTTGTGCGAGACGCGGCGGAAAGCGATCATCCAGCAACACATCATCCAGCCGGCGTAAAGCCCGTCGATAGGGCTCGGTGGTGCGCTCCAGAATGGGAACGGCGATCCCCACAATCAGGAGGGCTGCCGCGAAGGAAAGCTGGAATCCTGACTCATAAAGCCATGCTGGGCGGAGATAGAGGAGGATGAGCGCGACGCCGCCAATGGCGTTCAGTGGGGAGTGGTCGCGACCGAGGATGCGCGCCAGAAGATAGAGCGCAATCATCAACGTGGCGCGCAAGGTGGGGGCACGCTGCTCCACCAGCAACGAATAAATCAGCAGGAAGCCCAATACCGTCAGCGTGCGAGTCATCCGCGGGAATCCAAGAGTTCGCAACAGGGATTCCAGGAGCAACGTAAGCAAACCCACATGCAAGCCGG
>Ga0335069_10011334_pt1 | contig 12592 bp, 17 predicted proteins | sample Lox_Sample_11_FD_206714 | JGI IMG/M metagenome (GOLD analysis project Ga0335069, IMG submission 206714) | Soil microbial communities from Loxahatchee National Wildlife Refuge, Florida, United States - Lox_Sample_1.1 | ecosystem: Environmental > Terrestrial > Soil > Wetlands | place: USA... | reverse complement strand
CTCGCGACGCATATAGTCCCGTCGACTATGATAATTGTGCGGCCGCGGCGAGGCCGCGCGAAAACAAAGGATCTCTTCAAATCAAACATACGGAAAAAATCGCTGAGATAACGGCGGGTTCGCGTAGATCAGCCCGAACGATTCGACACGCGATTGAGCGCTCAACGCGTCACCTTGAATGACGTGCCGTAACACGGTCGCCGCCGCCTCGGCACGGTACGAATCCAGCTCGATGCCATAGGTGGCAGCTTTCGATTCCGCTGTGATCGCCGCCATTGCCCGGCCTTCACCAGCACAGGGATCCAGCGCCGAAGTCTCCTGGTCGGGGAACGCGAGACAGCTTCGAATCAGGTTTGCTTCCGCGTCTGGTAGGGGGAAATAATTACAGCGAACCCTCGCCGCCGGCCTGGACATCGAATGACCTCCCTTGTTCGAACACCGCTGCCGCCGCCGCCAAATCCGGCGTCCCCAGTTCACTGATAGATCCGTTGTCGCGATCGCTAGGCGTATCGACACTTTCCAGGGCAGCGAGCGACGCCTCCTCGGGTTCTTCCCAATCGCGGGGATCGAACCTGCCACCGCAGCCGCCGCACACAATAAACTCCTCGTCAAATCTCTCGAACGGCCCGCAGTCGAGCCCGTGCGTCTCAATTGACGTGGCGAATCGGAATTCTCCGGACGGGAAACCACAATCGGGGCACGCCATTCTGAACCTGCTTTCCTTTCATGGAGTTTGGCGAGGTGGCAACCTCAACAGCCTGAATGCCATCACCCGGTTTTTGGTGGGTTTCTTTTCCTGGCCTACAGTGAAGCCAGTTGAGGAGAACTGTTTTGCTAGAAATGCGCTGTCCCGAATGCGGATTCAGGCTCGATCCCGTTAATGAATCACAGCAGGCCTGTCCGGCCTGCGGCGGCCAACCAGCTCCCTGTGAACGGGCGGAAGATGACTCGGGGATTGCCGCGGCACTAGCGGATGTCGCCAGCTTGGCAGACCATCTCCGCCTGCCACCCGAAGGCATGGAAGAAGCTCTGGCCGTCGATCCAGAGGTGGATTACCCCCCCGACCCGGAACTAGACCTGATCTTTGCCGACGCCGAAGCTCACCTCAAGGCGCTTCTCGAAGGCCCAATTCTGGTCGCCGGCAATCACCTGATCAACTGACGGGGTTGGCGGGATGCAAGTCGATGGTCAGCCCGGCCCGGCTTCCGATGGCGACCGGCAGCGCATCCGCAACCTCCGACAAGAAGGCGCACTTGTACGCTGTGCGACCGGCTGTTCCGAGATTCTGATACCCCGCGTGCCCGCTTCTTTCCTTAGAACTGCGGACGCCATCGGGATTGGTGTGCCCGATTCGCCAGTCCGCGAATTCTTAGCTGTTCCACCCAGCCGCCGCCACAATTCGAAGCAGCTGTACTTCGGCCGTATCGGGTACGCCGCACAGCCAAAGTCTGACAAGCGAGGTGAGTTCTTCGTTCGCGCGGAGGTTCTGGAGAGTGACCTCGGCATTCGTGCCCTGCACCTATCTAATGCCGCCGTGAGCGACTACTTCTATCGCCTCAGTCAGAAGCCCGGCGAGCCCACGCTTTACGACATCCTGGGAGTCACCCGAATCGCATCCCCAGCCGATTTGCGGCTCTCGTATCGACTCCGCCGAATCGAGCTCGATACCTCCGAAGCGGCCAAGCTCGATCTGCAGCGGGCCGAGCGGGCATTCAATCTGCTTGCTCACCCTCAACTCCGCTCGTGCTATGACGCGCTTCTTCAGGACCCGAACTCTCCGGTGCTCTTCCCTTACGGCGGTTTCGGGCAATGCGTCGCCGCCGGCGAAATGGCCGCGGACGGCCAGACCTTTTTTGTTCGACGGATCTTGTCTTATCTGCCGGACCAGCGCCAGCGCCAGTTTCGGGCCCCACTGCGCCGAATCGAGTACCTGAATGAGTACGCGTTGTACCGGGACAGCAGGCGCAAGGCGGAAGTGTACATCGATCGTGCTCTTCTCCCGATCGGCTGGGATCCGACCTGGAATCAGTGGAGGCATCTCATCGGCACAAAGTTAGGCATCGCTGGCACATTTGTCGAATCCGGCAAATATCGCCGATTCAAGGGAGAATGGCGCCTGGTCCAATGGCAAACCGCAGTGCCGAGTCGCCTCTCTCTCGATCTTCCCGCGAACACCGAGGATGCGCTGTCTTCCGCCCGCCGAACCTATCGTCGCTTGGGCGAGTACCACGATGCGATAGAGCACATCAAGATGCGGCTCTCGCGTGAACCACTGAATGAAAGTGAACTGAACTCCCTGAGCCGCAGCCTCGGAATTCCGGCCGATTTCGAGATCGCGCAGTTCTGTTGGAAGCCGGACTACGATCCGTATTTCTATCAACAGCTGAAGAAACGCAGCCAGAATGTCTATTTCTTCCGTGATGAGTTTGTGTTCCAGCTTCCACAAGCGATCGTAGCTGAGGTGCCGCAGCTCGGGCACGCCACGTACATTTTTGCGAGGCCCACGGACGTACACGCGTTCGTTCGGCGGTATTCACTGGCGAGCCGCGAGGACATCCGAAAGAATCGTGGCAATGCGGCCGGTGAGCTCGGCTTTATTGGACGCATCATGCACGGGAGCCATCCGCGCACTTGGCTTCGAGAATTGGCGGAACGGATCGGGAAGTCGCTCGATCACTCCGCCGCCGCCGCTACTACCGTGCCTTGAATCACAAGCTGGCCGTTTTGAAACAAAATGTGGACAACAATTCTGACTTTCACCGTCCCGAAATGGCTCGGCAGCGGCGCTATACGGTCCGCAGAACTACACCGGCCTCTTTCAACAGCGACGCTGCGATCAGGTGCTGCTCGCGATAGGTTTGGCTTGAGTAGGCCTGCCTCCTCTCCTTCGAGACGACGACTTCCCGCAAGCCGGCCTGAATGATACCCCGGGCGCAGGCGATGCATGGCATAAGATCGACATACATCGTACATCCCTCAAGTGAAATACCGAACCGAGCCGCCGTATAGATCGCATTCCGCTCGGCGTGTTCGACCCAGGTGTACTTGTCGGGCCTCGCGAGGCGTTCTGGTGGTTCTGCAGTGACGCCGTGCGGTAATGTATTGTGGCCTCTGGCTAGGATGTTTCCCTCGGGAGCAACCACTACACAGCCGACTTGGGTATCTTTGTCGATGCTCTTTGCCGCTTCCAGACGGTAGGCATCCTGACATTGCCGATCAAATGCAGGATCGGCTGGCGCGACCTTGGGAGACACCCCTTTGCTCGCAGCCTTCAACTCGCAGTAGCGGGTCCAGGTGAACGCGCTGCCCTTGTCTCGCTCAATGCGCTCTTGTAGTCTACTGCGCCGCAGGTCCTCTTCCGTGATGTCGAAGCATTCCAAGTTCTGGTGACTAGGTCGTTCGGCATCGGCGAATCCCAGGGGCCGAAAGATCGCCACCTTCTTTCCATAGCTGCCGACCATCTTCGCTGCTGGCAGGAAGTCCTTGTCTGCGCTGATGAGAAGGACTCCATCGCAATACGCGAAGACGTCCTCGCCGGAGAAGTGGTCGTGGCGAGGGTCTGCCGGCAACATGATCGAGTCCCGCACCATACCAATTGCAAGGCTAATGTCGGTCTGCTTTTCGACTCGGGGCTTCACGTTATCGGGGGCGTAGTAGCCTGCGATAACACGTACCCGGTCCTTCGTTCCGAATTTGAGAGCATCGAGCCAGAGTTGCTGCCGTTGGATTTGGCCGCTGTGAAGTTAAAGATGCTTAGGCACTCGCGCCGTGTAGTACTTGATCGCCCCGACCCGAGCCGCTGGCCAGATCTTTTTGACAAGCCTATCGGCCAGCGTGCCGAAGTTGCACCAACCCAGCGGCAGCAACTCGGGTTCATCCCGCTTGCTGATGGAGTAGTAGAAGTTGTAACCGTCAATATAGACGTTGACCACCGTGGGCGAAGCTGGAGTCGGGTTTGGTATTTACAGCCTCCATCGTGTTGCGGCTAGCGCGCAGTAGTAACCGCAGGAGGTCCTTTACGTGCCCGCTGCCAAAGGTGGGCGAGGTTCTCCCACGTCCCCGTGACTTCGTCGAGGTAGTGCCAATATGGCCATCCCCCGGTCGGCTTCGGCGCGTCAAGAAGGCTTCTCCCCTCCACGAGATTCCTGACAGCGGCCAGCGGATAGGAGGGGAATCCATCGCGCCACGAGTGCCCGCCGATCTTAATCGAGCCGTCGATGTCAAGGACGGCCTTGAAGACACGATGGGAACCCGTCAGCCTTAGGTCCCTGATGTCGTCGAGAAAAACCCGACCCCGACACACAGCCCGCAGTTCGCGTGCTACCGAAATCAGACCCGCCGCTGCAATCATTCTGGTGTTCTTCTGCATTTTGCACTCCTGGATCATGAATTGAATACGTCCCATTGGTCTTCGAAACGCTCCATCGCTTGCTGCCGCCGAGGCGTGCACGCGGTCGTGTAGTAGCCACTATCTTTGAAGGAGGAACTCTCCAGCGCTTTATCGCCCAGGACGCCTGCCGCCTCGCTGTAGCTCATCAGGAATATTCGCGTGCGAGACGGCAGCAGCCAAACGTACGCGCAGAGGAGGTCGCTTGGCTCGGCCCAGTCCTTCCGAAGGCTAATGCGTGGACTCTCCGAGCAGATGAGTCGGACGGGTCTGGAGCTCTTTGCGCCCTCCACGATGAAATCGCTCACCCCAGGCTGAGAAAAAGTCCTGACGTGAAGTCCGTGTTGCGTCGCCCGGCGTTCGAAGGTCTCGCGGCCCCTCTGCCGCGTGGAAGACTCGACCATTACTAGCGGATTGTCGGGTTGGACAGACGCCCGGCCGGCGTCCAGAAGTCTCGCGACATCCGGCAAACGCAGCAGGTCCAGCAACTCGGCGCTGGTGACTTCTAGGACTAGCTTTGTCATTCCCTAATTCCATTTTAATAGCATTTGCTATCCATATGCGATACAAAATCTAGAGCACAGCTTTGGTCGGCCCGGCGAATTGACAAAATTAATCATCCGGTGTTTAATTATTTAATGGCCGAGCGAGAAGTGTTGCAGTTTGAGTGTGTCCATTGCCACCAGAAGACTGATGAAAAGGACGTTATTGCCAAGCTTCATGATGTAATCCTCTTCGCTGAAACAGCGCGGCGGATCGGGGCGCGGCGCCAGCACCGCGGGTCCGGCGGAAGGCCTAAAGGCTCCCGGTGTCCAGGATGTTCAGCAGAAATGTCCGCAGCCAAGCTGCGTGATCACCGAATCCCTTGCGTGCGGGATCATTTAAAGGAAATTCAATTCTTTGCCATTGAGTTGGCTCCTAAAGATCCCGATCCTTACCCTGATTTCCGAATCCGGGAAATCCGTGAAACCGAGGTCGAGTTCGAGAAGCTCTCCTGCAATAACGTCATTTCCGTCCCGCTGGAGAAGATAGCCGAGATCACTCAACTCATCCGCGACAAGAACCGCGCAGCGGTTCGGGTGTACGGCAATATTGAATGGCATGAGAACATTCAGCGCTGGCGTTTTGTTCCCACTCGCCCAGTGGGAAGACCTACTCTTGATAGGCAAATCTGGCGCGATCTGGAGGCTCGGTTTCGATCATTACAGTCACCTGACGGAGATGCGCTGCGGGCTAACTGGATATCGACGTCGTGGAACGATGACGGGGACCACTGGTATTTAAGCGGTACCCAGAATGTGAGGGTTCATGAATTTTTTAAGTGGATTGCCGAGCGGGCAGCCGTGGAGCTTGGGCACGATGGGGGGCAGGAAGCCGTGGCGTTCTGGCTTGATCGCCTCAAGCGAGACAGCCAGAGCTTCCATTCGGACGCTGAGATCAGCAGTCGTGAGCTGGACGGTCGGATCACAACCGCTCAAGCGGGGACCATCTACCGGGTTTGGGAGGCGTCGGCAGACTATTGCCTGAAGTTGGAGACCGCCAATGTTTCGGCCGCGCGGCGCGATCTTGACGAACTGGAACCTCCACTACAAATCGCCATCCCATCACCCACTGTTATCAAGGAGAATCCCCGCCGCGATTATGTAATGCCGATCCTCGACGAAAAGGGCTGGTCGATCCTCGATTGGGCCAATGAGGCTGGCGTCGACTTCCATACCGCTAATGACTACCTGAAAAGCAAGACCCGCTCTTTCCAATCCACGCGAAGGAAACTCGCATCCGCGCTGGGGGTTGACGTAGGGAAACTGCCCCGATAGCGAGCAGTCCGATGGAATCCGAGATTCTCCAGTCAACTTCCAATGACTTTCCAATGGGAAGCATCACAAACTGTAGAAGTGAGACGATTTCACGAATGTGGGCGGCCAAGTGCCTCTTCGAAACCAGCAGAAGGGGTCTGCTTGCCGCACAGAAACGCCGAACGCCCGTCGCTGGTAACGCGGGCGTTCAGAAGGGACGGTAGCGCTTATCGAACCACCGTAACGTGCATTATTCAGCAAACGCGCCCGGTAACTGGCTTGCGACAGGAACCGGGCTTCCTTTCATTCAGTGTAGCCGAGGCAGCGTATCCACGTGTCCGCAGCCTTTGTTTTCCCTGAGAATCCCAGAATCGGCGATGAGCATCTCCGGGTTGCCTATCCCTTCGCACCGATCGCCTTCGTGAACGTGTAGACCAGCTTGCCGTCTACTGTCTCCGGGCCAGTCAACGCCGCCGTCGTGATTTCCGGGTATGTAGCAGCATAGAGCGATCGAACGCTCTCGACGTCGAGGCGCCCGTCAGGATCTGGCAGCGTAATTCCGGCGTAGCGGAATAAACGTATGGTTTTTTCGAGAGTCATGCCACTTCTGCTCCTTCTTCTTCTCGCGTTTCCTCATTCTGTCGCGCATCGATCGCGGAACCGGATTGCGTGACATCCGCTGGCCCTTCTGGCACGGCCTGCCCGGCAGGTCTCTCCGATACCCCGGATTCCGGTGAATCGAAGAGACTCAGGGGTTCCGCAGCCGAAGTGACCCTGCTTCCAAATACCGGTTTGCCCTCCTTCATCTCCGGCTCGCGTTTCACGGGTGCGGCTGCCGCCGGCGCCTTCGATGCTGTGCCCTTGCGCCTGCTGTCGAGATCCTTCTTCTTTTCAGCCTCTACGGCTTTTACGGCCGTTGCGTGGAAGACCTCAATTTCAGACAGGTTCGACCCAAGTTTCACGAACGAATTCGTGAATCCTACCAATTGCGTGGCAAAATCCCGATCCAGCTCCTCCGCCGTTCCGGTGACGGTCAATGGGCTGGCCAAAGCGCAGTCCCCCGAATCATCGGTTTTCACCTGCTTGGGTATCACGTGGACCCGTATGGCGTCGCCATTGACCAAGCCGACCGTAATCATCAGTGCGCGATTCCGAAGTATCGGTAATAATTCAGCAAACATAGATCTCCTTTCGATCTGACTGGGATTTCTCCCTGGCCTGCCCACCAGCAGGTCGAACCCGTTTCGGCCCGAGGCGCCCTCGTTCCTTTTCCGCCTGCAGCCGTAGCCGCGCCCAGGAGTTCGAATCGACGGTCAACGGCGTCATCTGTCCGGTCGCCAGATTGACGAAGCCGCCGTGGTATGAGATCCGCCCGTAGCGGAGCAACCGAGCCAGCAGAGCCAGGCTACAAGTGGCAATCGAGGCGTTGACGTATGGCTCCTGCCGATCGAGCGCCTCGGCAGCGCTGCATGCCGGCAGGCGATCCCGTTCGTCTGCTCGCCGGTGGGTGATCGAGGGGAAAAGTTCGTGGACGCAAGGCAGGCGCTTCGTGCGATCCTTGTGACCCCTGCGCAAAGGCTGACCGAGTACAAATTGGCCGCGATCCGCCAGGTTGCCAGTGTCCAGCCAGTAGTGGAAGCGTCGTGACTTGAGTGTCACTACCCGGGCGATTGCCGCTCGCGCCGCTCGCGTATCCACACATGACACCAGAAAATCCGAATCCGGGACATCCTGTCCGCAACGAACGAAGTGGGGCACCGCTTCCCAGTCCAGTCCCCAGAACAGATTCAGCCGGTTGATCAGCACAACGACCTTGTAGAGGCCGATCTCCGACCGGCTGAACGGTTGTCTCACGCAATTCGTCTCGCTGATCCGGTCGCCGTCGATCAGGAACACGCGCAAGCCGTAAGGATGGCCCGCTGCCAGCAAAGCCTGATGCAAATACGGCAGTCCTGTGGCGATCTGAGATCCGGTCCCGCCACATCCGACGATGCTGACGACGATGTGGCGATTTCGCCAGTTGACGACGGGAACGTGCTCTCTTACGTCCGTCTGCACAGCCAGTCCTCCAGTGTTCCCGCTGGAACCAGCCATGCCGTGGGAAACGCGCTCTGCCCCGCCAAATCTCGCCACAGCCCGAGGTGGCCCTCCGGGTGACTTGTTACTCTCGCACACCCTGCATGCGTGAATTCGCTTTCGAAGAATCCCGCGGCCCATTCATCCAAGCTGGCGATCCCGGTCGTTCGCGGCGTGTTCATCGATCCGAGACAGACTCTCCCGCGTTCGTCAACATTCCAATATGGGGCGACAGCAACGGCGCTCTGCGGTCCGGGTCGGCGGTCCTCCATCAATGCGCGAACGCTCAGACCGTGGTCACCGTCCACGGCAAAAACCAGCGGAGGATGTGGATAGAACCGAGCGTTCAGGGTCTTCCCGTCCGATGTTGGGGAAAAGAACATTGGACGAACCCCGGCCGGAATCCACCACGCCGTCAGTTCCGGCGTCCGCATCAGGATCGAAGCCGGGAGGATCTCGGGCGTGATCCCCAGGCCGAGGTCACGCGCCAGCGTCCGCAGGAACTCCACTGTGACCGGCCGACCGGCATCGAGGTACGGCGCTCCGCCGCCGGGATCGCGATAGGGTTCGTGAACGGACGCGAACGCAATTCTCTTAGCGCCACCATAAAGCAAAATCGCCGCCTTCAATTGAAGCGCTTCCGCTTCGGCGAAATGAGCATCGAACCTCATTTTTGTTCCTCCAGCACATCACATCCGGGCAGCAGAGCCAGGAGTTCGCCGAGCACTTCCAGCAACCGCAGAAAGTGCCGGAATTCGTCGAATCCGGCAGCAATAGCATCGGGATCGGACGGATTGAATGCGACGGCGAAAGCCGGACTCTGCTGCTCGCCGCCGTTCATCCAATCCTCTTCATCGCTCTGGAAGGCTTGGCACACCAAGTCCTGTTCGTGAAACGCGAGTATCGTGAATGGGACTGAGAAGCTGCCGTTCGGATAGTACTCGTCCCACGCATCGCAATATGGCCGCGTGCGTTCCCGCGATTTGGCCAGCCGCTGTAGCTTTCGCGCAGTTTCGAGGATTCGTCGCGCCCGTGTGCCACGCTTCACCGATTCGATGGCCTCGTCGATCCTGCTTTCCGGAAGCGGTCTGAACCTCTTGGACAGCCAAGGTCCCTTGGCTGCCCCGATGTCCTGAGGCTTCTCCAGACCTTCTTCGCCGCTCTCCTTGGCTTCCTCGTACGACTCCATCCTCCACTCGTAGAACGCTTCGGTGGCGGATTCGTCGTAGCACAGAATCGAGGATGAAAGCCCTTCCTGGAGAAGCCGGTAGAACGTTGCCGGCAGCCGCTGATGTACATTCCCGAGAAGTTCCAGAGTGGGCCGGAGATAGATTATCGAAATGTGGGTTGCCTCGATCGCCAGAAATACCCGGTCCGGGCTCTCGTATTCCTTCTCGTGCCAACTGGAGATGTACGGGCTGGTGCCGAAGAGAACGTCTACGTGCGCGACGCCGTCAATGGCCTTTCGATTGAAGCCGCCGGCGGTGCGCTCTACGGTCCGAAGCATGAAGTTCACGGGATCCCCATTGGCCTGCCCCCAGTCGTCAGGCTTCCCAACGCCTGAAAAGAGCAGATTCCGCGCGAGGTCGAACGCCCCAGAATAGGTCTGCCTCGGCTGGAAGGGCTCCAGCGCCCCGCAAGCCAATCGGGGGAGATCGAGCGCCGTACCGCAAGCCATCAAGCGGGCGGCACACTCCCTGGCGGAAGCCCGAGAGAACGAGATCGACGCTGGTGGCCGAACACCGGGTCCCGCTTCCGCAAATGTTCGAACGCCGCGGCGAGGAGCCGAACGGCTGCTTGGGTATCTGGCCATGCGACGTCCTCCTGTGGGGGAGCCTGATTGCATCGATCACCGTGACCGCGCATTTCTATATCGGCGAGCGCTTCAGCGAGCGTCATGACTGCCTTCCTTCTGGGCCGCGTCTTGGGAGGCGAATTTGCGTCACACTAGCAGACGTGCCACCGTCGAAGATCAAGGCCCGTTTTATGGAGCCAATGCTCCTGCTCCGTACCAACAGGCTGCCCGATGATACAGCCCGGTGGCGCTATGAAATTTTTCTACTGATTCGAGCGGTTTGAGCATAAGTTTATGAAGCTACGGCGCTTCGATATGGGGCGTTGTCGTATTTAGTGTGCATCGAAGTATTTGGATGGTCAGCATCATTTCGTCTTTCGTTCAGTCGTGAGCGCGTGGGGCGGGTGGAATGCTCACGCAAAGTTTGCACCGGCATCGGCGTCGGAGTCGTTTCTGGAAGGGACTCGCTCAGGTACAACGGCCACGTGTAGGATTCGGCGGCAAAGAATAAGGATCTCGCGCGTCGGCGCGGACGTTGATGCCGTCCTCGGTTCGCGTGACCTCCCAATCCCCGATCATTCGTTCGTCATCGGCAAAGAGCTCGCGTTTTCGGGCGATCATCTGTTCCACGAGCAGGCCCGCCTCAGGGTTCCCGGCCGTGAGATGTCGAATCTTTTCGATATACCCATGATCGTTGAGCACGTCCGCGAAGATCACGGCGTTCCAGGCTGTGAAAGCCAACTGCAGCGCTTCCCGGGCTCGGTGCTCAGGCGCCTCGCTCGGGAGATCCTGAATTATGGGTCTCGCGAAGTCCAGGAACGTCTCGGAGATTTTTCGATCGGGATACCGCAGTGCAGCGCGTTTGGTCATCTTTAGGCCTCGCCCGAATTCCTATTTTAGGCTCGACCACTGTTGTTCAAACTTGCCGACGCGCGAAGCCAGATGCTGCCAGTAGTCTTGCGATATTTGGAGCGTTCGAACCTCCTGAATGGCGGAGCTGAAATATCTCAACCCCGAAACGACTCCTACCGCAGTTCCATTCAGGAGCGCCACATATCGTCGCGCGCAGGCAAGCAAAATCGCATGCTCGATCTGCTTTAGCTCAACATGTTCCCCGAGCAGTTGCGCGGCCAGCTTCTCGTCGGCGGGATTAAAAACCGGCTTTACGCATTTGCGCGCGGCAAGCAACTGACGAATGGCTTCCACGTAGAAGTCCAAGGTCTTATCGCGCTCCTGATGATCGGAGCGGCACTTCACGTATGGCCAGAAGGGATTGCACACCTCGATGTGCCCGGCGAAATGCTGATTCAGGGCCGATTCGATGCGGCAAATCTGAAGTTCACGGAGTTCTTCGAGGTAGGTGACGATCGACCTTCGGCTCTTCTTCAGTGCTACGGCGAGGTCGCCATGGGAGATCTTCATTCTGCCGGTGGATCTGTCAGCGGTAAGGCACACGTGCATGTACACTTTGAATGCACCATCCGACAGTAGCTCCATAGCGCGGGAGACCTCGCGCCCGGCGGCGAACCAGCCCGTTGGATTCTTCAGGGCAACTCGTTGTTGGCTCATGCCCCTACAACTTTCGCTCTCGTGAGCAACCGCAAAATCTCATCGCGCAGATTCGTCTCAATCGCCTTCTGGCGGTCGTTGGCGTCTTCGAGTTGCACGAGCCGTGAGATGAGAGCGTCTTTCTTCATTCTCCGGAGCCGCGCGATCCGGGAGCCCAATCGAGTCCGATTCTCTCCGGGCGAACTCTGGACCAGTTTCCGAAGGGCCTGCTCCTTCGCCGGCATGAAACGGCGCGAACTTCGATTCGCCGAGTAAATCTCGTATGCCTCATGATTCCGCTTGATTGTATTGGCGGAGATCGAAACGGCGTAAAGCGACTCCACGGATTGGCGAATCGAGCGATAGGTGATGCTTTTGCCGGCTTGGTGGAGGCTTGCGATGGCGCCGGTGATCCTCGTCACTGTGGCCTTTTTCTGATCGGCCCACCGGTTCTGGAGCCAATCGGGTGACTGATGACGTCCGCGAATCCATTTCGTCGAGCGTCAACTTATAGCTCTCCATAACCCCTCTCATCTGGCGCTCTTCCGCGAGCAATCCCTGTTCGAGCGCATAGGCAGCCTGCGTTTCCGCCCATGCCCGTTTCTGCATAACCTGGTGTCGCTTCTCCGGATCGGGCGCGTTCCCGGAACACCCGATACAGGCGAATTTGGCCGGGCACATATTGCCTACAGTGCATGTTCCACCGATGACCTCGGTCAACGCGCCGACTTTTCCTTCTGCATCGCGGATCAGTCTTGCAATTTCATCTGGACTGCGCCGCATTTCGGCGGCAAGATCGATGCGATCGACAAAAAGCGTCTCCGCCGCGGCTATTACCTGATTCGCGGTTGGTCGCGAATAATATTTCGTCACGCTCGTATCGCGCTGATGAAGTATTCGCGCGATCACCTCGATGGGCACGCGCTGATTTGCCAGTTCCGTGGCGAAGGCGTGCCGAAGCACATGCGAAGAGATCTGAATGGGTTCCCC
>Ga0335069_10011333_pt1 | contig 12592 bp, 11 predicted proteins | sample Lox_Sample_11_FD_206714 | JGI IMG/M metagenome (GOLD analysis project Ga0335069, IMG submission 206714) | Soil microbial communities from Loxahatchee National Wildlife Refuge, Florida, United States - Lox_Sample_1.1 | ecosystem: Environmental > Terrestrial > Soil > Wetlands | place: USA... | reverse complement strand
CGCACCGCGGTCCAGACCCGCTCGGCGCTGACGTCGGGCATCGACTGGGTCCGGAACTTCGGCGAGCGCAGGGGCCTGTCCCCCGGCCCGGCCGCCCACTGGACCTACCTGCACCGCACGGCCCTCCGGATCGGGGCGGTGGCCCTGGCCGCGCTGATATTCGTCTTCTTGGCCGAGCCCACCGTGCTGGCGGTCATCGTGATCGTCGTCGTGCTGCTCATCGTCCTGGGCCTGATCGAGCTGATCGGCGTCAAGCCACCGGCGCAAGAGCCGACGGCTGGCCAGGCGTCCTGACGCCATCGCGGCTGCGGGCCGAGGCCGGCCCGCAAGCCGCAAGCATGACGCCGAGGCCGGCGCTTAGCTGGGTCCTCCGCCGGTCGACACGTCGGCGCCTACTGCGCACACGCGATACTGGTGCCCACCATCGCCGCATCGCGGGTCACACGGGTCACCTTGTTCAACGACCCGGGCCTGTTCGCGACCTTCGGCCTGCCGCGGGCCATCGCCGCCGGGCCGCCGGTAGCAGGCCGATGATCCAGCCATCCTTACCGCATGGCAGCCCGAAGCTGCCCGGCTACTTGAACCGTCGATCAGCTATGCGCTCGGCGCCGTCCTGGCCGTCACGCCGGAGCTCCTGTCGCGCCCGACGCCATACCGGGAATGGGACCTGCGGATGCTCCCACGGCACGCCAGCGACTCCCTGACCACGCTCGGTGAGGGCATCGAAACCGGACGCGTTGGCCTGGGACCCCGCCGCCGAGGACGGTGACCTGGCGGCCGACCCCGCCCGGGCCTTCCGCGATCGTGCCCGCCAACTGCTCGGCACCTGGACCAGCCCCGGCCACCAGCGCCAGGTTATCGACGTCGCCGGCGGGTCTGGAAGCTATAACCTCCGTTCTCGTGATTGCTAACCCGGCGGACGGTCTTGCACATCGCGCAGCGGTTCTTGCCCACGGGACGCTCGTAGGGGTTATGCGCAGCTGCGCATAACATTCACGTGGACGCCGTATTCCTGCGCCGACCCACAGCCAGGCGGCTGTTGGCACTGTCTGACCGCCCGCTGCCGGGACGATCTCGGCATGCCATTCGGCCCATCTGCCCGGGACGCAAATTGTCCGCAGAAGTAGGCTTCTCGGAGTCTGGCCCTTAATGGGCGGTAGCTTCGCCTGCCGTCTTGGCGTCGGGAGCGCACGCCCGGGCGGCTGTCGCCGCATGTGGCTACTCACCCTCAAGGGGTGTTTCAAGGCCAGCGTTGTGCAGCGATACTTACCGTGTGGATCAGTATGAGCGACGGCGCTCGGCGCGTGGCCGGATAGCCACGCGCACGGAGGCGTTGGGCCAGGCCGTCACAGAGCGCGCGGTCGAGGTTGTGGTTTCCGCAGTGGATGTGAATGCGCTGCTGGACCGGGTCGATCTGAACGCTGTGCTGGACAAGGTCGATATCAACCGGGTGCTAGACCGGATCGACCTGGACCACCTGCTCGCGCGGATGGACCTGAACGACATCGTCCAGCGCATCGACTTCGACGCGCTGGTCGAGCATACCGACCTCGGCGCCGTCATCGCCGCATCCTCCAGCGGGGCCATAAGCGACGCGCTCGACGCGGTCCGCAGCCAGACAGTCGGGCTCGATGAGTTCATCGCCCGCTGGATAGGGCGGGTTCGCCGCCGCCCATACAGCGGCCCGCCCGGCCCGCCCGACGGGCTGCCGACCAGGGCAGCGTCATGACTACGCCCACGGGCGATGCCCCGCCCTCCGCGCCCCCGGCCGTCATCCGGGAGAGCCTGCAAGGGAAGTACTCCGGTTTCGCGTCACGTTTTACCGCCTTCGCCGTAGACGTGGGGGTCAGTCTCGGCGTGTTTTTGCTCGCCCTGGCCGCCATCTCGTTCGCGGCGAAGGTGCTGACGGGCAAGGACATCACCTGGAACAAGGGCGACATCTGGGTGATCATCGCGTACGCGGTCTGGGAGTTCGTCTACTTCGCCTATTCCTGGGCCGCCAGCGGCAGGACCGCTGGCATGGCGCTGTTCGGCGTGCGGGTCGTGAGAGACGACGGCACCCACGCAAGCGCGCGCCGGGCGGTCGTGCGCACGCTGGCACTCCCGTTGAGCTTCCTGTTTCTGGGACTGGGGTTCACGGGCATCCTGTTTGGCGACCGACGCCGGGCGTTGCATGACGTCATCGCAGGAACGGCGGTCATCTACTCCTGGGACGCGCGGGCGGCGCGGCTGCGGTTCCTGTCCCGGGGCTGATCCTGCCGCGCCATCCTGCCGGTGCCGATCATTCATCCGGCTTGGCCGGGCGGCACGCGGTACTGGCGGAGGATTCCGCCTAGCGACCTGGCCCCGGGCTCATCGGCCGCCAGTGGCGCGTGGCATAACCGGTTGCCGGGATCCGGCTATCACCGCCCGCGGCGGACTTGACCTGCATGGCGACATCGGCGGCGCCTCCCCGGAGATGGACTTGTTCTCTCCAGGGCCGACATTCGCAAATGACAGGGTAGGGTCCAAGGTCCCGCTTATCGATCATCGGACCCAATCCATGCCACCGATCGCCGCGCTGCGTCCTGCGCTGGCAGCGCCGGTGATGAGATGCCTTTCCTTCAGGAGCCCCGATCGGTGTCATGAGCCAGGCCTGGCGGTGTACGGTCACGTTGCTGTCACTGGCCTCCTGATACGCGGATCAGTCCTCTACTGGCTGCCGCTCCGGCCGCGCTTGACCGCGCCGACGATGACCTTGACCGCGAGCCCGACGGCGACCAGATCGACGATCATCTGTCCGGTGACCACCAGCCGCGCCGCCTCGGTCTTGGCCGTGATATCGCCGAACCCGACCGTGGAGAACACGGTGACGGTGAAGTACAGCGCGTCGGTGCGCGTCAGCGGCTCGCTGAAGTTGCCGGCGGAAATCGCGGCCAGGACGACATAGGTGCTGGCGAACAGCAGCAGGAACAGCGGGATGCTGGTGGCGAGGGCTTCGACCCCCCGCAGGCCCGGGAACCGGGACCGCAGGATCCAGCGGACCTGGAAGACGACCAGCCCGATGAGCCACGCCAGCCCGATGGCCAGCATCGTCACGGCGACCCAGGTCGAGGAGCGGTCCAGGGGCAGCAGGTAGTAGATGGCCACCAGCGCCGCGGTGGATCCCACCGCTCGAAGCACAGCCCGCACGATGGTCCGGCGCGGGGGCCTGGCCTCAGGCCGGGCGGCAGGTTCCGGGGCCGCATGGTCAGTCATGCCCTTCTCCCTTTCCAAGATCAACCCGACGCCGCACTGGCCGGATCGGGGAATCACTCGTCCGGGGCTGGCGCGTTTGGGAGGGCACCACTACCCGGCCTGCCCGTCACGGGCATCGTCCCGGCGATAGCGCCCAGCCCCGAGAGGGAGCGGGGATTCTCCCTTCCAGCTCACTGTTCCGGTGGAAGCTCTGCCGGGGCGGAGGACTCAGAAGGGAGCACGGGGTGCGCCTGCGCCCGGTCAGGGACTGGCGGGTGCGGACCTGTCACGTGGCCGGGATGGGCCCGTTCGCGGACGCGCCGGCCCACCCGATGCGCCACGTAGAGGGAGAACGCCGCGGCCGGCAGTTCGACCAGCAGCGCCAGGATCAGCGCCTGGGTGGCATCTGCCGCGGTCGCCGAGGTGGTGACGTCGAACCAGGCATCGGCAACCAGCAAGGTGGCCACCACCGTGGCCGGGAACACCACCCTGGCATCCAGCCGGAACGCCCAGTAGGCGGTCAGGCAGATGGCCAGCACCTCGATCAGGTCAAAGCCGGTCCAGGTCAGACGGTAATGGTGCTCAAGATTTTCCTTCGGCAGGCTCAGCGCCAGGAAGACCGTCCACACAACGAGCCCGACGGCGACAACCAGGTAGACCCACGCCAGACGCCGGGCTCGCCGCCGCACCCCCAGCGGGATGTCCCGGGCACCGGCGCTGGCCGCGCCTGACACGGATTACATCTCCTTGACGGTTTCCTGCAAGGCCTTGTCGACGTCTTTCGGGTCCACGTCCAGGTCTTGGGCGGTCTGCTTCTCCGCCCTGGTCACGGACTTCTTGAGGGCCTCTTCGACCTTGCTCTCCCCGACGATGACGAGCCCGGCCTGGCCCGGGCCGATGAAGTCGCCGAGCTGTTTCGCCTCTGAGCGCGACATCCCCCTGGCCAGGTGCCCGCTGACGCCGCCGGCCATACCGCCGACCGCGGCCGCGCCGAGGACCGCCGGAGGGAAGATGACCCCGATTGCCGCCCCCGCGGCAGCGCCCCACCAGGCACCATGCCGGGTGGCCGTCTCGTCCTTGTTCTCGTGCACCTTGCCGCTGGCGTCCTTGGTGACGACAGCCGCGTCGTAAGAACCGACCAGGCCCGCGGCGTGCGCGTCCTTGACGACCTGGTAATCCTCCCGTGCTGTTGCCTCATCTGGATACGTTGCCACCAGCACGAATGTGCCGCCGGATCCGGACATGTCGACCTCCTCGTGTCGCTGGCATGATGCGCCAGCCGGTCAGTTGCATCTCAGCCGTCCGTCGGCCGCTGCATAGTCTCAGCCTGCCAGCCAAAGACCTGCGCGGTCGCCACCCCACCGGGGTGAAAAGTCACGCCAGGTTGCGGGCTGTAAACAGCAGGCGGCCAACGACTGAGGCACCGGCGAACCGACGCCCCTACCAGCCAGGCCACTACGAGCACCGGTGGACAGCTTCTTCGACACGAAGTACCGCAGGAAGCGGGAAGGTGGCGTCGGCGCTAGGTCATTGGCTCAGTGGCCAGCGCCTGCGCCGCCTGGTGCCAGCCGGGGGAAGTAGTGGAAGGCGACGTCCCTGATGACTTCGACGATGAGCTGGGGCGTCAGTTCGGCGGAGGGGTCGTCGAGTCCGACGTCGATGTCGTGGCCGAAGAATGACCGGCCGAACGCCGGGTGGTAGTCACCGTGGCCGGCGAGCATGTCCGGCTCGATCAGCGAGAAGTCGGGCAGTGTCCCGGCGGCGGCGGCGTTCTCGAACTCCGCGAACGGCACGAAGTGCGTCGCCAGCCGGTCCTTCAGCCGGGGATAGTGGATGATACCGGTGTACGACAGGCATATCGGCTCCATCACGTAGACCTTCCAGGTCCTGCCGTGCTGTTCGAGCCGCTCGAAGATCGTCTCTGCGTCGTTTTTCGTGAACCACTTTTGCCCTGGGCAGGTTGACGACCAGGCCGGAGGATGCGCCCGCCGTCCAGAACGACCTGTTCATGAACGTCTGCGAGGGTACTTCGCTGAACCAGTGGTCGAAGACCCCGAGCTCCCGGGCGATGCCGCTGAGCACCGGCAGCTGGGCCGGGGTGTACCCCGTCATGATCTGGGCGTACTCCTCATAGGTGGGCTGCCGGCCGACCTCGCCGGTGAACGTGCTGATGTAGTCGGTGACGAACCCGTCCATGGCCGGCGCCGCACCGGGCGGCGGCGCGTTCCACGGCTTGGTCACGCCGTCGCCGATCTTGCCCCGGTTGTGGTCGTTGATCGTGCCGAACACCTGGGTGTTGACGTGATACCACTCCTCACCCGAGTCCGGGTTGGGGGAGTCCATGTCGGTAGACACGCCGTAGGGGACCACCTTGCGGTCGGCGCCGTGCTCGGCCCATCCGGGGATCGGGTTCCTCAGGTCCTTCCCGATGACGCCCTCGAAGGTCTTGCCGTCCCCGGGGCCGTACAGGCGTCCCAGCACGTTGTCCAGGGACCGGTTCTCAAAGAGCACCACCACGACATGATCCAGCGCGTTAGCCCGGGTAGCTGGATCAGGCATGCCAACCTCCAGTCCTTTGATGACGTTACCGGTGTCTCCAGCTGCGCTGGTCCTGCCGGGGAGCGAGCTACTCCCACCGGACCATGCAGACCGTAAGGAGGCACCCGCCGTTGTCCCTGAATCGTGCTGTTTTCTCGGTCAATGCCAGGATGCGCGCTGACGTCATGGCCGCGCGTCACCCCATCGGGATGAAGCGTCTGCCGAGTCCGCTCCGCTACGTTGAATGAATGACCGATGTGCTGGCTAGCTGGAATGATGGCGCCGCGAGGCAGGCGGTCGTGGGGTTTGTCGAGCGGACAGTGTCGGATGGCGTGCCGCCCGAGGAACGGGTAGCAGTCTTCGACAACGACGGCACGCTGTGGTGCGAGAAGCCGATGCCGATCCAGTTTGACTTCATTCTCCGCCGGCTATCGGAGATGGCGCAGGCCGACCCGGGGCTGCGTGGCCGTCAGCCCTGGAAGGCGGCGTACGAGCACGACTATGGCTGGTTCGGGACGGTGATCACCGAGCACTACGCGGGCAACGACGCCGACGTGAGGACGCTCCTGCAAGGAATCTTTGCCGCCTACGAGGGGATCAGCGTCGAGGAGTTCGAGGCGAAGTCAGGCGCCTTCTTGCGCACGGCGCAGCATCCGACCCTCGGCCGCGGGTACCTCGAGTGCGTTTATGCCCCGATGGTCGAGCTGCTCGGCTACCTGGAAGCGAACGGGTTCACGAACTACATCGCCTCCGGTGGCGGGCGTGACTTCATGCGGCCGGTCAGCCAGGAGGTGTACGGGATTCCCCGTGACCGGGTGATCGGGAGCACCGCCACGTTCCAGTACACCAGCGACGACCATGGCGGCACCATCACGCACACGGCCGAGGGCGACGTTCTCGATGATGGCCCGCAAAAACCGATCCGGATCTGGAGCCACACCGGCCGGCGGCCGCTGCTTGCCGCCGGCAACTCCAACGGCGACATCCCGATGCTCGACTACACCTGGCATCCCGGCAAGCCGTCCCTGCGCCTGCTCCTCCTGCACGACGACGGCCAGCGCGAGTTCGCCTACACCAGCGGCGCCGAACAGGCACTGGAGCGGGCCGGCAAGAGCGGCTGGACAATCGTCAGCATCAAGGACGACTGGGCCACCGTCTTCTGACATACGACGCCCTGCCGATGTAGATGAAGACCGCTTCGGGCTACGCCCATCGACGGGCTTCACCCCTACGCGAAGGAGGCAGTGCGGTGCCAGCTGACCCAGACACCCCACGCGGACGCCGAGTCCTCAGCAAGGACCGGATGGAAGGATTCAGCGACGGCGTGTACGGATTTGCCGCCACGCTGCTGGTCCTGGACCTCGTCCCCAGCGCGTCGGGCTCAGCGCTACAGCGGGTGCTGCACGCCTGGCCTGGCTACCTGGCCTACCTCGTCAGCTTCCTGACCATCGGCGTCTCATGGCTCCTGCACACCGCCTTGACCGACCATCTCGCCGGGGTCGATCAGCTGTTCCTGCGCCTCAACCTGCTCGTCCTGCTCGTGGTGGTCTTCCTGCCGTTCCCGACCGGGCTCATCGCAGAGGCCCTGCGGAACCATGACACCGGCAGCGAACGGGTGTATGTCACCCTGTACGGGCTCACGCTGCTGGCCATCAGCCTCCTGGGGTCCGCCCTGGACGCCTACGCCCGGTACCAGCACCTCTACTCGCCGGCCGCAGAGGGCGAGGAGCTGCACAGGACGCAACGGAAATTCCTGCCCGCCGTCATCGGGTACATGATCGCGATCCTGATCGGGCTCCTCCTGCCGGTGGCGGCGGTGGCGCTGTACTTCGGTCTCGCGGTGTACCTGGTGGTGCCGTTCCGGGAGGCCGCACGGGTGCTGATCCGGCGACACAGCTCCCGCCAGTGAACCCCGCCTCGGCACCCGGGCAGCGGCATTTCACCTGATCGGGGTGAACCGCTCCGCCCGTGGGCCGGCTTTACTTTCCATGCGAGCCGGGCCTTCGGGGCGATGCCGCCGGTGAGAGTCCGGGGGAGGCATGCATGGCAGGCAAGGGCGATGACGCGGCCGCGCGGGGCGACGGCCGGCCGGATGGGGCGGGCGGGGCGGGCGGACCGCGCGCTGCGGAGGAACTGCCGGGCGGGCCTGCCCGCGGCCGGCGCTGGCTGGCCAGGCTCGCGTTCGCGGCAGCCATCGCGGCGGTGGTGGTGCTGCTGCTGTTCGGGGGGCTGAAAGGCATTGCCGCGCTGCTGCTGGGCTTTGCGGGCCTGGCGGTCGGCTGCGCGGCGGCGTGGTTTTTCCTGGCTTACCGCGGCGTCGTGCGCTGGCTGGCGCTGCTGGTCCTGATCGCCGCGCCGGTATTCGTGATCGTGGTGTACGTCGTTGACCGGCTGCTGTGGGAGGTGGCGCTCAGCGTCGTGCTCGCGGCGGCTGCCGTGGCCGCCGGCCGCGCGGCGCTCAGCGGCGGCGCGCCGGCGGGTCCGCCCGAATACGCGGCGGCGCGGCAACGGCAGCCGTTCATGATCATGAACCCGAGGTCGGGTGGCGGCAAGGTCTCCAAGTTCGGGCTGAAGGACAAGGCCGCCGCGCTCGGCGCCGAGGTGTCCCTGCTGGAAGGCCCGGGAACCGTTGACGTGGCCGCCCTGGCGCGCCACGCGGTAGACAGCGGGGCCGACCTGCTCGGCGTGGCCGGCGGTGACGGGACCCAGGCTCTGGTCGCGGGGGTCGCCGCCGGGCGGGACATCCCGATGCTGGTGATCTCGGCCGGTACCCGCAACCATTTCGCCCTCGATCTCGGGCTGGACCGTGAGGACCCTTCCACCTGCCTGGAGGCCCTCACCGACGGCGTCGAGCTGCGCATCGACCTGGGCATGATCGGCGACCGCGCGTTCGTCAACAACGCCTCCTTCGGCGTCTACGCCGAGGTCGTGCAGAATCCCGCCTACCGCGACGACAAGGCCGGCACCGTCCTGCAGATGCTCCCGGACATGCTGACCGGTCACCAGGGAGCGCACCTGGTGGTCCGGGCCGACGGGCGGGTGATACTGGAGGGGCCGCAAGCGGTGCTGGTCAGCAACAACCCCTATGAGGCCGGCGACATCGCCGGGCTGGACCGGCGCGCACGGCTCGACCAGGGCGTGCTCGGCGTCATCGGCATCAAGGTCGACAACGCCGCCCAGGCGGCTGCCCTGCTGAACCGGGCAGCACGCTCGCGCGAACTCACCGCACTGACCGCGCACGAGGTCGTCATCGACTCCAGCGAACCCCAGATCCCGGTCGGGATCGACGGCGAATCGGTGCTCATGCCCACCCCGGTGCGCTGCACGATCCGCCCGCTGGCGCTGCGGGTCCAGGTCCCCCGCAGCCGGCCCGGCGTCCCGGTGCCGCGACCGCAGATGGACTGGGCACGGCTGCGCCGCCTGGCGTTCACGTCCGGGCCCGCCGCGGGCGGCGCCCCCGCCGCACGACCAGGCACTTCAAAATCGCGATAATTTGGTGAGGCGCCCGCCGGGCGGGTCTTCCGTGGCCCGGGCGGCTGGGTGCCGCGCCCGCACGTCCGGATGATCTTGTGCACGTGGCCGACAGCGGGGCGTCGAACCGGTAGATCACCAGGCCGGGCAGGTGCTGCGCGTCGGGGTGGGTATGCACGTCGTGGTACCCTGCCAGGCCCTTCACCTGCCCGAGTTCGGTGTCGTAGGGCCACCAGGCTCGCCGGAAGACGTTGAGGATGGACAGTGCCACGGCGATCGCGATCCCGGGCAGCACGCCTAGCAGGGCGACGCCGAGGAACGCCGCGATCGACAGCCCGAACTCGGCTTTGCGTTGTTTCCAGAGCCGGACCGTGCCGGGAATGTCGGCCAGGGACAGCGACGCGGTGATCACCACGGCGGCCAGTGCGGGCTGGGGCAGGTTCCGGAACAGGCCCGGGATCAGCACGATCATCACGATGATCAGGGCCGCGCCGGTGACCCCGGTGAGCTGGGTCTTCGCACCTGACCGTTCGGCCACCGCGGTGCGTGACCCGCTGGTGCTGACCGGGAACCCCTGGAACAGCCCGGCAGCCAGGTTGGCCGCGCCGATCCCGATCATCTCGCCGTTGCCGTCGACCTCCTGCCCGGTGCGGGCCGCGAACGCCGAGGCGGTGGAGATCGTGTCAGCCAAAGACACCAGGGCGATGCCTAGCGCCCCGGCGAACAGGGGCCCGAGGTCGGCCAGGCGGACGTGCGGGATGGTCAGCGGCGGGAATCCCTTGGGTAGCGTCCCGACCAGGCTGACGCCGTGATCGGCCAGGCTGAAGACCGTCGTCGAGGCGATCGCGAGCACGACCATGATGAGCACGGCCGGGACTTTCGGCAGCCAGCGCTGCAGCACCAGGATCAGCGCGATCCCGGCGATCCCGACCACAGCCGCGGCGCCCACCGCCTCGCCGTGGGCCAGGCCCTTGACGAACCCGGTGATCTCGCCGATCAGGCCCTCGGCGTCGACCTTGAAGCCGAACAGCTTGGGCAGCTGGCCGACCAGGATGGTCAGCGCCAGGCCGTTCATGTAGCCGATCATCGTCGGCTTGGAGATCAGCTGGGCGATGAACCCGAGCTTGGCCACCGCCCCCACGATCATGATCGCCGCAACCAGGATCGCCAGCATCGACGCCAGCGCGATGGCCCGCGCCGGGTCACCGCCGGCGTCGGCCAGCGGCAGGATGGTCGCGGCGATCATCGGCCCCAGGGAGGAATCCGGGCCCAGCACCAGGATCCGGGACGGGCCGAACACCGCGTAGCCGAGCACGCACATGATCGACGTATACAAGCCTGTGATCGGCGGCAGGCCCGCCAGCTCACCTGGGTGAAAGCCCACCCGCCACAGCGCACCATGTTCTCGGGGCGTCAGCTCGTCGCGGGCTTCGGGTATCCGCCGGCGGGCGCGCTTCCCGGTGGCACGAAGCTCCGGGTCACGGATGGTTCTCTGTTGCCGGGCCCTGCCGCTGGCGTACTGGGGGCACGGCCTGCACGGCATCTTGGGCCGTCTGTGACGTGCTGATGTCAGCTGACAGTTTCCCCATCGCCGCGACTGCGGCAGGTCCTGCTTTGCGTTCCCAGTAGACGCCCGTCACGGGGGCGATCCATACCCAGAAGGAGGCGAAGATACCGACGAATGCGCACAGTGCCAGGCTGACACCGAAGCCGCCGTAGGCACGGCTGTACTCGCCGAACCAGTTGCGCAGGAACAATACCGCCACGGTGTGCACGATGACGCCCGCGCCGGTGCAGACGGCCGCGCCGGGTATCAGATCGCGCCACGCGAAGGGCAGGTCAAGCAGCAACCGGGGGCTGACAAGGAAGAATCCGAACTCCAGCGCAAGCAGTACGGCTCCGGCCACGAGCGCGAACCAGAGCGGATGGCGGGTCGCCAGCGACCGCAGCGCCAGGGCGGCGCCGGTGTCCGCCAGCAGCAATACCAGCCATGCGCCGCCGCGCAGGTACTTCTGGATGCCGCGCAACGGGGTCATGGTGAATGCCCGGGCGTAGGCGGTCTGCGCAGTGGCGCTCACGTCGAGGCCAGTGATCAGGAGGGAAATCACGCTGATGCCCAGGGCCACGCTTTTGCCCGAGCTGGCATTCGTGAACGTGTTCTTGACGATCTGTGCGGTGCTTCCAGTCAATTGCAGGTTCCCGGCGATCAGGTTGCCGACGTCGCGATCCGGGTTGAAAGCCTCGATGAGCGCGTAGCTGATGATAATCAGGGGGATCACCGCGACAAAGAGGTTTATCGCGATCACGAGGGCAAGGTGCTTGCCGTCAATCTTGTTGAACCGCCGGACGGATTCGAGCGGGAACGCCATCCATGGGCGCCGCTCCAGCTTCTCCTGATACTGCCTTGCGCGCATGATCCACTTCGAAAACGTCCCGGTGCGATCGTCGCCCTGTTCGTTCACCCTCGCCTCCCTTGGCTCGAAGCCGCCGGGTGCCGGGCCGGCCGCGGCCGCTGGTGAGCGCGGCGGTCAGTTCCCGTCATCCGGCGTACGGCGTGACATGCCGATGCCCTGGCGGTCAGGGACGAGGGCGGCGGCGCGCTGGGTGCGGGGGATGGCGGATGCGACCGCGTCGTCGAGCAGCGTGCTCTGCCCGACCAGGGGCGGATGTCTTTTTTCCGGGAGATCGGCGATCAGGGCATCGAGCAGGGCCCGGAGCCGCCGGGCGACCTGGTACTGCCCCGCGCCGAAGGCACGGATCTCGTCCAGGGCCAGCTCGACGAGGTCCTGCCATGTCGGCGTCGGGTACACGAGCCTGACTGCCCCGTGCCTGTCGGTGACGGTCCCGGTGGACAGGTGCTTGGAGGCGGCGTACCGCAGGAGATCCTCGATGCGGTCCAGGGACTGCACGGCGGTGGTGGGGTCGTTGACCGCCGGGGACAGCGCCTTGATCGCGACATCGACCAGCATCCGGATCGCGAAGGCCGGATCGTCGTCGATCGTCCGCTCGTCGCCGAGCACGACAGCGCGCCGCAGCCGCCGCCCGGGCAGCTCGCGCGGTCCGTAGACGTTAAGCAGCGTGCCGCCGGCCGGGACGTGATCCCCGATGGCCGGCACGAGCTGGATGACGGCGTCGTACCTCGCGGCGAGGTCCGCGATCCCGGTCCGGTCCAGCGCCACCACGACCTGGCCCACGGCGCCCAGCGAAACCGTCTGGACCGGCGTGAGCCCGTTCAGCGATCGTGCCGTCTGCTGGGCCGTGGCGGCGCCGGAGGCACTGGCCGGGTACACGGCGTCGAACACCTTACGGGCCTGGCCGTCGAGGACCTGAACGACGTGCGCCACCCGCAGGCCATCAGAGGTCCGGT
>Ga0335069_10011332_pt1 | contig 12592 bp, 13 predicted proteins | sample Lox_Sample_11_FD_206714 | JGI IMG/M metagenome (GOLD analysis project Ga0335069, IMG submission 206714) | Soil microbial communities from Loxahatchee National Wildlife Refuge, Florida, United States - Lox_Sample_1.1 | ecosystem: Environmental > Terrestrial > Soil > Wetlands | place: USA... | reverse complement strand
ATGGACAATCGTTCGAATACACTGGAACCGGTCAAGGTATGATCAACGTCCGCGCTGGCAAGGTGTACAGCTTGCGTGGCTCCGTCTCCGGCAATACTTGGCTGGTCAGTATCGAGGAAGTTCAGTAATTGCCCGGCTGCCCATCCGGCCTTCTTTTGGCCGGGTGGGCGCGGCGGTTTCTGCTGTTCAGCACTTCTCCCCGCGCCCCTTCTTCTGTGTCGGTCCGCAATTGTTTTTGGCTTCCACTGACAACTGACTACTGCCTTCTGATTCCTTTCGTAACCTCTACCGCCACGATTTTCCTTGCTTTTCCCTCATCCTCCGCGCAACCTGCCTATAAGGGAACCGCCCTTACACCCGGCGCGATGTCTAATTGATCTAGCCAGACGTTGGCTCCGGCAGCTTTCAACTCTGCCGCCAGCCGAAGGGCAAATTCAGAATCGTCCCGGCTGTAGCTGAAAAAAGCTGTCTTTGCCTCTGTTGCCGAACCAGCCTCCCGAGGCAAGAAACCTCTATGGAACGAACATAGTAGCCGATTCAACAGGGATTGCACCCCGCTTCCAGCATCGCCTGTCATTGTCGGAATTGGGAGCCTGCTGACTCGCCAACCCCGGTGCCCAGTTCGCGTACGCGTAGGTAGGCATGGCGGAAGCAAGCGAGGTCGCGAGGCCATCATTAATTGTCGGTGGTCAGTTACCAGAACAACGGCAGTAGGCCCGTTCGACATCGCGCACGGTTATGTAGCAAAACGGCTCGGGTTGTCATAGTCTGGGTTTTTCCGTACTCTACCGGCATGGACGTTCGTTTTACTCCCGACCAGGAAGCACGACTGGCGCAGATTGCCGCCCAGGAAGGTACTGAACCCGAAGCGCTGGTGAAAGATGCTGCGTTGCGCATGCTGGAGCAGGACGCGCGCTTTCGTGCTGCCGTCCGCGAGGGTATCGCGCAGGCTGATCGCGGCGAATTCATCGAAGAAACCGACATGGATGCCCGTCTGGAGCAGATGCTTCGTTCCTAAACCATGGGCATGGTGATCCGCTGGACTCCCGCCGCGGCAGCCGATCTGCAAGCGATTAACGACTATTTGAAGAGCATCATCCACGTTACCGCGAGGCGACGGTTCGCCGGATCTACGCGGCGATTCGTGACTTGAAGCAGTCGCCCATGCGAGGACGCACCGGGCGGGAGCAAGCTACGCGAGAACTCGTCTTTTCGCCTCTACCTTACATCGCCGTCTATCACATCAAGGATCAAGCAATCGAAATTCTACGAATTGTCCACGGTGCGCAGGACTGGGTTTGATAGTCATGTTAACCAGGCGATTTTTGCGGCTGTGAACCCCCTGTTTGGGGGCCCGAGAGCAAAACCCACTCCGCCAGAGGCAGGAGGGAGAGAGCACCCATTGTGTAATTTTGTGCTGAGCACTCTCCCCGGAAAAATTCCTCCGTCAAATGTTTTATGTATAGAGGCGCGACGTTCCAGACCCTATGAGTGGCGATTCCTTATCTCTGAGCCTGCCGCTTACGCGCTTTGCGACCGATTCGTGCGAGGCGACCGCCCTGTTTCAAGAGCTCCGCAAGCCGCTGTTGCGTTACCTGGCGGGGCTGGGCCTTTCGCCCGAAGAAGCTCAGGATGTGGTGCAGGATTCGTTCCTTGCCCTGCACCAGCATCTCGCGGCCGGCGGGTCGCAGGCGAACATTCGCGGTTGGCTGTTTCGCGTGGCGCACAATCGGGCGCGCAACTGCCAGCAGAGTTACGCGCAGCGTATGGGAGAGCCCCTCGATCCGGCCTTCGACGCCGCATCGCTCGCGGAGACGCCGGAACAAGCCGTGCTGGCCAACGAACGCCGCCGCCGCCTCGACAGCGCAGTTCGTTCTCTCAGCGATGCCGAGCGTCAGTGCCTCATCTTGCGCGCCGAGGGACTGCGCTACCGGGAAATTGGCGAAGTGCTCGGGATGTCAACTTCTACCGTCGCCGACGTAGTCGAGCGGGTAGTTCGGAAGCTAGCGGAGAAATGCAATGTGTGACTTCAAGGAAAATCTCGTAGCCTGGTTGGATGGCGAATTGTCCCCGTCCGACACAGCAGCCGTGGACCAGCATGTTCGGTCCTGCACGGATTGCCGCGACCAGGTCAGCCGCTTTGAGCAGATCAGTCGTGACTTCGCTACCTTCTACGCAGGCGCGCTCACCCCGCCAAACAGCGTACCTGAGAAAGGTTCACACCGCACATTACCCTGGGTATCGCTCGCAATGGCCGTCGCTGCCATGATCCTCATCACCATCTGGCTCGCACCGCTCCCCGATCGGCGCTCGCCAGGCGCTCCGCAAGCCGCCAAGGCTGAGCTGCCGTCGGCACAGTCGGAACCCATCGCAAAGCTGCAGCAGGCGGCCGTTCCCGCCAGGCATGTCCAGGCGGTGGCGAAGCGTCGTCCCGCGGTGCAAACCGCGCGGCAAACCAATGACCGGGATCTGATCATGGCCCAGCCCACCGTCCGCATCGCCATACCGGCGGACGCGCTCTATCCCCCGGGCGCCGTGCCGCAGGGCATGGCCTATTTCGCCAACGTAAGTCTTGCCGCCGATGGGTCGGTTCAGGCCTTCCGGCTGGAACGGTAATTCGATTTTCGATAAGGAGCACGACCGAACATGAAACGCATTTTGATCTTCCTCGCGGCCGCTTGCTGCGCTACCCTCGCCCAGGCGCCAGCCGACGTACTGTTCGCCCCCATGCAGCTTGGCGTCATCAGCCTCAGCAACGGGGGAATACCCGGCGCCGTTGTGAAGGGCGCTCCCTTCTCCGCCACCATCACCAACGAGTCTGTTCAGACTCTCGCCGACGGCACGCACATTTCGCAGAGCAGCACCGGCAGCACCGCGCGCGACGCCCTGGGCCGAACTCGCCAGGACACTCCGTTGCCCACCTTGGGAGGCCTCGCCCCGGCCGATGCTCCGCACTTCGTGTTCATTCAGGACCCCGTCGCCGGCGTCTCGTACTCTCTGAATCTCACCGAGAAGACGGCGTGGAAGCATCCCCTTCCCCCGGGTGCGCCCGGAGCCGCAACCTCCACGATTACCACCCGCACCTTCATCGTGCGCTCCAATGACGACGCTACTCAATCCACCAACGCGCCCGCAACCTGGACTCAAAAGCAGAGCGACGAAGCAGACGCTGCCGTAGTTGCGCACTCGGAGGCAGAATTGCCTCCCCCGCCTTCTCCCACTGCCGGCGCTCAGCTGATGCTGCACAAGCGCGTCGAGGAAGCCGAAATGTCCGCCAACGTAACCATCGAAAATCTCGGGACACAAAACCTCGAAGGCGTGGAGGCCACCGGCGTGCGCACCACCAGGACCATCCCCGTCGGCAAGATCGGCAACGACCGGCCCATCGTGATTACGACGGAAGTCTGGACGTCACCTGAGCTGAAAACGATCGTCCTCAGCAAGCGCAGCGACCCGCGCTCCGGCGAGCAGACTTTCAAGCTGACTAACATCCAGCGGGCTGATCCGGATCCCTCGCTGTTCACGATTCCCTCGGACTTCAAGCTCACGGAGAACGGCGCGGAGACCATCGTGTATCGCAGCCAGCACTGAGGGTGCTTGCTCCAGGTCTGTAAGAGTGCTCCCGCATTGACTCTGACAATGTGGGAGCACCTTTCCTGCTGTGCTACTCACAAAAAACTTTGACTGTGACTTTCTCACTGCCGTAGCCGTGCCGGTTGCTTGAGTCGACATCGATGCTGAGGTCGTTCAGGTGATCGATGAGTTCTTCGAGGTTGTCCGGCTTAATCTGGCTCAGATCGAACGGGATTCCCTTTTCGCGAAGTGCCGTGTTCACATGCTCGCGTGCTTGCGGCGGTATCAGCCCCGCCAATCGTACTCCGGCGCGCAGCAACTGCATCGGAACTCGGATGTTGACCTTCACGGGCCCTTGATGCGGATTTCCGCCGTTGTCCGAGTCCACCAGCACGCGCAAGTATTTCATTTTCGCGGCCCGTGGAGTGCCACTCACGTCGTTAGTCGACGACGAGCCGCTTCGCTCCAACGCTGCCAGCAGCCGCTCGGCCTCGTCGGCAGTAATCTTGCCGGCCGACAACATTTCCAGAATCTGGCGCCGATGTTCGTTCATAACTTCTCCTACAGGATGCGAATCAGTACCAGCGCATCGCGGTTGTCTACTTCGATGTGCGTGTCGTGCAGGCTGGTCAGGATTCCCCAAAATGTTGCAATCACTTCCCACGGATTCAGTCGCGCGATGAGGCATACAACCAGCAATACGGGCAGAGCCAATATGGCGATGGGCAGCAACACCAGCCACAGGAGGAACAAAGGTATCCAGAGCTTGAAACTGCGGCTGCGCGCCCAATGCCGTACGCTGATTACTCCCACCATCGGAATCATGATTGCGACTCCAGTTCTTGAATAGCTTCCTGCGCCGTAATCTCGCCCCGCCTCAGCCGTTCAAAGATCTCCTTGCGCGAGGGCGACGGATTGGTCTCAATGAAATCCAGGCTTTCGGCTATCCTCGTCAGCCGCGCCTTCACCGTCGGATAACTCACCCCGAACACCTGCTCCATTTCCTTGATTGAGCCGTGCGAGCGGACAAAGGCCACCACAAATACTTGATCTTCCGGGCTGAGACGCGCCAGTTGCGGCAGCTCGAATTGTCCCTCAATGGCGATGTCCCTGTCGGCCAGACGCACCCGCTCGACCAGAATGCGCTGCCCTCCAGTAAGCCGCGTCAGCTCCTGCCAATCGGTTCGCGCTTTAGAATTTCGATTCTCCATACGCTGAATCTTAAGTATCCGAAGTTTATACTTAATTTATTTATTTTGTCAATGCAAAAATTGATTTTATTTATTTATTACATTCTAACAATGAATTTTATTGATTGCCTACAGCGCCCACGGCGGGTTCCCCGTGCCTTTCCTGCCCGCAGGTGGCACCGGCTCGCGGATGGCTCTAACCCTCTCCATCTGTTATCGTTACCCTTCCTTCGTCTTGCTGACGAGCCGAGTCTGAAAACCACGAGGTCGCATGCCGCAATCAGAAGGCCGGGTGGAGCACCGGTCGGATCCAAGTCCCCTTTATCGCTGGCTGGTGCTGCTGTCCGTCAGCGTCGCCATGTTCGGGAACTACTACATCTACGACAGCATCAATCCCCTGGAGCGCATCTTCCTCGAGCAACTGGGTTTCACGGCGTCAAGGTTCGGGCAGCTCAACTCCAGCTACAGCATTGCGGCTATCGTGACCCTGCTGTTCGGCGGATACCTGGTGGACAAGCTCGGCATCCGCAAGTCGCTGTTTCTGTTTTCCGCGCTGTGCGTGGTGGGCGCCATCCTCACAGCGCTGCGCGCCGACTTCCATACCATGATCGTAGGCCGGGCGATCCTCGGTTTCGGAGCGGAATCGCAGATTGTCGCCGTCACCACCTCGCTGGCTCGCTGGTTCAAGGGCAAAGAACTCAGCTTCGCTTTCGGCATCAACCTGACCATCGCCCGCTTGGCATCCATTGCCGCAGACAATTCCCCGACTTGGGCGAAGTGGGCATTCTTCCCGAACGGCGTGAACAATCCGCCAAGCTGGCATCAGCCCTTGGTGTTGGCCGTTATCGTCGGATCTACGGCTGTGATGGGCGCCGTGGTTTACTGGGTCTTGGAGAGCTTTGCCGAAGGCCATTTCCACCTCGGCAAATCCAGCGAGCCCGACAAGCTGAGCTTCGCGGAAGGCTTGAAGTTCAACCGGTCATACTGGTACGTCGCGCTGCTGTGCGTCACGTTCTACTCGGGAATCTTCCCCTTTCGCACCTTTGCCATCGACCTGTTCATCAGCAAAATTCTCTCGCAGATGCACGCAGTCGCCAGCTCCACCGCAGCCTTCGCCGCTGCCCAATCGAAAGCCGGCTTCCTCAACAGCATCCTTCCCTTCTCCGCCATGATCGCCACTCCTTTGTTCGGACTGGTCGCCGACAAGATCGGCAAGCGGGCTTCGTTCATGGTGCTGGGTTCGTTCCTGATGATGCCGGTCTACCTGATGATCGTCTATACCAACATCCCGCTGATTGTGCCGGCCGCCATGCTGGGCATCGCCTTCTCGCTGGTGCCGGCGATGATGTGGCCCTCGGTCGCGTACATCGTCAGCGAGCATCGTCTCGGCACCGCCTACGCGCTGATGGGGCTGATTCAGCAGGTCGGGTTCGCGGTGTTCAATTACGCCGTCGGAGGCGCCAACGACTTTGGTCACGCGGGGCCCGACAACTTTCACGGATACGTCCTCGGCATGTGGATGTTCTCGACTCTGGGCTTCCTCGCGCTGCTCTTCGCTCTGCTGCTCCGCCAGCGGGAAACCGGACCCAACGGCCACGGGCTGGAAACGATCACGACTGCAACGGGCGCAGTCTAGACAATATAGGCTCACGCGATTTAGATTGACGACGTAAGCGGATTGAGCAGTCGAAAATCAACCACTGCAACTCTCAGGGGAGGAAGCTGTGGGCCCGACATCGCCTTCACTTACAGATAGCACGTTGCTGGCGGCTGTACGTCGCGCCATCGGCAACGTACCCGTCGCCTTTGTGCTGGGCAACGCCCGCGAAGTGCCGCAGACTAGCGAGACGATTGTCGCCACGGTGCGCATTCGCGATCGAGCGACACTGCTCTCGCTGGCCAAAGACCCGGATTTCGGTTTCGGTGACGCGTACTCAGACGGTCGCATCGAGGTCGAAGGCGATTTGGTGCGCAGCCTGGAGCATGTCTACCTCGCCGCCGCTCGCCGGCGTCCTCCGCTCTATCAACGGCTGCGAGCTAAGTGGCTCAACTGGTCGCAGGACAATACCGCCCGGGGCTCGCGTTCGAACATCCATCATCATTACGACCTCTCCAACGACTTTTATCGCCTCTGGCTCGACGAGCTCATGGTGTATACCTGCGCGTATTTCCCCAGGCCGGAAGACAGCTTGGAAGTGGCGCAGCTATCGAAGATGGAAATGATCTGCCGTAAACTCCGGCTTCAACCCGGTGAGACCGTCGTCGAAGCTGGCTGCGGATGGGGCGCCCTGGCGATTTACATGGCCCAGCACTACGGCGTTCACGTCAAGGCCTTCAATATCTCTCACGAACAGATCATCTTCGCGCGCGAGCGCGCCAAGCACGAAGGTGTCACCGGCAAAGTCGAGTTCATCGAAGACGACTACCGCAACGTGAGCCAGAAGTTTGACGCCTTTTGTTCCGTGGGCATGCTGGAGCACGTCGGCTTCGACCATTACCGCGAACTGGGACGCGTCATCAAGTGCGCTATCGGCGATACCGGCCGCGGCTTCCTGCATTACATCGGACGCAACCGCGTGCGACCGCTGAATGCCTGGATCCGCAGGCGCATCTTCCCCGGCGCATACCCGCCGACCTTGCGCGAATCCCTGGAAGTGCTCGAACCGGAAAACTTCAGCATCCTCGACGTTGAAAACCTCCGCATGCATTACGCCAAGACCCTTGAGCACTGGCTGCAACGCTTTGAGTCGTCCTTTGATGCGGTCGTGCGCATGAAGGGCACGGAGTTCGCGCGCGCCTGGCGGCTTTATCTCGCAGGTTCGGTTGCCGCCTTTCGTGTCGGCAGCTTGCAGTTATTCCAGGTGCTGTTTGCCGGTGCGCGCAGCCCGTTCGTCGTCTGGACGCGCGAGCACCTCTACGCCCCCTTTGACGAGGAAACGGACCGCGAGCTATGGACGCGTGCGATGTAGTCATCGTCGGCGGCGGTCCCGCCGGCTCGTCGTGCGCCTGGGCGCTGCGGAACTCCGGCCTCGATGTCGTAATCCTCGATCGCGCTCCATTCCCTCGCAACAAGCTCTGCGCCGGCTGGATCACTCCTCTCATCCTCGAAGAACTTGAGTTCACGCCAGACAGTTATCCGGAAGACTGCGTCCTGCAACGAATCACTGGGTTTCGTCTCGGCGCAATCGGCGGGCCGCAGGTCGAGATTTGCGGCGACCGGGTGGTCAGCTACGGTATTCGCCGCTGCGAGTTCGATGAGTTTCTGCTGCGCCGCAGCGGTGCGCGTATCTTCGAAGGCGTCATGCTGAATTCGATCCAGCGCACCCGTGATGGATGGCTGGTCAACGGTGACATCCGCGCGCCGATGCTGGTTGGCGCCGGCGGGCACTTCTGCCCGGTTTCGCGCTACCTCGGAAATAAAGCTTCACCCGCGCCGGTGCTGGCGCAGGAAATTGAATTCGAAATGGGTCCCCCGCAAGCCGCGAGCTCGAAGGTCGGAGGCGAGGTTCCGGAACTCTTCTTCTGCCGTGACATGCTGGGCTATGGCTGGGTCTTTCGCAAGGGCAACTACCTCAATGTGGGACTCGGCCGCACCGACTCCCATGAGATTTCCCGGCACACCAAAGACTTCATCGCCTACCTCAGCAAGACTCGCGGTGTCCAGACCCCGTCGCGCGGCATCGCCGGACATGCCTATGGACTTTGGGGCCGCACCCATCGCAAAATTCTCGCCGACGGAGTGCTTCTGGTGGGCGACGCTGCAGGACTCGCCTATCCCGAAAGCGGTGAGGGCATCCGTCCTGCGATCGAGTCGGGCCTGATGGCCGCACACACCATCCTTGCCGCCGATGGCAGCTACACATTGAGGAACCTGGCGCCGTATTCCCAACTGCTCGATGCTCGCCTGCAAAAGGAGCACAGCCGCTTCGAAACACTTGCTCAGCTCCTCCCCCATGGCATCAGAGAATTCGCCGGCCGCCAACTTCTGCGCAACCGTGCATTCTGCCAGGGCGTCGTAATGAATCGTTGGTTCTTGCGGATTGCCGAGCAAAGATTGGACCTCGGCCCGCAATCCGTCCGGCGCGAACTTGCTGCAACTTGACGAACACGCGAACTCGGACGATTCCCTGCGTGCTGATAACATCGATACCGGAGCTTCTGCATGGGTGAGCCAACCGCCACATGGACCACCAGCGTCCAACAGCACCCCGAACGCACTGCGCCCGAGCGCTGGCAGCAGTTCCTTTCGCAAGGCATGGTCGCGCACATCGGCTTCCAGCAGGACGGCCTGCCCTATGTAATCCCTATGCTCTATCACTACTCGCCCGAGCATCCCGACCGCATCTTCCTGCACGGCGGCATGTCGAGCCGCATGCTGCAGACAATCTCCGAAGGCATTCCCATCTGCGTAACTGTCACTGAGCTTGACGGTCTGGTTTACTCACGCGATGCCAAGTACCACTCCGCCAACTACCGCAGCGTGATGTGCTTTGGCCGCGGCCGCTTATTCGAAGACGAGGCCGCCAAGCGCGTCATGTTCGAAGCCATGACCCAGCGCTACTTCCCCGGTCGAACCGCCGGCCGCGACTATACACCCGCGCCGCCATCCCACTTGAACTCTACGGCTGTGGTGGAGGTCATCATCGAGCAGTCAAGCGCGAAAATGCGCGAAGGTGGGCCGAAAGGGCCGCAGGACGCTAATTCCAACGCTCCCGGAACCTGCGGCGTTATGGACGTCTAGCGCCCTGTCGTCAACACTTTTGTCGGGTACAGATTGTCCCGCGAATCCTGCCGTTGAACATCTCTTCAGGGGTCCTCGAATGACGAACCGCTCTGTGTTTGCCATCGTGGCGCTGTCACTCATGCTTTCGACAGTTTCTTTGCCCAAGGGCCGGTGATGCCGGCACCGATTGGCACCAAGCTCGACTTCCAGCTCAATACTCCGCTGTCCTCGCAATTCTCGCAGCCCGGCGATCCGTTCACCGCCGTTGTCACCGGCGGCCCTTATAACGGCCCCATCGTCCACGCGCCGTGCGCTCCGTAGCGCAATCCGGACACTTCAAGGGCTCTTCAGAAATCCTGCTGAGCTTCAATCATCCGGGGTTGCGGAACGGATAGCGCAGCCACACGCAGGCCGAGGTCGTCAAGATCTTCGCCCCAGGCGACATGGTCGGACAGGAGCGGCGCGCAGATGGAAATCGGCGTTTACCAGAACTAGCCGCTGCCAGCCCGTAGGGCATGGCGCCGGCGCGCTGTCATTACTCGTAATCCATGACGAGATAGCTCAGTTCTCCATCGTGCTCGATCTGCAGCACGATGGAGTCGCCGGAGTGAAACTCTTTCAAGGCCGCTTTCAGTCCAGCCAGGTCTTTCACCCGCACGGTGTTCACCGAGTGAATGATGTCTCCTGGCTCCGGACCCTCACCCAGCAGGGTGGCGCTCGGCGTTCGAGCCGCTACGATCACGCCGCTCGGAATGCGCAGCTCAGGTATGGCTTTTCGCAGGTCATCGTTGATCGTGATTCCAACGACGCCGAGACTTTCCACCACATTCACAGGTCCGGTTACCATGTCGGCGAAGCGTTGCGGATCGTCCGGCCGCTCTGCGAGGGTCACCTCCACGACCACCTCATTCCCCTCACGCAGCAACGTAATCGGCGCAGTTTGTCCTACTTTGTAGGACATCAGGATCGTCGCGAACTCCTTGGTGTCGCCTACCGGTTTGCCCCCTACGGCAGTTACTACTTCGCCCACCTTCAGCCCGGCGTGGTCGGCTGGAGAATCCGGCGTCACATCTTCCAGCAGCACGCCGTGATTGGTCGGCAACTTCAAGCCTTCGGTAAGGTCGGGAGTAATCGTTTTCACGTACACCCCAATCTGCCCTCGGTGCACGTGGCCTTCCGCCCGCAGTTGTTCGTAGATGTTCCTCACCACGTTGCTGGGGATGGCGAACCCCAGTCCTTCGCTTCCGCCCGACTCTGACAGAATGAACGTATCGATGCCGATCACGTGACCGTCCACATCCACCAGCGGTCCGCCGCTGTTGCCGGGATTGATTGGTGCATCGGTCTGGATGAACGTCGTGGGGTTCTCGTCGCTGACCTGTCGCGCCGTCGCGCTCACCACTCCCATCGTCACCGAATTCTCCAGGCCCTCCGGACTTCCAAACGCGAAAACGACCTGTCCCTGCTTGACCTTGTCGCTGTCCGCAAGCTGGAGTGCCGGCAAGCCCTTGGCGTCGATCTTCAAAACCGCCAGGTCCGACTGGCGATCGATGCCCACAACGGCTGCGCTCACCGGGCCGCGCGGCGTCGCGTTGTCGGGCCCGGCGAGTTCCAGTCCCGGCAGGCGCACCCGAATCTTTCGAGCTCCCTGCACCACGTGGGCATTCGTCACGATGTAGCCATCGGAGGAGAGCACCACGCCGGCCCCGATCGCTTCCTGCGGCTCGAACAGTGCCGTATCGCTCGCCTGCTTCTCTGACTTGAACCCATATCCTGTGGCGACGATTTGTACCACGGATTTCGTCACCTTCTCTGTCAGCGCCTGTATCGATTCACTGAACAGGTGTAAGGGGTCACGATGGACTACAGTGCTGGCGGCGGATGGCTGTGCGGTCGTGCTCGACTGCGCCACGGCGAGACAGGGCGCAACCAGATGCGCAAGGAGCAAGGCCTTGGCAATTTTTCGGATGTAAAAGGGGTTCATGCGGGATAACGTCTCACGCGAGGGTATGTAGTGATCTTACCGCAGAATGGGCTGTCTCGCCGTCATGCCGACAGGTGAACGAATTGCTAGGAAACGCGATCCGCCACTGCGGTCGGCGTCGAGGCCGTTACTTCCGTGTCCGCGATGGCATGGGCAAGAGTTGCGGCTCCGGGCACTTCCAGCACCATGCGTCCGCATCCGTCGAGTTGATACCAGTCGCCGCGCCATTCGATCCGTCGTCCGCCATAGCTGGCGCACCAGAACACGAACCCCATCAGGTCACGTAGCGGGTACAACCAGGCTTGCAGCAGTGCGTGCCTATCTCCAACCACGCTCCATCCGGACACGAGTGAAAGGAACACGCGGTTCAGATAGGCAGCTGAGAGCAACCCAACGCCAAGGATCCAGTGATGCAGCCCGCCCGCACCAATCAGACCCAGCAGCCCGAAAGGCATCGCGAATGTCAGCGCCGTTCCGGCGTGACCGGCCCGGCGTGAGCAACGCGTGCTCTTCATCCAGCGAATCTGATGTCGCATGGAATCGCCGAACGTCCGGTTGATGACCACATGGTCGATCACATGATGCGACATCACGACGCGTCGCCCGCTCTCCACTACCTTGCGCCCCAGGATGTAATCATCCGAACAGTAATCGGCCAGCGCCTCAAATCCGCCGATCGCTTGCAGCGCATCTCGGCGAATCGCCATCGTCGGCCCCAATGCGAACCGCATACCTTCCAGCAGGTTCGCCACAATCGCGCCGGCCGTCATCTCGACGCTCATGCCGAGTGCTTCCAGCTTCGACCAAAGACCTCCTGTCGGCTTGCCGCGATACAGACAGGTCACCATCCCGTTTCGCGCATCCCGCAAAGGCTGCACCACGTCGGTAATGTAGTTGGAATCCACTTGCACGTCGCTATCGCTGATGATCAGGTAATCGCACGACGCGCACTCGTACATCTTCACCAGCGCGCAGACCTTCGCGTTCGGTTGCCACGGCTCGCCGGCGATGACAATTTTCACCGGCACTGACGGATAGACCGCGCTGATGCGGCGCACTACGTCGAGTGCGGGATCGTCTTTCCGACGCGCGCCAAAGATAATCTCGTATTGCGGATACTGC
>Ga0335069_10011331_pt1 | contig 12592 bp, 13 predicted proteins | sample Lox_Sample_11_FD_206714 | JGI IMG/M metagenome (GOLD analysis project Ga0335069, IMG submission 206714) | Soil microbial communities from Loxahatchee National Wildlife Refuge, Florida, United States - Lox_Sample_1.1 | ecosystem: Environmental > Terrestrial > Soil > Wetlands | place: USA... | reverse complement strand
TCCCACATACCAAGAGGAATTCCAGTTGGGCACTGAGCTTCTGTAGTGCAATGGATCAGGATCTGTGAATGGATTCCAACCCGAGTGATGAATCCAATACCTGAGGACAGAAAAAAAAATGGATCTGCTGCGAGATTCTTTCTATAATTCTTTTTCGCGGTTGAAGGAGTCTTGGTCGATTGGTGGTCGTAGGAGATTATGAAAGTTACGATTCTCACAGTCTATTCAAATTCCAACGTCATTGACGAAGTCGAGGGTATGATCCGAAAAGTCTCTGAAGCTGAACCCGGAGTCTTCACGGATGTAAACCTGCAACGGAACAACGGGGGAATGGTGGGTGAATGGTTCCACCCGGATTTGGGCGATGCAAACCTTGATTACCGGGAAGGTCTCTACCAAAAGATTCGTGGCATTCTTCCCGAGTCTCATCTGGCGATTATTGAGGACGAAGAAAGCCAGGAGATAATGACTATTGGCGATCTGGGGTACTTCAAGCAGGTCATTCATCAGGCCAAATCGGTTGACGAACTGGAGGAAGTAAAGGAGCGGATCGAACAGACCGAAATTGGAAATCCCTTGTTGAAGCAAATCCTACACAGATCCTACCAAACGAGGTTGAATAGCCTTCGTGGCCGGGCATAGGTCAGCGAGGATTGAACGGCCACGGTCTTTGTCAGTTCCAGTCCCTTATAGAACAGCTTGACCTATTGAATTGAGAGCGGCCAGCACAATAGGGCTTCGCGGGATTGAGCCGGGGAGAGCTTGACAGTCTCTTCGGCGTTTAAATATACTTTTCGACCGGTTTGAGACGGTGATCACAATTCAAGGCTTGTCGTTTGTATCTCTCAAGTTATTCTGAAGTTACTTCCTGTTCTTGAATCAGGCATCCGCTTGTTATTAAACTAGGCGAATATGGGATTGATTGACGAAGGAGGGTGAGGCTGTGGCTTACTGTCCAGAATGCGAAGCTGAAATAGAACTAGAGGATGTCGAGAAAGGCGAAATCGTAAACTGTCCGGATTGTGGCTCTGACCTGGAAGTTATCGGAACCGATCCTGTGGAACTGGAGTTGGCTCCCGAGGAGGAAGAAGACTGGGGCGAATGAAACCCTTTCTCCTGGTTGGTTTTTCCATAAGGCCTTACGCGAAGTCTGAACCACAGACTCGATGGGAATAAAAAAGAAACCCTGCGGTCTGTGGTTCTTTTGTTTTAGCCTCCCCGCTATGAAAATTGGGTTGCTTTGCTCGATTGTCAGGAAAGAAGAGAAACTGCTGATTGATGAACTCCGCAGCCGCGACCTGGAACTAGAGCTTGTGGATGATCGCGAGACTCTTTTCTACCTGAACAGGAAAAATCTGGACTTTGATGTGGTGTTGGAGCGGTGTGTCAACCACTCTCGCGCCCTGTATGCGCTGAAAGTCCTCAACGACTGGGGAATCAAGACTGTTAATACCTATCGGGTGGCCGATGTGTGCGGAAACAAGTTCCTGACGACAAGTGCGTTGATCAAAGAAGGGATTCCCTGTCCAAAAACTTTTCTGGCTTTCACCCCGGAATCTGCGCTGGCAGCCATTGAGAAGTTGGGCTACCCCGTGGTCCTCAAACCAGCTGTGGGCTCGTGGGGACGACTTCTCTCCAAGGTGAACGATCGCGAAGCAGCAGAGGCCATTTTGGAGCACAAAGAGACTCTCGGCTCGTACCATCACTCGATCTTTTATATCCAGGAATACATTCCCAAAGCCGGAAGGGATATACGAAGTTTTGTGGTGGGTGATGAAACCATCTGTGCCATCTACCGCTATTCCTCGCACTGGATAACGAACACAGCCCGAGGTGGCCGGGCTGAAAATTGTCCGGTTACAGAGGAATTGAATCGGTTATCTCTTGCCTCGGCTAAGGCTGTGGGCGGGGGCGTTGTTGCCATTGACCTGTTTGAATCGAAGGAAGGTTTACTGGTCAATGAGGTAAATTACACCATGGAATTCCGCAATTCCATTGACACGACGGGCGTCAACATTCCGGCCAAGGTGATCGATTACGTGGTTCAAGTGGCCGCACATCCTGAGACGTATGCGGGGAATTGGGGATCCATAAATGATTGACGTATCCGTCATTGGAGCTTCGGGGTACACTGGCGGCGAAACCTTGCGCCTGTTGTTGAGCCACCCCCATATTAATCTCGTCCAGGCAACATCGGAGTCCAATGCCGGGAAGTTCGTTCATTCTGTCCATCCGAACCTGCGAAAGCGGACTGACCTAAAGTTCGTTTCCAGCACGAAGCTCAACAAGACGAATCTGGCCTTCCTCTGCTTACCTCATGGGACCGCCATGCAGCGCATCCGTGACTATGGCAGATTGGCGGAGCGACTGATCGACCTCTCGGCTGATTTTCGCCTGCATCAATCCGCCGATTACCTCAAATGGTACGGCCACGAACATGCGGATCCCGAATTCCTGAATGAGGCCGTCTATGGAATCCCCGAACTGCACCGGGAGAAGATCCAGAACGCCCGCCTGGTAACGGGCGCGGGCTGTCTGGCAACCACATCTATCCTGGGACTCTACCCTTTGTTCAAACAGGGGATTGTGAGGGATGAGAGTGTTTTCATTGAGGGCAAAGTGGGTTCCTCTGCGGCAGGAAACAATGCCAGCCTGGCCACTCATCATCCAGAACGGAGCGGCGCCTTGCGCTCCTTTCAGCCCACCCGTCACCGCCACACTGCCGAGATTGAACAAGAGTTGACTTTTGATGGCTGGAAGCCAAAGGTCTATTTCTCTGCTACGGCCACCGATGCAGTTCGAGGAATCCTATCGACGGCGCAGGTTCTACTGCGGGACCCTTTGGAGGAGAAGGACATTTGGAGAATCTACCGGCAGCAATACGGCAGTGAACCCTTCATTCGAATCGTCAAGGAACGAACCGGTGTTTACCGCTATCCGGAGCCCAAGATCCTTGTGGGTTCCAATTATTGTGATGTTGGGTTTGAACTGGATCCTATCGAAAATCGGTTAGTTGTATTGTCAGCGCTGGACAATCTCATGAAAGGTGCAGCCGGAAACGGTGTTCAGGCAATGAATGTAATGTATGGGTGGGAGGAGACTACTGGATTGGAGTTCCCTGGATTGCATCCTGTGTAAGAAAGTCAGCCAGGTTCAGCAATATGACAGACCCCTTCACACGAATCGTCTATCTCAAGGCGGGGTTAGTGGTCTGGCTATTGTTCTGTCTTCTTCCTGGAGTTGAGGCCAAGGAGAGCGAGAAAGAGCGTGGAGAAGATGCCTTCGCGCTCTTAGTGGGAACTTGTTTCAATGAGAAAGGGTTGAGCATGCGGGCGGTAGCCATCGTTGTGGAAACCCAGATCTCTTCTGAACAGAAATTGAAGAGGAAGAAGTGGACTACTGCAACTGATGCTCGCGGTGAGTTTGCACTCCGGCTGCCGGCCGGCCAAGCCAGATTTCTGGTCAAAGCCAGCAAAGACGGTTATGAATCGCAGGAAAGGACCGTCGATTTCAGCAGTGATGAGCGTCAAAACATCCTCTTCAACATGGAACCTCTCCCTTCCAAGAAATCGTCTAAAGCCAAGGAATGATCTTCAACATGATGAGCGACAGAATGGGCATAAAACGGCTTTTTGTCCAATTTACTATTGGGTTACTCTTCTGGGGATTCATGGACCACGAAGCAGGCGTCTTATTGACCACAGCCAAGGAGAAGGAAAAACCTACCAAGTCAATTGGCGGAACGGTAATCGATTCGAGCCAAAACAGCGTTATTGGGGCGAAAGTGTTTATTAAAAACCTAAAGAAGAACACTACTACGGTCCTGATAACCGATGAAAAAGGCGAGTTTTCGGTCAGCTGGCTGGACCCTCAAGTTGATTATGAGGTGCATGCAGAAAAGGGAAGTCTCTCCTCAGCTGTGAAGACTGTCAGCCACTATCTGGCGAGGAAGAACGTGGCAATGAGCCTGCAACTTGTGGAGAAGGGTTCGCCTCGCGTCGGAGCTCAGCCAGAGCCCGGGAGGGTGACAGTGGGAATCCTCTCTTCGGACGGGACCCAAATCGCGGGTGATTGGTTTCAGCCTGAGTCCAAGCCAAGTGGATCTATACCAACAGTCCTGCTGCTCCATGACTTTGGGGAAGACCGGAGAGTTTGGGATAATCTGGTTCATAGCTTCCTCTTAAAAAACAATTTCGCAGCCCTCACACTCGACCTGCGCGGACATGGCGCCAGTGGGGTGAAAATCGGTTCTTTTACGCAGGAAGAACGGCAGAGGCTGGTCGAATCCAAGGCTCTTCAGCTCGACCTGGAAGCCGCCGTCAAATGGTTAAAGGAGAAGGACACCGTCGATTCCAACCATATTTCCGTGATTGGTTGTGGTCTGGGAGCAAGTCTAGCCTTCGTGGCCTCAGGGGACTTCGACGCTTTGCGTTCCTCGGTGGCAATCTCACCGGATTATAGGGAATCGCAAGCTCTCTCAGCCGGCATCAGAAATTTTCAGCCTCATTCCATTTTGTACATCGTGTCCCAAAAGGGGAGCCCAAATGAGTTGTCTGTGCGTGAACTCGAGAAGATTACGGGATTCCCTGTTCGAGTTGATGTCTATGAGGAATCCAAAGCAAACGCAACGGCCATCTTGCGAGATGTCCCAGGAGTATCCAATGCGATCATAGTATGGCTGAAGAATACCATGTAGGTCTGTAATCGCAGGAATTGAGAATCGGAGATGCAAGAAGGGGGATTGTCCCATTCATGATCGTTATTAAAGTCGGAGGCAGCCCCGGAATCAACTACGACGCGGTTTGCTCTGATCTGGCAGGACTGATACATAAGGGTGAGAAGGCCATTCTGGTTCATGGGGGGTCTGCCGAAACCAATCGGATTTCGGAAAGACTGGGCAAGCCTCCACGAATGGTGACTTCAGTGTCCGGCTACGAATCACGCTATACCGACCGTGAGACACTGGAAATTTTTGAAATGGTCTATTGCGGAAAAATGAACAAGGGAATTGTGGAGAGATTGCAACGGTTGGGGGTCAATGCGGTCGGTCTATCGGGAATTGACGGACGCATCTGGCAAGGAACCCGGAAGCCCTCAATCACAATTGTGGAAGGCGGGAAAAGGAAGGTATTACACGACGATCATACGGGCCGGGTCGAGAAGGTCAACCTGCCACTGATCCAGCTTCTCTTGGAGCACGGCTATACTCCAGTGCTCACACCCCCTGCCATCAGTCATGAGGGGAATGCCATCAACGTGGATGGAGACCGGGCAGCCGCGATCCTGGCTTCAGCGCTCAAGGTGGACAGGCTTGTTATCCTTTCCAATGTCCCGGGATTGCTGAGAAGCATCCACGACGAGTCCAGTGTCATCGCCGAGTTTTCGATATCAGAAATTCAGCATTACATTGGTTTTGCAGAAGGGCGGATGAAAAAGAAACTTCTGGGTGCCCTTGAGGCAATTGGCGGAGGGGTTAAAGAGGTCATCCTGGCAGATGCCCGCTTGGAAGAACCCATCACCTCTGCCATGGCAGGGCGAGGCACAGTGATTCATCCCAATGGGCACTAGCAAATAAGCGGATTCTTAAAAGCCCTCCTGGACTGGAATTCAGTTTGGTCCGAGAATCCCGACGCGACCCTCAGCCCTCTCACTCCCCTCTCCCCTCCAATTGCTTGCGAACTATTTCGCTGATGACTTTCCCATCTACCCGACTACCGGCAAACCTGGCGATTGTGCCTTTCATGACCAGACCGAGATCCTTGAGAGAGCTCGCTTGGAGTTCAGCGATAACTTGTGAGACGACCGCCTGGATTTCCTCCTCGCTAATAGCGGCTGGAAGATAAGCTTCGAGGATCTTTAGTTCTGCTCTCTCTCTATCAGCCAAGTCTCTCCTCCCTCCCTTGGTGAATTGCTCAATGGACTCATTCCGCTGTTTAACCAGGGAATTCAGCACCTGCAATGCCTCAGACTCCCCCAGGGAATGTTTCTTTTCGATTTCTTTGTTCTTAATAGCCGTCTTCATTCCACGAAGTACATCCATTCTGAGAGCTTCCTTGGACTTCATCGCGTCGGTAAGATCCTTCTGAATCTTCTCTTGAACGGTCATTTTTTCGACTCCTCAATCAGCCTAAACAAGGCATATTACTCGAGATTACCGAAGATTCTCAAACCCTCCAACAAAAATCCAAAACTCTCCAGTCGGATTTCAATAATTTGACATTTTCCTGTTATGTCATATTTTTCCCATAGCACTTGCAGGAGCGATGTGTTAGAAATTGTGTCTGCTTTTTGGCACCTTGAGACTTGAGGGGCCGAATCTACATTGTAGTGTTCCTAAGCCAAAATACGACTGACCAGAGTTAATCATGGTTGCGGCCGATGACTGAGTTTGATCGATTTCGCAGAAATGTCGTTAAGGTTGAGCCCTGATTGACTCACTCGATTCTCAAGGAGACAAACCAAATTCAGGATTAAAGTCAGGTTGCCGATTAGAAGATACAGGGACCTTCTTCTGAACCTAGAATTCATGGATGGCGTCCGTGAAGGCTGGCCAATGATTCGTTACCCCATTAAGGTGTTGCTCGTCGACCAGAATGCTGATCAGCTTCTGATGTCGGAAAAAGCACTTCGACGTTCAATGCGTCAAATTGAGGTCCTGTCGGTAAGGACTGCAACAGACTGTTTAGGCCTGCTTTCCAGGGAAGAAATCGCCATCGTAGTGCTTGATTACTGCCTCCCGGACTTCGATGGTCTGGAAACAATTCGACAAATCAAGCAAGCCGGATATGACACTCCGGTCGTCATGGTCACCGGGCAGGGTGATGAACAGGTTGCAGTAACAGCTATGAAGGAAGGAGCTGCCGATTATGTTGTTAAGGCCCAGGGCTACCTGAACGTTCTTCCGGGCATCCTGGAGCGAGCCATAGAGAAGTACCAATTGAAAAATAGGCTAAAGGCATCCGAAGAGCGCTACCAGAGACTCGCTGAGAATGCCAATGACTTGATTTTCACTATTGATCGGGACGGGCATTTTCTTTTTTTTACCAATCGTGCGGTATCGGTACTGGGGCAAACAGACCAGGAATTACGGGGCAGAGATTTCAAAGATTTTCTGACTTTGGAGAGCCGAAAGCGCGCGGAGTTGGATTTCTTGAAGAAGGCCAAAGGCCGAGTTCCATGGATGATTGAACTCGATTTTGTGAGCCCTACAGGTGAAATTAAGAGTTTCGAACTCAGCGTCAACTCGGTTGTAGGCTCCGGAGTTGTGACCGGCTTTGAAGTCATCGGAAGGGACATCACCGAGAGAAAGTCGTTAGAAAAGAAGGTTCTCCAAAAGAACAAGGAACTGACGACACTATTATCTGTGACCTCTACCATCTCACACTCTCTGAACATTGACGAAGTGGCCTCCATCACACTTGAGAAGATCTGTGCGCACAGTAGTTTGAACTGTGGCGCGATTTACACCTTCCGCTATGCGGACTCCGAATTCGTGCGGAGCGCCGCCTACAACCTGTCGAAAGCCTCCCTGGAATCTATGGACGGTCCAGGGTTTTGGAACGAGATTCAGGATGCCGTGTTGAGAGTCAGGGCTCCACTGGTCCATCCAAGCCCCAGCGGGACCATGGAAGAGACGGCTCTTGACAAGATCATTGCGGTCTGTCGGCGGGAAACCATCAACTCGTTCATCATCCTGCCGTTCTTCTTCAATGAGAAATTCTTTGGCTTGGCCTTTGCAGGGAGTTTCGCTCAGAACTGTTTCGCTGCCGAACAATCGGAAATCCTAAATGCTATCTGCGAACAGGTCAGTGCAGCCATTGCTAATGCAGGACTATTCAAGGCAGTGAATGAAGCTAAAAATGAGTGGGAAACAACCTTCGATGCGATGCCAGAGCTCATTTGCATCCAGGATTTAACCGGCAAGATCATGCGCGTCAACGCAACCCTGGCACGACGATTGAACTCTGAGCCCCGACAGTTGGTCAACAGAAGTGCGGAAGATGTTTTCAAAGACCCCATGTCGCCCTGGGTCCACCATCACAGGAAGGAGATCTACGAGCGTGATAAAATCGTGTCGGTCGAATATGAGGACAGACTACTAGATGGCATCTTTGAGATTGCGACCACCCCAATCTATACTTCCAGCGGGAGGTTGCTCGCATGGCTGTTCGTCGGGAAGGACATTACTGAGCAACGCCAGTTTCAGAATCAGGTGGTCCAAGTAGAGCGTCTGAAAGCTCTGGGAGAAATGGCCAGCGGGGTGGCTCACGATTTTAACAATATTCTGGCCGGGATTCTCGGCAAAACTCAAGTGATGTTAAACCAGCTGGAGAAAGAGGGGAGACCGGACCTCCAAACCTGGAAGCAGAATCTCAAGACCCTCGAGAAACAGGCGATCTTGGGAGCACGAACTGTAAAGCGAATTCAGGACTTTACTCGAATCCGAACTGACAAGAAGTTCACACCAGTCGACCTGAATCAGGTAGTTACCAACTCGATCGAAATCATCAAACCGGTCTGGAAGGATGAGAGTGAGGCGAAGGGCATCAAAATAGAATTCCGGTTTCATCCCGGGGAGATTAGCCTTGTAGATGGGATCGATTCAGAGTTGACCGAGGTCGTGGTCAACGTTCTCTCCAATGCCCTTGATGCGATGCCAGACGGTGGGGTGATCGAGGTTTCATCTCGTGATGTGATGGATGGGGGAAGTCCCGTCGTTGAGCTTACGGTCACAGACACTGGGGTTGGGATGTCGAGTGAGGTACTGCAAAAAGTGTTCGACCCCTTCTTCTCAACTAAGGGGCCCAAGGGAATAGGCTTGGGCATGAGTGTCGCCTATGGAGTCGTTACCCGCCATCATGGAAGGATCGAACTCCTTAGCGAACTCGGGAAGGGGACTACCTGCGCTATCCGGTTCCCGGTTTCCAAGCAGGCCGAGATGTCCGGCCTAGCCGGACGCACCTCACCCCGGGAGAAAAGGGCAAGGATCCTGGTGATCGACGACGAGGATGTGATCCGGGAATTTATGCAGGAGATGCTGGTGTCCTCCGATTTTGACGCCGATGTGGCATCCACCGGTTCGGAAGGAATCGGACTCTTTGAGAAAAACTCTTATAATCTCGTGTTTTCAGATCTGGGCTTACCCGGCATGTCGGGTTGGGATGTGGCCAAGACCCTCAAACAAAGGAACCCGGATGTCCCCATAATCCTATTGAGTGGGTGGGGGATTCAGTTGGACGACGTCAGAGTCAAGCAAAGCGGGGTTGATCTAGTCCTATCCAAGCCCTGCCAAATGAATGAAATTCTTGGAGCTGTGGATGAAATCCTGAAACGGCCCAAACGCAGCAATGGCTAATTCGTATCATTCCATTCCCATGAGAAAGTCCTTATGGATAACTTGAATTCTGAAAGCATATTAGTGGTGGACGACGAAACACAATTGCGGGAAGGAATTGCCGCTTATCTCAATCAGGACGGTTATGAAGTGCAACAAGCTTCCACCGGGGAAGAGGCACTGACCCAATTGAGGGAGACTCCGTACGATATACTGATCACGGACATGAAGTTACCTGGAGTTGATGGCAATAAGGTCTTACAGGAAGCGCTCTCCATCTATCCAGACCTGATCGGTATTATCATCACTGGATATGGCACCGTAGAAAGCGCCGTCCAAGCTATGAAGAACGGGGCCTATGACTATATCTCTAAACCTTTCCAGTTAATGGAAGTGTCACTACTGGTCAAACAAGCCTTGGAGAGGCGACGATTGAGGTTGGAGAACGCCTATCTTAAGACCCAACTCAAAGAGAAGTATCGCTTCGAGAACATCATCGGTAACAGCAAACCCATGCAGGAGGTCTTTCAATTGGTGGAAACCATTGCTGTCACTAACAGCACTGTGCTCATCACCGGGGAGACCGGAACGGGCAAGGAATTGATCGCAAGAGCCATCCACTTCAATAGTCTGCGAAAAGAGCAAAAAATCGTCAGCATCAACTGCGGAGCCATTCCAGAGACTCTTCTGGAAAGCGAACTGTTTGGACATGTCAAAGGGGCATTTACGGGCGCCCATCAAACTCGGATCGGTAGGTTTGAACAAGCCCACAAGGGGACCATCTTCTTGGATGAAATCGGGACCATGAGCCCGTCGCTCCAAGTCAAACTCCTGAGGGTACTCCAGGAACGGGAGTTTGAGCGAGTAGGGGGGATGGAGACTATCAAGGTTGATGTTCGGATCATCGCGGCCACCAGTGCAAATCTGAAGGAGATGGTGGAGCGCAACGAATATCGCAGTGACCTATATTATAGGTTAAATGTGATCCCCGTTCACTTAGCGGCACTGCGCGACCGGCGGGAAGATATTCCTTTGTTGACGAAGCATTTCGTAAAAAAGTATTGTCAGAACTCTAACATGGAACCCAAGACCGTGGCACAGGAAGCCATGAAGATGCTCATGAATTATTCTTGGCCTGGGAACATCCGACAGCTTGAGAATGCCATCGAAAGGGCGGTGGCCTTGGTGGGCCCGCGCAATGTGATACTCCCTTCCGACTTGCCTGCGGAGGTTCAGAAGACCAGCGCTAATCTGTTTCTATCGGAAATCTACATCCCTGATGAAGGGGTGAACTTTAACACAGAGGTCTCCAACGTCGAGAAGGAGTTAATCATGCAGAGCCTGCGGAAATCTGGTGGAAACAAGAAGCAGGCGGCTAAACTGCTCAACTTGAAGCGCACGACGTTGATCGAAAAGCTAAAGCGACTCAATCTGATGGATAAGACCGACCAGGAAGTGTCTGTCAAAGCCTTTAAGGGCAGTCTGCGATGACGTCAGTCCTTACAATGTCCGGGTTGGAGAAGGCGTTGAACCAACTGTGCGGGAAACTCTGAATTTTTAGATGGAGTAATAGAATGGAATATGACTTCAATCAAGCTCGCAATTCGCTCCACAAGCTGAACAACAAGATTGCCCAGATTTTGGTTTACGCGGAACTCCTTCAGCTAAACCTGACGAATGAAAAAGACAAAGAACGTGTCAAGGTAATCATCTCAGGAGCGCTGGAGTCGCGAGATATCACTGCAAAACTGATGATCGAGATGCCGAAGTCTGGAGACGGGGCGAGCCTGCAACCCTAGCATTCATGAAGAAGCCCAATATCAAGTGGAATTTCGAGACGATTGTGGGGCTTTTGATCTTTTTGATCCTTGGTCTTTACTATGTTGTCCTCCTCCTCCTTTTCCTTCTGGTGAAGTATTTGTAGGATTGGGGGCCTTTCTTTGAGACCGGCTATTTGGGCCGGTAAGTGGAGTGCCTTAGCTTGGTGCGCAACCTGAGAACGGCTTTAGTGTGCAGCTGTGACACCCTTGATTCGTTGACTCTCAGTACTGCGCCAATCTCTTTCATTGTCAGTTCTTCCAGGTAGTACAGCGATATGACCAGGCGTTCTTTCCGTGGCAACGTGTCGACAGACTCAGCAAGAATCTTCTTTAACTCTTCCTTTTCAAAAACGTGGTACGGGCTGCTCGTGACCCCGTCCGGATAATAGTTAATCAGGCTTTCTGTGTCGCTCTCATCTTCGTCATATTTCTTAGATGCATCGTAAAAGCTGCCAATGCTGAGCCCCTTTAACTGGTCAGTCAACTTGAAAAGGTCGTCCAGTTCCATCCCCATCTCGTCACAGAGTTCTTGTTCACTGGCTTCCCGACCCAATTCCTGTTGCAGCTTCTGAGAAGCCCTGGTGAGTTCCTTGCTCTTTTTCCTTAAGGACCGAGGTGCCCAGTCCAGTTCTCTCAAACTGTCGAGCATGGCCCCGCGGATGCGCAGTTCAGCATAAGTCTTGAATTTGACCCCCCTGGAGGGCTCGAACTTTTCAACAGCATCAATCAATCCCAAAACACCCGCGTTGATCAAATCGTTGATCTCGACATTGGGGGGCAACTGGGTGGCGATACGGTACGCATGGTACTTGATTAGCGGGACATGCTCCAAGATCAGTTCTTCTCTTCTTTTTGCAGCACTCGATACACGGGGTTGGCTGGCGGTCCGCTTCTGGGTTTGTAGCATTGCTCCTCCCTGCGAAGATAAGAAGAATTGCATTAAGTTCGGAAAAGTCGTGCTCTGGGAAGACAGAAGAGGAGAAGATGAGTCTGAAGAATCGAATGACCTCTTCGTGTGTTCCCTGGTCAGTGCGCAGGACGTAAAGCACGATTCTGTCCAGGACAAAATGACCGAGTACAATATTGGGCCATCGGCAGGGAAAAAAACTCTAAATATATGAAATTAAGTATGATAATTATAAGTGGCCATACCCCAATTGGGGCTGGAAATGTGAACTTTGCGGGGCGAGTCAGCCGTTAAGATCGTTGATACGTGTCAACATTTTGGCATAAAGTCAATTCCATGACTCAGCCTTCTTAAAGAATGGCATTTCGTTTTGAAGAATTTAACGCTCGACGCTCCTCGAATACTTATTCGTGAAATTAAGACAGGACTTTAGGGTTATTTTGAGATTGATGCGTAGTTTGCGGGTGCGAATTAGGCAGAACCTCACTTCATCGCCGGAACCATAACAGTCAAACTCTCCAGCAGCATGAC
>Ga0335069_10011329_pt1 | contig 12594 bp, 11 predicted proteins | sample Lox_Sample_11_FD_206714 | JGI IMG/M metagenome (GOLD analysis project Ga0335069, IMG submission 206714) | Soil microbial communities from Loxahatchee National Wildlife Refuge, Florida, United States - Lox_Sample_1.1 | ecosystem: Environmental > Terrestrial > Soil > Wetlands | place: USA... | reverse complement strand
GCAGGCCCGGCGCGCGGTCTGGCCTGTCTGCGGTCCATGTGCGCCTCGTGCGGCCGTTCAGCGGGGCGTGACGGAATCGAGCCCGGTGGCCTGCACGACCGGCTGCGCCGGCGGCGACGCGAGGTAGTCGAGCAGCCGCTTCGCGCCGTCCGGATGTTGTGCGCCGGCCGGGATGCCGCCCGCGAAGCGCGTGACCGACTGCACCGGCTCGGGAATCTTGCCGGCATACGTGACGCCCTGCACCGGCAGCAGTTCGCTGACCTGCTGGAAGCCGATCTCGTAGTCGCCGTTCGCGACGACCGACGCCACCGGAATCTTCGGCACCATCGTCGCCTTCGGCTTCACCTGCGCTTCCACGCCGAGCTTCCTGAACATCTCCCGCTCGATGTAGACGCCGCTCGCGCTGTCGGAATACGCGACGGACTTCGCGCGGAGCAGCGCATCCTTCAGTCCGTCGACGGTCCGGATGTCGGGCGCCGGCGCGCCCGTGCGCACGACCATGCCGATCCGGGAGTCGGCCAGCTCGACGCGCGAGCCGGGAATTACCTTGCCTTGCCGGATCAGGTCGTCGAGCGCATAGCCGACCATGATCACGACGTCGGCGGGCTCGCCGCGCGCGAGGCGGTTCGGGATCGCTTCCTTCGACTGGCCCATCGACGGGCCGGGGATAGTGTCGAGCGTGTCGCCGGTCGCGGCCGTGAAGCCCGGGCCGAGCTGCTTGTAGGCGGCGGTGAAGCCGCCGGAGATCATCACGCGCAGCGTCTCGGCCTGCGCATGGAGCGCGACGCCGGCGAGCGCGGCGGCGAGCCAGAGCGCCGCGCGGCGGGAGAGCGGATGGAGTGTCATCTTGCGTGGTGCGGGAAACGGGGAGGCAGCGCGGCTTTCGCCGCGCCGGGTCGGGGAAACGTCAGGCGGCGCGCATCGCAGCGCTGCGGCGGCTGTACAGCAGGACCGTCGCGCCGAACGCGCATGCGGCGGCGAAGCCCATCCAGTAGCCGGGCGCGGCCTTGTCGCCGGTCGAGTGGATCAGCGCGGTCGAGATCGCCGGCGTGAAGCCGCCGAAGATCGCGGTCGCGAGGCTGTACGCGAGCGAGAAGCCGGCGACGCGCACCTCGGCGGGCATCACCTCGGTCAGCGCGGCGACCATAGCACCGTTGTACATCCCGTACATGAACGATAGCCAGAGCAGCACGAGCAGCATGTTGATGAAGCTCGGCGCGTGCGCGAGCAGCGACAGCGCGGGGTAGGCCGTCAGCACGTTCAGCGCGGTCATCGCGAGCAGCACCGGGCGCCGGCCGAAGCGGTCGGACAACGTGCCGCCGATCGGCAGCCAGATGAAGTTCGACACGGCGACGCACAGCGTGACCAGCAGGCTGTCGGCGGTGCTCAGGTGCAGCACGGTCTTGCCGAAGGTCGGCGCATAGACGGTGATCAGGTAGAAGCTCGTGGTCGTCATCGCGACGAGCAGCATGCCGGCCAGCACGATCGACCAGTTGCGCATCAGCGTCGAGAACACTTCGCGCGTGCCGGGGCGGTGGGTGCGCTGCGAGTATTCCTCGGTTTCCTGCAGGTTGCGGCGCAGCAGGAAGACCAGTGGCACGATCATGCAGCCGACCATGAACGGCACGCGCCAGCCCCACGCCGAGATCGCCGATGCGCTCAGCGACTGGTTCAGCGCGAAGCCGATCGCCGCGGCGACGACGATCGAGACCTGCTGGCTGGCCGACTGCCAGCTCGTGTAGAAGCCCTTCTTGCCGGGCGTCGCCATCTCGGACAGGTAGACGGACACGCCGCCCAGCTCGGCGCCGGCCGAGAAGCCCTGCAGCAGGCGGCCGATCAGCACGGCTGTCGGCGCGAGCAGGCCGATCGTCTCATAGCCGGGCACGAACGCGATCAGGATGGTGCCGCTCGCCATGATCGACAGCGTGACGATCAGGCCCTTGCGGCGGCCCACCTCGTCGATGTACGTGCCGAGCACGACCGCGCCGAGCGGACGCATCAGGAAGCCCGCGCCGAACACTGCGAAAGTCATCATCAGCGACGCGAACTCGCTGCTCGACGGGAAGAACACGGACGCGATCTGCGTCGCATAGAAGCCGAACAGGAAGAAGTCGAATTGTTCGAGGAAGTTGCCCGCAGTGACGCGGAACACAGCCGCGGCCTTCGAACGGGGTGGGGTGGCCACGGAATGTGACATCGGGTTGTCTCCAGGATCTCTTGTTGGATGGCGACGATTGATGGATGGGTCGCCGTGCCGATGTTCCTCCTGAATGGCGCTGCCGATAAGTGCATTTTTTAGAATGATTGATGCACGTTCGTTATCAGTTCGCGCGCGGTGGCGGGGGCGATCCAGTCATGTTGCCGCGAGCGTCGAGCCGTCGAGCCGTCGAGCCGCCGAGCCGCTCGTGCATCCCGAGCGGGTGATGGCGCCGGGGTGTCCCGGCATCCGCGCATCCGCGTGGCGGCGCATACAATGAGCGCTCTTTGAAACAGGGAAGCGCATCATGACCGAACAGGAAGCCGAACAACTCGCGACGCACCGCCATTACAAGGGCGGGCTGTACCGTGTGATCGGCGTTGCCCGCCATTCCGAAACGGAGGAATCGCTCGTCGTCTACGAGCACCTGTGGCCGCTTGCGCGCGGGCTGTGGGTGCGGCCCGAGGCCATGTTCAACGAAACGCTCGAAGACGGCACGCCACGCTTCCGGAAGCTGCGCGACTGAGCCTCGCGCGCTAGGGTCAGCGCAAGCCTGTTATTAGCGGGAACAGGCCCTGGCCTGGCCTTACCCGGCGCTGCCCGCCTTGCCGCCCGACGTGCTCCGGTGCAACGCGAGCGTGAAAAAGCGCCGGATCTCATCCATCAGCTCCGCTTTCGCCGCCGCGAAATCGAACGTGTGCCGGCTTTCGTGCGCGTAGCGCTCGCGCCATTCCTGCGCGGCATGCCGCGCGTCGCGGGCCCGCAGCGCATCCAGCTCCGGAGTGCGCAGCGCGTGATCGGCGATCAGCATCACGCCGTCGCGGGTCACTTCCAGCACGCCGCCCGCGACCAGAATCCGGCGATGCTCGCCTGTGCTCGCATCAGTGATCGTCACGATGCCGGGCCGGATTCGCGTAAACAGCGGCGCATGCCGCGGATAGATGCCCAGTTCGCCGCTTTCGCCCGGCACGACGACGAACCGCGCGTCGCCGGAATACAGCACCTGCTCGATGCTCAGGATGTCGAGTTTCAGCACGGATTCCATGTCTCGCCTCATTCAGACAGCCGCCGCGCCCGCGACGATTTCGCACAGCTCGGTGGTGATCTGCGCCTGCCGGGTCTTTTGATACAGGCGCTTCAGGTCCCGCAGCACCCGGTCCGCGTTTTCCGTCGCGGTCTGCATGCTGAACATCCTCGCGCATTGCTCGCATGCGTAGTTCTCGACGATGGCCTGATAGAGCGCCGCCTCGACATAGCGCAGCAGGATCGTGTCCACCACCTGTTTCGGGGCGGGCTCGTACAGATAGTCGGAGCCCGCGTGATTCTCGGCAGCGCCTTCGTTGTGGAGGCCGGCAAGCGGCAGCACCCGGTCGATGCGCGGCTCGTACGTCAGCGCGCTGGTCAGGCGGTTGTAGGCGATGTGGACTTCGTCGAGCTCGCCGTCGATGAACGCGGTCAACGGCACGAGCAGCGCGCCGAGCAGCGCGTCGAAGCGCGGCTCGCCGGCGATGATGCTGGCGCGCGCGACGATGTTCGCGCCGTAACGCGCGAGCGGCGTGATGCCGCGCGAGCCGATCACGCTCAGCTCGGCCGCCACGCCCGAGCGGTTCCACGCGTCGAGCGTGTCGATGCACTCGACGAGGAGCCGCGCGTTGAGCGGGCCGCACAGCCCCCGATCGGTGCTGACGACGATGAGGCCGACGCGGCGCGCCGGTTCGCGCCGCGCCGTCAGCGCCGACACGTAGTCGGGCCGGTCGCGCATCATCCGGCCGGCCATCGCCGTGACTTTTGCCGCATACGGCCGGAAGTCGTGTGCGCGCTTTTGGGCGCTCGCCATTTTTGTGCGTGCCATCATCTCCATCGCGCGGGTGATCTTGCGGGTGGACGACGTGCTGGCGATCTTCGAACGGATTTCTCGAACGTGCATGCTCGTTTCGGCGGCTGGACGCATCCGGTCATACCGGCGCGTGTTGGGATCGTGGCGCAGCCGGGTGTCGGCGCGCCATCGCGGTTTCGGTCGATGCTATAGGGACTTCACCTGAAACTTCTGATGAAAATCAAATTTTTGTTGCGCGGATGCCACAGAATGTGAACGGCATGCCGCGTGCCTTGCATCGGTCGTGTGCGATCGCGCGGCGCCGTGAGGCGGCCATCCATGTAACCGAGGTGTCATGCGATCGTTACATTTCCCGGCGTATCCTGATCCTCTCGCATGCCGGCGCGGCCGCGGCGGTTCCTTTGGCGCGCCAGCCGCCCGGGCCGTTCATTTCGCCGAATGGCGCCGTGCGCCGCCGCAGCGGGCCGCGTTCGCGTCAGCCGTCATCGATCAGGGAGCCTTGCCCGATGTCCGATTCCCGTCAGCATGAGAAGTACGACGCACTGATCGCGCGCTGCCGAGCGCTTTCCCCCATCACCGTCGCGGTCGCGCATCCGTGCGACGAAGTGTCGTTGCGCGCCGCCGTGGATGCCGCCCGCGCCGGCATCATCGAGCCGGTGCTGGTCGCGCCGGCCGCGCGGCTCTCGGCGCTGGCCGATACGCTCGGTCTGGACCTGTCCGGCTACCGGCGCATCGACGTGCCGCACAGCCATGCGGCGGCGGCGCGCGCGGTCGAGCTGGTGCGCGCCGGCGAGGCGGATGCGCTGATGAAAGGCAGCCTGCACACCGACGAACTGCTTGCCGAGGTCGTGCGCGCCGACACGGGCATCCGCACCGAACGACGGCTCAGCCACGTGTTCATCATGGACGTGCCGACCTATCCGAAGCCGCTCTTCATCACCGACGCGGCGGTCAACATCCGCCCGACGCTCGAGCAGAAGGCGGAGATCGCACAGAACGCGATCGACCTCGCCCGCGCGCTCGGCGTCGACACGCCGAAGGTCGCGATCCTGTCGGCGGTCGAGACGGTCAGTTCGAAGCTGCCGTCGACGGTCGATGCGGCCGCGCTGTGCAAGATGGCCGAGCGCGGCCAGATCACGGGCGGCCTGCTCGACGGCCCGCTCGCGCTCGACAATGCGATCAGCGCGGAAGCGGCCCGGCTCAAGCATCTCGGCTCGGCCGTCGCGGGCGATGCCGACATCCTGCTCGCGCCCGACCTGGAAGCCGGCAACATGCTCGCGAAGGAGCTGACGTTCCTCGCCAACGCGGATGCGGCCGGCATCGTGCTCGGCGCGCGCGTGCCGATCATCCTGACGAGCCGCGCCGACAGCGAGCGCACGCGCATGGCGAGCTGCGCGGTCGCCGCGCTCTATGCGCGCTCGGCACGCGCGGCGGCCGCCGCGCGCGATGCGCGTTCGCAGTAAGCGGGGCCGACATGCGACATCCTGTTCTCGTCCTGAATGCCGGTTCGTCGAGCCTCAAGTTCTCCGTCTACGACACGCGCGAAGACCGCTCGCTCGGCGAGGGCGTCCACGGGCAGGTCGGCGGCGTGTACACCGCGCCGCGCCTCGTCGTGAAGGATGCACGCGGCGGGGTCCTCGCCGATCATCCGGTCGAGCGCACGGGCCATCACGGCGCGATCGAGGCGATTCACGCGTGGTTCGCGCGTCACGTCGGCGACGAGGCCGCCTTCGACGGCGTCGGGCATCGCGTCGTGCACGGCGGCCGTCATTTTCTGGCGCCGGTGCGGATCGACGACGATGTGCTCGCGATCATCGAATCGCTCGCGCCGCTTGCGCCGCTGCACCAGTCGCACCACGTCGACGCGATACGCGCGGTGAGCGCGGTCGCGCCCGACCTGCCGCAGATCGCCTGCTTCGACACGGCGTTCCATCACACTCTGCCCGAGATCGAGCGGGAGTTCGCGTTGCCGCGCGCGCTGACAGAGCAGGGCATCGTGCGCTACGGCTTCCACGGCCTGTCGTACGAGTACATCACGACGGCGCTCGCCGAAATCGACGCCGATTGGGCGCAACGCAGGACGGTCGTCGCCCACCTCGGCAACGGCGCAAGCATGTGTGCGCTCGCGCGCGGGCAGAGCATCGCGACGACGATGGGGTTCACGGCCGTCGACGGCCTGCCGATGGGCACGCGCACCGGCGCGCTCGACCCTGGCGTGATTCTCTACCTGCTGCGCCACGAAGGGCTGACCGTCGACGACGTCGAGCACCTGATCTACGAACAGTCCGGCCTGCTCGGCATGTCTGGCGTGTCGAGCGACATGCGCGCGCTGCTCGACAGCGACGTGCCGGCGGCCGCGCATGCCGTCGACCTGTTCGCGTACCGCGCGGCGCGCGAGCTCGCGTCGCTGGCCGGCGCGCTCGGCGGGCTCGACACGCTCGTCTTCACGGCGGGGATCGGCGAGAACGCACCGCCTGTGCGCGAGCGCATCTGCCGTGCCGCGGCGTGGCTGGGCATCGCGCTCGACGACGCGGCGAACGCCGGCAACCGCCCGGTGATTTCGGCCGGTGCGTCGCGCGTGACGGTGCGGGTCGTCCCGACGGACGAAAACCTGATGATCGCGCGTCACACGCGCACCCTGCTGGATCATGCCTTCCTTCAACCTTCGAATCAGGACGCCTGAGCGAACATGAATCATCCGGAACACACTGCTGCCGCCAAGATTCCCGTCCCCGCGCTGCCGATCTTCTGGCCGTTTGCCGCTGCCGCGGCGATGGTCGAGGCGGGCAGCGAAGTATCGGCGCGCAACCTCCGCTTTCTCGCCGAAGAGGAGAAGCTGCACTTCGAAATGCATCCTTCGCTGGCGTCCTCGAACCGGCCGCTGCTCGATCTGCGCACGATGACGTTTCGCGATTACTCGATCGCGCCCGCCAGCGGCCTGCCGACGATCGTCGATGCGCCGTACGCCGGCCACAGCGCGATGATTGCCGATTACCAGCCCGGCCAGAGCCTGATGGAGACGCTGCGCAACAACGGCGTGACGCGTCTTTACCTGACCGACTGGAAGTCCGCGACGGAGGACATGAAGGATCTGGAGATCGACCAGTACCTGGCTGAGCTGAACGTCTGCGTCGACGAGCTCGGCGGCCGCGTGAACCTGGTCGGCCTGTGCCAGGGCGGCTGGATGTCGGCGATGTATGCGGCGCGCTTTCCGGACAAGGTCGCGAGCCTCGTGCTCGCGGGGTCGCCGATCGACACCGAGGCGGGCGACGGCCCGGTCAAGCGGATGGCGCACACGTACCCGACGTCCTTCTACCAGGAGCTCGTGGAAATGGGCGGCGGCCTGATGCGCGGGCGCTTCATGCTCGACGGCTGGAAGAACATGCACCCGGATCAGCACTATGTGAGCGAGCACGTCGATCTGTACGAGCACATCGACGATCCGGCCTATCTGCGCAAGGAGGAGGCGTTCGCGAGCTGGTATGAAAGCCCGATCGATCTTCCCGGGCGCTGGTACCTGCAGGCGATCGTGCAGCTCTTCAAGGAGAACCGGTTCGCGAAGGGCACGTTCGTCGCGCTCGGCCGCCAGCTTGACCTGAAGAACGTCACGTGCCCCGTGTACCTGCTCGCCGGCGAGGCCGACGACATCACGACGCAGGAACAGGTGTTCGATGCGCGCAAGTACCTCGGCACGCCAGCGTCGCAGGTGACGAGCCAGCTCGTGCCGGGCGGGCATATCGGCCTGTTCATGGGATCGCGCACGCTCAAGGATACGTGGCCGGGCATCGCCGCGTGGATCGCGAAGATGGCGTAGGTGGCGTAGGTGGCGTAGGTGGCGGGCGCGGTGCGTGTTTTGGCGGCGGGCGAATGAATGGCCCGCCGATATGAGGCTGGAGACGCGTGATGCGCGCACGCGGCGCATCTGACAATCATTGACAGATGCGCCGGTCGAGATTCCTTATAGTGGTCCATGCGCGTGCTGCAGCGCGCGCACCGATGACGCTTCCGACGCACGATACGTCCATGGCACGCAGGAGGCGGATCCGGGAACCTCACCCCCCACGAGGTCCCGGAACCCTGAGCGGACATCCACGCGGGTGCATCACCGGCCCCGCATGGATGTCCGCTGATTTTTTTTGGGTTCATTGCGTCTTGTCGTTCGCCTTCTCGCTCAGCCATGACATGAAAACCGATGTTCGAAGTGGCATGTCGGGAGCAGGCGGGTGCACCAGGTAGTAGTTGTATTGGGTGCGCTGGGAAAAGGCCTCGAACGGCAAGACCAGTTCGAGGCGATCGATTCCCTGTTGTATGAGGCGTTGCCGCCCGATGGCAAGGCCGCAATGGTTCAGGGCGCCAATGACACACAGGTCCGATCGGTCGAATGTGAAACTCCGTTCCGGCAATTCGACGTCCGGTATATTCTGACTAATCCGGCCCTCGACGTCATTGCCCGACGCCGGCTCCAGCGCCTCGACCAGTTCGGTCATGGTGCGTTGCGGGATGCCGAACAGGCGCTCCCCCCTCGGATGTCACGGCGATTTTCCCGCGCCGGTCAAGCGCGCAACGCCTGCCGGCCTTTGGCCAGGTAGGTCGCCATTTCCTCTTCCGGGACCGGCGAAAAACTTGTCCCAGGGAATCTAGGCTAGTCAATCTGTCACCCGACGCGGGGAGGCACCGATCATCTCTTTCCCGCTCCGCCGTGCTCCATCGCCGCAGCCTGGCGATCATGCTCAGCGGCGCCCCGCATGTCTTTACCACATTTTTGATGGTGGCGGGTTTCAAATTACGCAAATAACTGTTACAAATTTGTCTATTAATGGCGATCGGTATTGTGCCGTTATTTGTAAGTGTTCTGCCGATGCGCACTCTGATCAGTGGGTTTCGCGCCTTCTCGTACCCGATGGTCAAACCTGAAAGGTTCGCAATCCTATGAAGCTGTCTTTTTCCCAGAAGCTTTGGCTGCCGCTGATCCTGGGCGTGCTGTGTCTCGCCGGCATATCGATCTATGACGCTTACCACACACGAGAAATGCGGCTGGCCGAGCGCAAGGGCGACCTGAAACACGCGTCGGAGATCGCCCTGAGTGTCGTCAAGACCTTTGGTGATCAGGCGGCTGCCGGCTCCATGCCGCTCGCGGAAGCCCAGAAGCGGGCCATGGACAGTATACGGAACATGCGGTACGGCGAAGACGGCTATTTCACGATCCTCAATTCGCAGCCGACAGTTCTGATGCATCCGACGAAACCGGAGTTGAATGGCAAGGACGCCGGCAGCTACAGGGATCCGGACGGTGCTTACCTCTTCAGGGACATGGTCGCTGTCATCAAGCGCGACGGTGCGGGCTTTACCGCGTATGCGTTTCCCAAACCGGGAGCGAACGAAGCCTCGCCGAAAATTGCCTATAACGTGACCTATCAGCCGTGGGATTGGATTCTCAACACGGGGGTCTATGTCGACGACGTCGATGCGGCATTCCGCTCGTCGCTGTACCAGAGCCTCGGGATTCTGGCGGTACTGGCCGCCGCCTTGTCGGCTGTTGTGGTGCTGCTCAACCGCGGCATCCTTCGCTCGCTGGGCGGCGAGCCGTCCTATGCCGCCGAAATTGCCAACCGGATTGCCGATAACGATCTGACTGCCGTGGTGAAGACGGCACCGGATGATCGATCGAGTCTGCTGTTTTCGATGAAACGCATGCAGGCGCAGCTCACACAAACGATCGGCACGATCAAGGTTTCGGCTGACTCGATCGTCACCGCCACGCACCAGATTGCGGCGGGCAACCAGGATCTGTCGCAACGCACCGAAGAGCAGGCCGCCTCGCTCGAGGAAACGGCGGCCAGCATGGAGCAACTGACCTCGACCGTCACCCAGAATGCCGACAATGCCAGTCAGGCCAACCAGCTCGCGGTGCAGGCCGCCCAGGTGGCGGAGCAAGGCGGCACCGTGGTGTCGCGAGTGGTTGAAACCATGGAGGGCATCAACGCCAGTTCGGACAGGATTGCCAGCATTGTTGGCATCATCGAGGGCATCGCCTTCCAGACCAATATCCTCGCACTGAACGCGGCCGTCGAAGCGGCGCGGGCGGGCGAGCAGGGACGGGGGTTTGCGGTGGTGGCCTCAGAAGTGCGTTCGCTCGCGCAGCGCTCCTCGGCGGCCGCCAAGGAAATCAAGGACCTGATCCACGATTCCGTGGAGCGGGTGCGGGCCGGCGCCAGCCATGTACAGGAAGCCGGTGCGACGATGCGCGAGATCACTCACGAGATCCGGCGCGTGACCGACATCATGGCTGAAATCACCGCCGCATCGCAGGAACAGAGCAAGGGCATCGGCCAGGTCAACCACGCCGTCACCCAGATGGACGAAGTCACGCAGCAGAACGCCGCCCTGGTCGAAGAGGCTGCGGCAGCGGCCAGCTCGCTTGAGTCACAGGCAAGCGACCTGATAGCCGCCGTTTCGATGTTCAGGCTGGACGTCTCGCGCGACACCGGCGCTATGAGGGCTGTCGCGCAGGTGCATACAGCGGCACCGGTGCGCGCCAGGGCACCGGTCACGTCCTCCCTGAAGCGGCCCGCATCGCAGCCTGTTCGGGTGACGCAAACCGCCGAGGCTATCGAATGGGACAGCTTTTAGGCAGCCATCCATATCACGGGTGACGGGGCGGCCGGGCAAACCGCGTCGCTCGGTGCCGGCATCGAAGGTTCGCACGCACTTCGTCCAGCGTTGAAGGCAGAGACGACTTCACTCATTGGCGCAAGGAACAACAGTGGCGACGGATACCGGTGCTGCAAACCGGCAGGCACTCTGAGCGGGTCTGACCATAGAGCGATCACTCGCCTCTATGGCAACTGGAGGTGAAACTTGAGACAGAGACTGAACGTCTGCTGTCCAGCAGTCTCCGACGCTTGAATGTCCGAGTAATGCATCCAGTGACCGGCGGTTGATGGCCGGCATTCCGCCTGATGCGCTCCACCGAACCCGACCTTCAGCGAACCTTCCAACTCGCTGTGAGCGGGCCATTGCCGGAAGTAATATTCCCGCTTACTCGTCCTTGCCCCGCTTCCCCCGCGCGACTTCATCACCGGCATCCGGCACGAGCCGCCGCGTGATCGGAATCGACGCGAACGAGCACAGCCCGACGACGACGAACGCCGGCCAGAAATCCGACCAGACGATCGCCTTGTGCCCCTGAATCCAGTGCGACACGTGCAGCACGAGGCCGGCGACGGTGACGCCGAGGCCGAGCGACATCTGCTGCACGACGCTGCCGAGGCTCGTCGCGCGTCCCGCGTCGCGGGGCGAGATGTCCGCATAGATCATCGAATTGAGGCTCGTGAACTGCAGCGCCGGGAACACGCCGCCGACCAGCACGATCAGCCAGATCGCCAACACCGGCATGCCCGGATGAAAGACGCCGTACGAGGCGATCGCGAGCCCGGCGAACGCGGCGTTGTACATCAGCACGGTGCGGAACCCGAAGCGGCGCAGCGTGCGGGTGGCGGTGGAGCGGCTGACTGCGCCGCCGAGCGCCGACGCGCAGGTAATGAGGCCGGAATGGAATGCACTCATTCCGAGCCCTTCCTGCAGCGCGAGCGGCAACAGGAACGGCACCGCGCCGAGGCCGATGCGGAACAGCGACCCACCGACGACGCTCGCGTGATACGTCGGGATGCGCAGGAACGCGAGATCCAGCACCGGCCGCTCTTTGCGGCGCGCATACGGCACGTACAGCGCGAGCAATACCGCGCCGCCCGCGCACATCGCGACCGCGTTCCCGCGCGAAGTCAGCGCGCCGTCGAGCAGCGTGAGCCCCATCAGCAGCAGCGCCGCGCCGCTCGACGACAGCAGGAAGCCGAACCAGTCGAGCGGCCCCGGGTCCGGCTCGTGCGTGTTCGCGATGTGCTTGTTCGCCAGATAGATACCGTACACGCCGATCGGCACGTTGATGAAGAAGATCATCCGCCAGTGCAGGTAGGTCGTGATGAAGCCGCCGAGCAGTGGCCCGACCGTCGGGCCGAACAGCGCGGGAATCGCGAGGTAGCTCATCGCGCGCACGAGATCCGAGCGCGGCACCGCTCGGAAAATGATGATGCGGCCGACGGGAACCATCATCGCGCCGCCGATGCCTTGCACGAAGCGCGCAAGCGTCAGCAGGCCGAGCGAGCGGGACGCCGCGCACAGCAGCGAGCCCGCGACGAAGATGCCGATTGCAGTACGGAACACGGTGCGCGCACCGACGCGGTCGGCGAGCCAGCCGCAGATCGGAATGAACACGCCGAGGCCGACGACATAGGCCGTGATCGCGATGTTCAGCGTGACGGGGCTATGACCGAAATCGTGCGCCATCGCCGGCAGCGCCGTGACGATGATGTTCGCATCCACGCTTTCCATGAACAACGCGCAGGCAATGATGAGCGGCGCAATGAAAGCGTGGACGGCGAGCGGCATGGGAAGGACGCGCGGTAAAGGCGTTATTATGCATCGCCTGTTGTCGGCGCGTCATTGCCGGCAACAGTTGTTTCCTGCGCACCGCGCAGCAGGCGCCGCCTCTCCTTCGTCAGAA
>Ga0335069_10011328_pt1 | contig 12595 bp, 11 predicted proteins | sample Lox_Sample_11_FD_206714 | JGI IMG/M metagenome (GOLD analysis project Ga0335069, IMG submission 206714) | Soil microbial communities from Loxahatchee National Wildlife Refuge, Florida, United States - Lox_Sample_1.1 | ecosystem: Environmental > Terrestrial > Soil > Wetlands | place: USA... | reverse complement strand
TTCTTGATATTAAGTTTCAAATCCCGTTCGACGAAATCCGGGCCGAACATGTGGAACCGGCCATCGACGAACTGCTCCGGGACGCCCAGGAGCGGCTGGATGAGCTGACGGCCGACCCGGCCCCACGCACGTTCGCCAACACCCTGGAGCGGCTGGACCGGCTGACCGAGCGGCTGGAGTTCGCGATGCAGGTGACGCGGAATCTGGAGGCTTTGGCGACCACGCCGGAGTTGCGGGCGGCGAATAACGCGGTGCAGCCAAAGGTAAGCGCGTTCTATTCATCACTCCCTTTGAACGAGCCGCTGTGGCGGGCCGTGCAGGCTTACTCGCACACCGGGGAGGCCAAGTCGCTCACAGGCGTTCGGAAGCGCTATCTGGAAAAGACCATCGACAACTTCCGGCGGCACGGCGCGGAGCTGGATGCCGCGGGCAAGCAGAGGATCGCCGAAATCGACGTCGAGCTGACCAAGCTGACGATCCGCTTCTCGGAAAATGTGCTGGATTCGACGAACCAATTTGAGCTGGTAATCAAGGATCAGGCCCAGCTGGCGGGATTGCCGGAGAGCGCGCTGGCGATGGCGCGGGCGAGCGCGGCGGCGAAGGGCTTGGAAGCGCCGTCCTGGCGGTTCACATTGCAGGGCCCCAGTTATCTGGCGGTGATGACGTACCTGGACGACGCCGGGACGCGCCGCCAGGTCTATGAAGCCTTCGTCAACCGGGCCACCGAGGAGAAGCACGACAACCTGCCGGTGTTGAAGCGCATCCTGGAGCTGCGGCGCGAGAAGGCGAATCTGCTGGGTTACCGCGATTTCGCCGACCTGGTGCTGGAGGATCGCATGGCGCACACGGGCTCCCGGGCGCAGGAGTTTTTAGGCGACCTGGAGCAGAAAACCCGCGCGCACGCCGATCGCGAGAGCGCGGAGCTGGAGGCGTTTGCCGGCAGGAGCGGCCTGGAGCCGTGGGACGTCGCTTACTATGCCGAGAAGCAGCGCGCCGCGTTGTATGACTTCGACGAAGAAGCGCTGCGGCCGTATTTCCCGCTGGAGAGCGTGGTCAACGGGATGTATGAAATCGTGCACCGGCTGTACGACATCCGCGTGGTGGAGAAGACGGGCGTTCCGGCCTGGGACCCGCAAGTGAAGTACTACGAGATTTACGACGATCGGTTTGGCATGCTGGGCGCATTCTATGCCGACTGGTTTCCGCGCGAGAACAAGCGCAGCGGGGCCTGGATGGATGTGCTGATCACCGGGGACGTGGCGCCAGGGCGGCAGGAGCCTCACGCCGCTTTGATTTGCGGTAATCTGACGCCGCCGGTGGAAGGCCGGCCTTCTTTGCTGACGCATCGCGAGGTGCAGACGATTTTCCACGAATTCGGCCATCTGCTGCATCATTGCCTCAGCCGGGTAGAGCTGCGCGGGTTGGCGGGCGTGAACGTGGCCTGGGACTTCGTGGAGCTGCCTTCGCAGATCATGGAAAACTGGACCTGGGAGCGCGAGGCTCTGGATCTGTTTGCGCGGCACTATCAGTCCGCCGTGCCGATTCCCGCGGATCTGTTCGAGAAGATGCGGGCGGCGCGGAATTTCCGGGCAGCCAATGGGCAGATGCGGCAGCTAGGGTTCGCCATTGCCGACCTGGCGCTACATCGGGAATACTCCGAGGAGCGCGACGGCGATCTGCTGGCTTACGTGCGGGCGATTTTCCAGCGGTTTTCTCCGGCGCCGCTGCCGGGCCGCTACGGGATGATTTGCAGCTTCACCCACTTGTTCGCCAGTCCGGTGGGCTATGGCGCCGGTTACTATTCCTACAAGTGGTCCGAGGTGCTGGACGCGGATGCGTTCACGCGCTTTCGCGATTGCGGAATCTTCAGCCGCGACGTGGGCACGCAGTTCCGCGAAAACATCCTGGCGCGCGGCGACAGCGAGGATCCGGCCGACTTATACCGCAAATTTATGGGGCGCGATCCGGATCCCAACGCGCTGCTCCAACGCAGCGGATTGCTCGTCACCCAATAGAACCTTCCCGCATCCGTATAGTGGAGGCGCGGTGTAACGTGGTAGGAATGGAGTGAGGGTGCGCGCATGAGATCCACGATCCGGCTCGGCCGTCTGTTCGGCATTGAAGTTGGACTGCACTATAGCTGGTTCCTGATCGCGATGCTGATCACGATGTCGCTGGCAGCGCAGTTTCAGGCCAGCCATTCGGAATGGGGCGCCAGCGTGATCTGGGCGCTTGCGCTTCTCACCGCGATCTTCTTTTTTGCCGCTCTGCTGGCGCACGAGCTGTCGCACGCACTGGTGGCACGGGCGCACGGCCTGACCACACGCGCGATCACGTTGTTTGCCTTGGGCGGCGTGGCGCAGATCGAAAAGGAGCCGGAGGATGCCAAAACTGAGTTCCTGGTGGGAATCGTCGGACCCGCTTCGAGCGCCGTCATCGGTGTGGCCTCGCTGGCGGTGGCATTCCTGCTCGGCTGGCGCATTGGCGCCACTCCGGAAACGCCGCTGCGGGCCATGTTCGTCTGGCTCGGCTACATCAACCTGATGCTGGCCGCCTTCAATATGATTCCCGGCTTCCCGCTGGACGGCGGCCGGATTCTGCGAGCGGTGATCTGGCTTTCCACCAAGGACGGGACGCGGTCGACAAGGCTGGCGGCGCGTACGGGACAGACCGTGGCCCTGTTGTTCATTGCACTGGGGATTATTCAGTTCTTCACCGGCGCCGGATTTGGCGGCTTGTGGATCGCATTCATCGGCTGGTTCCTGCTGCAGGCTGCCACCGCCAGCTATACCAGCGTGACGTTGAACTCCACTTTGCAGGGCGTGCACGTGAGCGACGTCATGACAACACAGTGCACCTCCGTGGACGGGAACATGAACGTGCATGAGTTCGTGGAGGATTATCTGCTGCGAACCGGCCAGCGCTGTTTTGTGGTGGAGCGCAACGGCGAGGTGCAGGGGCTGGTGACGCCGCACGAGGTGAAAGAGCTGGAACGGCCACGCTGGCCGTACACCACGCTCTACGACGTGATGCGCCCGCTGGACCAGCTCCACACTGTCTCGCCCGCCACACCGATCATGGAGGCGCTGGAAACCATGGGCCGCGACGATGTGAACCAGTTGCCGGTGGTGAGCGGAAGCCATCTGGAAGGCGTGATCACGCGCGCCAATGTCCTACAGTTCCTGCAGACTCGCGCTGAGCTGGGGCGCTAGAGGGACGCTCAAGGAACCTCGCAGACTAAGTCTGCGCCACATCGAACGTAAAGTTTGGTAAAGTAGCGTTCAGTGCGAATCGTTTTCGTCGCAGCGTTGTCCCTGTGCTGCTTCGCTGCTTCCATAGACGATCAACAATTCAACGGCCGGTGGGACATCACTGTCAATGGCCTTCCACCGCCACCGCACGGCTGGTGGCTGGAAGTGTCCGGCGCCGGCACCGACAATCTCAAAGGCAAGTTCGTCGGCTTTCCGATCGCGCTAATCGACGAGGTTCCCAAGCTTTCCATCTCCGACGGGGAACTGCGCTTCGCGCTGGAGGAGCGGTTCCATCGCGAACGGCAGCCGGAAAAAGGCCTGTATTGGGCGCGGCTGGAAGACGGGAAACTGAAAGGGACTTTCGAGATTGAAGGCGATCCGTCGTCGTACCTGGAATGGACCGCTGTACGGGCTCCGCTGCTTCCGGACAAGGATGACGGCGCATGGAAGCGCGGCGATCCGGTAGTGCTGTTTGACGGGCACGATCTGACCGGCTGGCAGGCGTTGGCGCCGGGGCATCTCACCTCGTGGATCGTGAAGGACGGCGGCCTGACCAACCTGATCGGCGCGAGCGACCTGGTGTCGGACAAGAAGTTTTCGAACTTCATCCTGGACGCCGAATTCCGCATCGGACCGCGCGCGAATAGCGGCGTTGCGCTGCGGGGCCGGTACGAGGTGCAGTTGGCCGACGACTCCGACCGTTCGCCGTCGGTTCGCGGCACGGGGGCTATCTTGAATCGCATCGCCCCGACCGCTAACGCGGGACGGCCGGCAGGCGAGTGGCAGATGCTCGCGGCGCGGCTGGTGGGACGACAGGTGACGGTGGTGTTGAATGGCGTGCGAGTGATCAACCGGCAGAGCATCGACGGACCGACGGCGATCGCGATCGATTCCAACGAGGGCGACCCGGGGCCGATCCTGCTGCAGGGCGATCGCGGCAACGTGGAGTTCCGGCACATCGTTGTTTATCCGCTGACCAAGAAACCTTGAGCGCAGCGAAGCAAGCGAGGCTCTATCGCGTGCGGGGGCGCGTTCAAGGCGTCGGCTTCCGTTACTTCGTCGAGCACTCCGCGAACCAGTTGGGTATCAGCGGGTGGGTGCGCAACACCGATGCTGGCGACGTGGAAGTCTATGCGTCGGGCACGCCCGCGCAGTTAGCCGAACTAGCGGGACTGTTGTGGAAGGGACCGCGGTGGGCCGAAGTGCGCGGCGTGGATGAGATGGAAGCGCGGATAGAAAGTCACCCGGGCTTCCTGATCCGTCACTAACTGATGAGCCGGGTGGCGTCCTTGGCGAAATAGGTGAGGATGAAATCGGCGCCGGCGCGGCGGATGGCGGTGAGCGATTCGAGAATGGCGCGGTCGCGATCGAGCCAGCCGTGTTGGATGGCGGCCATCAGCATGCTGAATTCGCCGCTGACCTGATAGGCACCCAGCGGCGCGCGGAAACGGTCGCGAGCCATGCGGATGATATCGAGATACGGCATGGCGGGCTTGACCATGATCATGTCGGCGCCTTCCTGCAGGTCGAGCTCGATCTCGCGCATGGCTTCGCGGGCGTTGGCCGGGTCCATCTGATAGCTGCGGCGATCGCCGAACTGCGGCGTGGATTCGGCGGCTTCGCGGAACGGGCCATAGAAGACCGAGGCGTACTTGGCGGCGTAGGACACGATGGGCGTGTTGGTGAATCCGGCGCCATCCAGAGCTTTGCGGATCGCTGCCACACGGCCATCCATCATGTCGCTGGGGGCGATCAGGTCTGCGCCGGCGCGGGCGTGCGAGACCGCGGTCTTGGCGAGCCACTCGAGCGTCGGATCGTTCTGCACATCGCCATCGACGACCAGTCCGCAATGGCCGTGGCTGGTGTACTCGCAATTGCAGACATCCGTCATCACCAGGAACTTCGGCAAGGTGCGTTTGAGAGCGCGCGTGGCTTGCTGGACGATGCCGTCGTCTGCATAAGCGCCGGAGGCGATCTCGTCCTTGGTCTCGGGAATGCCGAACAGGATCACCCCGCCGATGCCCAGCCGATAAGCCTCCTCGCATTCCTTCACCAGCTCGTCGGCAGAGAGCTGGAAGTTGCCGGGCATGGAACTGATGGGCCGGCGCACGCCTTCGCCGGGACAAGTGAACAGCGGCAGGATGAAATCCGTCGGCTCGAGATTGGTCTCGCGGACCAGGTTGCGCAGCGACTCGCCGGCCCGCAGCCGCCGCATGCGGTGAGTGGGAAACGCCACGTCAGCCTTCCTGAATGGTGACGGACTTCAGTTGATCGCCCTGTTGAATTTTGTTGACCACGTCCTGGCCGCTGGTCACCTGTCCGAAGACGGTGTGCTTGCCGTCCAGCCAATCCGTCACGATGTGCGTGATGAAGAACTGGCTGCCGTTGGTGTTGGGCCCGGCATTAGCCATGGAAAGCGAGCCGACCTTGTGCTTGCGAGGATTGTCCTTCACTTCGTCTTCGAAGCGGTAGCCAGGACCGCCGCGGCCGGTTGCCGTCGGGTCGCCGCCCTGAACCATGAAGTCGGCGATAACGCGATGAAACACGGTGCCGTCGTAGAAACCGTCCTTGGCGAGGAAGACGAAATTGTTCACCGTCTTGGGCGCGTCGGCGGCGAAGAGCTCACAGACGATGCTGCCTTTGGAGGTGTCGAATGTGGCCGTGTACTTGCCGGCGGGGTTGATGGTCAGGGCCGGCGCTGCTGCGTATTGTTTAGGCATAGTTTTAGTTTATCCGTAGATCCTTGCCGGTCATTTCCTTCGGCTGTTTTTCGCCCAGGTAGCCCAGGATGGTAGGCGAGATGTCCTGGAGCGCGCCGCCGGTGCGGAGTATCGACTGGGTTTCGTCGATCAAGATGAACGGCACGGGATTGGTGGTGTGGTAAGTGTGCGGGCCTTTGGTAACCGGATCGATCATGGTTTCGGCGTTACCGTGATCGGCGGTGATGATCCAGGATCCGCCGGAGCGGCGCAGCGCGGCGTAGATTTCGCCCAGGCCGGCGTCTACGAACTCGACCGCGCGCACCGTGGGCTCCATCTTGCCGGAATGGCCGACCATGTCGGCGTTGGCGAAGTTCATAACGATGAGGTCGAAGCTGCGCTGGTCGATTGCCTTGACGACCACTTCGGTGATTCCCGCGGCGCTCATTTCGGGCTTCAGGTCGTAGGTGGCGACTTTGGGTGAGGGGACCAGTTCCCTGCTCTCGCCGGGATACGGCTTTTCGTTGCCGCCGTTGAAGAAATAGGTGACGTGCGCGTATTTTTCAGTCTCGGCCACGCGCAGGTTTTTCCAGTTCAGCTGGGCCATGATGTCGGCGAGGATGTTGTTGGGGTGTTCGCGCGGCAAAACAAAAGGAACCTGAAATGTCTTGTCGTACGCGGTCATGGTGGTGTAGTGAAGGTTGTTTGGCCGTCCCGGAAACGCAGGAGAAGCTGTGGTCAACGCCTGCGTCATTTCGCGGCCACGATCGGCGCGGAAGTTGAAAAAGATGCAGGCGTCGTCGTCGCGGATCACGCCGACGGGCTGGTTTTGGGGGTCGACGATGGTGACCGGCTCGATGAACTCGTCGGTGGTTCCGCGTTCGTAAGAACGTTTCACGGCGGCGACGGGTTCGGTGGCTTTTTCGCCGTTGCCCAGGACCATGGCTCCGAACGCGCGCTCTACGCGGTCCCAGCGCTTGTCGCGGTCCATCGCATAGTAGCGGCCGGAAACGGAGGCGATTTTGCCGACGCCGGCCTGCCGAATCTCCTTCTGGAGTTGCTCGACGTAGCCTGCACCGCTCTCGGGCGGCGTGTCACGGCCGTCCATGAAGCAATGCACGAAGACGTGCTCAACGCCCTGCTGTTTCGCCATTTTCAGCAACGCGTAGAGGTGGGTGAGCAGCGAATGAACGCCGCCGTCACTGCACAGGCCCATCAGATGCAGGCGATGGGTGCGCGCGTGCTGCATAGAGGCCAACAGGACAGGGTTCTGGAAGAACTCGCCGGAAGCGATCATGCGATCAATGCGGGTGACGTCCATGTAGATGACACGGCCCGCACCGATGTTCAAGTGGCCGACCTCGCTGTTGCCCATCTGGCCGTTAGGAAGCCCGACGTAAGGGCCGGAGGTGTGCACCAGCGTATTTGGAAATTCGCGCAGCAGCGAATCGTAGGTGGGTTTCCGAGCTGCCGCGATGGCGTTGCCTTCGGTGGCGGGCGAGAATCCCCAGCCATCGAGGATGGTGAGCACGAGCGGTTTTTTCAGGCCCCGCATTACTGGTGGAACGCCTTCCGGCCGGCGAACTTCGCGCCGTCGCCCAGCTCTTCCTCGATGCGCAGGAGCTGGTTGTATTTGGCAATGCGGTCGGTGCGGCTGGCGGAGCCAGTCTTGATTTGCCCGGCGCGCGTGGCAACGACGAGATCGGCGATGAAGGCGTCTTCGGTTTCGCCCGAGCGATGCGAGACGACGTTGGTGTAGTGCGCAGCCTCGGCCATCTGCATGGCTTCCAGGGTTTCGGTGAGGGAGCCGATCTGGTTCACCTTGATGAGAATCGAATTGGCGATGCCTTTTTCGATGCCCTGGCTGAGGCGCTCCGTGTTGGTGACGAAGATATCGTCGCCAACCAGCTGGATCTTGGAGCCGAGCGCGTCGGTCATGCCTTTCCAGCCGTCCCAATCGTCTTCCGCCATGCCGTCTTCGATGGAAATGATGGGGTACTGCTCCACCCACTTGGCCCAGAACTTGATCATCTGGTCGGGGGTGCGCTGGCTCTTGTCGGATTTTTTGAAGACGTACTTGCCGGTCACTTTGTCGTAGAACTCGCTGGCGGCGGGATCGAGAGCAATGCTGATCTGTGCGCCTGGTTTGTAGCCGGCCTTGGTGATGGCTTCCAACACGACTTCTAGAGCCTCTTCGTTGGACTTAAGGCTGGGCGCGAATCCGCCTTCGTCGCCGACGGAGGTGTTGTAGCCGCGCTTTTTGAGGACGCCCTTCAGCGTGTGGAACACCTCGGCGCCCATGCGCAAGGCCTCAGAAAACTTGGCCGCGCCGTGGGGGGCGACCATGAACTCCTGGGGGTCGACCGAATTGTCGGCGTGCGCGCCGCCATTGAGGATATTCATGAGCGGAACCGGTAGCAGATTCGCGCTGACGCCGCCCAGGTAACGGTACAGAGGCATGGTGGCCGACTGCGCCGCCGCGCGCGCCGAAGCCAGGGAAACGGCGAGGACAGCGTTGGCTCCGAGCTTTCCTTTGTTCGGCGTGCCGTCGAGGTCGATCATCTTGCGATCGATCGCGGCCTGATCCTCCGCTTCCATCCCGACCACGGCGGGTGCGATTTTCTTGGTGATATTCGCAACGGCTTTGCGCGTGCCTTTGCCGAGGTAACGCTTGGGATCGGCATCGCGCAGTTCCACGGCTTCATGCTCACCAGTCGAAGCGCCGGAGGGAACGGCGGCGCGGCCAACGGTGCCATCGGCGAGGCAGACGTCGGCTTCCACGGTCGGATTGCCGCGGGAATCGAGGATCTCGCGGCCGACAACCTTGACAATTTCCATATTTCTTCATTCTGGAGGACGCGTCGAGGGGTTGTCCAATGCAGCGCCCGGTGTGCGGAATCGCGCTTGGGTTCGTTTTTGCAAATTCACGTGAGCGCGTGGAAGGCGAGGGTGTTACGGTGCGCTCTGCGCTCATTCACTCGAGATTACGCCCTGGTGAATGGCGCTGACGATTGCGGGCCGCGCAAGTGACGGATGGAGTAGCGTGAAATATTTGCGCGAAGCTGGTCACCGTGGCGAACCCCGTTGTGGAGCAGCTAGAGCGTTGGAGGGTACGATCCGCCGGGCGGGCAAGTATTGTGCGCCCCGGTGAAGGTGCCGTTGCTCGAGTACTTCAAACCGGTCCCGGGCAGATTTCCTCCGCCGGGCTGGTCGAAGAACCACCCAAAGAAGGCGAATTCCTGAGGGTGATAAACGAAGCCATCCGCAGCGGTGAACGGGACCATGTGTGAATTGATGGGGTCGCCCACTTCCAGGTGGTTTACACACTTCGAGGATGCCTCGCCGATGAAGCCCCACGCCGGGGTTAGATTTGCGTAGAAGGGATTGTTCATCCACTCGTCGATTTCGTGGCTCAAGCCCTTGATGTCGGTGCCGCCATGACTGTCATACTGCGCCCAACCGAAGGTCTGACTGGGAGAGCCCGTGAATGCTCCATGGTCCCCGTTGTTGCAACAAGTCCCGTCCGATTTCAATTGGACGACGTCGACCGTCATAAAAAGCGCGAACGTCGAGGTTGAAATCACTCCAGACTTCTGGAGCTTCGGAATAAGGGTCGTCTTAATGGTCTGGTTGATCGCGCCATTCGGAAGTATGGCGTACTGGCATCCGGTGCTGCTATCGATTTTGATCGTCGCTTGTTTGCTTGTCAGGGCCGGGAGAGTGATGGGGGAGGCGAAAGTCCAATTGATGGTATCGGCCAGTTGCTGCCCGCCAGGCATATGCCAAAACTCGGCACGCTTGACGGCGGGAGCGTACTGCCACTTGCCGACCTTCACGCCATTGAAAGACAGCTCTGTGGCGGTTACCAGGGGCGACCGGCGGAAACGTTCGACAGGAGAAATACCCGCGTTCGGACCACAGTAGTTTGGCGAAGTAGGGTCGAACATCAGCAAGTCGGAACCCTGGACAACCTCAATGACCAGAGGAATGAGAACGGCGCCGATCGTGGAGGCGGAAGGATTCTTTACAAACGGGTTTCCGCCCACGACCTCGCCAACGTAGTATTTGGAGTCCGCAGGGGCTTTCAGTAAGAAATAGCTGAAGGGAACCTCTTGAGAGCGGATTGGGGGAGCCATTGCCAGGGACGCTAAGGTGGCAAGGGCCGCCAAGGCGGCCGTGTGACTGATATGCCTACGCATTTTTCTCCTTCTAAGACTTCGTTCTCTGCTGATTAAGGGCGGAAAACACGTGTGAAAACTGTCATGTTCGATGTAAGTGCCTGGCCCTCGCGAGAACAACGGTCCAGATGAACCGGCTTTCAGCGGGGAAGGTACCTATAGTACGGAGCAAATCACGGCCGGAGGATCAGGAATTCGTGGATTGTGCTATTCTCAACCAAACACCGGACCAGGAGGCGAAATGGGATCCCTGGTTGGAGACGCGAAGAACGAAGCTCAGGACGGGGGGAGGAGCGACGCAATGAAAAGCGTGCTGTGGAGTTTCCTGGTCGTAATGCTCATGTGGATGGCGCCTGACGCCGCGCGAGCGAACACCGTCACCTACACATTTGCAGGCGAGGGAGGAACTGCCGGAACCAATTGGACCTTGGTAGACCCGAGCGGGTTCCTGACGGTCCCTTCCGGAAATGTGATTGGTTTGGTGCAAACGGCCACCGACCTCATTCTGGTTGACCCGATCAATGGCCCACAGGATTTTGGCCCACTAACGAACATCAACGTGGGAATCCCGCCACTTTTCCCGGGTTACTATGGCATCCAGTTGGCGTCAAGTTCCTTTACACTTGCCGCGCTCTTTATTCCCCAAGCGGACTTTACGACCCCTGGGACCTACGAATTAGCGACCCTCTCAGATCTCAATGCCGGCCTGCCGGGGGATCAAGGGAGGCTGACCATCACGGAGACGCCGGAGCCGCGTTCGCTAGCGTTGATGCTTGCGGGACTGGGGCTCGGGTTGATGGCGCTGAAGCACAGGCGTCAGTCCGGCGTGGCAAGCGCGCCGCGCGGTTAGCCTTTCGCTTTTTTGACTTGTTCGGTCAGTGCGGGGACGACTTCGAAAAGGTCGCCGACGATGCGGTAGTCGGCCACTTCGAAGATGGGCGCGGGGCACGTCACTCGATCATCCGAGTTCGCTTTTCCCAGGCGCCGCATGAAGGAGTACAGCCTGTCCGACCGCAAGCCGGCCAATGCGCGTGACCGCGCCATAGATTCCCGCGTGGTTCTGGTTCACCCGAACGACCACCTTCAGTACTTCCGGATTGGGACTTGCCGAGTCAGGATCAAGATTCAGCATCGAGCAGCGAATATCGGGCATTGTGACGGTGACGGCAGGGGCGTCGGCCTCCTCACCGAACCAGAGCACGCCCCCCAACCAGTCTTCTTCTTGAAAGGGGGCCGATCGCAGCAGACGAACTAAGATATTTGGGCGGAATCGCCGGACGTCCGGGCTCACGCCGGCGAGGTGGCTGATTTCGCGTATCGTATCGGTGGCGATTACAGAGATGCACGCCTCATCGAAGATGCCGTGCCTCCACTGCATCATCTGCAAGGGAGCTCCGTAACGACGTCCGACCTCCGCGGCTAACTCCTCCCCGAAGACCGGCAACCGGCGGCCATCCGGCGTGCGAACATGCGTAGGGACTTCTGGCGGAGCGGCGCCTGCACCGCGCTGCGGCGTAAACAGGAGCAGGTCCGGAAGCTTGCTGGCTGTCAGCCAAGGGAACCCGCCCCGGTCATCCATCCGCCGGAATGCAAGGCGCCTGTCCCCCTCAATGCCGTGCCAGCCCAGGCCGGCAACGTCGAGTGGTTCGCCGGCCATGGACTTCACGGGATATCGGAAGATGGCCTCAACTCGTCCGATTTCCATGGCGCGCCTCTCTAGCTTTTGATTTTCTTGACTTCTTCGATCAGAGCGGGGACGACTTCAAAGAGATCGCCGACGATGCCGTAGTCGGCCACTTCAAAGATGGGCGCGTTGGGATCTTTGTTGATGGCGACGATGGTCTTGGCGCCTTTCATGCCGACCAAATGCTGAATGGCGCCGGAGATGCCGACGGCCATGTACATTTTGGGCGACACAGTCTGGCCGGAGCTGCCTACCTGGCGCTCCATGGGCAGCCAGCCGTTGTCGCAGATGGGTCGCGAGGCGGCCAGTTCCGCGCCGAGGGCTTTGGCGAGCTCTTCGACGATGGGGATGTTTTCTTTTTCCTTGACGCCGCGGCCGACGGAGACGATGAGTTCGGCGGCGGTGAGATCGACGGCGCGGGCGGATTCGCGGAAGGGCTCCAGGGGCTTGGCTCGGATCATATCCGCTGTGAGCTCGGGCGCGAAGGTTTCGACCTGCGCGGAGCCGTCCTCGACTTGATCGGCCCGGAATGCGCCGGCCTGGATGGACGCGAAGTGGGGCGCGCGGCCACCGGGTTTGACGTCGGCGTTCAACTTGCCCTGGAAAAGCTGGCGGACGAAAATGGGCACGCCGGATTCGACGCGGAAGCCGATGGCGTCGCTGATGAGGACCTGCTGGAAGCGGGTGGCCAGCTTGGGCGCGAAGTCGCGGACTTGGTAAGTGTGCGGAAAGAGCACGACGGACGGGCTCGTTTTCCGGATGAGCTGCTCGAGCGCGGCGGTG
>Ga0335069_10011327_pt1 | contig 12596 bp, 9 predicted proteins | sample Lox_Sample_11_FD_206714 | JGI IMG/M metagenome (GOLD analysis project Ga0335069, IMG submission 206714) | Soil microbial communities from Loxahatchee National Wildlife Refuge, Florida, United States - Lox_Sample_1.1 | ecosystem: Environmental > Terrestrial > Soil > Wetlands | place: USA: Florida... | reverse complement strand
GATGGATTTTTGAGCGCTCAAGGAACGCCAAGCAATCAAAAAAGCGGCCATGGCGACAATCATGGTGCCGAGGGGCGCTATCTTGGCCGCATTCTTAATCTGCGAATTGTTCACAAGCGAAGCAGTGAAGGAAGAGAGTTCCAAAGAAGCGCGCTCCCGCTCAATAATCAGGGGTCACATGTTGAGAGGTTAGAGTCGGCGTTGCACTACTCCAAAAGGCCCGATTCGTGGACGCTTTTTGTTATAACCGCAACCTCGTACGATCACGCAGCGATACGCCGCAAGATAACTATCCGGGTGTTCCCAAAGATCCGCTCGTCCTCGATCGTGAGGCCTTCCGGCGCCGCGATCCCGGCTTGGGCGGCTTCCTCCACCACGCAGAGCGCGTGTTCGGCCAGCCAGCCCCCGGCTGTCAGCGCCGCCAGCGCCGGGCCGGCAAGGCTTTCGCCATAGGGTGGATCGAGGAAGGCCAGCGCGAACGAGCCGCCGGCCGGCGCTTGGCCGAGCTTTGTGGCGTCCGCCCGCCAGATGCGGGTCACGCCGCCGAGCGCCATCGCCTCGACATTGGCCCGGATAAGCGCCCGGGCCTCAGCGCGATTGTCAACGAAGAGTGCGAAGCGTGCGCCCCGCGACAGGGCCTCGATCGCCAGCGCCCCCGAACCCGCAAACAGGTCGACCACCCGCGCGCCCTCGATCTGGCCCCCATATCGGTGCTCAAGAATGTCGAAAATCGACTCCCTCAGCCGCTCGGAGGTCGGGCGGATGGCGCGCGACGCGGGCGCGCCCAGAGTCCGGCCTCTTAACCGGCCGCCGACGATCCGCATGGCTTCAGGACTTGCGCGGCGGCCGGCGCGGGCCGCCCTTGCCGGGCGGTTTGCCGGGTCCGCGGCCCGGCGGGCGGCCGCCCGGCCGATCTGGCCCGCCCGCTCGCGGCCCGTGCGCGCCGCTGAGGGACTCGCGGCGCGGCTTGCCCCCAAACCCGTCCTCGGGCCGGCTCCGTTTCCCAGGGCGCCGCGCGCGCGGCACAAAACTGGGGTCCTCGCGGAGTTCGTCTCGCGGGGGTTTTGGGCGCGAGGGTTTGGCGTCGCCCGTGCGGCGCGGCCGCTCGCCTTCGTCCCGTCGTTCCGGCCGCCCATGGGGAGGCCCCTTGCGGGCCGGGCGGGCCTCGAAGCCGCGCTCGTCCTGGTGGCCCCCCTCGCGCGACTTTCCCCCGCCGTCGCGGGGCGCCTTGAACCCGGACGGGTTCGGCAGCCGACCCCGTTCGAGCGGCTCGCGACCCTCCGCGCGATGCGGGCGGCGTGCCTCGCGTGCATGAGAAATACGCTCGACGGCAATGGTGCGCCCTTTCCGATCCTGCGTCGCGCCACGCTCGGTGCGCTTGCGAGGCGCGCTCGAATCCGTCGCATCCGATGCGATCTCGGCCCGCAGCGCCGACACATGCTTGCGCCGCCGCTCAGGCGTCGAGGGCCGCGGCGGTTCGCGGCGCGTTGGCTCGTCGCGATCGAACCGCTTGCCGCGCGGAGGGGCGTCGGCAAAACCGCGGCGGCCGCGTTCGCGAATGGGAAAAGACTTGCCGCGCGTCGCGGGTCGTTCCTCGGCCGGCAGGGGCGTGGCTTCGCGCGCGGCGATCGGCGCCTCGAAGTCGGCGCCCGCTTCCCTCGCGAGCTTCGCCCCAAGCTGGTCCTTAAGCACTCGGGTGCGGATCTCGATCACCTCGCCCTCGCGCAGGTCGCCAAGCTCGAACGGCCCGAAGGACACGCGAATCAGCCGGTTGACCGTGAGGCCGAGGTGCTCCAACACCCGCCTGATCTCGCGGTTTTTGCCCTCGCGCAGGCCCATGGTGATCCAAGCGTTGGAGCCCTGCTCGCGGTCGAGTTTTGCGTCGATCCCGGCGTAGTCCACGCCGTCCACCGTCACCCCCATGCGCAGCCCATCCAGCGTGGCCTGCTCGACAGAGCCGTGCGCGCGCACCCGGTAGCGCCTGAGCCAGCCTGTCGAGGGCAGTTCGAGCACGCGCGCGAGCCCGCCGTCATTGGTCAGGAGCAAAAGCCCCTCGGTGTTGATGTCGAGCCGGCCGACTGCAATCATGCGCGGGAGGTCCGGCGGCAGCGCATCGAAGATCGTCGCGCGCCCCTCCGGATCGCGCGCCGTCGTCACGAGCCCTCGGGGCTTGTGGAACAGGAAAAGCCGCGTCCGCTCACGCGGCGCAAGCGGCTTCCCGTCGACGCGGACCTCATCCGCATCGGAGACATTGTAGGCGGGGCTCGTCAGAGTCTCGCCGTTGACGCTCACCCGGCCCGCTTCGATCCAAGCCTCGGCCTCGCGGCGCGAGCACAGGCCCGCCCGCGCCATCACTTTGGCGATGCGCTGGCCTTCGCGAACCTGATGTTCCGGGTCGCCGTCCGATCTCGTACCGTCGCTCATGCTCCAAAAGTCCACGCATCGTTGCCTGTAAGGAGCCGCTGTCCTAAGCCCGATTGCGCAGGGCCGCAAAACGAAAAACCTGTAACAGGGGGCGGCAAGAGGAGGCCCATGGCTGGAAACCGCGAGGACGATCCCATGAGCGTCGCCTTTGCGGAGGCCCGCTCCGCCGAAAGGCGCGGCGAAGCGCCGGTCGGCGCGGCCGTCGCGCGCCACGGCGTGGTAATCGCGAGCGGAGGAAATCGCACGCGTGGCCTCGCCGACCCGACCGCACATGCGGAGATTCTCGCACTGCGCGCGGCCGGCGCCGCGCTCGGCTCCGAGCGGCTGATGGACTGCGACCTCTATGTGACGCTCGAACCCTGCGCCATGTGCGCGGGCGCGATTTCCCACGCCCGGATCCGTAGGCTCTATTACGCTGCGCCCGATCCGAAGGGCGGCGCGGTCGAGCACGGCTCCGCCTTCTTTGGCCAGCCGACGTGCCTTCATGCGCCGAAGGTGTACGGCGGCATTCGCGAGCGCGAGGCGGCTGAAATGTTGCGGGCTTTCTTCGCCGCGCGGCGTTGACATAGCAAGTTGCCAGACGCCATTGGGCGTGAGAGACCACGCGTTTCGAATGCCTGTCAGGAGGAACCATGCCTCGTCCGCCATTCCGCGCCGATCATGTCGGCAGCTATCTCCGCCCCGAGCGCCTACGGGCGGCGCGGGAGAAATTCGCAGCAGGTGAGCTGCCCGCCGCGGAACTGCATGCAATCGAGGACGAAAGCATCCGCGAGGTCGTACACGCCCAGGAGAACGTCGGACTCAAGGGAATCACCGACGGAGAGTTCCGCCGGACTTTCTTTCACATCGATTTTCTGGAGCGCCTCGAAGGCGTCGAGGTCCGCTACGGCGAGTTTACCTCGCACTTCAAGAAGAACGACGGGACGGAAGTCGGCTTCGCGCCGCCGACCATGCATGTGGGCAGCAAGATCAGCTGGGTGGGCCCGATTCAGGGACCCGACTTCGATTTCCTGAAGTCCGTGACCACCCGCACGCCAAAAGTCTGCATTCCGGCGCCCTCGATGCTGCATTTCCGCGGCGGCCGCGAGGCGATCAGCGACGCGGTTTATCCCAAACTCGAGACGTTCTACGACGACCTCACGACGGCCTACCGCGCCGAAGTCGCTGACCTTGCGAAGCGCGGCTGCCGCTACCTGCAGTTCGATGACACCAACCTCGCCTATCTTTGCGACCCCGACATCCGCGCCCGCACGATGACGCGCGGCGACGATCCTGATGCGTTGACGCGGCTCTACTGCAGGCTCATCAACGATTCAATCCGCGACAAGCCGGCCGACATGACGATCTGCGTCCATCTCTGCCGCGGCAACTTCAAGAGCGCGTGGGTGGCCAAGGGCGGTTACGAGCCGGTCGCGGAAATCCTGCTCAACGAAATGAAGATTGACGGCTTCTTCCTCGAATATGACGACGAGCGCTCCGGCGACTTCGCGCCGCTCCGCTTCGCGCCAAAGAGCGCCACCGTCGTGCTCGGTCTCATGAGCTCCAAGAAGGCCGCGCCCGAGACGAAGGACGAGGTCAAGCGCCGCATCGAGGAGGCGACGAAATACGTGCCGCTCGACCAGTGTGCGCTGAGCCACCAATGCGGCTTCTCCTCCACTGCGCATGGCAATGATCTGACCGAGGCTGATCAGTGGATAAAACTGGCGCGCTGCGTCGAGATCGCCGAGGAGGTTTGGGGCGAGGTCTGACGCCGTCGAGGAGAATGCAATCCTCGCGCTCGCGACCGCAAGCGGAGGGACTTCCTAGTGCGCCTCGTCCCAGTTCTGCGCGGCGCGCGCGTCCACCTGTAAAGGCACGGCGAGCTTCAGCGCCGGCTCCGGCGCGTCGATCATCACCTTGCGCACCACGGGCAGCGTCGTCTCGACCTGATCGTCGGGGACCTCGAACACGAGTTCGTCGTGAACCTGCAGCAGCATCCGTGCGGAAAGCTTTGCGCGGGCAAGCGCATCGTCCATGCGCGCCATGGCGCGGCGGATGATGTCGGCGGCCGACCCTTGAATCGGGGCGTTTATCGCGGCGCGTTCGTTGAAGGCGCGCTCCGATACGTTCGAGGCGTTGATGCGCGGGTAGTGGCATTTGCGCCCGAAGATAGTGGTTACATAGCCGTTCGCCCGCGCGGTCTTCCTTGTCGTTTCCATGTAGTCGCGGATGCCCGGGAAGCGCTCGAAATATTTGCGGATATAGGCGCCCGCTTCCTCACGCGGGATGCCGAGCTGGTTCGCCAGGCCAAAGGCCGAGATGCCATAGATGATGCCAAAGTTGATCGCCTTGGCGCGGCGCCGCACCTCGCTCGGCATGCCCTCGATCGGCACGCCGAACATTTCGGAGGCCGTCATGGCGTGGATGTCGAGCCCTTCGGAGAAGGCGCGGCGCAGAGCCGGAATGTCGGCGATATGCGCGAGGACGCGCAATTCGATCTGGCTGTAGTCGGCCGAAACGAGCTTATGGCCTTTCGGCGCCACGAAGGCCCGGCGGATCTTTCGGCCCTCCTCCGTGCGGATCGGGATGTTCTGGAGATTTGGCTCCAAGGATGAGAGCCGCCCCGTAGTCGTCGCGGCGAGCGCGAAGGCCGTATGGACGCGGCCGGTTGAGGGATTGACGTAGCCCGGCAACGCGTCGGCGTAGGTGGATTTCAGCTTGGAAATCTGCCGCCATTCAAGAATCCGCGCCGGGAATTCGTGGCCCTGCTCGGCGAGGTCTTCGAGCACGCTGGCGGAGGTGGACCACGCGCCGGTCGCCGTCTTCTTGCCGCCTGGCAGGCCCATCTGGCCGAAAAGAATGTCGCCGAGCTGCTTTGGCGAACCGAGATTGAACGGCGCGCCAACCATTTTGAAGATTTCATCCTCGAGCCGCACCATGCCTTGCGCGAAATCACCCGCGAGGCGGGACAGCATCTCTCGGTCGATTTCAATGCCGCGCCGCTCCATGCGCGCAAGCACCGGAACGAGCGGCCGTTCGAGCGTCTCGTAGACAGTCATGACGCGTTCCGCGACGAGTCGGGGTTTCAGCGCCCGCCAGAGCCGCAGCGCGACGTCAGCTTTTTCCGAGGCGTATTCTGCAGCGCGATCCAAGGACGCGCGCGCGAAACCGACGAAATTGCGGCCCGAGCCCGCGACATCGGCAAAGGCCGTGAGCTTCTGTCCAAGGATACGCTCCCCGAGTCGCGCCATGTCGTGGCTCTCGCCGGTTGCTCCGGCGTCGAGCGCGTAAGAGATCAACATCGTGTCGTCGATCGGCGCAACCGTGATTCCGCGATGCGCGAACACCTGAAGGTCGAACTTGATGTTCTGTCCGATCTTGAGGACGCCGGGCTGCTCCATCAGCGGCTTGAGCAACGCGAGCGCCTGATCCTCGGGCGCCTGGTCCGGCAGCAGGCCAGATCCGTCGAAAAGATTGTCGGAGGCGTTGCGATGACCGATCGGCAGGTAAGCGGCTTCGCCCGGGGCCAGCGCGAGCGAAATGCCAACAAGCTCCGCCCGGTGCGGATCGGCTTCCGACGTCTCGACGTTGAAAGCGACGAAACCCTGTTCCTCCGCTCGGGCGAGCCAGGGGGCCAGATCGTCGGCGTCGCGCAGGATCTTGTAGGCCGAGCGGTCGATGGGGGCTCGGGCTTCCGCTAGCCGCCGCTCGGCGAGATCGGCGGGCGACGGCGCGGCGGGTTCGGCTTTGGCGGGCGTCGGCGCCGCGGCGGCTTCGTCCTCGGCGGCCTGTTCCCGCGCGAGGGCCTCTTCACCGGCCTTGCCCTGCCAGCCGGCCGGGCCAACGAAGCGCGGGTCGGGGTCGATGCTCGCGGCGTCGACGCCGCACATTTCCGCGACACGGCGCGTGAGCGTCGTCAGCTCCATGGCCTTGGAGAAGGCGACAAGATCCTTGCCGTCGAGTTTTGGCGTCGCCAGCGCTTCGAGCGGGGTCTCTACGGGCACGTCCCGGACGAGCGACACGAGCGATTTCGAAACGCGGATGCGCTCGACGTTCTCCGGGAGGGTCAGCGCCTCGCGGCGCTTCGGCTGTTTGATCTCGCTTGCACGCGCGAGCAGCGTTTCAAGGTCGCCATATTCGCTAATGAGCTGGGCGGCGGTCTTGATCCCGATGCCGGGCGCGCCGGGCACGTTGTCGGTCGAGTCGCCCGCAAGCGCCTGAATGTCCACGACCTTGTCAGCAGGCAGACCGAAATAGGCGACAACCTCGTCGGGGCCGATTCGCCGCTCATCGCGGTCGCCGGACGCTGGGTCGTACATGGCGACGCCGGGCTCGATGAGCTGCATCAGATCCTTGTCGGCGGAGACGATGAGTACGTCCGCTCCCGCCTCGCGCGCCTGCTTCGCGTAGGTCGCGATGAGGTCGTCGGCCTCGAACTCGTCCTGCTCGACCGGAACCATGCCAAAGGCACGCACCGTCGCCCGCATCAGCGGAAACTGGGGCACGAGGTCTTCTGGCGGCTCCGAACGGTTGCCTTTGTAGGGCGGATAGATTTTTCGGCGGAACGAATCCTCGTTCTTGTCGAAGATCATCGCCAGATGCGTCGGCTTGATCCCCGCCGCGCCCTCGCGGACGAACTGCAGCACCTTGGTCGCGAACAGACGCACCGCGCCGATTGGCAGCCGGTCAGTTCGGTAGTTGTACTTCTGATCCTGCCGGATCGACTGGTAATAGGCGCGAAAGATGAAAGACGACCCGTCAATCAGAAAGACATGGTCGCCGGGGCCGACCGGACGGTGGGGCTGAGTCATGCCCTGAAGATAGGCGATGCGGGAACGCCGCGCTACGTCGCTCCCGCGGCAGCGGCGCTATCAAAGGGGCTGCCCTGCCCCGCCGGCGCCGGTCTTGCGCCGATACTCGAACGCGAAGCCGACGTTCAGTCGCCCGGCGCGAAACGCGACGGCTGATCGCGTGCAATTTTGATTCGAAAACTAAACTTATCAATTGGTTAAGTGTTCGATTCTGCAACTTTCCGACTTTTGCGACCCTATCGTCTCCGGCGCTCTTTAATCACAATCTTTGACCGTTAAACATGAGGAGCGGAGCGATATAGCGCTCCTGACGGCGGCTTGCGCGCTCTCATGTCCGCCTGGATCGCCACGCCCTCGTAAAGACGGTGCTTGCGAAGCCTCGCGAGGGCTCGCTATTTCGCCGAAACATAAGGCCCCATCAGTTCCAACGTCCCGCATGCGGACGCAGCCCTCCATTCAGCCAATCTAGCAGACATTTCTGCCTGACAGAAGAACTTTGTTTGGCTGTAGCCGTTTTGGCCATCGTAGTTTCGGTTTTCCGTCAATCGCCGCCCACGCGTTCACCTCTTGGCGTTCACCTCTTGGTCAGACTCCCGCGAATATCCTGTGCTTCATTCTTCACGGCGAAGCTGGATTTCGGGCGGAGGCGGGCGCGGGTGGGTTTTCGCGGATTTCTCGGCGGTTCCGCTCTGGCGATCGCCGCAGCCATCGGACCGGAGGCGGGCCGGTCCTTCCCCGTTCCCTGCGCAGATCCGGCGATCTGCGCCTCGATCTGCCGGAGCGCCGGGGAGGAAGGCCGCACCGACGAAGATTTCCTGCAGCTTGCCGCCTGGCAGCTCGGTCCCCAGAAGCCCCTGAATCTGCCGCCGGCCAATCTCACCATGCCGCCGCTTCCCGATCCAAAAAACGTCTATGCGGCGGATGGGGCGGGCATGTTCAGTCCGGCTGTCGCCGGTCAGCTCTATCGGGTCTATTCGCCCAATCTCACCACCGGCAAGGTCGACGTGATCGACCCGGAAACCTTCCGGCTGATCGAAAGCCTCGACGCGATCCCGAGCCCGCAACATATCGTTCCCTCATGGGATTTGCAGACGCTTTGGGTGTCGGGCGACGTCTCCTATCGCGGCGGCCATGCCGACGTCATGCCGATCGATCCAAAGACCGGAAAACTCGGCAAGGCGATCAACGTGCCGGATTCCTACAACCTCTATTTCACGCCTGACGGCCGCTCGGCGATCATGGTCGCCGAGGCGATGCGGCGGCTGGAATTCCGCGATCCGCACACCATGGAGCTGCAGGGCTATATCGCGACGCCGAGGTGCCCCGGGATCAACCACGCGGATTTCTCGTCGGACGGCTCCTACGCGATCTTCACCTGCGAATACGACAACGCGCTCGCCAAGATCGATCTCGTGCATCACAGGCTCGAAGGCGTGCTGCCGCTCTCCAGAGGCGGAATGCCGCAGGATATCCGCATCGCCCCGGACGGCTCCGCCTTTTTCGTCGCCGACATGTTGAAAGACGGAGTGGTCGTGATCGACGGCGACGCCTTCAAGGAGGTCGGCTTCGTCCCGACGGGCGTTGGCGCGCATGGACTCTATCCGAGCCGCGACGGGACGAAACTCTACATCGCCAATCGCGGCACCCACAACCTCGCCGGCGTGAAGAAGGGCGACGGTTCGGTGTCTGTGCTCGATTTCGCCACGCGCAAAGTCATCGGGAACTGGACCATTCCGGGCGGCGGCAGTCCGGACATGGGGAATCTCAGTCCCGACGGGAAATGGCTGTGGCTCTCGGGGCGCTACGACGGCGTGATCTACGCGTTCAACACTTCGGACGGCGCCGTGACCTCGATCCCGGTAGGCGGGATGCCCCATGGACTCACCGTCTGGCCGCAGCCGGGGCGGTACTCGCTAGGGCACACGGGGAACATGCGATAGAACAAACTCAATCCGATGGGACCGGCGACGGCCGCGGCGGCGGGGCGGGCACGCCGACGCGGATCAGTTTGGAGAAGTCCGGCGAATCGCCCGCCGCCTTCGCCTTCTCGGTGATCTTCGCGCGCTCGATCAGTTCTTCCAGCGAAATGGACGTATCGACCGCGTCATGATCGTAGAGGTATCCCGGCAGGAAGCCGTTCACGATGAGCCGCCAGTCCCACGGAAGGGTCCCGCCCACGGCACGCACGAGCTTGAACACCGCAGTCGAGCAGTTTGCGGTGATCGAATTGTACCATTGCGGCCGCTCAGCCAGTTCGTTCGACTCCGCGACATATTCAAGCAGGAGGAGCCGCACGTCGTCTGGGGGCGTCTTGAGCCGGTAGAGGCGTACGTCCTCGCCGCGGATATTGGTTCGCAGCCGGATAGAATCCCGCTCGGTTGTCGCCAGATAGATGATCGTATGGTTGCGGAAAGCGTCCGCCACGGGTGAGAATTCGCCGCCCTTCTCGCGCCGAACCTCAACCGACCAGGCCAGAAAATCGCCGTTCTCGAAACCGAAGCTCATGATGACATGCGCCATCTCCGGCCCGGCCCAATAAGCGAGGAAGAGGTCGAGGGTCTTCAGTTTCGAGAGGTCATAGGAATGTTGCTCCCAGCGGGGCGTCGCGTCCGTCTCGGTGCGCCAATCGAAGTTCCGGACGTCGGATAGCGTGAGGACGTCTCCGTCGAGTTTGCCCGTTGTCTGGCGCGCAACATCCGCCTGCCAGTCGCCATCGTCGGGCGGCGCAATCCCGCTCCACCACAAAAGCAGGCCCGCAAAGGCGATCGCGAAAACCGCCAGCGCCGGCCAGCGCCGCCGGGTGAAAAGCACAAAGATCGTAGCGAGACCGAGGAGCGCGAAGACGCCGGCGGCCAGCGCGCGCGCCGACTCCGGGCCCGGAAAACGGAACCACAGGGCCAGCGTCGACCACGCAGTAACGGGCACGATCCCGAACAGCGCAATCAAACCCAAGACGATCGCCGCCGCCGTGCGCGCCAAAGCTGCCCCCGACCTCGCCCCGGGCAGTCGCTTTCCAGGACCACCCAGCAAACCATACGGCGCCCGGCGATTGCACGAAAGCAATTCCAGGCTTCTTTCCCATGAAATGTCGGGGTTGTAACGGCGCATCAGCGCCGATTGCTAGGCCGCCCGCTTCTCCTTCAGGAGGCCATGCTTCAGGAGGCTTTCGGCCGTCGCGGCGAGTGCGTCCTCGCGCGACCGCGGACGCCACCCGAGAACGCGCCGCGCCTTCTCGCCCGTGGCGTTTCGGGGCTTGCCGAGTTCCGGGAGGATCTGCTTGATCGCCGGATCGAAGAAAGAAGCCGCTTGCAGGAGCCAGTTCGGCAATTCGCGAGTCGGGACCCGGCGCGCGGCGGGGCCGAGCCGGGCCTTCAGTGCGAGCGCAATCTCGCGGAAAGTCATGAAGTCGCCGACGGTGGCGAGAAAGCGCTCGCCCCTCGCCTTCGGATCGGTCATCGCGCGCAGGTGGAGGTCGGCTACGTCGCGGACGTCGACGACGCCGAAGAACATCCGCGGACATCCGGGAATCGAGCCGTCCATCAGACGCTGGACGACGAGAATCGAGGTAGAGACGTCCGGTCCGAGAACCGGGCCGAAGACCCCGACTGGATTGACGACGGCGAGCTCCAGGCCCGCGCCCTCCTTCGCGACATAATCCCAGGCGGCCCGCTCGGCGATCGTCTTGGATTTGGCGTATGGCATGACGTCGGGAGAATTGACGTCGGTCCAGCTCGTCTCGTCGAAAGGCGCCGTTTGCGGGGGATGGCCGTAGCCGATGGCGGCGAAGGACGAGGTCAGCACCGCGCGGCGCACGTTGGCCGCGCGCGCCGCCTTCAGGACGCGCAACGCCCCATCGCGCGCCGGAATGATGAGTTCGTCAGCATTCTTCGGCACGGTGGCCGGAAAGGGCGACGCAACATGGAGCACATGTTCGCAACCCTCGGCGGCCTCCCGCCAGCCGGCGTCCCGCTCGAGATCGGCCACGGCGAAACTCAGCCGGTCGAGGCCCTCGGCCCCGGCGCCGGCGAGGACGCCACGCACCTCCGGCTCACGGGAGAGGTTGCGGACCGTCGTGCGGACCTCGTAGCCCGCGGAGAGCAGCTGCAGGATGCAGTGCCCCGCGATAAAGCCCGAGCCGCCTGTCACCAGAATTTTGCTCATCTCGCCTCCCGCGCGCCGTCGTCGCACTCAGATCGCTCGCAAGCGCAACGCGGCGCCCGAAATTCAGCTCGGCGTCTGATGCCCGCCGGCCAGCGGCACGAATGGAATGATCTTGCCGCCAAAAATGTCGGAGCGGGCCACCGAGGCCTCGCCGTCGGCGCGCTCTCTCTTCACGACCTTGAGGATGTGCTGCGCGCCGGGCGGTCCGACCGGGATGACCATGGTCCCGCTCGGCTTCAACTGCTGCAGCAACGGTGGCGGGATGTGATCGATGCCGCAGGTGACGATGATCTTGTCGAAGGGCGCCGCCTCTTCCCACCCGTAGTAGCCGTCGGCGCTGCGGGTCGCGATATCGGAATATTCGTTGTAGCCCGCGGCGATCAGCCGGTCGTAAACGCCGCGCGTGCGCTGCGCAAGCTCGGGGATGATCTCGATCGAATAGACGCGCGGCGTCAGATAGGTGAGCAGCGCCGACTGGTAGCCGGAGCCCGTTCCGATCTCGAGCACCTTCTCGCCGGCCTTGATGACGAGCGAACTTGTCATGCGGCCCATCGTACCGGGGGGCGTGATGGTCACGCCGAAGCCGATGTCGAGATAGTGCCCGACATAGGCGTTGTCCTTGTCCTGCGGCAGCACGAATTCCTCGCGCGGGGTCAGGAGGAAGGCGCGCTTCTCGGCCGGCGTCCAGAGGTCGTTGAAGGCCAGCACCTCCTTGTAGCGGTCGAACCGGCGCTCGAGGTAGATCGGGTCCTCGCGGGTGTTCGCTTTGCCCCAGGCGACGAACGCCGCCTTGTCGCCGAGCGGCGGCGACATGTCGCGGCCGAACGCGGTCGCGGCGGCGAGCGGCGATGCGGCCGCCGTCGCCGCCGCCCCCAGCAGAAATTCGCGTCTCCGAATCATCCCGTCGCTGGTCCTTTCGTCGATTCGACGGGCCCCGCTTCCGCCAATTTTGTGGCGGCAGCGTGAAATCAACGCGCAAGGCTGCCATGCAGAAAGGCGATCAGTTCCGCCATGGCGCGCCGCGCCGCGTCCGGATCGTAGCGCAAAGTCATGCCGAGGACGCGCTTGCCGCCCGCGAACGCCGGATCGTCGAAGCAGTGGCCCGCGCCGCGATACACCGTGAGTCGCACGAGAGGCTGCCGTTCGGCGAGGCGCCGACAATCGGCCGCCGGCGTCACCCCGTCCGCCTCCCCCACCACGATGAGGGTCGGAATCGAGAGG